>Ga0181612_112863_pt1 | contig 17193 bp, 17 predicted proteins | sample HoacroProtozoa21_FD_119630 | JGI IMG/M metagenome (GOLD analysis project Ga0181612, IMG submission 119630) | Hoatzin crop microbial communities from Cojedes, Venezuel. Combined Assembly of Gp0051906, Gp0051904, Gp0051908
AGAAGAGTCCGCAAAAGGCGCCGCTTTTCCGGCACAGATAAAGCAGGGCCCGCAGCCATCAGGCTGCGGGCCATTTTTCGTTTTGTACGGTCCTTATTTTATGGTGACCTTTGTCCCTTCCTTGATATACTGCTTGAGATCCTCCACGTCGCTGTTCTCCATACGGATGCTGCCGCCGGTGGAACGCTTGCCCAGGGCCGCAGGCACATCGGTGCCGGTGATGCCGATGCCGCTCCAGGTGCCCTGGCTCAGTTCGTCCGTATCAAGACGGATGAACCATTTGCCGTAGGTGCCGCGCTTGCCTTCCGCCGTCACCCAGTCGGAGGATGCCTCGATGCCGCTCACCGCGAAGGTCCCCTCGGGGGTCTTCATGTCGCCTGTCTCGGTCTTCTGTCCAGGGTTCCTGCCCACGGCGCAGACATATTCCTTGACCGTTTTGCCGTTGTCCAGCAAAGAGACCCTGAAGGCCTTCTTGTCTACCGTCACGCTGTAGTTGTGGCTGGTGGCATCGCCCACGGCCGCCACCTTGGCCGCCACATCCTTTTTCTCGCTCTCCTGCCTGGCCACGGCCTTTTGTGATATGGCGTCCTTGAAGGCCGCCGTCTTGAATTCATCCGCCACAGGGGTCGTGGCCATGCTCTGGTGCATGTACCCCACCCCGAAGATGGCCAGCAGCGCGACCGCCGCCGTGACCTTGCCGGCCTTTGATTTCACGATCCACTGCTTCAAAAGTACAAGTATCGCAAGTATGGTCACAAAAATTCCGCTGATGAATTTCATTATATATATCTTCCTTTCACAGGACAAAAAAGCCAAATCCGCTTTAAAAACGGCCTGAAATCAAGTATAATAAAGACATCTTTTTCAAGTTTCAGAAATTGCGGCGCGATACGCACCGATTCCAAGCTGTATTATAACACGTTTTTGCGGCAGTACGCAAATTTTTGTCATTACGGTACAAATTTCACAATTTCCATCATCTTTATCTGAGGGGGGTCCGGGGCCTGGCCGCAGCCAAGGAGGTCATTCATGAGCGGCTTTTTCGCAGTGGCATCAAAAAACGACTGTGTCTTCGAGCTTTATTTCGGCACCGATTATCATTCCCATCTGGGGACGCGGCGCGCAGGGCTCGTGACCTACGGCAGCGACGGTTTTTCCCGCAGCATCCACAACATAGAGAATTCGCCCTTCAGGACCAAGTTCGAGCATGACTTCCATGACCTCAAGGGCAACATGGGCATAGGCTGCATCTCGGATTTTGACCCGCAGCCCCTTCTGGTCAGGAGCCACCACGGCACCTACGCCATTTTGACCGTGGGCAAGATCAACAATCTGGATGAACTGGCCGAAGAGATCATCGGCAAAGAAGCGGGCCATTTCATGGAAATGAGCGGGGGCCTCGTGAATTCCACCGAACTGGTGGCGACCCTCATCAATTCAAGGGACAATCTCATCGAGGGCATCAGCTATGCCCAGGAAAAGATAGACGGCTCCCTGACCCTTCTGCTCATGACGCGCGACGGCATCTACTGCGCCAGGGACAGGCTGGGCCGCACGCCGGTCATCATCGGCAAAAAGGAAGGCAGCTACTGCGCCACCTTCGAATCCTTCGCCTATCTCAATCTGGGCTACGAGGACTGCAAGGAGCTGGGGCCCGGCGAGATCGACGTCATCACCCCCGAGGGAGTGCAGGTGCTGCGCGCCCCGGGCAAGAAGATGCGCATCTGCACTTTCCTGTGGGTCTACTACGGCTACCCATCCGCCCGCTATGAGGGCGTCTCCGTGGAGGACATGCGCACCCGCTGCGGACATTATCTGGCCCTAAGGGACGGCATGGGCAAGGGCGACGCGGACAGCGTGGCCGGCGTGCCGGATTCTGGCATCGCGCACGCCGTGGGCTATGCCAACACCTCCGGCATACCCTTTTCACGGCCCCTGGTCAAATACACCCCCACCTGGCCCAGATCCTTCATGCCCACCATCCAGTCGCGGCGCGATCTTATAGCCAAAATGAAGCTGATACCGATACATGAGCTGATCGACGGCAAGAGGATGATCCTCATCGATGATTCCATCGTCAGGGGCACACAGCTCAGGGAGACCACGGAATTCCTCTTTGCCACCGGCGCAAAGGAGGTCCACGCCAGGCCCGCCTGCCCGCCCATCATGTTCGGCTGCAGATACCTCAACTTTTCCCGCTCCAATTCCGATCTGGAGCTCATCGCCAGGCGCATCGTGGCGAAAGAAGAAGGCGACGAGGTGGCGCGGGAGGTCCTGGAGGATTACGCCAATCCGGATTCGGACCGCTACCATAAGATGGTGGATGCCATCGCGCGGCAGATGGGCTTCACCAGCCTGCGCTACAACAGGCTCGATGATATGATAAAGGCCGTCGGCATCGACAGGGAAAAGCTCTGCACCTACTGCTGGGACGGCAGGGAATGACAGATAGCACCGGAGATGATACCCAAGATGGAACTTAAGAACGGGGACGGCATGGTCTGGCCCGGAGGGGCCCCGATCGCCGTAATTCCCACCTTTGATTTTGACGCGGAATATCTGCGCTACAGCGTCATCGGGCGCGACAGGACCGGCTTTGCCGACAGGTCCCGGGGCCGTTACGGCCCGGACGAGGGCCTTATGCGCTGCCTTGACATGCTGAGGCGGCAAAAGATCCGCACCACCTTTTTCGTGCCCGGCATCGTGGCGGAAAAATACCCGGAAAAGGTACAGGAGATCGCCAAAGAGCACGAGCTGGCCTACCACGGCTATCTGCACGACGCAAGGCTCGGCATAGATTATGCCGAGGAAGAAAGGAACATGGCCCAAAGCGAAGCGCTGCTGGAAAAATTTTCCGGCAGAAAGGTCGTCGGGCACAGGGCCCCTCTTGACACCATGCAGACCTACGCCATGGACCTTTTGCAAAAAAGAGGCTATCTTTACAGCTCCAACCTCAAGGACCGGGACTGGCCCTATGTGCATGAAAAATACGGCATAGCCGAGCTCCCCACGGAGCCCGGGTTCGACGATTTTTCCTGGTTCTATTTCAGCTACGCGGACAACGCCACCATCACCTGCAGCTATCCGGCCGCCTATGTCAGGTCCTTCTGGCAGGACGCCTTCGACGAGCTTTTGTCTGAAGGGGACAAGGTCATGGTCTTAAAGCTCCACCCGCAGCTCATCGGCAGATCGAGCCGCATAAAAATGCTGGAAGATCTGCTCATCTATATGAAGAAAAAAGGCGCCTGGATCACGAGCTGCGAAGAAGCGGCCCGCCATGTGCTGGAATTTTACAAAAAAAGATCCGAAGGGGGGACGCGATGATGCTCTGGCCCGATCATAAACGCATCGCCTTTCTGCTCTCCTTCGATATAGACGCCGAGACCCTCTGGCTCACGCGCAACCCGCACAACGCGCACCATCCCAGCAACATGTCAAGGGGCGAATACTCCATAAGGCAGGGCCTGCCAAGGATCCTCGACATGCTGAAGGAAGAGGGCCTGAGGGCCACGTTCTTCACCACGGCCTACACGGCCCAGATCCATCCGGATGCCATAAAGTGCATCGCCTCTTTGGGCCACGAGATCGCCTACCACGGCTATCTGCACGAATCCTTTGACGATTACGCCAGGGAGAACGCCCTCATGCAGCGCTGCGAGGACATCATCTTTTCCCTGACGGGAAAAAGACAGGTCGGCAACCGCATGCCGGACGGATACGTGTACGATTTCCATCTGAAGCTCTGGCTTTCGCGGGGCTACATCTATTCCTCCAACTGGCGCAACAACGACGGGCCCTATCTGCACGAGATCGACGGGAAGAAGATCCCCATCGTGGAGCTCCCCAAGGACGGCATCGTGGACGACACCTCCTACGACATGTACACCCTGCAGCACCCGGAGCATTATTATCTGCGCTCGGGCCGCGAGATGACGCAGATCTGGGCGGAGGAATTCGACGGGCTGGCCGCAGAGGGGCGCGTGATCAATTTCGTCATGCATCCCCAGTTCATAGGGCGTCCCGCCTATCTGCGCGCCCTGAGGGATCTTATCCGCTACGCGAAGGAAAACGGCGCCTGGATCACCACGGACGAAGACGCCGCCAGATGCTTTCTGGCCAAGAACGGCTTTCCAGAATACGCCGCCCCCTCCATGTGGGGATGATAAAAAGACAAGCAAGACAGAAACTGTCAGCTATATCAAGAGGCGCACCGCGCCCCGCAACAAACCGGATCTGAAAGGAGTCTTTTACAATGTCCAGAAAAATGAAGTTCATGTCTCTCATAGCCGCCTCTTTGATGGTGTTCGCCCTGGCCGGCTGCGGCGGCGGAGAAAAGAAGGAAGCCGCCAAGGACGCCCCCAAGGAGGGCGCCGGCAAGCTCACTGTGGCCATCAACGCCACATTCCCTCCCTTTGAATCCGTCAAGGAAGGCACCAAGGACTATCAGGGCGTCGATATCGACATCGCCAACTACATCGGCCAAAAGCTCGGCAGGAAGGTGGAATTCTCCGACATGAAATTCGCCTCTCTCGTCCCCACGCTGCAGAGCAAGCGTGCCGATCTCATCATCTCCGGCATCTCTCCCACCGACGAGCGCAAGAAGGTGGTCTCCTTCTCCAAGCCCTACTACTTCCCCATGAAGGCCATCATCTGCAAGAAGGGCGCAGGCCTCAACGACCTGGCCAAGCTCAAGGGCAAAAAGGCCGGCGCCTCCATGGGCACCACCTACGTCAAGGAGCTCAAGGAAGCCGGCGGCATCGAAGTGGCCGAGCTCGACAGCACTCCGCTCGTGGTGCAGGACATCAAGAACGGCCGTCTCGCGGCGGGACTTTTCGACTCCGCCCAGGCCGGCGTCTTCGTCAAGCAGAATCCCGATCTTGAGCTGCACATCCTGAACCTGCCGGTGGTCAACGACGACACCTTCGCCATCGCCCTGCCCAAGGACTCCAAGGACGTGGAAAAGATCGATGCGCTGCTCAAGGAAATGCGCGACAACGGCGAGATGCACAAGATCCTCGCCAAGCACCTTGGCGACGAAGCGGCCAAGAAATATGAGGCCGTGGAAGCAAATCTCGAGATCACCAAGAAATATTTCTCCACCGGCATCAAGGCCAACTGATCCCATAACAACAGATTCACAAAATTAAGCAGTCCGCGCGCCTTATGGCGCGCGGACCTTCCTGCAGGGAGTCTTTCACATGCTCGATTTTTCGGTCCTGTCGCCCTATCTGCCGCTTCTGGCCTCGGCGGTATGGATAACCCTCAAATTCACCTTCTTCTCGACCATCCTGGGTTTTCTGGGCGGTTTTCTCCTGGCCCTCATGACCTTATCCAAGAGCAGGGTGCTCTCCTTTCTGGCCAAGGCCTACATCTCGGTCTTTCGCGGCACGCCTCTTTTGGTACAGCTGATGCTGATCTATTTTGCGACGCCGCAGCTGACGGGATACACCATCTCGGCCCTTGAGGCGGGCGTGCTCTCCTTCGGGCTCAACAGCGCCGCCTATATCTCGGAGGCCCTGCGCGGCGGCATCCTGGCCGTGGACAAGGGCCAGTGGGAGGCGGCCATGAGCCTTGGCGTGCCCAAGGCTCGCCTCATCATGGACATCATCCTGCCCCAGGCCATCAAGAACGCTCTGCCCTCCCTCGTGAACGAGAGCATCATGCTGCTCAAGGATTCGAGCCTGGTCTCGGTCATAGGCGTGGCAGACACGCTGCGCTGGGCCGACCTCATCCAGGCCAAGACCTTCCGCGCCTTCGAGGCCTTCATCGTGGCGGCGGCCGTCTACTACGTGCTGGTCATGGGCCTTAATGTGCTGGGGAGCTATCTGGAAAAGAAGGTGCGCATCAGTGATTGAGATAAAACATCTGGCCAAGAGCTTCGGGGACCTCAAGGTCCTGAAGGATATCAGCCTCAAGATCGAAAAGGGGCAGGTGGTCGCCATCATCGGGCCGTCGGGCTCGGGCAAGTCGACCCTGCTGCGCTGCATAAATCTGCTGGAAAAGCCGGACGCGGGCGAGATCTGGTTCGACGGCAAGAACATCCTCACGGGGCAGGTCCGCATCGAGGATATCAGGGCCAACGCCTGCATGGTCTTCCAGCATTTCAATCTTTTCTCCAACATGACCGTGCTGGAGAACGTGACCTATGCGCCAAGGGTCGTAAAAAAGATCTCCAAGGACGAGGCCCGGGCAAGGGCCCTGCCGCTTCTGGAAAGGGTCGGCCTTCTCGACAAGAAGGACCAGTACCCCAGCCGCCTGTCGGGCGGGCAAAAGCAGAGGGTGGCCATAGCGCGCGCCATGGCCATGGAGCCAGAGGTGCTCCTTCTGGACGAACCCACCAGCGCTCTTGATCCGGAAATGGTCAAGGAAGTGCTGGACGTCATCAAGGATCTGGCCAAGACCGGCATCACCATGGTGCTTGTGACCCACGAGATGGGCTTTGCCAGGGACGTTTCCGACACCGTGCATTTCATGGACGAGGGCTATCTCGTGGAGAGCGCCCCGCCGCAGGAATTCTTCGCCAGCCCCAAGTCGGAGCGGGCGCGAAAATTCCTCAACACCATCATCTGAAAGGCCCTGCCATGCGTATCAGATTCATCAACCCGGATGCCGGCATGACCGAAAAGGAGCTCAGGGAAAGGTGCGAGATCATAGAACGCTATGCCGCGCCGGACGTTAAGATCTCCATGGTCTGCCCGCAAAAAAGCGATATAGAGATCGATTCGGCCCTCGACGCTGCCCTCGCGGCGCCTGAGATCCTGCAGCTGGCCAAAAAGGCCGAAGAGGAGGGCGAAGACGCAGTCATCCTCTACTGCTTCAGCGATCCTGCGATCGAGGCCGCAAGAGAGATGATCTCCGTCCCCTGCGTGGGTGCCGCCCAGGCATCTCTCCTCACCGTGCCCCACATCTGCCGCCGCACCGCCATCATCCTGGCAGATCCGGCAAGGATCCCGGAAAAAAGACAGTTCACGGCCCGTCTTGGCCTCGATCCTGCCCGTATCGGCGAGATCTGCGCCATAGATCTTGAAGGCAGGGGCGTCAGGGACGATCTTGAGGGAACGCTGGACCTGCTCGTTAAAGAAGGCCGCTCTCTCAGAGAAAAAAGCGGAGCCGAAGCCATAGTGCTGGGCTGCCTGTCCTTTCTGGGGCTTGCGGGAAAAGCCTCAGAAGAGATCGGGATCCCGGTCATAGACCCGGCCCTCGCGGCCCTTGGCGCGGCAGAGAGCCTGGTCAGGCAAAAGCTCGCTTCGAGCCGCGTCTCCTATCCGGCGCCTCCTGCGCGCAGGCGCAGCTGGGGCGAAGGTACCCTCTAAAAACGATCAAGCCCTGCCGACTTAAGTCTGCAGGGCTTGTTTTTCTGCCTCTTCACATTTTTTAAGCTTCGGCGGCATGCTCCGGCGCTTCAGCAAAGCGCTCGTCGCCTTCGGCAAAGGCCTCGCCCGGCACCATGAGAGCATCCTGCACCTCGCGGCGCTTTTCCTCGAGGGCGCTCTCGCTCACGTCCTCCATGAGCATGGCCCTATCCAGCACCCCAAGACGCTGGGCAAAACGCTCCGGCAGCCTCGTCCCGTCCTTGTCCATGCTGGAAAAGGGCGGCTGGAAAAGGCCCCAGGCGATGCAGTAGTTCTTCATGTCCTGCCATGAGGAAAATTTTTCGCTGACTGTCATGCCCAAAAGCACCTTGAGCCCGTAGCTGTCAGCATTGTAGCGGTACAGGAAGATGGCGCCCGGAGACGAGGTGGGCAGCGGGATGATGGCCCTTACGCTCTCTCTGTATTCGTTCACGCAGTTCCACTCATAGACCTCAAGGGCGGTGTCAAAGCCCTCGTCGAGGACCGTGATGAATTTGTTGTAGCCGATCTTGCGGGCAAATTCGTTCTGCAGTCTCCGCCTTTCCTCCGCCTTGGACTTGATGCGGGAAAGATAGCTCTCGTATACCATGAATGCATTGGTGTCTGCCATGTTGCGCCTCCTGCTTGTCCTGCCTTCTCCTGCAGGTGTTGACTTGATTGTATCACATATCGCGGATAAGTGCATCTATATCTTGGCACAAAGCGCCATCTTTTTACAAAATTTCTGCGTCAGGTTTACAGGCGGGATGCCACCGGAGCCTTGTGCCGCCGGTTCAAAACTGGTATTTTTGTTGGAACTTTCATATCCACAAAATTTATTTGTTTTTGCGGTTTTCCGTGATATAATGGCATGGATTTCGACAAGGAGGACCGCCATATGGACATCAACAGTCTTTATTATTTTTCCGAGCTGGCCAAAGACCTGCACATGACGCGCTGCGCCTCGAGGCTCTTCATATCGCAGCAGACCCTTAGCAATCATATCCTGAGACTCGAGGAATATTACGGGACGCCCCTTTTCACGAGGAAGCCGTCCCTTGCCCTGACGGAAGCGGGAAAGCGCGTGCTGGATTTTTCCAGAGAAGTGCTGCGCGAGGAAACGAGTCTCAAAGACGTCCTCGGCGAGATCGCCGGCGAGGAAAGAGGCGTGGTGCGCCTGGGGGGCACCCAGATCCGTCTCAACGTGATCCTGCCAGGGCTGCTGCCCGAATTCTCCCGGCATTACCCCAAGGTGGAACTGGATATCACGGTGGATATCTCAAGGAACCTGGAAAAGATGATGCGCAACGGCGAACTGGATCTGGCCGTGGTCTTTGCCCACGGAGAAAATCCAGATCTCGTCCGCCGCGGCGAGATGCAGGACCAGGTCTATCTTTGCGTAGCGGACGGCCTGTTGAAGGAATATTACGGCAAAAGCGCCGAAAAATTGAAGCGCAGCGCCCTGCAGGGAGCCGTGGTCTCTGATTTCGCGGAGCTGCCCTTTTGCATGCTGACCAACCGCCTGGGGCGCACCGTGGAGGAATGCTTCGACATCGCCGGTATCAAGCCCAGGATCTATATGAAGAGCCTTCTCACCATGATCTCGACCCAGATCTCCTTCATCGGGCTTGCGGCCTGCTTCGTGCCCCAGATGATCCTGGTCTCCATGGTGCGGCAGATCCCCCCGGATCTCAACATCTTCCCCCTTTGCTATGCCCCGGGAAAGCCCGTCACCGTGCCCCTTGCCACCATCTCCCACAAGGACCGCTACCTGCCCAGGTATATGCGCTTTTTACAGGACCAGATCTGCGGATACTTTGAATACGTGGAGAAATTCCAGATGGAAAGGCTGGCGGAAGAAAATCCTGAAAGCAGCGCTCTTCCGCTCTAGGAGCGGCCCGGCGCCATATCAGGAGCGCATAGGTCCATAGACTGAAAACCATAAAGCAAAATCGGCCCCAGGGCGGAAAGCATCACGCTTTCCGCCCTTTCTGCGTCCGTCTTAACAAATAAAATTTGTCTAAAACTCAAATTTATACTGTTTGCTTTGTTAGCAAACCTCGGCTAACATGAAGATGTCGAAAGGCACCGACCGGTGCCGAAAAAAACAAAAGCCAAAAAAGAGCAAACGGAAGATGAACAAGGAGGAAAACAAAATGCCAGTAGGAAAAAGGATCTATCTCAAAAGAGAACTGCCCGACAAGGACATCATGATGCAGTTCAAGAACATCCCCGCTTCGAACACCGCGGACGTAATGGAAAGGAGCTGCGCGATGAACCCCAGGATCCACCTGGTCAGCAGCCCCAAGGACCAGATGATGGTGGGCCCGGCCTTCACCGTCAAGTGCCGCGCCGGCGACAACCTGACCCTGCATGCGGCCCTGAACTTCTGCAACGAAGGCGATGTGGTGGTTGTCTCCAATGAAGAGGACGATACCCGCGCTCTCATGGGCGAGATCATGATGGCCTACCTGTACCGCACCAAGAAGATCGCAGGCATCATCCTGGACGGCCCGATCCGCGACATCGACGAGATCGGCAAGTGGGACTTCCCGGTCTACTGCACCGGCACCACCCCCGGCGGCCCCTACAAGGAAGGCCCCGGCGAGATCAACGTCCCCATCTCCTGCGGCGGCATCAGCGTCGACCCCGGCGACATCATCCTGGCTGATCCGGACGGCATCATCTGCATCCCCAAGGACGATGCGGCCACCGTCCTCGAAGCGGCCAAGAAGTTCCAGGCAGCCGACGAGAAGAAGCTCGAAGCCGCGAAAAACGGCACCGCCAACCGCGACTGGGTCCTGAAATCCCTCGACGCCAAAGGCTATGAGATCATCGACGGCGTCTACCGCGGCAAATAATAACAGACAAAAAAGCAAAAACAGACCAGAGAAAAAATAAGGCTTGAAATTATAAGGAGTGTGCAGAAAATGATGAAGATAGGATTTATCGGTTTTGGCGAAGCAGCCTACAACATCGCCCTGGGGCTCAAGGGCGAAGGCGTCACCGGCATCCGTGCCACGGACGCCATGCTCGATCATGCGGTCCTCGGGCCTCAGGTCAAGAGCCGCGCGAAGGAAGCCGGGGTCGAACTTTTAAAGACCAACCGCGAAGTGGCCGAATGGGCCGATATCGTTTTCGCGGCCGTCCCCTCCTCCTTCACGATGGATGTGTGCGAAAGCGTGCTGGATGTTCTGAGAGAAGGCCAGATCTACGCTGACGTCAGCGCCTCCACCCCCGCCACCAAGGAAGCCATCTGGGCCAAGATCAAGGACAAGGGCGTGCTCTTTGCGGACGCGGCCATGCTCGGCTCTCTGCCCAAGGACAAGCACAAGGTCCCCATCACTGCCAGCGGCAACGGCGCCCAGAAGCTGTATGATCTCATGACCCCCTACGGCATGAGGATCACCGTGGTCGGCGAAAGGGCCGGCGCGGCTTCCGCCATCAAACTGGTACGCAGTATCTTCATGAAGGGCATCGCCGCTCTCATGATCGAGATGCTCCAGGCTTCCGATGCCTACGGCGTCTCCGAGAACGTGGTCGCCTCCGTGGGCAAGTCCCTGGACGGCATCCCCTTCACCAGCCATCTGGACCGTCTCGTGACCGGCACCGCCATCCACTGCCACCGCCGCGCGGCCGAGCTCAAGGGCTCCGCTGCCATGCTGGCCGAAGCAGGCATCGCCGATTACATGACCGTGGCCGCCAAAAAGCGCCACGAAGCACTCGAGCCTTACAATTTCATGGAAAAATATGCTGGCTCCTCCCCCAAGGGGTGGCCCGAGATCATCGAAGCTATCCGTCCGGCCAAGTAAGCTTCCGCACCAGCGGACGCTGCGTCTGGCCTAAATTAAGATCTGAGCTCTTGACGACACGCAGTCCCGGAAAGTAAAACCCGCATTCCGCTGCGGCCCGCAGCGGCCATAGCAGAATGCGGGCCTTTCCCTTTGGATATTGTCCCAAAAGAGCTCTTTTCCGGCAGGCCCGAACGGCCTGTCCCTTATAAAAAGGAGGAAAAAGCATGAGCATGATAGCAATAGCCCTTATCATCATGGCCGTGATGATCGCGCTCTTTATCTGGGAGCCCGTTCCCATCGTGGTCACTTCCATCGGCGCATCCATCGTCTACGCCTACGTCGGCCTCATCAAGGTCAAGGATATCTTCGCCGGCTACAACAGCAACACCATCGTTCTCCTGGCGGGCATGATGATCGTCGGCGCCTCGCTCTTCCACACCGGCATCACCGATCTGATCGGCGCCAAAATGGTCAAGATCACCGGCAAGAGCGAACGCAACATCGTCCTCGTCACCCTCATCGTTTCCTGCGTTTTAAGTTCTGTCTGCAGCAACATCGGCGTCATGACCGCCATGGCACCTCTGGTCACCGCCATGTGCATCTCCGCAGGCATCGGTCCATCCCGCAGCCTGCTGGCCCTTTTGTTCGGCGCCCAGTTCGGCGGCTTTGTCACCCTGGTCGGCGTCGGCTCCAACGTGGCCGCGGCCAACCTCATGGGCGATCTGGGACTTACGCCCTTCGGATTTTTCGCCATCACCCCCTTTGGCGTGGGCGTATGCCTGCTGGGCACGCTCTATTTCGTCCTGCTGGGCATGAAATTCATCCCTGACACAGGCTACATCCCCGCATTCGCCAAGGCCGAGAAAAAAGAGATGGACAAGACCAAGGCCACCATCGCCGTGGTCACCATGCTGGCCGTGCTGGTGGTCATCGCCGCCGGCTTCATGGCCGTACCCATGCATGTGGCCGCTGTGGTGGGCGCTCTCGTCATCATCGCCACCAAATGCATGACCTTAAAAGATGCCATCAACGCCGTCGACTGGAACTGCCTGCTCCTGGTGGGTGCTCTGACCGCCATCTCCACCGGATTTAAGAACAGCGGCGCCGGCGACGCCCTGGCCAAGGTCATCATCCAGACCCTGGGCAACGACCCCAGCCCGGTCCTCATCACCACCGTGATCTTCTTTGCCGCGGCCGGTCTGACCCAGCTCATGAGCAACATCCCCACCATCATGCTCTTTATGCCCATCGGCGTTTCCATCGCCCAGAGCATCGGCGTCAGCCCCTATCCCGTGGCCATGACCATCACCCTGGCGGGCGCGGCCTCCTACGCCACTCCCTTCGCGGCTCCCCAGAACATGATGACCGTGGGCTGGACCCAGTACAAATTCATGGATTTCATGAAGATCGGCCTGCCCATGCTGCTCGTGACCTATATCGTCGTCATCGCCCTGATCCCCGTTTTCCTGCCTTATTGACATCAAAGGAGGAGAACCGATATGCTGATAAAGGGCGTATATGATCTTCACGTACACACCTCTCCCGATGTCGGGACGAGAAAACTCGACGACGTCGAGATGGCGCAGAGGATGATCGCAGCCGGCATGTCCGGTTGCGTCATCAAGAACCACTACGCGGACACTTCCGCCAGAGCGGTCCTTCTGACCAGGCATTTTCCCCGGATCTGCGCCGCTGGAGGCATCGTGCTCAACCGCTCCGTCGGCGGCATCAACCCCTGCGCGGTGGAACGCGCCGGGCAGGCCGGCGGAAAATTCGTCTGGTTCCCCACCATGGATTCTCTGGAATACTGGCAGCTGCGCAGCTCTCTTTCCGGGACTGAGACAGATCTGACAGGCTGCATTCCCATGTGCGGGGAAGACGGGGAGCTTTTGCCCGCCGTTTATGACGTGCTCGATGCCGCCAAAAAATACGGCATGATAGTCTGCACCGGGCATATCGCCCCCGCCTCCGGCATGAAGCTCATCCGCGAGGCGAGGAAAATGGGCCTTGAAGCAGTACTGACCCATGCCGACAACCCCAACGACCCCTATACCATCGAAGAACAGAAAGAAGCGGTGGCCCTGGGCGCTCTGGTGGAACATTCCTATTTCACCATCTGCCACAACAAGACCCCGCTGGAAGAGGTCGCGCGGCAGATCCGCGCCACGGGCTGCAGCAGCGTCTATCTTTCGAGCGATCTGGGCCAGCCCAATTCGCCCTATCCGGACGAAGGTATGGACATGTTCATCCGGGACCTTCTCAAAGCCGGCTTTTCCGAAAAAGAGCTCATCCATATGACGGTCGATCTGCCATCTGATCTCATCGGAAGGCCTTCTGAAAACTGATATCAGGCCCGGCATCAGGCCGGGCCCATCTTAAATGGGTGCCACGCATCCGGGGAAAGGAAAAACATCATGACACCAGCGATATTTACCATAATCATCCTGATACTCGCGGTCATCTGCTTTGTGACCGAAAAGATTCCCGTCAACCTTACCATCATGCTGACCCTGACGATCCTCACCCTGACCAAGATCGTCACTCCGGCCGAAGCCATCAAGGGCTTTGCCAGCACCACCATATTGATGCTAATAGGCGTCGTCATAGTTGGCAGCGCCCTCTTTGAGACCGGCGTCTGCGACAAGATCGCTGGCGTAGTCACCAGATACGCCAAGAGCGAACGCCAGATGATCGTCGCCATCCTGGTACTTTCGAGCATCATGTCCGCGGGCCTCAGCAACTCCGGCACCGTCGCCGTCTTCATCCCCATCATCCTCGGCATCTGCGCCACCTCCAACTTCAGCCATTCCAAGCTCCTCATGTGCGCATTTTTGGGCGCCATGTGCGGCGGCAGGATGACCCTGGTGGGAGACGCGGCCATCAACGTGCTGATCGGGGACCAGATCAAGGCCCTGGGCTATCCCTTCGGATTTTTCGAGATCGGCAAGATCGGCGTGCCTCTGACCATCATCATGATCATCTACATGTATTTCATCGGCCACCGCTTTTTGCCCGACATCCCCATGAAGAACCTGGACGATCTGCTCTTTGAGACCAAGGACCGTTCCGACGTCCCCAAGTGGAAGCAGTACGTGTCCGTCGCCATCATGGTGGTCATGCTCCTTGGCATGATCTTTGAAAAGCAGACCGGCATCCCCTCTTACATGTGCGCCATCATCGGTGCGGTGATGACCGTCCTCTGCGGCATCTTCACCGAGTCCCAGGCCTATCAGCTGGTCAGCATCAAGACCGTCATCCTGCTGGGCGGCATGACGCCTTTGGCCACCGCCCTCAAAAAGACCGGTGCGGCCCAGATGATCGCAGATCTTCTGCTCAAGCTCATCGGCAACTCCCAGAACGTCTATTTCATCACAGTCGTCATCTTCCTGCTCACCATGGTCATGACCCAGTTCATGAGCAATGTGGTCACGGTCACGCTGCTGATGCCCATCGTCATCGCCGTGGCCAACACCATCGGCGTCATCCCCTCGGCCATGATCATGGTACTTGGCATCGCGTCCACCATGAGCATCCTTTCACCTATCGCCTGTCCCCCGGCCAATCTGATCTATTCATACGGAGGCTACAAGTTCAACGACTACTTCAAGAGCAATATCGGCCTGGCCATGCTCTTTTTGGTGGTCTGCGTTGCGGTCATCCCCATGATATGGCCCTTCTACAACTGACAGGTCATCTTTACTGGCACACTCCTAGCGGACAGGGCATATGTCTCTTTTGCAAAAAAGAGCATATGCCCACGTCTGCATATTGAAAAAAGTAAAAATCTGCACAGCAATGCTGCAGCCGGCATATATCAAAGGAGGAAAAACGGATGGAAAAATTCGATCTTGTCATCCATAATGCTCTCATGACCGATACAAAGACAGGAGATAAGACCCTGTCGAGGGTCTGCGTCAAAGGCGGCTTCATCGCCCGCGTCGAAAAGGACGGGGGAGATCTTCCCGCTGCGGCATCTGCCATAGACGCCAAGGGAGATCTGCTCCTTCCCGGGATCATAGATTTCCACGCCCATCTTTTTGCCCACGGCAGCGGCTTTGGCCTTGACGCCGACAGGCTCCTTGAAGAAGGCGCCTCCTTTGCGGCGGACATGGGCACGGCCGGCGTGGCCAATTTCCCGGCTCTTTATGAATGCGACCTGTCCCAAAAGAAGATCCGCACCTGCGCCTTTTTGAACATCTCCCCCATCGGCCAGCCCGGCCGCGGCATCAATGAGCCCCTGGACGACAGCGTCATCGACGTGCCCAGGATGAAGGCGATGCTGGACAGATATCCCGGCGTCATCCGGGGCATCAAGGTCAGGGTCAGCCGCAACATCGTGAGAGATCTGGGGCTCGAGCCCTTAAAACGTGCCGTCAAGATCGGCGAGGAATTAAATCTGCCCGTCTGCGTACATACCACCAATCCCCCCACCAAGGCCTCTGATATCGCGGACATCTTAAGGCCCGGCGACATATACAGCCACACCTACATGGGCAGCGGGAACACCATCATAGGAGAAGACGGCCACGTGGAGGAAGGGATCCTGGCGGGGCAAAAGCGCGGCGTCATCATGGAAGTGGGAAACGGCCGCATGAATTTCAATTTCCCTGTGGCCGAAAAGGCGATAGCGGACGGACTTTTGCCCGACATCATCAGCAGCGACGCGACTCCCGCCACCTTCCACAAGGCGCCCGAGATGTGGGATCTTCCCACCGTCATGGCCAAATTCATGATGCTGGGCGTGCCCTTCAAGGACGTGGTAAGATCTGTCGCCGAGACACCGGCCGCCGTGCTGGGCCTGGGCCATGTCCTGGGAAAGATCGCGCCCGGCTACGCCGCCGATATGGCCATACTGCACCTTGAAGAAGGAGAATTCGTCTTCGGAGATTCATCCGGCAACAAACGCACCGGGCACCAGATGCTCTATCCTGTCAGGACCATCCGGGCGGGACGCACCGTTTTCGAAAAAGAAGACTGATCATGCGCCGCACAGAGCCGTATAAACGTATATAAAGGAAGATTTCCGCCGTCCCCTCAAGCGGGGCGGCGGATCTTTTTACGCCAGAACCGGAAAATCATCCGTCCGGGCCGGTCAATTTTACGCTTTTTCCTTGCAATCTGCCCCCCGCCGTATATAATTGTATCTGAAAGTTGCCGCACGGCAGCCCGCACATTTACCTGCAGGCAAAAAACACCGTGCGCTCGCATTTTAAGGAGGAATTTTTGTATGAACCAGATCTTAGCCACTTCTCAGGAGATACTCAATTTCAAGGTCGGCAACATCAGCGTGGGCTCCATCATCGAAGGCCTCATCCTGATGGCCGTCTTCAGCTGCATCATCAGCACCGTCATGGGGCCCGTCATCGACAGGCTGCTCGGCCGCTTCAAGCTCGAGGAGACGGCCAGGGGCTTCGTGAAGACGCTGGTCAAGGTCATCCTCAACTTCATCGCCATCTGCGTCGTGGCAGAGAGCATCGGCATCCCCATCTCCTCAGTGCTCGCCATCGTAGGCCTCTTCGGTTTGGCTGTCTCCCTGTCCGTGCAGGGTGCTCTTTCCAACGTGGCCAACGGCTTCATGATCATGATCACCAAGCCCTTTAAGGTGGGCGATTATGTCTCCCTCTCAGGCGTCGAGGGCGTGATCAAGGAAGTGGGCATGCTCTGCACCAAGATCCTCACCATCGACAACAAGCTCATCATCGTCCCAAACACCGAAGTCATGGGCGGCAAGATCACCAATTTCTCCTCCGAGCCTCTGCGCCGGGTGGATTTTGAGACCAAGGCCGGCTATGACAACAAATTCGAGGATGTCTACAACGCAGTGCTGGAAGCCGTCAAGGACACTCCCACCGCGCTTTCCGATCCCGCGCCCTTCGTCAGGGTCTCCGGCTATACCGATTATGCCGTGGTCTATACCGTCAGGGTCTGGACCAAATCCGAAAATTACTGGGACTGCTACTTCGATCTGATGCAGAAGGTCGGCGAATTCAAGGACAAGAACCATATCACCGGCGGTGTTCCTTCCATGAACATCATCGAAAGCAAGTGATCCGTGATATTTCAGCGCG
>Ga0181612_116611_pt1 | contig 17193 bp, 9 predicted proteins | sample HoacroProtozoa21_FD_119630 | JGI IMG/M metagenome (GOLD analysis project Ga0181612, IMG submission 119630) | Hoatzin crop microbial communities from Cojedes, Venezuel. Combined Assembly of Gp0051906, Gp0051904, Gp0051908
AAGGGACCTACAATGATCATCTAGTCCAACTGCCTGACCGATTCAGGGTTAACCAAAAGTTAAAGCATGTTATTAAAAGCATTGCCCAAATGCCTCTCAAACACTGACAAGCCTGGGGCATTTGACCGCCTCTCTAGGAAGCCTGTTCCAGCATTTGACTATCCCCTCGGTGAAGAAATGCTTTCTAAAGTCCATTCTAAACCTCCCCTGGAGCAGAAATGTGACTTTTAGCTTTTCTAGAATTTTGAGGTAAGTTCTTAAAGGCAGATGCTGTTCAACTTTTAAAACCAAAGATTTGCTTCCCATTAAACGTTGCACAAGGCAGCTAAATGAATGTTCTTAAAGTGTGTGCATCACTGAACATCTCGATCCTAGCCCGCAGGTATCTAGACACAGGAGTCACAACGTTAAAGCTTTTCTTTAAGCTTGTGAAACATCTGCTTTTATAGTATAACAAGGATAAAGAGCTAGTTTAAACACCGCAAAGCATGGCAAGCAAAAGTGATTTTCCTTACAGTATATCTGAAAAGTGTATCTCCAAAACTTAAAAGCACAAGCTATACTTCAATGGATTTAAAACTAAACTTTGTGAAGGTTTTCTGCTAAAGGATGGTTATAACTCAGCTTTGCCCTGGGCTGTATTTTACAGAAAAGCAAGAATAGATTAATGTCTGCCTGAGGGAGACATAAAATCAACATGTGGGGAGTTCAAGGGTTCTCAAATTGGAAAAACTGGATAATCAATTAATAGTTTTGCATATGTTTTTACCTCTTTTAAGCAACCATCAAATGCTGTTAAAACAGCTCATGTTCCAAAATGGTCAGCTTGCAGACCTGGTGGGGTACTCTAGATACAATTATTTAGCATGTGTTAGGAAAAAAAAGAAAAAAACATCCCACAAAACGTGTCCTCGGGTTTTAGTGCTTCACAACCCCCTCCCCTCCCCCACCACCCACGTCAAACTTCACATTTATGAAGTTCTATAAAAATCACCTAAAATTCAGACACACGCACACCAAGATCACGCTGGTAGGTGGACATTTCAAATTGCTATAAAGACCTCTTGGCTGTCTAATTTATCTTGCCTTTCAGGAAAGGTCACTGAAAGAGACCGCTATCACGCCATGATGAAGTCTCTCCCATCTGTCTTGTCAAGCAAGTCAAAGAACGAATATGGATGCGATAGATGCAGGAAGCAATCTCTATCACAAATACCTAGCACAGAAAAGCCAAGCGCAACCATTCTTCTCAAAACACTGGGAAGCATTCTGATTTCAACTGTGCTACCCGGCTTCTGGATTACCACCACCCCTCCCAAATCAATGCAGCCGATCCAAATTTGAATGTTTCTACTGGTTATGAGAATCTCATTTTATACTTAATTTGAGACTAAGAATTTAATGGAATGAGGAAAACACACATTTATCCTTTTTATGATAATTGATGCCCACACTCACAAATACGTTAGACAGTCAAAAGGAGATGATCAATTTCCCCGAGTTCTTTGTGGGAGAGTTTTAAAACTAATGAAATACTAAAAAAGTGTGTGTATGCAAGCACACATGCATATATGTGTGCATTGAATGTAACAAACAGCATCTTGTAGAACTTCTTTACTGTCATCTCTATGTGTGGCTGGACAGATGGAAAGGATTCCTGTTCTGCTGAAGGTAATGTTTCAGTGGTCTAAGCTAGCTCTTGCTGACTGTTCACCATTTCTCTTCTCTTCTGCTGTCTGTCTTTCATTTCCCTACTGATGCTGTCGATATTTCCTTTGCTGTTTTACCTAAGGACGCTACACTGGAAGGTGCTTTATAGAACAGTATTTGCATCCTTGCACAAAGAATGATGAGTAACAGAAGGAAAGCATGATGATAAAACTAAAGCAACCTAAGTGTCCAAACTGCTGAGAGTAGGTGAGCAATTAAGTCCTTGTATGCATCTCAGCAGCCTATGACATTTCCACATCAAGTTTCCTTTGCATGAACATTACTGCTTTTATTTTTAATGCTCTTAAAGTAGCTCTCTATCACTTGCACCGATTTTTTCTCCACATTGTACTCAGCCAGTGGCATTTTCTCCTTTTTTGCTACTATAATGTTATCCCATCTTTAGGCTCTATTAAGTTGACATGGGAGACAGTAACTTGCAATTCACTAGAGAACAGTTGACATGAACAGTTAGATCAAGAAGTAGAGCAAGAGAAACTTTCCACCACTAGCAGCCCTGGCAGTATTGACCACATCCTTGATGACTTGTAGTGCAACCATTTTCAGCTCCAGTCTTGAGCCGTTCTGTCACGCTCCGAGTCGTGTGCCTGTTTCGTGGTCAATATTCCTCATTTTTTTGTAGGGAGCTGAGGAGGGCTGGGGACAAGACAAGTTTTGCTTTGCCAGTGGTTGATTCATCTTTTCAGGGTAACCTGACTGAATCCAAACTTGATGAAAAAAAACCCAGACCTGCGTCCCTCATCTCCCCACCCCACAGGAGTTCATTGTAGAGCTTTGAGAAGGCCCTGAAAAGCCCACCAAAAGTCCATTTCCTTCACAGGCAAGCAAGATCTGGGACGCTGGCCAAGCCACAGTGTGGGAGGGACAGAGGCATCAATGCCCAGCCATCAATGACAGTTGTCAACCCTGACTTTCAAAAGATCTTTGCCTAAAAGTGAGACCTAACCCCTCATTACCACAAAGACTGGGAAAGAAAGATAAAATTTGCCTTGATATTTGATGGAAGACAGGTATACTATGATCAACTATGGCATTAAGGAATTACTATTCTGTGCAAGTTTAAGACCTCCTGCCTTGACCGTAACATCAATATCTTCATTTATGGGCACTTGATTAGAAAAAGAAAGCTAAATTACCTTACAGAGTGAACTACTATTCTACTGACATCCTGGAAAGTATGACACAGAGAAATACAGTTGCTCTTTTTGATTGTGTTAGGTAATTCTGAATATTAGATTTTTACTAACAAATTCAATTCAATGACCTAATGTAGTTACAGATGTTTAATAATTTGTAGTTACACATGTCTAATAATTTGTAATGTCTCATTTCTAGAGACAAGCGGCCTATAATGATGTGAAAGGAAGTTATTTCCAAGAGGTCAAATATTACAGTCTAAGTTGGAAATGGAAATATTTAAATCTTAAAATCCACACAGGATTCTGTAAGAGTATCTATAATGGACACAGGCTGATGACATTGCACAAATGGAAAAATATTTTTTCTCTAAAATGACCCCTGAAATTTTTGCTAAAGTAAAACCAAGATCATTAAAAGGTGATTAAAATTCACAGTAAAAAAGTTAACTCTGAGAGTAAGGAAAGAAGAAAAAGTTGAGAAGATGAGTGTTTTGCTGAATTCAGCATCAACTTTAGACACAAAAAAGTGATTCTTATTTTATGACTGAGAAAATGCTACAGAATTAATTTTCTTACCTCTATATATGACATACTACAGATAGCATGTATTTTAAAATACGAGATAAGTATATGTTTGCTCAGGGAATAAAAAGAAAATCTGTTTTAATATCTGATTCTCATAAGCTGAGACTCAGCACAGAATATGAAACCTTTTCCCACCTAGACAAATGATAAGCAATAGACAGTAGCAGCAAAGTGAGAAAGTGCCTACTCTCTGTGTACAATCTCTACAATGAATTAAGGGTTTTGCTTATTTTTTTTAAACTGGGAGCTTAGAAAGATTTTTGAAGACCGCTATGGTCAGAAACTGCTAAAAATCTTACTGCTGAAATAAAATTTTAATTTTTTTCCTTCCAAATTTCTTAATATAGATGAGTATCTGAGAAGAGAAAGATCATACACCTTACACATTATCTTTGTCTTCTGTTCTTCTTCACTGAGAAAACCAAATTCTCATCACAAAGTCAAATAAGAGAGCCAGTCTGCTCCACACGCTTACTTCATGGTCATCACTCCCATCAAAACACAGGGCTAGCTGTGATTATAAAATAATTTTCTGCAATGACTATTGATTCTGCCTGAAAGGTACGATTTTTCAGGCCTGATATTTACAGGAAAACATTTTCAGTTTGAAAATTTTGCTTGGGAAATGTGGAAACCCTCAATATCACTTTATAGCATCTCTTACTATGTAAGAGATGTAAGAAGACACAGACAAAACAAAGCATTCTCACCTGCTCCAATACAGTGGATAAAAACTGCAGCTTTAAATGAAGATCAAAAGTCTTTTGTTTTTCCTAAATAGCGGGAAAGCAGTTAAATAAAAAGGCAGAAAAGTTACATTAACAGCTACAGAGGTTAACATTTATATAGGTTCAGACTTACGGTGAACTTTAGGACGAACAGCAAGAATAAAGAAACTAGCAAATATAAAATACCATCAAATTTAGATTTTTACATTTATTGTTAAAATATTTAAAATAAAGCAATGCCTAATTTATTTTTGTTTGTGGGGTTTAGAATAACAGATCTCATTAAGACAGATATTGCAAATGACGTAATTTTTTATAAAATGAAGCAGATGGGAAATACTGATTTCCACCATCACAAAACAAAGCAGCACTAGCAATAGAGAAAGACTTTTGCAGCAGCGTTAAGAGAAGCCAGCTGTCTTCAGTTTTTGGGTCTACACGACTGCAATTTGGACACTGTGTGTGATTCTAGTTACAAAAGGGTCTGCACCTCACTTATGCCACTGTCAGATTCTCACATTGGAAACACCTGGGCTGAGTTCAGTAAGATGTCTTGTGCCAAATCACTCCCTCCTGTTAGCTGCTGTCCTGCTCCTGGCCTCCACTGTCCAAAAACGAACAAGTAAAACCCTTCGTACTACCGCTCTCCAGTGTCAAGTCAGTAGGCTTACCTTAATCCCCCTAATTTACTGAGGTGTATTTAAACTAAAGGGACTGCTTTTGCCTTGAAGTGATGACCCAACCACAGTTACCCCTTTGGCTGTGCTGAGACAGAAGTATCATCCAGTCGAGGAGCAGCGTTTTGTTCAGACTCTTCCAGCTAGATCTGAAAGAGCTCATCTGTCAACTGCCAAGTCTCTGGGCCGCTTACAAAAGAAGACAAGAAAATAGTAACTTTTTTGTTACAGCCTACTTTCCCCCCATTTTGTTACAACAGCTTACACTAATCTTCACTCATTTCCTGTAACTGTATCTGTAAAATGGCTTTTACATTTTCTTCCTAAGTAAATAAACCTTTGGTGATCAGGCAACTGAATGAGATTCCCATCGCACACAGGCTGCACAGAGCTGGCTTGGGCGTGCACACACGTTAAGTATGAAATCTGAGACTATGAGAGTCTTGCTGACAAAGACGCTGCATTCCCCATGTGAAGCCAGCTGAAATCTCACCTGTTCTGCACTTCTCCAGGTAGATTCAACGGGGCCTTAATTTAGTTGCTTAAACACAGGCAGACAAGGAGCAATTTGAAACAGCTTGAAGTATCTGAGGATTCTCAAACAACGCCGTCAGCTATGACACGGACCTGGGAGGGGAATGGAACTAGCAGCTTAAGGCCCTGTGGGATACCCTAGGGCATCTCAGATGGACTATCTATATCCATCCTTTTGCAACTGTCTTGAGCCCAGGAAGTGTCAGAATTGGAGGAACACAAACATTACTGTTGGCTTTTGAAAAGTTTTAAAAAATAAATGTTAATGATCTCGAAGCAACTATTCTGCTTGAAACCGAAGATTCAGATTTTGACAAAATAAACTTAGGATCAACTTAATTTTCCATACTAAAGACCATTAAATAATAGTAAATACATGGCAGATATCTCTTGAATGGGATTTTTGTCCAGCAAACCACTTAATCCTCAGTTTAAAACTGAACATATACTTGACTGCTCTGTTGAACTGAGAACTTAGAACTTTGGATCCAGTAGCCTAATGTGAAGATTAAAGTCTCACACCTCTTTTAGAAGAAAAAGCCACTGTTTCACCTTCCCTAAGCAAAATCTTTTTTCTCTGCTGTCATTCAAAATTCTGTGCATAGATTATCTGCTGTTCATAAACCTTAAAGATCACTTTTTACAATGCTTCCCACATTCAGTTTTCAATACTGGACTTTGAAGACTGCCCAGATAATTCACACCATAATAAAAGCCATGATCCACCAAGACACAAGAATCATTCTAAGCATCTCTCTTACAAAAATGTGAACAGACAAGCAAATATCTTCTGAATTGTTAACCCAGGAAGATGTCATTGTATTACACTGTTCAGCTTTATTAGCATAATAGTAGCAATGTAGTAAAGCTACTACACTTATGCTATTACGTTTTCTTGCTGAAGAGAGCTATGGGATTCTGGCTCCTTTAGGAACTTCTACTCAGTCATTTCTAAAGCTCTCAGGCATATGAAGCTGGATGGCAGTTTCCTATGAACCCCTGTCTGAACCAACATGCCAACCAAAATACCTGGGAGTTCAGGGAGTTGCAAGATAACGATCACAAAAACTACTACATCATCATCTGTGAGGACGGCGCACGCATCAGCACAAATGATTAATGGAAGCCCAGTCACCAGGAGACAGAGGGTCTCTCTTTTTATTATAGCACTGCTGTTATAACATTGCAGCCACCCCTACCGTGATGCTTTAATGGGTCTGTGACACACAGGAGGGATTCGCTGCTGTGTGCAAGTCCAGTGCCATTCTCCAGCGCCATCAAGGCCATGAGTATATTTGTCTCCAGCGACCACACTGCACGAGCCCTCCCTTACTGAGCCCTGGCCACCCTCTCCAAGGCCAGCCCCAGGCATAGCCCCAGCATACATCACACCAGGGAGCCGGTGGTCCCTCCGGCTGTGGTACCGCGCGCCCACACACACACCTACTGGCTATTCCTCTTGCTAAAGAGAGGCGCCAGGCAGATTTTCTAACAAGTGCCAATCTCATTATACCATTAGTCAAAAAATGCTAATTTATTTGGTGAAAAATGTAAGATCTGCTCTCTCAAAAAAAACAGTATAGGCCTCTGGCAAAAATACATATGAAAATGATGCTTGTATTACATACTTTCCCCAAAATAAAGCTTTATAAAACCTAAGATGAATAAAATGTTTCCAGAGAATGAAGGCATAAATATTTTATGGAAAGAATATGTATGTTGTTATTCATACTGTCAAGGAACTTCAGAGGTTTCACTTAGGGAACAGGATCCCACTGTGCTACTTAACAAACTTACGTAGAGGCTGTCATTCAGAAAAGAGCTGTTGTGTGCCTGGTCATGTAATAACGTCAACAGAAAACAGCAGGATTTAAACAAAGTTACTAAGCCTTGGTTGTAAGATTCTCTGAGCAGAAGTAAACGCAGAAAGGTATTCAAAGAAATTCCTCAGGCACACAGCGAGCTGCATCAAGCTAATGCAAAGAGGAGAGAACTCAACATTACTACTGAAGTTTAACTCACTTGCTCATTTGCATCTCTTAAGCAAGGAGAAGTACAAAGTAGAAGGAGACAAAAAGAGAAACACAAGTAAGGTTTTAACAACTATTTCAGTTTTTATGCTATGTGGGGCAATTTGCAAAAATGGCAGTGGCTATTCTGTTTTTTAAACAGCGTCTCTACAGTTTCTGCTAATGTGGTCACAGTCACAGACTGCATTCAAAATACACTCTGCATTAGACACTGCTGAAATTGCCCTCTAGAATGTAATTCTGGGGCATACCCTGAAATACAGACCTGGTCTATTCATCTTCATGAAACCATTAAAAGAGAAGGAGAGAGGACAGAGGAGAGCAAGAACTAAATACATCCCATTTATCATGCTTGCCGTTCTCAGGATCTCTGTCATTAGGATACTTCCAAGTGGATTTAAATTTTGCTTTTTTCTTCAGGTATGTCGTTAGGGTTTGGGGGAGTGAAGCAAAAAAAAACCACCCTAGAACAAACCCAAAAAAAGGAGCAAGGCAGAAAGAACTGTGCAAATCACTGTGCTAGTACAAGATGTTCACACCTGAAGTCTAGAGGGGCTGAAGGCTAACTCTACCCACAGCACAGAGGACTCCACGGCCTTTCATTGCACAGCTGAGACAAGCAGGCTTTTCAGCGGTCTGCATACCCCTGACAGACCATAAACTACTTCTGTAGCTCAAGAAGCACAAAAGGTTAGCTATAAAAACAAGTCTGCTGTAGGATTATGTTTGCTTTAGAGAGCTGTGAATCTCCACAAGACCATTTTAGGCAATCATATACTTAGAAATGATGAAAATGATTGTGCTGAAGGTCTAAACGGATTTAAGTCTAAGGCATAAAATTAAGTTGTGTTAATTAATACCCACCTAAATCCTCAAGTATCTCACATGAACTAAATAATTAACTCAAAGGCCACCATTTTCAAACTTCAAGGCAGACGTGCAACTCAAAAGCTCAGTTTGAACTGAGAACCCGTAAATGCCCAACTTCAGCTAACTCCCCACTCAAGGTGTGCCATTAAGAGCTACTTATCTTAAAGTTACTGCATGTTTTCTGAGTTTAGCTATGTCCTCATCTTTTAGGTTACCACAGCCACAACTGGTCACCTTCAGTATTTCATTGTAAGATGTTGGTCAGACACCTTTCCAAAGAGAAGGCACACGTCAGAAGATTTTAAATCACCTTTAAGGACAACTGTCAAGAGTGAGAATGAAAGCAGCCTGTTTGTTTCTCTACAACTGGAGCAAGTTCCACTATCAATTCTGCTGAAGTCATGACCATGAATAGTACTGGGATATTTTGGTTTCTTTGTTATAGACAGAAAGAATATATACTGTGACCATGAATGACTAAGACTTTTTTTCATCCAAAGCCAATAAAGAATCAGGAACTCCAAGCATTCAATTTTTGTTGAACATGATATGTCTATTATTTTTTTAAATTTAAGGAAAATTTACTGATGGAAAAAAATATTAATCTTTGCTTTACTTTAAATAACTGACATACAAATGTTAAAGAATGAATAAAATTAGAGGAGGAAAAACAACTAATATTACTTTGTAGATGCATGCAGATGAGTAGGAACACCACAAAACATATGTTTGCCATTTTCTGTGCTCAGTTCACCATAAGAAGCATTTCAGAAAGTCCTATTCACAGCCTTTAATTCTAAACTTTAATTGCATCATGTTATAAACTAGCTGGTCTATATATCCTGTTGAATAATTTGATATTGCTGGTTTGTCTTTGTAAACCAAAGACAAGCTAAATTGAATGCTGCTAACAAGCACTGGTGATAAAGCTTTTATTTGATTTCCTTGGAAAGGTTGTGTGTACATCGTGGAGGTATTTGCACATATGATGACAAATTTACTTACACTGCTGTGTAGTCTATGGCTAAATAACTCAGAATCAGAGTCACAGAATACTTAAGATTGGAAAGCACCTCTGGAGATTGCCTAGTACAACTAGATCAGGTCGCCCAGGGCTATGTTCAGTCAAATTTTGATTATCTCCAAGGATGTGGACTCTACAGTCTCTCCAGGAAACCTGTTCCAGCATTTGACCACCCTCACAGTGAAAAAGCTTTCTATGTTTAGACAGAATTTAGACGAGACCCCAAGAGGTGAGTCAAGACACACAGCAGACAAGAACGAGCCTAAGTGGATCTAAGGGATAAGAGTGCTTGACTGGCAAGCGCTGGGCTTCTACAGCAACAAATTCAAGCACATCACATAATCTGAAGAGAAATTCAGAGGTAGAAAGGGAAGGGAGCAGGTGGCAAGTCCTGTGGAGTAACACTGGAATCAGATATCTCATTGTAAGGGTGAAATGGCACAAACGGAGTATCTCATACATTATGAGAACTGACACTGGATTTCAGTTTCACTAGAATATGTTACCACTCGCGGAGGACTATTAGCTGACAGAGTAACAGGGTTGGAAAGCATTAAAGAAGCACAGAATATTGCAGTAGAGAGGCAAATGCAGAATCTACAACATCAGAATGAACTACATGATACTAAAAAGACAGGAGCAAATAAAAGGACTGAAAAAACCACTTAATCCAGCTGGTTAGCAAGGAGGAAAAAAGGAGAAATGTGTATGTTTTTAAAGAAAAATGTATAAGCTGATTCTCAGTCAGTATAAACCACTAATATCAGTCACTTAACAGGTTTATTACACACGCTAAGTTCACTGCTTTGAATTGATGCTGTGGGCTCATAGGAAGGAACACACACCTTAACTGAAGTTTTATCTGCACAAGGCTTGCAGGTTCAGACCCAGTGTAAAAGGATCTCAGCTATTTTTAAGCAACGATGTTTAATTTTCTAACCACAAGTTTCTCTTTCTGGATTCTAATTTTCACAATACTGTCCCCACTCCTCTGTAACAATTACTTACCTTCTTTAACTCTTCCTGAATACTTCTGCCATTTTCCTCTGAGGACAAACTCTCCTTCTGGTTTTCAGGGTCTGTTCTAGGTTCTGACTCTTGTTCTTCACCAGAAGATGTTTCCTTGTCACTCATTTTAGCAGCAAGCTGAAATAACCTGGATTTAAGCTCCTCCTCCATAAGGTCAGGCTTGATATTATGACGCTGATCCTCACTGCTTATATCTGTTTCTGAAAAATCATCAAAATCCTACAAAGAAATTAGAAGAACGGTATAATTACTGTATAGGCATAGAAAGAAAAACAAACTGCTTCCTAGAAAAGTATAGCTATGATCATTCTGCAGGGAAGCTAGAATGAAAGCACACTGGGTGTGCTAATAAAAAAATACCATGTCTTTACAGAGGAATGCCAGTAAACCCACACTCATTGGGTTATATTTACCATTCCTGCTTACTTTTAAATTATATAAAAAGGAACTATCAAAATCATTATGTATCTGTGTGCAACTAATAACATATGCCTAAATGGCATTTCCCATTCCCAGCACTGCACTGCCATCACTCTCAGGCATGGTGTGGATAAAGAAAGCGAAGTGTGGGAATGAAATAACTTGTGACCTGGCAGTTGTGTCCAGCTTTCAGTGGAAAGCTGCGCTCGAGTTCCCTCACTGCTTGGTCTTGAGCATTATCTGTGTTTTTTTTAAAGACTATCGGAAACAGGTTTTGAAAAATCTGTCTTTTATTACATAATGATGCTCAAGATTTTCAGCTTTCCCAGTGATTATTTTCACAGGTGGATCCTCTATAGCAACGACTATTTTCCAAACGCCAACCTCCTTGGAATAAGTTCAATCTTTAGGAGCACATTCTTTTCTTACTCTTGGATCCTTAAAGGTGGGAAGTACTCAGAGGCTCAGTCAAGTACAGTGGGTGTTACAGACTCAACCACAAGTCCCCTAGTCAGGAAGCTGAACAGCAGAAAAGCAAAATCTTTTTGCAACTCTGTTTAGCAGGGTGCCTGCCTAACATTTCTTAATGTGGAAATGGGGATATTTGTCAGCCCTTGCAGGAAATCTGAAAACATCTCATGGTTGTTCCAAAAACTCATGTCCAGATACATACCAATTCATTTTCTGGATCTGTGCTATCTGATTAGGACCCCAAACCCCCTGTTTTCCACTGCAGTCCATGGAGAGAGACAGGCATCTCCCAGAGCAACCTGCTCCACCTATAGCATTAACTGCCTTCTGGAAAAGTTCTTCTCTCCCTGCTGACTGCTGCAAGAAAGTTTTGAATCATCAGACACTTTGTTTAGTGCTTCAGTCAAGTTCATAAAGTAAGGGAGAATTTGGTGGGTTTAGAAGTGATGAATTCTTCAAAACAGAGCATAATCATGACAAAACCACCCAGAAGGAGGCTGTGAAGAATGCAGCCTGGGACCAGAAGTGGTAGGCAGGTCGCAACAGGTCTATGAGGATGATTTGGAGCAATTCTCAGACTGGAAATTATTCCTATTTGCCTCACACTCTCCTACCATGACAGGACCAGACACTGCTGCAGAGACTAAAAGCTGTGTTATCTCTACCATTCATTTGGAAATACCTAAACAGGAGATATGCTTTGCACAGCTGCTCTCTCTGCAGCCGCAGAAGCGGTGTTTGTGGACGGATCCATTACCTTCAGTTCGCACAGGAAACGTTAACTCTGACAACTCCCTCACAAACCCTGCCCACCAAACTGCTCTTGATGGATTGATACATCATGTTCGTAATGTCAGTCCTCATCTCTCATACAGCAAACCGTACTGTAGCAGCTAGCACTTTCACAGCTTTCTGGACAATTTTTGACTGCAGTTATCTGTGAATCAGTGACACAACTAAATCATTACTTTATAGCTCACCTTCAGGATGAAGAAGGCCCATTTAGAAAATCAAGATTTGAAAGTACATGACTAGCTACAGTGTAAGGTGAACCACGGGCTTCTGCTGAAATTTTTGCTTTTCCCAAACAATCAGCTTTTGCAGAATAAAAAGCCTCTTCTGCAAAATGAACTTCGAAGCTGTTCTGAACAAGATCGAGAACAAGATTTGAAATCCGTGTGTTTCCACTTTAGTTTTATAATATGTTATGATAGGCTTTTGATATCAGGCAGACTTTTGGGACATCACTTTTATATATATGTAGAAGACTCGTGTCCTTTCACCTTTTAAATTAAAAACTGTATTTATCTTAATGGTGCTTCCTCAAAGTGTAAGAAGAGATTTTTTTTCAGACATATCTTGCATGTCATTCAACAACTTATTGAAATTCCCACCCAACAACCTGCTAGTGAACATTACATCTCGCTAAACTACTACAAAAAAATCGGAAAGTTGTTGCTGAATTAATCAGTTCATCAATTTGTACCCAGGATAGAAAGCACAGCTAAACTGTGCACTTGTATTTTAGGAGAAAACAGTTTGGAGATACGCCTCATTAAACTTGAGCTATTTACAGTTAGTTATCTTGGCTAAGCTAATTAATAGAATTCCTCTTTACTTGAGTTACCTCCGTTTATTTAATAGGTACCCCCAAAAACCTACTTTTGCCTACTGAAACATGTGGTTTAGGATAAGACTTGCTAGTGAGCTCTGACAGCTCTGCACCAGGGATCTGGGCTTCCTCTAGCAGTGTCTAGACAGAAGAGTGTGGTTTACCTCGGGGTCAAGCCTGCAAGGAAGAGAAGAAAATCCCATTCTATGCAGATATTTGAGCAGATCAAGCTTGTAAAGACAAAAGTTTGCTATTCTTGTTTAAATAAGCTGACGAATAAGTGTATAAAATCTAGTGGAGCAGTGAGGGAGGCTGGCAGTCCAGAGAGGCAGGTTTTCCCACATTTCCACTTCACTGCTGTGCTGTGAAGTACTGACAGACTTCATCGTGCAGCAAGACACGTGTGGTTCCTCTGGGGTTTTCTTACATAGACCTGCTTAGCTTTAACTGCTTAACAGCTATAACAGAGGAGCAATACACACATACCCCCACAGAAAGCACCACCAGTTAATTTAAGGAATCCATACTGACAACAGCAGAATCACAACTCCTCTTGATCCTGAAAACATGCCAGTCTTCCCAGGATCATACAGGGCAGCGCCTTTTAAGTTGATTTCTACTGCCTCTATCCAAAGCTCAGTGAAATCCTCTAGAGCCCTCCAGCTGACTTAACATGTGTTTTGGAGGAAGGCCTGGCAGGACAATATTGCTAATTTGTCCAGCTTCAGCAGGATAAAAAACTGAGGATGTAGTCTCATGAAACAAGGCGACTGAACATAACAGTATAGTGCTGCTGAAAGAGTCATCCTGCACCTTCCTGTTGTTCACCTAGTTGTGGCAACCTGCGTAGGCTCAGCAAAGGGATCCAAATGTGTGCTAGAGCTGACAAGGGAGAGACACTGGGCCACGCCAGAGGCAGGCGGAGGGAAGGCAGGAGGGCAGACAGGAAGGAGGTACTCCTCTTTCAGCTGCAGCAAGCTGCTACGTTACCTTAGTCACACGTCACACTGTTACCAAAATGTTCCCAATTCTAGCTTATGCTTTAACACATAGAAAAGTATTTTCCTAACTCATTGGCTGGGAAACTCAAAGAGCTTTTTGCTACACTTGTCAGCACAGGTGAAAGTCATGGGCTGCCTTGGCATCCCCAGGGTTTTATTCTATATTAGCTAAATTTGTGTTACAAATACATATAATTTCTTGGGGGACGACTCACCTTGAGGGTATTGATTTTATTACAGCCAGAATCAGGCATGTCTGTTATCCACCTTTCTGCTTTCCAACCTCCTCACAATGAGCAGGTGGAGTATTTACATTTGCAAGAGTTGTTAGTTCCTGTTTACATGCAGAGATCCTTTAATGCTACTCTTTGTGGTTTCTGTTACTGGTAAGCTGCTTGGCTTGTGTGTTGAGCTTTTCAGATGGTGGGAGTGAACTATTTGTGAGATGACACCTCTTTCATGGATTAACAAATTAAAAATGTATTAGAAGCTATGACAACAATAAAAAATAATAAATACATTGAAAGGTACTGTTATTTATATAATATTTAATTTCTTATTTATTTAATAGATACTATCTTAAATGTCATTATTCTTTACTGTTCCCACTGTGGCTCTATATGGTAAGTTTAATGACATCTTTGTATTCGTATAAATCATTGTGTAAAATCCCACTTACATCTATCAGCAACATATAATACTAACATCTGCAAACAAGAATAAAGGGCTACCACTTTATCCGAAAACAGAACTTCGGCAGCGGCCTGGCAGACTAACACAGCCATAAACCCAGTCTCACTGAAAGAAAATCAAGTGTTTCTCTGCAGACAATGAACAAGGAAATACACCTTTCCTCATACACACTGTCCAAATCCTTGCATGCAAATGGTTGATAACTCAATGTAATCCTAGCGAACAAAAAAAAGCCCCAAAATAAAGCAAGCAAGCAAAGTACTGGCTTGGAGGCTCCAGAACCAAATCCATGTTATACTATAAACTCTCGAGAGAAAGGTGTGTTCACATAGGAAACTGAAAATCGGAAAGTACAGTTTTTAGGAGAAGACAGAAACTGTGATGTTTGCAGGCAGTGTCTCAGCGAGGGCGGGTGTAATTTCAGGGCAGCTATTTTCAATAACTGCATCCCAAGCGCCATCCCGTGGGGACCATCAGTCCGACAGCGCTCACCCCCAACCTGGTTGCAGGGCAGGAGGGCTGCAATCAGCAGCCAGGGTCTCCTGATCAGAGCAGCAAGCTCACAATGAGGGCGCTTTCTTCACTTGAAGCAATTAAGCCACTCCACTTTCCATCAGAAATATAAGAATTGCAACTACACTAAGTAGAATCTCCTCCTCTCAAAAAGATAATGAAAGCCAGAATAGCAATATTGTTATTACTAATAATATCTATTATTAATATTATTAATAGTAACGAAAGCAGACAGATTGGTGGTTTGGGTGGCAATTTCTTGTAAAAAGTTACAATTTGAAAAACAATTATCATTAAAAGCAAGGCTGCACTTCCCAGTTCAGTTTCCACACCAATGTGTCTTCTGTGGTACATAAGCAATCAGGTTATCCGAAATTTATTACAATGGGACCTTGGTTTTATCAGGACAGTTTTCATGTCTTGCTTCAGTTACTTGCTTCATGACTGTGTTTACAGCATCTCTACAGGCAAACCAGTAAAATAGGTTGTTCTTTTACCTATTATTAAGTGGCAAAAAACTCTCCCCAAATACAATACATCTTAATATCTGTTCTCAGGTTTCCCTTAAGTTGCTCCAGATTTTATACAACGAATTCCCTCTCAGTCACAAAGTCAGCATTTCAGTGTTGAGTCTGAAATATATTTAAAAAAAAATGCCACAGCATTATCCTAATCTAGGTACTGGATCTTGATTTAAAAATACCTGGTTTTAAATAGAAATTCAGTTGTGACTTCTGAAATGACCGCATAAATGACTGTTGCTCCAGAACGTAACTGCTTACAATTCTCTAGACTTGGGGCAGGGACAGGTGAAAGGGCCCATCTACCTTCCATTGTGAGGCTTGGTGAGCAGCAAACAAGAAAGCAATCTTCACTATTTGCAAATTAAAAAAGAAAACCCAACTTTTAGACTGCTAAACTGAAATCCTACAATGCTGATGAAAACATAATGGTTTAACAAATTACCATCCTATTATTACTATGCAGTAAAATAAGGTTGTTATTATTGCAATGCAGTAAAACGTGGAAAAAGTATGTTTCTTCACCGCAATTTACATGTGATCAGTTGTTTGATGTCTAATGTCTAGATGCAACATGGCTTAGAAGAGCATTTCATATGGCTTCTGCAAATTCTGTATAGTCTCAGCACATGAAAATTTATCCCTGGTTTAAGATCCCACAATGAAGCTTCCTTAAGTTTCTGCTGTCTGCAGTTCTTCACGGTCCCACTCTATCATTTTGTACAAACTGTTTACATGTAGGGCGCTCTCTGCTGCAGCCTCAATCATTTTACCAAGATCAATACATTACTTTGGGGATTATATGAAACCCTGTCATCCCTCTAATCTCATTTTTCTAAGCAACACAAATGGTGTCTGGCTAATTTATTTTCATACCTCAAATCATATTCCTTACACTCATGATCATTTTAATTGCTTCCTGGAACTGTTCAACCGTGCAACATCCTTGCTATAAACTGCAGTAGCCAGCCCATTCCTGCTCCCAGCAGCGCTTGTGTACCGGAGGCTCGAGCAACAGTTCTCCAAAAGCGGACAGCAGTTGTCAAATCAGCCACCAGGGTGTGTGTCCAAACACAAACTCATGTATGCAAACCCACCCATTCATAAACTTCCTAGCGAGAATTTCATTGCTTTGAGAACAGTAGCGTGATCTGGTGGCAGTGTACCTCCGCCTGCCCCACTGTGGCTGAGGGAGCATGAGAGCAGGAACAGTCTCCTTTAGCCTAAAGGGTAAAATGAAGGGGAGAGCGGGTCAGAATCCCAAACCTTGCATTTCAGCAGCACTTAAGAGACAAAGCAACTCACAAGAGAGTTGGAAAGAACAATCATTTTCTGCACCGGCTTGCAGTTTGAAGCACACACTAAGATGCTGAAGGATGCTGCCACCCACATCTGGAAGCACGCTGCCTTTCTGACCTCCACTGGACAAACATGAGGGAAGTTTAGACTAGATTTCAGGAAAAATTTCTCCATCAGGAGGCTTGTCAAGCATTGCAACAGGCTGCCCAGGGAAGTGGTTGAGTGACCATCCCTGGAGGTATCGAAAAGCCCTTGAGATGTAATGCTTAGGGACACGGTGTAGTGGTGGACTTGGCCATGTTAGGGTAACGATTGG
>Ga0181612_166973_pt1 | contig 17192 bp, 11 predicted proteins | sample HoacroProtozoa21_FD_119630 | JGI IMG/M metagenome (GOLD analysis project Ga0181612, IMG submission 119630) | Hoatzin crop microbial communities from Cojedes, Venezuel. Combined Assembly of Gp0051906, Gp0051904, Gp0051908
CATCATCATAATACCCTCCCACAACTTTACAACATAACCTGATAAAAGGTAATTTGGGCTTGTCTTTTATGTTTGTATCTTCTCAGTGGAGCTGGCAGCAAGTATGACTACATGTTGCTGATGTGATTTAGCTCAACTAAGAGGATCCTCAGATCCACCCTCTCTCCTTAGGAAGCTCTGCTGTGCTCCCCTTTGGGGCCCCTGATTCCTCCCAGCATCTTCCACAAGCTGTCTTGTTACTCCTGCTTTCTTGCAAATTCCAGCTGTCCAGAAGTTGAAGAACAACTGAAGTGGACTTTGAGATAACAAAAATGGGTGGGAAAATTAATTATAAAACCTCCTTGTGCTCACAGTCCTTTGGCACAGCACAATTTCGTTTTTTTGAGTTGCATGCCATACTGTCTGGAAAAGTTAAAGAACCTTGCAATGGTGTTCTCATTCCTGTGAGGTGGATAGGCAAAAAACCATAACTGTCTTTGGGTGATCTGAGTGGGTCCCTTCTTTCTTTAAAAGGAATTTTCAATTTCCCTGTCAGCTGTCAAAGATATGAAGACAGTTAAACTAACTAGGATGCCATTTAGATCTTGCATTATTTTGTCCTCTGAGACCTCTTCTGTAAGAGGAACAATTGATTTCTGCTGTAACACGGTCAGGCAAACTGGTAGTGATGTGCTTACAATTGCCTCCCATGGCTACTTCACAGCAACTCTTCAGAAATGTATAAGCAGACCAAATATGCTCTTGTTGCTAGTGGTGATAGTGGGATAACTAAAATTCAGGGTGAGATTTTTCTACTATAGAAAGGGGAGGGGCAATAGTAAAGTAGCCCAGCGTTGTGGCTCTCACTGGATGGGCAGGGATCTCCCCATCATGGGCACGATCGCTCACCGAGAAAGTCGTCTCTCATGTAACACTTTGGAGCTGCACTGAGTCAGGAGTGTGGCGATCCCTGACTTCATTTGGGTCAGCAGGGCACGTGGCAGGAGGAAAGCACTTTGCTTAATATTTATTAAGGGAAGACATCTCTCTGTATCAGACTGAATTAGAAACTATTTAATAAAAAATACAAAAAAAGGGATAATTCGATCAGTGTGCTAATGCTCCCACCCATCTGCAGCGGTTAAGTGATCTCTCTCTGTATTTCAGGTCATACGTGAATTTTCTGGTCTAAATTTAGTTTCTAACGGACCACGTCTGACTGTTCAGATGAGAAAAAGTCTCCAAAAGAGGCCTGTAGTTGTAAAATGAGTACATCCTGCTGGTCAAAATCCAGATTCAGTTTGCCATTTATCATCAGAGATACTATTTGGTACTTAGCTCTGCACTTAAAAAATTGAAGAGCGGAGCTGTTTTGTAAGATGAGATAGCTCTTACTCCTGTTGTTAGACAGATTTGGATTGTGGAATAACTGGATAGCTTTCAAGACTGTAGAAGAGGTTGCAGAATGAGGGGGTTTTTATGCCTTCTTATAAGGTCTTTTTATAAAGGATCCTCTTGCACCTGTGGAAGTCAAAGGAGATTTCGCTTGGAGTGGGTTTAGACCCTCTGTATTTGCAAACCTCAGACGCACTTTTAGCACAGAACAGACAGGCAGATAACTCAGTATCTATCCAAAGTATGAAGAGAGTACTGAATGCGAAACATCGTTTTCGGTTTATAATGGGGGCTCTGTAGTACTGCTGCACTTAACTCTTATAGCTCAATGGCAATGAAAGCAACAGTCTACAGTGCTTTAGAAAATGAGATCGATTTGTAAAACTTTCTGTGAAAGTACTTATCAAAATTTCAAAACATATTTACTGCTTTGACTTCTGTAGAGGTTATTTACTGCCTGAAGTAGGGAGGTAAAGCATCTGTTTCTCTGTAAAGTGGTTATTATTTTTTCTGAGAAGGATTCTAGCCCTGATGCGGTGCCAATATTTTCGCTTTTTGCTGTATCAAGCTTTGGTCTGATCATGCAACGTTTATTCATGTGGGAGATGCATTTGCCTTTAAGTTGAACTAGATGAGAAGACAGGTAGTTGGGAGTGACATTTTGATGAGGCAGACTCCCTGACACCATCCATTCAGAAAGGATTAGAAAGCATCCCGGCAGTGAGATGCTCCCAGCAGCGAGATCCAGTCACCGGATGGTTGTGCTGAGAAAGTCTGCGGTAGTCAGCCTGCAGAGGGGAAGGAGGTATCAGGGGAAGTCCTCTAATTGTGGCTGAAGCAGAGGAATTCCCTTTAGGAAACTGCTCCCCTGGTTTGTCAGGGAAGAGGTGAATTTCTGGTAAGGGGAAGCAACCTGTGAATTTCTGGTAAGGGGAAGCAAGTTGCAGGCTGGTTGGTTTGGTAGGTACTAGACTTGCGTTGCATTTACTTTCTGAGCAAAGACTGGTGTCCTGCACGGCGAGGAGGGAAAACATCCTCACATGGCTGGGACAGGGAGGGGTGCTAAGATGCCACTGGATTGCCACCAAATGTTGCCTTCCTGAGGGGCAGGTGTTCAGGCTTTTTAATCACCTCCTCTACCTTTTAAGGGAAAAAGTTCTTAACATGTGGTTTGAAAGAATGGATTGAGATTTCTCTGTTCTTAGTGCAAATGAAGCACATTGTTATCTGAAAAATAATATTTTAATATCTCTTTCTTCTATCATTTATTTCTCATGTATTTTATATGTTGCACGACTGGATCAAAACCATATTTTTGTAAGTTGATTTTTCTTAGGAACATATTTCCTTATACTTTCTTATGTATTATTCTGAAAACATTCTAATCAATTTTTCAATCATGTATGACTTACTGGATGGAAAACGGATGCCTCCAGGAAAATGTCACAAAATAGTTTTCTTCACATCAGGACAGTTCTGTATATCTATCATCTTTTACTGTTGTTCTTTCATCCCAGGGGAGCATCTGAATGAAAACACTTTGGTTTTTAAGAATTCCTCAGCTTCTATGACTAGTTCCCTGTTATTTACAGCATCAACTGTAGTTCTAGTAACATGATTGTCATCACAGAGAAGTATGACTTCATCTGGGTAATCAGCAGCACACGAGACAGATGAACTTCTGAAAAGCAAAAGTGTTGCTTTTTTATATCAATGTGTCAAAATGGGAAAATACAGGCCATTTGGCAGAACTCCTTCTAAACTGAATGTTTTTCAAAGTTTTCTGTGGGCACTCAGCTGCTCCAGAACAGGTGCATTCATTTTCTGAAAGGTCTGTGGAATTTGATTCAGATTTTAACAAATCTGATGACTGCCAGCTCTTCAGAGCTTCCATAAGTGGATTTTGCTCCCTCAAGTTATGACTTTATTTCCCAAGGATTTCTTAATCAATGTTTCACTTCAAAATATTTTTTTAATAACTCCTTTGCAGCTTGCTGTAGGAAACCTTGAATAAACACATCTGTAATGCATAAATGTTCTATTAATTCCAATTTTGTATCATGTAATTAGATGGAAAATTAATAAGCAGACAAGATTAAGAATTAGCTGATGACTATATTGTATTTCCACAGTAAGCAGAAATAGATGGGAATAACATGTCAGTTCTGCAGTCTCGCCTCTGCCTGATCTATCCCTTCTCTGTGCTGTGTACATGCTGATACCTTGCCTTGCCCAGTGCTAAAATTTTTTATGCTTTTCTCTCACCTCTGCACTGTTTTTCCTTTAGTATCATCAAATCAAAACTCTCTGGATATTGTGTGTGTTGATAAATCCTACCTTCTTTTTCCAATATGCAAAGTAGAGCCAAAACATCAGTGCCCTCCCCTACTTTCCTCACTGTCTTCAGACACTGCCTTCTAGAGCACTGCCTTTCTGCCTCTCCAGCAACCTCATTGACAATGGTTTAGGAATAGGAATTGCCTCTGGAACAGTCTGTCTGTCTTCAAACTCTACGAACCCTTCTCTGCTTTATGCCGTCTGCGAATGCCTCTGTCTCTTGTCTAGTTGCTTTCTTTCCCTCCCTGTCAAGGTGATTGTTAAGCTCTGATACGACTCTCTCAAATGTGAGCACAGAGAGGAAGGGAGGGTACCACTCCCTGGTTCTGGCACACCAAGTCCATGTTGGTGTGCAGGGTCTCCTTGGGGCAGGAATGCTCCTTGCTGCTTGCTGGTGGCACCTTTCTTCTGCAGTGACCTGCAGCTTTGCATAACTTGTCTGGGTGGCACCAGCTTGTTCAACTAGCAAAGCATCCTGTAGTGCAGAATGTGGCAATGTTAAATGAAGGAAGTGATAACCAGGATGACCTGAACTGGTGCTCTGTGTACTTGGCATTTAAATACTTGTCTTGTCATGATCAGGAAGCCAATTTAAATTCAGCCTTCTTCACAGGAATGATTTGAGTGTGGAGTATTTTAGGCAAAATATCTCAGACTACTTAGTATCCTTAAAAAGAAAGGCAGTGTTTTAGCCCAAGATAGAAGACTTCAATTAAAAGTAATCATAATTGCAGTTTATATTAACCTGAGCTCTTGAAAGCTGTCTTAACAGAGAGATGAAATCACAGTTGCTTCCTCCTCCACCAGGCTGAGCTGTGATGATACCGTAAGCAAGTTTCTTTAATCACCATCAGCAAACTAATGTCAGGATTCTGTATTTAGTCATGTTCTTAAGTGACAGAAAGTGCCTCTAAAAGGGTGTCTGCTGGGTATCTTGTACGAATAAAAAATTTGGAAGGCCCACGTATTGCTGTGTCCAGCTGACAGCATGTTTACATATAAATTGCTGAATGTGCCTGTGCACCAGTGGAGGAGTCTGTTATTCTGCAGGCAGAGCTGAGACAAATATGGAGCAGAAGTCAAGAAAGCACAGCAGATTTCCTCCGATCTTTATAAACATATGAGATGCACAGTAAATTCTGTGAATGGAGCTATGGCGCTATGGAGAGGCTAAAATCCTCATGAGGCGTCAATGTAATTTTTACTGGCAGGAGAAGAATTTGATCACTAAGTGACATGCCAGCTGTACGACAGCACTTAAACATTTCCCGTCAATCAGCTGCTATGTGTCAGTACCCTTATTTATCCTTTCAGGGCATATATCCATTTACATTATTGTCATCTGAAAGAGTGAACAGCATTACTGAAAATAAAAGCCCAAGTTGGTAACCAAGAGAAAGGGAAACAAAAGATGTGTATCACTGTAGCATATGCATGCCATGGTAGGGATTCCGGTATCACTTACAGGAGAAGCTATTTAGGGGAAAAAAAACCCTGAAATGTGTTCTGAAATTTAGACGGGAAACAGTAAGAAACAGAAGAGACAGATGTGCACTAGAACTTGAGGCATCACTGCCTGACTATTCTAGCCTTATGTAGGCCAATATCCTCATCTGTGGAGATATCCTTCCAAGCCATTTGCTTGGTTTTCAACTGTAGCCCCAATCCAGTGAATCACTTAAACATATGCATAATTTCAAGCATGTATTGTTAAGAGATTAGAAAGCAATTAGAGCTTGTCAAACCTCCTCAGACATGATCAAATCCCTTCTCTTCATCATGGTTCTCTAAAAATAGCCGCATTTAACCAGGAGAGAACTTCAGATCCACTGGATCCAAGTTTTGTGCAGAAGCGAGACCTATGTGGGCACTCGTCCCTATCCCCCCCCACATTTCTTTCCTTAGGAGAGACACCTGCGTGTATAGGCCAGACGACTGTGGCAGCGTACACTCAATAATCAGGATGCCAGGGTCTTAAGAAGTGTAACTGAAGGTTGGTCAGATCTCTGGGAAAAACTGGCTAAAAAAGACATGCTTCCAAAAAGGTATTACCTGAGTTGTCCTTTCCTTTCCTTCAAGAGAGATAAAAGCATCATTTACATATGATGGGGAACACTGAATTGTGCATTTTGAAAGACAGGATTAGATGACAGTATGGACATTTTCTCTGTCCTGAGAAGAACAGTGAAGACGGGGCAGTAACTTGTTTGAAATCTTTTCTCGCACGTTTTATTTTTTGACATTGCTTAGATCAGTTATACCAAATTCATACACCCAGAGTTTAATATGCCCCTTTTGTCCCTGTTTGCAGGCATGTTTTGTATAAACAAAGAAGGGAAAAAAAAAGGGGGGGGGGGGGGAAGGAAGAAAAAATCTTGGTGAAAGGCTGTTCCTGTGTACTGTACCAGTATCTTGCTACAGCATTTTTTTGAGAAGATGAAGGTGCTGGGGGACACACTACTCTCTGTGGAACAAGCTGTTTGAAGGTGTGATTGACACTTTTGAGTGGCTTTATGTATTACTCCTTACGATGTTATTGAAAGGCTTCAGCAGCGCAAGCCTTCATTCAAATAGTAGACAGGTAGCTAAAACTGCTTACCACTGGGTCACCAAACAGATGCAGAACACTGTGGCCTCATTTATTAATTTCTGGTGTAAAAAATATAGCAAATGAGCTCCACAACCTTTACTGAGCAACCAACTGAATCATAGGAACAAAGCTGTTTGTAGCAAATGAAGAAAGGTCATTTGATTCACTCAAGCTCATTAGTCGTATTTAATACTGACCTCATCCAGCACTGAGTAGATAGTTGCACAGCCTTGCCTCCAATACTTCATCCCCCAGACCAAGCCTTACAACTCAGCTTATCCTCACTAAATTGCTTTGGAATAAAAATAAACTACCCCCCTCATATTTCTCATTTACTTCTGTGCTCTTCAGGTTTGCAGAGTTGTTTCTGTTAGGGTGAAAGTGGTAACTCGAGGCTATTTATTATTGTTCTGAAGTAGTGTTATTTTTTAAGACATCAAGTTAGGAAAGTGTAGTTGGAAGTACAAATACAGAAAACCTAGGTAATGAAAGCAGGATGCTATCTGGAGAACTAGTTGCAGACCTCATCATGTTGGAAATTTGATATGTGTTAAAAATGTTATGTATTCTTGAGTGGAGCACCATTAAGCAGCTGACTACTCACTTGGAGAGTCTAAGTCTTTGGTTGGGAAGAAAATCTGGGGAGTTTATTGACTTGCTTGGTGAAGGGTTGCTTCTCTGATTGAAGCAGCCCTTGCTGTGCAGAATTGACGCTCACTTCACTGAGACCACAAAGAGAAACAGCCATATGAAGCAGGAGCTGCCAGTCGCTTGGAGACAGGAGAGCTGTGGGGGTGCTACTGACGGGAAGAGGGATTTTGAAAAATGTTCTATGTTGGTCCAGCCAGAGAGGGATGTAGGCTGAGGTGAGGAAAGAAAAGGAGGGTCATGTTCAGAGCAGAAGTGGCATCTGCAGTGAACCAAATTGCTCCACTGTTATCTGTGATAAAATGTTCCTCAACGTCAAAGGGAGCAGAGATGGACAAGGAGAATGAACACTGCTATCTCATTATCACTTCTCAGCTCACTTGTGGCTTGAAATCTGCAGCTTGTGATAAGGCATTCCAGCAGAAACTAACAGGTGAGACCAACAACTAAATCACACAGCAGTGTTTGGAAAAAGGCGGATTGCAAAGTGAGAAATCAATGACTCTTGAAAGTAGTGGACCTGCCTTTCAGAAAGCCCGCTCTGATGTCAGTGAACCTGGCTCTCTGGCTACTACTAGGAACTCAGCTACTACTGACCCTCAGGTCATGCAGTAAATCTGACTTTTGATATTCAGCTGAACGGTGTGCTGAACTTTTGAAAGCAGCAAGAAATATGTTGTAAGGTGCATATTGCATCCTGCTTCTGATGTGTCAGCAGGCCACTAAACCATACTGCTAGGTCTTGGCCTTCTGCACTGGCAACCTAAATCCTAACCAACAGTCTACCAATATGAAGAGTTAAGGCCAAAATTTCCAAATGTAGTTGCCAGAACTAAAGCATTAAGAGAGGATTGCCTCAGCGTTTTCTAACTTGCTGGTTTTTACCACTTAAGAGTAAAGAGCTGTAAACAGTCTCAGAAACAGAGACAGGAAGTGGAATTACATCACTAGAAGAGAATGGCTGTACTAGATCAAACCAAAGGTCCATCTAGTCCCTATCCTGTCTTTAATGCTCAACAAATTCTTGCAGAAGACTGAAGAAGAGGTCAAGCATATAAGATACTTCCTCCTAATGAGCTCCTAGCCTCCATCTACTTTCAGCTCTGGGAATATCCCAAATGAAATCCCATCCTCTTCATCCTTTGTCTTTTCTGCCTAAGTTGCAAGCCCTTAAATTGGGTTTTGTAACTGTTCATTTACCAGCACTACGGTGTCACATGTTGGTACACTAGATGTTCATGTGGGAGGGGGCTGTGTGTGTAAACACATGTGACAGAAAAAGAGCTGGTTTCACTTTTCCTGAGATGAAACCTGTAGAACTTCACAGAGGCAGCGAGGTGGCATTGCTCAAATCAGAACAAAATGATAGAAAGCTTGTTCTGGCCCAGACTCTTGGGGTTTTTTTCTTCTTTCCCTGAAAACCAATAACAAAAGATCTTTATCCTTGAGTCTCTATTTGCCCTTATAAAATATCAATAATAGTTCTGCCCACTTGCTCGTCCACAGTTACCTCTTTGTTCTTTTTCTCTTAGGTCTTTAGGGAACTCATTTAATGTGCAATAGGCAAAGGGTAAAAAAAGATATTCTGATGTGAATCCTCTTTCCTGTCTTCAGTGTATTACTGATCTTCACAGGGAGAGAAGCCTGAGGATTCTCACATTATGTAGCAAATCTTACTTTAGCTGCTTTGTCTGTATGTTTTTTCATGCTTATCCTCTCTTTGCCTAATCTTTTTCCAATTTTCAGATTTTCATCATGCTGAAAACTTCTCTCTGACCACGAGCTGCCTCCAGCATAGTGTTCTATGGAAGAGCTGCTTGGGACAGTCTTGGCATAGCAATCCTCCTGTGCCTCTGCTGCTGTTCTCCTGATGAGCTTCAGGGGCCAGGCAGGCAGAAGCTGTGCATTCACTCCATGTATCGCATCCTTTGCTCTCCTCTTCCTTGTCAGCCTGCACACTCTTTGCTCTATGCCTAAAACAAACTGCACCTTGTCCCTCCACACACTTGTCAGAGATAAAGAATGTCACTGTAAGATGACAGTCTCTGCACTCTGTATCACACGCTCATGGTCAAAAGCCCCATCCAAGCATGGGCAGGTATGCAGTCATGAAGAAGGAGTTACCTGTGGCCTTGCAACACATAAAGCAACACACAGAGAAAGGGAATCAGACAACTTTGGTGAAGCCAGGCTGCCTTTTCCAGATGCACTGGAACATCACAGTAATTTCTGAAAATTGAGGAGAGAATAGAGTACTTCTAGTAGTCCTACCACAAGGTCGGTAGATATGCCAGCAGGCAAAAGGTTACCTTACGGAAGTGTATGAACATTATTACTGAATTTTGAATGTCTTGGTATTTGATATCCAAATGTCAGAGTTTGGAGAAAACATATTACTATTGATGAAGGCATTGACTGGACCCCTGAAAGCCAAATGTCCCCCTTCATAAAGTAAACATGTTGTGGCAATCGGTTTAGACAAAGGCAGAGAAAATGGTGCTGATGTGAATGGCTGTTATTGAGGATCTCTGTGTATTTTAAGATATAGTTTTCATGGGTATTTGATTGACTTCTTTAGCAGAATAAAACCTACCCTAGAGGTAAGGATGGTAACAGGTGGCAAATGAATCAAGATAGTGTAACTCATTCAACATGAATGAGAGGGGAGCCCATGAGGTACAATACAAACTCCCCCTTAAAACTAGATTTAAAATCCAAACTGTCATAGCTAAGGCTTGTATTCATTCATAAAACCCACCGACAGTGACTTCTTTTAATTTTGTTTTGTTTGCTTCTCACTTAAGCAGTTTTAGTTCCTTTCTGCCGATTAACATGGGAGGCTGTGTAAAATGTTCTTGAGTGCCAAGCCTTAGGTTTCTGTATCCCACCCTCAGTGTGTGGGAATTACATTGCACAAATCTTGCTGTAGTCTTCTGGACTGCTTGTAACAGGGGCTTTTCTTCCCTCTCTTCACCAAATTAATCTCAAGTGCTGGATTCCACTGGAGGTCATTAAGAGGAAGAACTTGTTTTGCTTGTATTTCATCACGAAACTAAATGTGACTCTAGTCTGAAGAGTGAATGAATATTGGCCCTTTAAATCATACTATACAGCAGTAGTATAGTCTTTCCTATGTCTTACAGCTTCGTAGTCACCTTTGTTTAGGGGAGATATCCCTCTCCCTTTGTGGATACATATTGCGAGCGAGAAGTTCCTTATCCACCTCTGCACACGTCTTGTAATGCTCTAAATGGCTCAGGAACAGTCTGTTCCTACAACCAGAGGAGCGACCCATGACATCTGAAGGAGGTCATCACGACTCTGCCTATATCTGTTGGCACTGGATCGAGGAGCTCGCAGGACTGATGAGGAAGGGAGCAGCTGGTCTGTTCCCTCTGAGATTGCAGCTGGAAGCAAGTTAGGGACAGGTATCAGGGATAGGGGAAAAAAGAAGACTAGCGATAGGATGAGAGACAATGGCCTCAAGTTGCAGAAGGGGAGGTTTAGATTGGATATTAGGAAAAATTTCTTTACCGAAAGAGCAATCAGGCATTGCAACAGGCTGCCCAGGGAAGTGGTGGAGTCCCCATCCCTGGAGATGTTCAAAAACTTGTAGACGTGGCACTTCAGCACATGGTTTAGTAGGCAGGGTGGTGTTGGGTTGACGGTTGGACTTGGTGCTCTTAGAGGTCTTTTCCAACCTTAATGATTCTGTGATTTTAACAGTCTCATTCAACTGGAATTGCTGATCCAGCTTTGGGTGCTGAAATTCAATAAGAATGTACACTGGATAGGTGAGTCGAGAAGAGAAGAAAATGAATAATCAGAGGTCTACAAAAGCTTGCCTAACTGAAAATATTGAATGAATCTAGTTTACCTGAAAGAGAGAAGGAACAGTACAAACATGGTTTAAATACATAAATGGCTTCTGCAAAGGAGGGATTAATCTGTTTTCCTTGCCTAGAATGGATAGGACAAGTAATGGGCTTACATTAAAGCATAAAATATTCAAGGTAAAAATTAAAAAACACCTTCTGTGTAAAGAGAGTGAAGCATAAGAATAGATTGCCTGAAGAGGTCATGCAATCTGTCTATTTAAAGGTCTTTAATAAAAGGCTGGATCAATATTGATCAGAATGACGTAGGGAAACGTATTCGTGTTTGGAGGCATAGGGACAGGCTAGACAAATTTAAGTTGCTCTGTGTTGAAATTCTTCAAGCCTATGCCACAAACTGAGCTAGTACGATAACCATAAGGCACTGGAAGTTTTCATTACTGAGAAGAAATATATTATATTCAGCAATCAAGTATCCTAAAAAGAGAGCTGATTGAGGACACCTTCTTGCTGATGTATGTTTTTGATAAATCTAATAACTCTGGGACATTTCAGAAGCAGAATGTTTGAGATAGATATCTTAACAAGCCAAACTCGCTTCCGTCAAAGAACTGGATTTAATTCATTTGAAGTATAAATAATACAGGCCAACTTGAAAATTGACCAGGTAGAAAACTGTTCTGTGTTTTATATCTTCATTAAGTGAGTCTGTATTGGTATGCCATATCCCAAGCTCATGCCTAGGTAACCAAATACAGCTTTCCCTTTCAAACATCTACATAGATTTAGTATTTGATTTCGTGTAACAAAATAATCTGATTTTTAATAAAAGCACTATACAATATCAAAGCACAATAACTGATGATAAGTTCATAGAACAATCTAAAAAAAGGAGTGAAATGATACCACCAAATCAAGGAGCCTGCTTTTATTCATTATTTTCAGCATTCATGAAGATTACTATGTAATTATAAAGTAATTACATTATATAACACTGATATAAAATTCACAGAATGCAGATTATCATAAAATAATTAAGCAACAGAAATCTGGGGAAAGGTACACGTAACAATAAAAAAAGCACTCTAAGCAGGACCCATTGAATATAGTGTTTTCATAAAGCAGATAATTTAATTACATACATATAGAACTAAATAAAGCAAGCTATGAGAAAGAAGAGTGTATTTCTCCTTTGAAAAGAAGTCACTGAGGAAAAAACTTCTGGGTCAAAGTGAACATAGCCTCATTTGTGCTGCATGTGAGGAAACAAAATAAGACACAAAGCAGGGGACAATAAGCGTTTCACAAAATGGTAATTAAGGCCAAAGAGATTAAGGCATGTGCTTCTAGGCGAACACTATTCTCTGCTATGTCAGTCAGCCTTCTACCAATTTAATACTGAGATTTTTTCCATTTTTTTTAAACCAAAGCTTTACATACTGTTCCACAAATGGAGCCAAAGAGCTTGTAAAGCAGTCAATGAATATCAACCAAATAGCTGTTCAGCTGGAGTTTGCTTCTCTAGATTGAGCTGCTGTCTGGTAACAATCTGAATGGAAAAAATGCTAGTTCTTATGTTCAAGATAATGCATCTTCTTTGACAGCTTCTGCGCAGCTTTTGAATTTCTAACAAAATACTGTACTGGGACTCAGATGGTGGGTGGCAGATAACAGACTTGCTATCAATGAATATGTACATTTTCAGTCTGAAATATTTTGAGACTCTTTCACACAAAGAAAATTCTGTTAAGGTTTTGAGCCATAAAGAGGAACCATCCAAGTTAAGATAACTGACTGATACAGTAAGTGAAAAGTATTAAGAGAAATAAATGGTGGTTGTCCAAGTCAGTGCGGAAACAAATCAATGGATACAGTATACTAATTTTTGCAATCAGTTTGCTGTCCTGGAAACTTAATTTTTATAAATAACTATATCACAAAAAGAACCAGAATTATTATTTCATTTGAGGTGATAGCATTTATGCAGATGAATAAGCACCAGCTGAATACAGGACTCTCACTGGCAATGATGTTTTCTTTTCTGGGCCTCAAGACTACCTACAAGCCAAAAATAAAGCTCTCACAACATCTGTCACCAAGAATGACCTCAGATAAATACCTTCATAATATATGATAATTCTGAGATCTCACGATGAAGCACAGAAGTACTTTCATATGAATGCCTGAAGGTTCCTTTCAGCTTTTCATAAACTTTGCCTTCTTCCATTTCTTCTCTTTCCCCATTAAAAAAAATCTGTAAATTAACCATGTGAATAGCAGCAACATAAGCTCCTCCTTTGACATCCAAACAACGTCTTATGGGAATATGTACGCGCTAGTAAATTTTGAAAAGGAACATCCTGACACTTCGAAAATCATTTCAGATTTCTTGACCCATTCTTCTGGTTCAGATACTAGTTTCAAACTCTAGTGTTGTATCCACGAAGTACACTCTGGTACAAGCTTCTATTTTTTCTGCCACTAGTGTCTTGTTTCCTGTTTTTCAGTGGTGTCATCTGTGCAAGGGCACTCAAACTGCAGCAGCCACTCTGCTCATGCATGCTGTCGCACTTTGCTTAATCCAGCCATCTTGCTCCTGAGTTGTGTCATGAAAGAAATATTAAATGCTGACAAAGAATATAGAGTGCTTCAGCAGAACTGAAGAGTGTTAGAAATTACTGATACAGGAAGAATAAATCAATTTTTCATTAGCAATAGATTTAAACAGATTGTAATCAATGTACACTAAAGACCATGAAACTAGTGCTGAGAAAATACTATAAAGCCTGATTTTTTTACTTTTCTTTAAGAAACTGTTAGCATTGTTGACTTTTAGCATTGACTTTTCCTTTCTTTAATGCATTGTTAGAATACTGTTACAGGGCTTTTTGTTTATAAATATTTGACTTCTTGGATATCCTAGCAATGATCCCATCTCTTTCATCCCTAGAACCAAGGATATAGCTTCCATTCCTGTAATGGCTGCAAACCAACAGCTGGCTCCAACTTCTCAGAGTTTGTCGTTACTCTGATTCAGTGACCTCCAACTATGCCTGGGCCTGAGTGCATAACCCTATTTCTGACTGCTGCATTTTCACTTCAATGGATCAGCAGCCAGGGCAAGGCAGACTTGGTGTATGCTACAAAGACAACAAAAACAAAGAGATTCTGCTTTAAGACAAGAGGAAGGCGAGAAAAGTTAAGATTGTTAAGGGAAATCCACCCTGGAAGGAGCAGCAAGAGTTCAGAAGTCACAGGAGAAACACAAAAAGAGGAATTCTGCCTTTATTTGAAAGCAAATGGAGATACAGGAAACAGGACTCGGAACTCCCTTAGCTGTATGGGTTTGAAAGATGGCTGATTTTGTTTCAAGAAACATCACCTAGCCTTTAAATGCAATATGGTTTCAGAAAGAAAATGCCATGTTTAACACAACAGAAAACCTTAGGCAAATGAAGCTGCACATAGTCAGGAAAGACTGGACAATATAAAGTTAAAAGAGAAGACTAAAATAATTATTCATTTAATTTCCTGCACAAAGAGTAGCATTATGGAACTATGTAACCAGTTTCTAGTAATATTAAAGACACTGCTGGATTTTTTTTTTTCAAATGAGTACTTCAGTATCTAAATCCTAAAGAATTCTTTTCAATGTAGTTGTTCTGACCTTGATTAGAGTCCTCCTGATGTTAGGGTTATATTCTACCTGTGGTTTCTTTGGTTGTTGCTTTTGCAATGTCTCATGTGGAATCCTTTCTACACTGTTCTTTTCATCATCTGAAGTATTCCTACCCCACAAGTTTTATTCTGTTCATCTTTAAAATGTGAGAAAAACATACTTAAATTCCCCAACATCTGCAAGAGTATATTCTTTTACTTTCAAGACAACCTGCTTGGAAAATACAATATGCACCCAGCTGTCAAGGGCCATTTTTCAAGGTCATCTTTCATATGGAAAAGTTTACCTGCTGGAAAGAGATCTCATTTCTGCCTCATTGACTGTCTCAACCCCTAGAGTATGTGTCATGGAAACTATGACCTTTGAGTTTCACAGGTCACTACCACCACAAGTTTTCTATTTGGAACTACTGCTTGAACTGAGAAACACTTTTTACCTAGACATTGGAGGCATCATATCTTCATTTTCATGGGCTATTTAAAAAAAAATTCAAGCTATGAATTCAACTTGTGTTGAATTCCATATCCAAAGAATTTACCTCCTTTGCCTCCTCTGCTTGTCATTAAAACAGTCAGAAACCGAGATTCTTTCAACCTGACTCCTTTAATTCTATAACTGGGCAATTCAGTAGTCTGTTTTCTTCAATCTTTTACTCTTCCTTCACGTGCAGTTTTGGAATTTACTCCCTTTTCCCTTCAGCATGTACTACTAGTGTACCTGAGAACATGCCACTGCGATGTCAGGTTTTATTTTAGCATACATAAACTGAGTAGTTCTCAACCACAGAAAAGACTCCCTTGAATTTTGAACTAAGGATTTTCTTGATTCGTTTACCTATATTTAATTGTCTTTACATGACTCCTTGCAGAAACCCCATAAATAAATCTGAATACAAATACTAAGGAAGTTCTTCTGTAAAGAAACAGTAAGAAAGATTTTTCTTAGCAGTATTCAGAGACTAAAAAAGTTAAATTGCTATTTACTACTACAACTTGATTTTATTTTAGGTTTTCTAGTTGTTATCTGGGAGCAGAGGGTTTGCTCGGGTGTCCTTTATGGGATGTTTAATGCTATTGCCTCTGGGAGTCCTGCTTTCCAGCTGCTGTAGCCCAGAAAACCTGTAGACCCACGGATCTGTTTCTCCATCCCAGGCCAATGGATGAAGCTGCTGCTTTCCAATTTGCAAGGTCAGCCAACTGTGATGCTCAGTGGGTGACCAGGTACACACACAGGACAGTAAGCGATACAACTAGCTACAGACTAGGCATTCCCTTTTAATAGCATCCACATATAACTCTACCAGGACTCACATAAACACAGCATAGGTAGATGAATCTCCTTCCTCCTTTCCAACTGGTCAGGGCTGAAGGCCCTAGTGAAAGCACAGCCCCCCATACTGCCTAGATCCACAAGCACACCCGATACACCTACCCCAACTTAGGGCCTGCTGCTCACCAGCTAGTCCAGCCTGGCATGTGCTAACAAATTATACACACATAAACCCTCACACACACTAGGATAGGGGAAAACCATGAACACCTCAGCCCCTCCAGTACCTGCCACACAGGTCTTACATCCCATAGTCTCACACCAGTGGCTGACACTGGGACCCCCACCTGCTTCAGCTGAGCAGGGCAGGCCCAGGGGCACCTCCTTCCCAGTCTCACTCCAGCTGTTGGCCCCAAATTCACGCATGTCAGTCCCCCAGTAACTGGCAGCCTGTCCTCATGGCTCTCACAGATAGGGTGAAGAGTGATACTACACAGAGATCAGAAAGGATTTAATAAAGCAGGACAGACTGCAGTGACCAGCACAGGTCTTGGTCCGACAGCTGTATGGATCATCAACTGTTTATAACTTGTCAGCCCTTTTTATTCCCCTTTCTTGTCTGCTCCCCCTGCTCTTTTTTCGTCCTTGCTCACCTTCTCCTGAGGATTTCTTAAATTCTGCACAGACCTGCGCTGTCACCAGCGCCCCCCCCTCACCCCAATATCCCAAATCCTCATATTCCTTATGTCCTTATCAATTACAAAGTCTAGGCCAGACCTCTCCAAAGCTGTCCCTGGAGTTTCTTAGAGGCTGTAATTCTCAGTCCTCCTTTCATTTCCCAGGTCCCAACACAGCAGCATACTTAGGCACCCACTTTAATTTCAGCTAGCACTTTTTCTAAAAGCACTTTTCCTGCCGGGTTCCATTTTTGCTAGGAAAAAGCATATGACACAGCAAGACAACTGCTATACCTCTCCTTGTCAAACTTTACAGCCAAATTTACTTCTGGGCATATTTCTTCCTAAGGGGAGAAACATTACCTCCTTTAGAATTTACACAAACTAGAAGTGTTTTTACTTAATTTATTAGACTTCAGGTTACATACTAACCAATTGTCAGTCTGCAGCTTCTTGCTTCTCTCATCATCAGTCATTTGTGCACTTATACTAAACACAGCACCATTCCAAAATGACCACTTTCATTCCACCAAGCCACAGAATTTACGTAGTTGGATCAGAGATACAGTACCTACAGTCAACAGAGACTCAAACATTCCAAAGATTTCCAGAAATACTCAGTTAGGAAAGTGTTTTTGCTTTATTTTTGAAGACGACTATGTCCTGGGTTTGGCCAGGACAGGGTTAATTTTCACCGGACTCCAGGAAGGGGCACAGCCGGGGGGTGGGGGCTGACCCCACCTGGCCAAACAGAGCCCGGTATTCCATACCATGTGACGTCA
>Ga0181612_134915_pt1 | contig 17191 bp, 11 predicted proteins | sample HoacroProtozoa21_FD_119630 | JGI IMG/M metagenome (GOLD analysis project Ga0181612, IMG submission 119630) | Hoatzin crop microbial communities from Cojedes, Venezuel. Combined Assembly of Gp0051906, Gp0051904, Gp0051908
ATATCTCTTTTTTTTTTTTTATAAAAAAAAAAAAAAATTTTAAAAAAACAAAAAAACCCCCCCAAACTTTTTTCCCCCCCCCCCCCCCCCCGATAGACGTTATTGAGAGGATATTTTTTCAGTAAGAGCTGATAGGAAACACTGATGATTTCTGTGTAAAGAGTGGGAACGCTGTTGTCTGAAATGTAGGAACCGGGAAATCTACATTTATTAATATAATATAAATACTAAACTTGCAATAGAATGTGAGATTTTTAATGTAATTTAGGGAAGTCTGATGTAGTTGTGATAGACTATAAAGAATTAAAATCTCTTTCAACATAATGCTACCTTCAGCAAATTCACCTAAAAAAGCTGTCAGCAAATAGATTGTGAAATAAAGCTCTAAAGTTATGAGAGGTTTTTTTGCTCCCTCCATTACAAAGTTGTGTTTTAGCCTCCAACCAGTCTGGTCTCTGTCTGCTCTGCCTGAAAATACACCTGAAAGGAGTCTGCATAGTTGGTGTGCATATGGGTGAGATACCCAGCTGGCCCTTTGTGTGGGGTGGATGGTCTCTGCCACAGTGATGGGTGATAGGAATTCCTGCGGTTGGTACTTCACCTGTAGCTGCTTCTACAAATGGGTGGAGATGGTGATTTCTGTGGCATCTACAGGATATCGATATTGCACTGACATCTTTGATGTTGCAGGGGTGGACTGCTCTAAGCTAAGTACTCAATCTTGGAAAAGACTGCAGCGATAGTTCTTGTGTGGTAAAAAGCCTGGCAATGTGTTCATGGGGCTCTGCCCATTTGCCTCTGTGGATGGTCTACCTTATCCCTGCTGCGCACAGCTGTGCGCTGCTGCTGTATCTCGGCATCCAGAAACACAGTGAGTGTTTGGGGCTATCCCCTACTCTGTCAGAGTTGTTTTGGGTGAGAGGTTACCATGCAGGGTTGCACACCATGTTCGTCATCACCTCAAAAGGATCAGATTCAGATCGCGGGTCCCTGTGGTAGGGTCACATCAAAAGTGCTATTTTCCTTCCTCCTCTTGATTTTATTTTTCTGGGAAGCTGCGAACAGTAAAACCTTTGCAGCATGTTTTGATGTGAGTGAATGGGCATCCCCACTGTCTGCAGCTGAGTTCCATACATGGGAAAATATTCTCTAGAGCCTTGGGTGAGGAGAGATGTTAATGGATAAAACCCTTGTCATCCCTGTCAGGAAGTGTTCTCTTAATTCACATAATTTTTAATTTTTTTTAAGGTTGGCAAATTACACATGTCCAGGTCTTGGTGCTCGGTCATCTCCAAACCTAGCTTCAGAACTGATGTCACCAAATAGTCTAAACCCCTCAACATGTTGGTAATAAGATTCACTAATAGGAATTAGCTATGAAAACTGGTCTTGGGGGTAATGGAGTCCCCAACACAAGGTGCAAATAGGGTAGAAGGTGGGGACACCTGGCTGGAGATGGGGGCTCCTGTTGCCTTTGTGCGAGATCCCAGACTCACTGTGCTGTTTGTCACCCTGCTCATCATCTGTGAGGAAAGGAAGCAGAGTCAGTCCTCTTTTAAAGACAAAAAAAAAGTTGTTGCTCCCTACCAGGAGGGGCCCCATTTTACCATGATGAGAAACAACATTGCCCCTGCTTTTGTTTTCTTTCTGGCATTTGGCCAGCTACTCCTGCTTCCAGTGTCTTCTGAACTGATGCAGCGAGATTATCACAAATTTCAGATTTTTCCTAGAACGCCCGAAGTTCAGAAGAAATAAAAGGGCCTGAACTCTTCTGTGCCTCTTCAGCTCAGTTTTAGGCAGGCAGCCAGGCCTGTTCCTGAGCAGGCAAGCTCTTGACAGGAGCAACCTTCCTTCGCAGCCCCAGCCGGCTCCCTCTCCCATGTCGAAAGCCAGAGGTCTGCATCCTCCTCCTTGCACTGTTCCTGTGAGGACTGGAGTCTAGGAGCTTTCAAACCTAATTGCCTTTGAGGATTTGCATTTCTGCTGCAGATCTTCTATTTTAAACCCTTGTGCTGTACTAATTGGTCTATTTTCCTGATGTAGTGGAAATGCAGGCTCACTTTTCCAAGTTCTGTAGTTCTGCATGAGTAAGAAAGCAAAAGGCTTCTGGAAGTATCCTGCACTTCTTTGTGTACCAGTGCAAATCAAGTCAAGAGGCAGGATCCTGGCCAGTGGTAAAGCTGCATCACTCTACTGCGGCTGGGAGAACTGCAATTATTTAAATGAGCAAAAGATCTGTCCTGAAGAGTCTTTTCCAGGTAAAGCAAATGCTGCTGTGGGTTAGAGGAGCTGCCCCGATGTACAAAGGCAGGCAAATCACACAGCTTTTCCACGCTCGCTTCCAAGACTTCATCGAGATTATGCTGATAGGATTTTGCTCTCCACTTCTCCCTGCCTGGTGACAGACTTTGTATCTAACGACCCTGCTGAAACTCAATCCCAGATTTCTAATAGCTACTGGCTCAAAATTTTCAGGCCTGGGAACTTAAACCTTGTGACTGCATCAATAGCCTCATACTATGGCTGTGTGCAAAGTTGGAAGCGTGGTGCAGGGAAAGTTGTAGTAATTACTGAACAGATGCACTTAATGAGGTCTCTGCTGGCTTCCCAGCTGGCGAGTCGAGCTGCGCGCTGGGACAATGTGACAGCAGTCGCTCGGGTTGTGGTGTGACATCACATCCTCCCCCTTGTTGTCATAGCAGCTGCAATCAGCCCCCTGAACATTTCCCTCAGTAAGACTGCAAACATCATCTCTCTCCATTAAATGGCAGTGTATGGTGCTTAGTTTCTTGCTGCTGCACGATGCTGTGTCTTATTTCTGTTGATTTCATGCCCTTTCCAACACTCCCCCCAGCACTTCTCACAGTGATGCAGAGGGATGAGACCTGTCAAATGGTGTGTTATTGGGAAAGGGAAGAGGGTAGACAACTTGTTCAGCCAGTACTGCTTAATTCAGTTTCAACTCCGAGCACCTCTTCTACGTTCAGTAGATTTACAACTAGTTTATACTCATAGGAGGCGAGGATAAGGAACACTGTCTGGATTTGGGCTCTGTATTCTTTCTCTTTTAGTATTGACAATGCTTACTAGGAGTGAAAGCTTTCCAAAATCAAACTTTACTCATTTCTTCCCTATGTACATGGGTAGCTGAAGTCCTTGCAGTTCTCCCACATGGCACGCTGATTGCTTTCTATGGACTCACTTTTTCACATTCTTTTTTTCTTTCCCTTTCTGGGTCTCTTATTCTTCAGCTGCGGTAATGGATCTAGTCCCCAAAATTTGTACTACTGTTTTCCTCTTTACACTTTGCCTTTTTCCTCTTTTCTTTTGTGCTTTGTGAATGCCAGTGTAATTTAGTTAGAATTATATTAACTGAAAAAAAAGCTTTCTTGCTCTAGTCCAACTATACAGCTAAGTACACAGGAAATTTCCAGGGTGGTTTTTTATTGCTAGTTCAAATAGAGCAAGCTATTAAAACTTCAAGTAAAAATTATAAATACGTTAACTTTCTCTGAAACTACTTACAGCAAAATGTTCCTCTGCTCAGAATACTGAGTTTGAATTCTGTTTTTTTTATGATCCTTATAGATAAAGACAAATGATTTATGTATACCAGGGAGATACCCTTAAGAAAACCTAAAAGGAGAATTTAACTGAGGCCATGATTCTGCTGTTGGATGTGCACATGAAACCTTACTGAGGTCACGGGATTTTTCAAACAAGTGCTCCTCGGTTAGCTGCGGGCTGTGGAGCTCTGTTGTGTGATGACAAAAGTGTGCTCTATGATTAAATGAGAGCAACTGGTGTTTTCATCAAATATCAAGTGGGCGCAATTGTAACACTCTAGGAAGTGAGCAAAGAATGACAATGCATGCAGAAAAAGGACTCTCTGAAACTTATAGATGCTATGTGGCAAATGCAAAGTCTTGTTTTTCCCCTCCCACTAAAACTGGCATTTTGCAGGATTGGGCACTTTACCTGCTGGTGTGCATGATGTGAACAGCAGAATACTAAGCCCACTTAATTTATATTGATTTCCTCTTCCACTCCCAAATCTGCGATTATTACCGGACATGTATACTGTTAATAATCACTATTTCCCTTGAAATGTACTCTGAAAATAGGATCTTTACAATGTTCAGACTTCTTTATTTGCCCTTATTTGGTGGCACATTTTATTAGTCTGCAGGATGGAGATGGTCTTTTCTCCCATCTGCCGGCCCTTGATTTAAAGACAATCTATGTTCTTTCCGCCTTGAACATTATCATAATTCAGAGTTACAGATCTTGCAGGCCAAATTATGTTCTGACTCTTACGCAACCCTGGTAACTCAAAACATGATTTGGCCTGTAGTGTGTATTATTTTTCTTAAAACTGCCTTATGAGCAAATCTAAGACAGCTCTGGAAAAGCTGTGGGTTTTTTTCTGTGCCAGAATCTGGAATATTAAAATAGACATTGATAATCAAAGCTGATTTCAATCTTAGTCATAGGGAGGGTGATCTATATTTTATAGTCCATGTACTGTATATATGGCATAAAGTAAAAAGTGTTGAATGTGTATATAACTGTTATGGAGCACGAGGGATCATGGTAGATTCTACTGCTGCTCCTAGGAATGTAAATAATTTTCAGCATTAATTTACAGAATCTCATGTCATGGTGCCTCAAATAACAAAGGCAGTGGTATTTTCCAGAGCCCCAGCTGTTGGCTAACTCTGCTGTTACAAAAATCAATGGATATCTTTAGAAAATCCAGAAGAGGACACCCTGTGCTACTTTTGAAAGTTCCTTTGCAGATAGTTAATTTTTTTCTGGTAGCCTGAAGACTTAAATAGAATTTCAGCAGCAAATACCTAAGAACTAATGACTGCTAATAACCTTGGCTTTTAGTTCATTGTCTGCTTTTCATAAATGATGCATCTTATACAGATTAACTGATAATTAGCATCTTGCTTCACTTCAACAGAATGAATTCTGAGTTTTCACAAGCATAATTCAGGGTAGATTTGAACTGAAAGTGTTTAATGACATTTGGGTGCATGTTTCTTCTGCAAAAATGATTGATTTTTCCACGCTGTGAATTTTTGGTTGTGAGAGAGGTGGAGATTAAGGCAGTGGTTTTGCCTCTTCTCCCTGTTAAATGTAGATAGAAACGATTACATGGAAACCTGCTGCCCCACAGTGCAAAAACACAGCATGCTGATGTGTGTTGGTGCTGGAGCCTGGCACACTTGAACGATGATTGTACGAGAACCTGGTTGAACGGGAGGTGTAGCAGCTCCTTTGTGACTACACTTTGCAGCCCACTTCGCTGCAGAGAGCAGACACTGATTGCTGGTAACTTTAATTCATCTGGCTACAAAGTGGATTCCTTTCCTCTTGGCTGACCCTCCTGCAAGAACAACCTCTGGGAGAGACCCAGAACAAAGGCAAACAGGAGGAACCCTTACAAGCCTTCACTGTTTAAAATGCCACCTGGGAGTCATCACAGCAGCCTGGGGAAATCAGGGGATCCTGGCTGTTACTAAGTGTTGTACACGAGTTGCACTTGGACAGGCTGAGGCTGCGACTTCAACATGGATCCATGTCAGCTGGTGTTAGACCCTGTAACTAAGCAAATGCTTCAACTATCAGTCCAGTCTGCTAGTGGTCCCCAGCATTCCTTCATTCCTGAAGTATCAACAGGTTATTATTATTATTACAGTTGCTAGGTGTCATCTTGATTTTATTCCTGTCTGCAAGGCTAACGCTTAAGGCTTAATTGTTCTTGAGTCAGGGGAAGTGTAAGTACTGAGCATGGCAATTACAGTGCTGCTGATAACTTGGATCCACTTGCTCCTGGAAGATGCTCTTGTCAGGTTGACAACATGATCAGAGTAAATTTTCCTTCATGGGCGAATATGTTTATTCTTTAGTGATGTTTGCTGCCTTATGTTCCAGTCTAATGCTTCCTATTAATTAGAATTCATTGTGCCATTTAAGTGAAGTGGCATTTTTGAAGTGAAATTCTGCACGACGACTTGTCATTTACTCTCTGATTGTGTTTGCCTACTTGCCCTCTGAAGCAGCAACAATAATTTAAGGCTTCTGTTTTATTAGCTGTCATTTACAGTAACACTTTACATGCTTAATTGTTTTTCTCTAGCTCTTCACTGATACTTAAACCTCTGGGATGTGTTCCCAGCTGGTTGTGTGTTTACGTGTTGTATTCAGTCACTTGCATTTGATCTCTCTTATGTTGTTTGCAGCAAGCAAGTTTTGTGTCGTTTGGGGAAGTTCTTAGCTTGGATTATTTCAGTCTTTGTTAAGCACTAATCTGTTCAGATGCTTTGGACAAGCCTTCTCAGAGAATGCCTGTATCTTTAGGTCCCTAAGCCAAGAGGCAACAGAAATCTGGCCTTTGAGAACTTTGGGAAGTTTTGCCTGTAGTGCATATGTATTGCTACAAACATCTTTTTGAACTGGGAAAAGAGGATGTTTCTGTGTTGGTGAAATGAGTGTTATGCTGGAAGGAGGCAGGAGGAGATTTTAGACTTGGGGTTGCACATCTTTTCCCCGGTCCCACAGTCCACCCTTGGGCAGGAAGATGCCCAAGCCCCGCCACTTGCTGGCACTGCTGCTACCCAAGAGGAGGGGATGGAGATTTCTGGCATTGAGAGTATTTCAAAGGAACTTGGAGGAAGGAAGAAGAGAAGACAGGACATGGTTTAGGTGCCAAAATCTCTCTTGATGGCTTTGCTAAGGCTAACTTGTGTTTCTAAAGAAAATGATACTGTCCCTTGTAGACCTTGAACTCCTAAATCCAAATGATGCAAGTTTGCAAATGCATTGGGAATTTGTGAAAAGAAAGGAGCAAATAGTCTAATATTTTTGTAATTGTGAAATAAGGTTCTAGCCAAGCTTACTACTTCAGAATGAAGCACACAGAAAACATGTGACACACAAAAATGAGTCATACTACACAACAATTTTTTAATTTCATTCCAAATATTCCTATTCAATTTTAACATTTGCTTGATGTATTGAGTGGATTTATTACATCCAGTAAACTGCCTATGCAGATGGCACATGCCGTGTTTGTCATCATCACTACAAAATATTTATTTGTTCTCATTTGCAGTAAGCTCATTGCTGAAGTCACTGAGCAGTATTTAAATGGCTAAGACATTTGTGACTGCTATATGAAGTCATATTTGATACCTTTGAGCACTCAAAAAGGAAACAAAGAACAGGGTCTTTTGAACTTGTGTCATTACTATCAAATAATATCTGAAAGCTAACAAGAAATAATTTTTGTAATATTTTGAATTTTTTTCCTGTATTGCCTTTCAGTCTATATAAGGTCTGTATTTGTATACATAATTTCATATTTGTTAAACTGCTATAAGCTGCAGGAAGGATTAGCATTGGAAAATGAAAGCATCTCTTAGTATAGCTGCTGAAGAACAAAACTTGTTAAAGAAAAATAGCAGTGAGGAGCTGGAATAATTAAAGAAGATAGGTGTAAGGATTTGCTTTACACTTCATTGTGTCTGGAGAGCCATGTGCCACCATACTTACAGGTGAAGTGTCTAATCTGATAATTTTACTCCTTGGAATTCAGTGATGTAAAGTGGCCAACACTCTCTGATGATATTCTCTCCTCTCCAATCTTTTGTTGATACAATTCATGCCATTGTAAGGCATTCTTTGATCACTGGAATTTTGGGACATGGATGAGCAAAGCAGTAAGGGGAAAATAAATTACACAGTTGCAGAAGGTGCAGATACTCACAGAAGTGTAAGGTTAAAGTGCTCAGGATGAGGCATGAGGTTTACAAATCATGCGTTTATATTTTCCCAGTGAAAGACTTTGTTTAAAAAAAGCCAAAACAAAAAAAAAAACATGAAAGTGAAAAGTTAGAGTTGATACTGTTAAATATTTTTAAAAAGATAGCATGTGAGAAGATTCTGTAAAGAAGCATGGCAGAACCAAAGAAAACTAGTGAAGGCAGTAACTGAATCAGAAGTATTTTGAGCTCAGTCATGCATTTCTATATGACTAGTCCCATTACAATAAATTAGAGTACTTACTACTGCAAGAGCTGCCAAATCAGACTTGTTTGTAATGATAACTTTTAAAATATAGAAGATACTTTATTTCAGGAGTTCAGTCATACAGCTTTTAAGTGCTACTGCTGTAAGACCTTTTAAAGGAGCATGCATTTAAACCCTTCTGCGCTATATCCACAGCATCGTGTTTATTGAGGCAGGAGGCCTTATACAGTTGTCATACAGCTCCTTGAAGGTACGGATGCTTTTTGCTGGGCATTTGTAGGGCCAGCGCATAGCTCCTGATGCACACAGACTGCAGCTGCTTTGTTCTGATGAGCAGACAGCCATCTCCTGGCTTTAAAGCACACAGCCCTAAATTATATCCCATTTTCAGCCAGAAAATTGAGAGTTTGCTGTGTGGCACAGACTCGGCATGTAACGTGGCCTCCTTGCCCTCGGAGCAGCTGAAGTAGCACTGTGTTTAGAAAGAGCCAAAGGATTTTTTTTTTTTTTTTTAATACAGAATCAGGGATTTGCCTTAAAAACCAAGGTGTGTGTTGGGAGACATGGGAGACACGTAACATGTATTATTGCCCTGTTCAGTCTGTCTGTGTGGTACCTGCAATGAAGCCATTTGTCACAGTATTACTGGTGAAAAGAGAGTCACTTTTCACACGAGTTTCATTTAGTGGCTTTCAGAAGAACAAAACAAACAGAAGTATTTTTCCTTGTTTTATGTTTCCATTTAAACAGCCATATGTAACTTAAAAACTAAGATTGACGTTATATATTAGCCAGTGTCAGTGTTCTGCTCAGGGCCTTCACCAAGGGTATATATTAAAGTGGAGTGTGATAAATGCTCTGATGCAGGCCTTGGATCTTTCCTCCTTTTATCACAGGTTGACAGCAATTGGATGTGAAGCTTGGTGAATCTTTTAAAGATATTAATTTTAAATTTATGTAGTGTTAAAACAAAGCTGTCCCCTTTCAAAGGGGAAGACAGCTTTGGGGGAAGAGTATATGTTATACTGGTCACTACTTTTATGGGTCTTGGTAGTTTATGTGAAGTAATAATGATAGCAAAGACTCCCAGTGGCATTTTTCACATCAGACACACTTGATGGTTTGGCTGTAGTTGCTTCAAAGTGGAGATTTTTAAAAATTAAAGAGGTTTTTTTATTTTAAAACGCACAGCATCTTTGAGTAAATCCTTTTGCATCACAACTGGAAAGCGGTTGCTGTGAAAGCAACTCTGAGAAGAGCCGGTACTCACCGGCAGATTGTCAATGATAGGGAACTGGGAAGCAGTACTTGGTTTCTCTTTGCACCAGAAGCTTTAGTTATTGACCTGAATTTCAATTCCTTGAAACAATTATATTAGACGGGATCATGTCACCAGTCCACCTCTGCTGCGAGCTGGTAGAAAGCAGACGAGCTGAAAAGGAGAGACGTGTTGGTGCTCCGAACACCTGCGCCGGCAGCTTATGAAGTGGTGTAGTGTTACTGTATGGTTGACTTGCGTCGCCTGTTAATGAGAAGATTATTTACCAGGATTATCTTTCTTAGCTTTTTGCACATGCCGTTCTCTATTTGTGAGAAACCTGTCCTGTCTGTGCCACCTGGCAGGTAGGCCAGAGCAGCGTTGGGTTTTGCTAATTAAAGATTAGGCTTGATTTCATGAGTTGGAGACAAATCCTGCCCTGCGCTTGGCCTGCTCTCTGAAGCAGAGGCACATAAGCACTGGTTCTTCTCGTGTCCCGTTTTTTCTGGTTATGCAGTGCAGGGTACTTTATCGCTGCAGGACAGCATTTCTTACCCAGCCACTCAGAATGGAGTCCTGAAATAGGTCTAAAAGTCCTTTATATCTGATCCCATGCTGCTTGTAAAGTAAATAAATAAAGGGTGCATGCACTGGTGCCAAAGTGTACGTGGAGGAATCCTGTGGCACCTCAGCGATGCCTGCGAAGTGACCACGAATAAAGGAAGCTAGAAACTCCGCACGCTTCCATTAGTGAACCACTTTTGCGATGCTTCTAGAGCCATCCTGCACAGGGTTGTGACTGAAAGAAAACTTTAAATACTTGCTTTCATCCTGTAACTCGCAAGTAATGCGCTCTAAGTTAGCCTCACTTTAAGCAAGGATTGGACCTCGTGACCTTTGAAGATTGTTCCCAGCCAATTGATTAGTGATTCTATATGTGAATGAAAAGTTTCTTTAGATTAAGATAAGGCAAAAAAGAAAATCATACTTCTAAAAACTACTTTTTCTTTCAGTTTCTACCTCCTTTCTTATTTCTTGCATATCATGAAAGGATTTTAATTTCGCATTGAAAGGAATGGCAAAAAGTTCTGCTAATTTCAAGGCTTGGATTTGCATGGACAGAAATGCCTTTACATTGCATTTAGAGGGAAAAGCGGGGCAATCACTTCCTTTAGTTTGAGGCTTCTCTTACAGACTCTTTCGAAAGTGTCGTGGGCAATGGGCAAAGTTTGCGTAGTGTATCTCTCTTCCTCACAAGCAGCAGGAAGGCTGTGACCAAAGACAAGTGCCAATAGCTGCCTGACACCAGGGCAGCCTGAGCGGTCCGCTGCTCTGTTCACGTTCAGCCTCCCATTCCTGAGAGTGCACAGAAGAGGGAGAAGGGAAGCTTCTCTGATGATTGAACCCGGGTTGCTGAACAGTTAAGGGGGGGTATTATGGTGAAGTCTCTTCAAGAAAGAGGATGTAATGCTCTTTCTTTTGCATGCAGGATGGGCAAACAAAGATGAGTCTTTCATGGCCTGCTGTCCATATAAACCTGCCAGTGTTGGTAGATGAAAAAGCAGTAAAGTGCAGGGCATTTCCAGTCAGAACCACCACTGATGAGCTGTGAATTCACTCTGCTGTGTGGCACATGCAATGGTCATCCCGCAATTAAAAGAGCTAGCAGGTCTGTCTGCCTCTGCTTGTCTTTCTGTCAGTGTGCAGCTGAAGTGCTGATGTTTTGGGGAAAGAAAGGAATCTTCAAGGCCTCCTTTTAAATATGCATCTGTGTATTTGTGTGAATTTATGGAAGCAAGGGAAGGTAAAGGAACTACGCAGCAGTTGTACACAAATTTAGCAGAGGTATAAATGACCAAAGGTATAAGGCAGTGAGGACCTGAGACTTGAGGAACCTCCAGGTAAGAGAGGGTTACTTGAAAAGGCACCATTTACACTTCGTTGCCTTCCTTGCTACATTCTTTTGGCCCCTTGACTTTTTGGATTTCATGGAAAACATTAGAAATGACGTGTAGGGGAAGAGGGATGGGGCAAATAACATTAGTGAGTAGATGTAAGTCTCCACCAAGGGAAAGGCCGATCAAGGTGTGGGCTTCCTGGCATACGCTTCCTTGAGCGCTATCTAGGTGTGCTCTGGGTCACCTCTGGGCTTGGATGATGCCTGAGGTCCCTGCCTGGCGGGGGAGGGAAGGAGAGCAGGTGTCAGAGGAACTTCCTCAGGAGTCCCACTCAGCCAGAGGGCTAAACCTGGGTCCCCCTGGGACTGCAGACTGAAATAGCAGGGCAAAGGAAATGGTGTATAATTGGTCCCTGTTGAAAACAATGGGATCATTGCCTTGTAAAACCAAGTATTTTGTGAATAAACCTTCCAGAGACTGCATGTTTTGGGGTTCTTTTAAAGTGAACTCTCCTAGGGGCTTCTAACCAAGCCAGAGCCCACAGCATGTTTCTTATTCTCTGCTGAGTATGACCTGTCCACGCGTAGAAGCATGATAGATGGAAACCTGAGTAGACAGAGTGATGATCCCAGGGGTGCATACAGCATAAAAATGACAATGGGATGCTGGAAAAGAAAAGATGCAAAACACAGAAAACAGCTAGTTCATCTATTGAGAAAGAAAAATCAGAAATGCCTATTTCCTCTCCCAGTCGTCTCTTGCTTTGTCTGATATAAACTCAACTGAAATCGGAGGCAAGGGGTCCTCTTTTCTATTTGGCTTTTGGAATAGACCCAGTGAGAGAAAACGTGGGCAGAGCCTACTGCGGGAAATGCTTGTCTGACCTACAGTTAACTCTCTCAGCCGTGCTCCCGATACCCAGAAGTCTTTTATGTGCGGTCCAAGCTAAGGATTGTCACTTTAACAGGGAAAATAGCACTAATTAATAGGAATCGTAACTCAACACTTATCCACTGTGTTCCTTGTAGCACAGTATGATTTTAGTGACTCCATCTTTAATTATCTCTGGCTAAAGGAATAAAAAATTTTCAGTTGTCAGCTGTTTTCCTTACTGCATAGTGTTTTTGTTAGTAAACAGAGTAGCCTGAAATGTATGGCTTTATGGACTGCCACAGAAAGCAGTCCAGTCTGTGGAGTACTGCAATCTTTGCATAGGGTGAGGATGAAAGATGATGTATGTCCCCAAAATATGTCCTAACCACCTAATACATCTAGAAGAAACAATGCAGATGAAGATCACAAAAGCCACCTATGCTCCAAGCTCCCAGGGAGGCCTGTCTGCTCAGTGCAGCTTGCAGATGTGTCAAAAGGTGAAGGTACACAGAATCGCAAAGTGGTTAAGGCTGTAAGGGACCTCTGGAGGTCATCCTGTCCAATCCCCCTGCTGAAGCATGGCCACTTAGACCCAGGATTGCTTAGGAACATGTCCAGATGTCTTCTGAATATCTTTAGCCTCCCTGAGCAACCTGTGCAAGTGCTTGGTCACCCTCACAGTAAAAAAGTGTTTCCTGGTGTTCAGAGGGAATCCCCTGTGTTTCAGTGTGTGCACGTTGCCTCTGGTCCTGTTACTGGGCACCACTGAAAAGAGCCTGGCTCCATTCTCTTTGCCCCCTCCCTTCAGGTATTTCTACACGTTGATGAGATCCCCGTAAACTTTCCCTTCTCCAGACTGCAGAGTCCCAGCCCTCTCAGCTTTTCCTCATATATGAGGTGCTCCAGTCCCTTAATCATCCTTGTTGGCTTTTGCTGGACTGTCTCCAGTATGTCCCTGTCTCTCTTGCACCAGGAAGCCCAGAACTACGCCCAGCACTCCAGGTGTGGCCTGACCAGCGCTGCATAGAGGGGAAGGATCACCTCCCTTGACCTGCTTACAACATTCCTGCTAATGAAGCTTAGGATATTGTTAGCTGCCTTAGCTGCTAAAGTGAGTTGCTGGCTCGTGTTCAGCCACAGCTGGCCTTCTCTCACCCATCAGTGAGACCAGGCCTTGCACTTGGGTGTGATGCGGCTGTGACATCTCGCCTCCTTAATGAACCTCTGTGCCAGGGAACAGCCAGGACAGGGAAGCACAAGAGAGAGAAATTGTGGCACTGCACAGTGTACTAGTCTACCTTACTCTAAGTATCCCAGCTGGAAAATATATTTTTAGGCAGTGCTCCTGTGCTGTAGCGCCTCCCCAGCCACGAAACCCACCATGGCATTGGGTTATGCATTGGAAACAGGGTTGCTGGACAGAAGGTGTGCGTCTCTGGGCTAGAACTGCTGTTGAGGAAATCAGTCTAATACTGCATGACCTCTTATGTTCTGTCTTGTGTCACATATGGGGCAGTATCAGTACAGTGGTTTATTACAGGGCAGTTGAAAACAATACAGGGTAATGAGGAGTAAAAGGCAAATATAAAGTACTGTGGTTTGCTTTTTTTTTTCCTTTGAATGTTGCTGTTGCTACCATACTAGCCGAAGCTACCTTTGCTAGGGATACAAAGTCTCTAGCTCTCTTAGTTCTTCAGGAAGAACTTGTTTTCAGCCTGACTGCGCTAAGATTGCAGAGGTGTGCTGCTGTTGACGGCTACCAGAAAAGTACCTCTCTCTTCATAGCAGATGATATTTGCAAAAACTCCTAACGATATGGGAGCTGAGGCTCTGCTTTGAGGTGTGACACAAGCACTTAAGGGCTTAAGTCTCTGTGATCTTTAAAAGTAGGACTTGCGCTCCCAAAGCATTACTTGCTTTTGTATCTTAGTACTGATGTAGAGTGATGGCTGCATCGATCTTGTATTTCCAGGTAACACAAGTGCCTGTTTGGGTGAGCGAGGATGCCATTGTACCACCGTCAATTTAAGTACCTGTTGACAGAGTGCTCTGGAGCTACTACATTCCCCCCGTGCTAGAGAATTATTTGATTTGCTGCATCGCACAGTTTTACGACCAAGCTGTCATATCAGAGCAGGCAGGTACAGGTGGCTGGGACGGTTTGTTGCTCTGTGATGGTTATGGATTCAGTTATTTTTAAAGCGAGTTCCTTTGGTGAACAGGAAAACACAAACCTCACCCGTATCGGAGGCTGAACTTCTGGTCTGGCATTCCTTTAGCTGTGCACAGCTCAATAGTTTTCTTCTTGTATTTTTTATTTTTTTAAGATCATTTTACTTCACCTCTGTGTGGAACAGGAGCATACATTCTTTCATTTTTTTTTGGTATTCAGCAAGGGAATAAAGGTACCTGTGAGAAATTCGCAGGAGGCCTCATTTACTAGTATTGCAAACTTCAAATCCAAAGGGTCACACCCCCAAGAGCTAATTGTCAAACTGTGTTCTACCAATGGGAAAAAAAAGTAGTTTCCATGGTAACTTTTCTAATAAGTCTGCCTGAAAATGTTTCCAAGAAGAATTTTTCCAGCAGATTACACATTTATGAGGTCAAGCGGCTCCTATGCTGTAGGTATAACCTCACATGATATTACTGGTGATTGTTACACAGCTCGATGATTTTCAGGGGAAGAGCCTCAAACACAATCTGTATAAACAGCACAGGAAAGCAGGTCAGGGCAGGATTTCACCCAATTTGAGGCACCCTCATCTGAGGTAATGATGTTGGCTTCCTTTATAATCAATGTAGAGGAATAGATTCTTGTAGGGTGTTGTTCATCTGACCTATTTTAGACATGTCTCAGGCTGAGATGAATCATGCCCTAGAAGCGCCATTTTCTTTCTCTTGACTGTAAAGAGAGCCTGGATGACCATATTGCACTCGTCCATATCTGGATCTGAAAAGAAGCCCCCCTCACTCCCCAGATGCTTTTGCAATCTAGAGATCTGGAAAATATGCTTTTAGAAAAAAAGGTAGAATGAACAATTATATAGTCTGGAAAAGATCAAATGAGACACACACATGTAACAGTTTTCAAATATGTAAGTTATTTGAAAAGAAGGGTAAAGTGATTGAAGTGGACAAAAGGAGTGGGTTAAACACTTCTAACAATAAGGATAGCAAGACACTGAGAAGTACAGATTATTTACTTTTTTGTGGAAGCATTCAACAATTTGTTTCACTTCCCAGCACTCTAAAAGTTCTAGCCTTCTACTTCAACAGAAAGGTACTTACTGATATACTTTTTTCCTGTTGTCAAGAAAACCACATGGTTGTATGTCCTTCTTTTGTTTTTCAAGGATGTATTAAAAAAAAAAGCCACCCAAACAAGCAAACAGTTTTCTCTTTTTTTTTTTTTTTTTTTTCTTTCTTGTAAAGGGATTTTTGGAGCAAAGTGTTTTATGCTTTTTTTCGGGCAAAGAGTTTTGGCTGCCTAGAGCACAAAAAGTGTCATACAGTGTTTGAATGAACATAACATCTGAAGAAGATCGTTAAAATATCAGAAAAGCAATAAAAGTTGCGTACTTAATATCTACAAACTAAGTGCTTCATGGGATATTGGGGGAGACTTCGCATGGTTCAAAATAATCAACAATGGTGCTTTTTTTAAAAAAACCAAGAAGTTAAAAACTTCTCTCATTTTTCTAGTTTACCCATTGTAGTAACAGGAATATTTGGCAGTGAGATAATTTGAAATGTGACAGTGGATGTTCTTACTATGTGTATTGCTTTTTTCCCCCTCTCTGCTGGTAGAAGTCAGACCAAAGTTTCCCGAGCAGTTCAAGGTGTTTCAAGCCAGTGGTACTATTGAAAGAAGTAGTTGTGCCATCTCCCTCAAACTAGCTACATGTTTCTGCATCTCATTGCCTTCGGCTCCTGCGGATGGTGCACATCTGGGCAAAGTACCACAGCTAGGAGGTGACTGTGGATAGAATCAATGACTTTTCTCCTAGTGTCAGGAAGAACTTGGTGCAGGTTTAGAAATAAGTGGAAGATGAAAAGCTAGGACTGCTTCTTTTGGTCACAATGCTAACTTAAAGTGTTGGTGAAAGCAGGAATCCAGTTGTGTGATGCTTGCTTGTTTTGCCTGCTTTGTGAAACTTCCTTGGTCAGTAGTTGGACTCTTTTAGTAATTTTGCTAAGGGTGAAGTTTAAACATCATTCTTCCAATTATAAAGTATAATTTAGGGAGCAAATGGTGCTATAACAAGAAAGTACATTTTGATCTTGCTTTGTTTTCATTAAGGCATCATTTGGAAACCAAAGACATTTATCATGCTTTTAACGATTTTAGAGTGTGGTGGAAAGTCTGGACCTGCTTCCTGTGAAATCGTTAAAAATAATCCAACTAATTTGTGTGGGCTTGATCTCTCTTTTCTTCCATGTACTCTTAGATGAAATGGTTAGTATTTAGATTCATTGCAGCGACCACGTGCTATTTGCAGAGGAAGCTATTTGCTAGTGGATTCACTGAAAGGAAAGTTAACAACTGGGATGACAAACATGGATGCTGTTACTCTGCTGTGAATGGAGCTACTTCAACCTGTAGTTTTTAGCCTTCCAAATACAGCTGGTTTTCTTCTAGGAAGAAAAGAAAGAGATTTTCCTGTTTACAAAAGCGTAAGTTATAAATTCTATCAGAACTTCTGGTTTTGACAGCTGAGTTCAGACATTGTGTCTCTAACGCTTTATTTTCCAGTATGCTTTCCCAAATGGAAGCAGAGATGTTCAAAACCGTGAAAATGTCATTTCAGGTTTGCTCATTGTCCTCTAGTATTTTTCTGTTTGACCCAGAGTTCAGTTGCACAACTTGGTCACGATGATGACATGCATAACAAATTTCTGCCCATTTCTGCGATACTTAAGTTTGTGCAGAGGTTAATGTCCCTGACTTCTGGATAGCTAGCTTAAAACATATTGTGAGTTGGTGTAAGTTTTAGTCAGTGTGACATAGTTTGTTTTTTTTTTTTTTTTTTTTTTTTTTTAAAGTTTTTAAGCCCTCAAACTCCTTTTTTTCCTCAGGAGCATTCAGCGCCGGAGCCGGGGAGCAGAAGGGGGCGACGGC
>Ga0181612_139499_pt1 | contig 17191 bp, 17 predicted proteins | sample HoacroProtozoa21_FD_119630 | JGI IMG/M metagenome (GOLD analysis project Ga0181612, IMG submission 119630) | Hoatzin crop microbial communities from Cojedes, Venezuel. Combined Assembly of Gp0051906, Gp0051904, Gp0051908
CCCTCAACCTCTCCTCGTAGGGGAGATGCTCCAGTCCCCTCACCATCCACACAAAACAATTCCACACAAATTCAGACATCTTCAGAGAATAACAGAAGTCATCAGAGAACCATGGGGAGCAGGAACTTACCACCTCCAGTCGTAGGTACCATCTTTCCATCTGTTTACCATGTTCTCATCTCAGTTTTACTGACTTCAGACATCCAGAATTTAACAGATGGGAAGGAGATGATTGAAGGGAAACCTCACAAACTTCTCACATATTTATTTTAAAATTTGAATTTTCTTGTGCATGTTTTCGTCAATAAAGTTGGTGTGTGAAAGCATACAGCATGTCCAGGGTGAGATATATACCTGAAGAGTATAGCTTTTATTTATTTTTTATTTTATTTTTTTTTAAGCTGCCTGATATATGTGGAAAATACTCAAAAGTAAGTTTCTCTCTCTAGGTTCTTTGAGGACTTTGTTGAAAGGCAAGAAAATCAATTGTTTATACAGCAACTTCATTTCATTCCAGGCATGGACTGAAGTACACACTTATTTAACAATAAATCTTCTCCTATGAAATATAGGTGAATGTGATAAAAAAAAAAAAGAGCAATAAAATATTCTGCATCTATACATAAGATTCCATGCTCTGCTTTCAAACAACTTTAGAGTGGTGGATAAAAAGCTTTTTATTACTGCAGGAAAATGAAACATGGAGATGGTTAATGAATTATTAGAAGCCCCACAGATACAAGATCTAAACCGAGACGAACCCAAGGTATGCGTCCTTCTTGCTCAATTTACAATGCTTTTCACAGAACCTACTAAACCTTGTGAGGATCAGAGCTAGGTTAATTCCTTTAAAATTCGTTCTGGACAAAAGTTATTCCATAGCAACATTTGTTGAATAATGTATTTGGATGAAGACTGCTCAACCAGCGCTACGAATGTACAATGTTTGAACTGCATGTGAATATACATTGTAAGAAGCTCAAGTACTAGAAGTAGTTCATGGGCTGTTCAAAGCAAGCAGTCAGTTATCAAGATACATGACAGCAAGGTGTATGATCATGACAACAACAAATCAATGCAAAAAGTGATTTTCTAAAGAAATCATTAAAGTTGGTTTATAGACAACTATACTGCTTTGGCTATGAACTCTTAAATAATGATCCATAATACTAAAACAAAAAAAGGTGGGAAAAAGTGCCTTGAGTGAGCTATTTGACTTCTAATATTTTGATATAAGATTTAACAATTTAACTCTTGAAAGCTCAAGAGCTTTCAGCTTGCTCAGCTTAAAACTACAAGGATACAGTGGATTTCATGACCAAAAAAATATAGAATTATATTTAGTTAATGCCTCAGAAATAAATGTGGAAAATATACTGCATATTCACTAATTTTAAATTGTTTGTACTTTGAGTCACTAACTTTTTCCTCCAAGTGTGAGTGTATAAGAACAAAGTCAGCACCAGGGACTTTCCTACTTTTGTGTTTGCCCAAATCTGTCACACTTTTCTTAGAATTCATCCCTTCAAAATGAGGAAGGCACTGCACAAGAATTTCCTAGACTAGGGTGGCTTAAAGGAAAATGTGCAACACTCTGAATAAATGATTTGTTTTAGATTTGTTACAAGCTGAGTACAGAGTATTCAAACAAGAAGCAGTGGTCCCTAAAGACAGTGCAGGTTATCTTGGAGATTTAGCTGCTGCAGTTGAATAGCAGCACTGTGATCTCAAATGAAAAACTAGGAACATACAAGGAAAGCAAAAAAAGCCAGAAATTAGATAATATTTACATGCACACATGTCCTGGCATTGCTGGAGTTGAAGGCTTTCTCGCTCCTTCTTCCGGTAAATATGAGGACAGAGATAATTTACTGAGTAGATGACATCAAAATGCAGTGATGAAAGGGAAGGACATCCCAATGGTGTTCAGCAGAATGATACAGAGAGCTGAGAAACCTCAGCATTTTCCACTCTGTAGTCTATGAGATAATTTGTTGCCGAAGTATAAAAGTAGAAGCTAAAATAAGCCAAAATATAAGGAGAAAAAATGAAAGAAGAGACTAGCAATGCTCCCAGGGGTAATTTGGGTATCATCCAAGGGTTCTCAGTTTTGCTGAGAACAGCAGTTTGAAGCTACAGATGTTCACACAAGTGAAGATGTTCAAACAGAAGGTGAACTGAAGACTGTTAAGCATCTTGTCCCTTAACCTGGTAATGCATGTAGGCTTTTCTCTACAGTCAGCAAGAAAGGTAAGGTATTTCTGAATGCATCCACAGGGCCAGCCTGAGATTTTAACCTTATGCCACTGACTCTAGAAAGAAAAGAAAGTCATCTCCATGTCAACAAGATGCAGTAGGCCAAGGGACTGGGAAGAAGAAATTTTAATAGATGTCTGAGTTTTCATTCACTTTCTGAACTCTTTTTTGAGAAAATGTGCTTCGGAGATGACTTTCAGAATAATCACAGACTGGTTGTAGTAAGTGCCAGGAGGCAGGGGATTTGTGATCTTAGCTCGTCACAACTTCAGGGAATTTGAGCCAAGAGATATTCTATCCCAGCATAATCTCTTGTAGGTGATACTTTTGGGAAAATTTCTGTCTATTCCTTGTGCTTGAGCAGAGCTATGACATGAACTCATGCAACTGTAAAAAAAGAATGACAAAAGAGACGGGCTGCAGCTGTGGTCCACAGATGATTTAAGAATGACAAAGTAAGTTTTTAGATTACATCTTTTCTCCATTCTTGCTGAATTTATCTGAGAGATAGGTACATAATTATTCAGCAGGTACAGGTATGTTACTCTACATGTCCAATAGCACTACTTCAGATTCCCAGAGGAAGCCCTGGACATCTCAAGCATGAGCAATAGGATTTCTTTGTCCAATGGCACTCAGATTACACCTGTATAGCATGTTAGGGGACTGAAGTTTGTTTGGTTGAATACCTATATAAAAGTTCAGAATGTATGTCTTCTGATTTACCAAATGAGGGCAATAAATACTTGTTCACAATTCCTGTTATATATCTTTCTTGGAGGTATTCAGAAGTTCCTCAGAAAAAAAGCTTATTTCCTTCTGTTCTGATGGTGAGAGTTAATTATAATAGACAGACTTCTCTTGTCTTCTTTAAGAGAGTGAGAAAGTCTATAAATACCTTCTTTTTTCTGATGTTTCTCAGGATGCAAGTTTTTCAAGTATTTTTATTCTTCACCACACATCTTACATATACTATGTTTGAACAATCTTTCACATTGATGTTTGGATACATGCAGCTACATTTTATTTCCTCCTTTTATTTCTTATCTTAATTTTAGACAAAGAAAATACTTGTATGGCCATCTCTTCTCTGGAAGGGAAATAAACAGTGCAAACACAGAAACAAACAAGAATGTCTGAGGGGTTAAAAAGTGAAGATTAAAACTGAAGAGAGGAAAGAGAAAGAAAAAAAAATTAAGAACAATCTTTAAGGAGACAGGGAAAAATTAGGAAAAAATAGAAAGACAGCACTCTGTAAAAGAAAAATGAATCAGCTTGTGGGGTAAGCGAAACCAAGTGACAGGGGAAGGACAGCAAAGCAGAACTGACTGAAGAGGGAATTGAAAGGGAAACTTCAAATATCTCAAGGTCTCAGCATGTGGGCTTTTTCTTTTTTAAACACCTTCACAAGGAAAAGGAGGAATTGTGTCTACAAAGCTGTCACAAAAGAAAAAGTATAAATCTGCCAAAACCAATAAGCTGTCTTGTAGTGTGTGCTTATTAGAATAAAGTAAACATGTGAATGAACCCAGTTTGATGTCATTAGTATGCATTTGCAAAAATAACAGCAACAGAAGCAAAAACAGCCAAGATTTTTAGAGGAAGTGATAATAAAGCAGTGTAATAAATGAAGAATAAAATAATTTTCTTTTCTAGAAAAGATAAAAATACGGACTCCATAAAGGAGGGGAAAAATAAAAGAAGAAATAAGGTTAGGAAAAAATTAAATGCAAATATGACATTAGCGAAAGGGGAGGGAGAGGGTAGAAGAGGAGAAAAAATCTAGTCTAATCACCTGCCAATCCATTTTTTAATTTATGTATTTGCTTGTCCATCTTAATCTCATCAAAATATCACATCTGAGTGCCCAAAGGCCAAAAAGGGTTTAATTTCTCTCCTTCTCCCCAACATGAAACCGAAGGATAAAGATGTCAAGTTATAATTCCTATTTAGCTGTTTGACTCTGCTTTTCCTGTGGTAGCAAAATAACTGATCTGCAACAGAGCGTTCAGTGTGAGAATCCCAGTTCAGCATTATCTGCTTTTCGAAGGTTGCACCATTGCTCTGGGTTATCTATCTGCACTGTGAAAAGAGACCACCCAAAATAGATGGCTCAGATCTGTACAAATTTTCCTCACTTCTCCCCCTTTTCAAAGTGATCTTTGTTTTCTGATAAGAAAATGTTGTCCCTGTCCCGTCACACAGATAGGCTGAATACTAGTGTGGCCTCTCAGGAAGGAAAAGAGCAAAGTTTTAGGCATCAGACAAGATCCTTTAACCTCTGAAATGCTTACGAGTGTCAGGAACTCTGGTTTTAAGAGTGCCAAAGTTCTTTTCCATTGTACATTGCCAATAATTGGTAGTCATTATGATTACTTGGCCAATATAAAGATCTTTTGAGTCATTGCAAAGATATAGGCGTTGGGAGGGAGAAATGGTAGTTTGGAAATTCTGAAGCATACAGCTAAAAAGTTATATGAACATGCAGCTAATTTATTTTTTTAATCACAGAATCACAGAATGGTAGGGGTTGGAAGGGACCTCTGTGGGTCATCTAGTCCAACCCTCCCGGCGAAGCAGGGTCACCTACAGCAGTCTGCAGAGGCCCGCGTCCAGGCAGGTCTTGAATATCTCCAGAGAAGGAGACTCCACAACCTCCCTGGGCAGCCTGTTCCAGTGCTCCGTCACCATCAGAGGGAAGAAGTTCTTCCTCATGTTCAGACGGAACTTCCTGTGCCTCAGTTTGTGCACCAAGTGTTAAGTGGCTCGAAGCAACTCCCTCCCCAGCGCTGGGTTTCATCCCTGTGGCAGCAAGGAGCCTTGCACAGCCTGCGGGACCCGGACCGTGCTTTTGGTGCTTGTGACATTGGGTGGGACTCAGCTGCACGAGAGGCGACAGTGGCAGCCCTCGCTGGGGCTGGTGCAGGGGCTCGGTCACCTTGCTGTTCAGGCAGCCCATGGGGTCGGCAGCTCATCCCACCCAGACCCTCGGGCATCAGAAGAACTCCCCAGATTCCTGTACCTTCCCCATGCCACCACCCTCAACCGTCCCACCCACTGGCAGCAAGACCCCGAGCATCCCTAACCTCGCACTCCTCCCAGCCCCTGAGCTTGCTGAAGGTCAGAGTGATTTCATTCTTCCACCGAGTCAGGGAAATCTGAGAAGCAGCACGGGGCAGGTAATGAGTGCTGTTTCTCGCCCCAGCAGCGCGGGCATCTCCCACAGCCATACCTCCTTGCCCTGCCGCCGCCCGGCTCACTGCTGCTCAGCCGGCACGCACAGCCCTCGCCCCACGCCACAGGGCAGGGGAGGCTGCTGCTCTGAGCCCCTTTCTGGAGCTACCTCCTAAAAACTGCGCCAATTCCACATGCAAGACGCTCTCAGTATCAGCAGCATGGCTGGCACTGGGTCTGTGCTGACAGAGAGGGCGTTTCTCCTTTTGATTCTCATAGGGGTAAAACATACACAGCATCCTCACCAAGACGAAACTTCAGGAGGAAAGCAAGGCTCTTCCAGAGAGGCAGAGCCTTCACCATTTCACCTCCAAGGCAGCACACCACCTTCCATCCACGATATAGCTCCAGCCAAAAAAAAAAAAAACCAACACAAAACACAAGCTGGAAAGAAGCCTGGGGCTGGCTCTGCCCCGAAGCTGCAGCCGTTTCATGTGGCTCCAACGCCTCTCGCCCGGCAGCTCGCACTTTCAAAGAACGGCTTGCATGCACACAGGCACACAAAACACACTTAATGAGTGTCTCGCATCCCACTGTGTGTGTTCTGACACAGCCCCAATTGCCAAGGAAAAAAAAAAAGCGTGTGTGTGTGGATGGATGGATATACAAAGGCTTTAAAGAGGACATTGCTTGCATTTTTACAGCTTTGTTGAAGGGTTTTGGTTGGTTCTTTTTTTAATATAAAAGCCTAAAGTAAACATAATCCAAAGAAAGGGGTTTTTTTAATCTTTAATACTTTACTTACAAGTGTAACACCTGTAGAGCTCCGACACTCCCCAAGGAACGTGTTTTACAGTAACTTTTTGAGACTGAAAGCAGGCAACTGCTGAGAAAAACATTGCTACTGGCTAGTATTACAGACGCTGCCAACAGGAGTATTCTTTCAGAAAGCGAGAGGATTAAGCCTTTCAGGGAAGTCTATCACAGAATCAACATGGCAGCTTTTCAAGCTTTAGCTCTCAGGTGTTCCCAGCCGTAACACGCTGCCTGCGTGGTGAAGCCCTCTCCCTGGGCAAGCTGGGCACAGCAGGAGCTCACCCGCCACCGCACCGGCGCGGAGCTGGGCAAGATGGACCCTTGTGCTCTGCACAAGGATTCAGCTTGTTATGGAGTAATGACAATGAAGTTTTATTTCTTTCCTGCAAGTAAAACAAACGGGGAATCTAACACACCGACCATGGTGCCATGTTTGAGCCTTTCAGTGAACACAAATTCTCACTGCTGGTTTCAGCTGCACAAACAGCCATCGTTCAGGACAGTTCTCACCTCATCAAGGCAAGCTGTAGTCCTCCAAGGAGGACTTCTGCTCACATTTTGTCACCTGCAAGATATATATGCCTGCCTGGTATGTACGTTCACTGGGTGGCTTAAAACATCTGAGTTTGCAAGCCTGCTGCATGCCAGTCACTTAAAAAGAAACGATTCTATGCAACCGAGATTTGGGGACCATGGAAATTCTCAGCAGGAGCTGGACATCTACCCGTCCTTCTCAAATCCAAGAGCTAATATCAGCACATATTAAACGATGTATTAAAACTCACAATTCACCTGCTGCCATAGCAAGCCCTTCCTAGGCCAGATGCATGGATTGTAACAAGACCTTTGAAAGAAGCAAATCGCATCACATCTGCCGGCTGTCAGGTTTTTTAGGTTTTCTTTGAATTATCAGGTCATTGCCATCATCAGAGACAAGATACTTACCTGGAAAGCCCAAGCAACCACAACAACTCTTCCACTCCTCTAAAGCATCCCCAGTTTTAACTGTGTTATAATAAACGGCTCCATTCCTTTGGACCAAGTCAGAATTGGACTCTCTTGACCAGCTGGTTACCCAAATAAAACACCCACTGCAACACATTTGCATACATCTATGAAAGGAGAAAATATAATCACTTTATTTTCAGTATACAGACTAAATCGCACCATAAAATATAGATGGTGAGTGAGCACACATGAATAAAATACCCCGCACTTCAAAAAAAGCCCACTTTTGCCACTTCTGCTGAATCCATCATCTGCCATGCGGAGCTCACAGCTCTCCAGCGTTGTTTCCAGAAGCGGCTGCAGTACTCCCAAGAGCAGCGCTCCATCTACTACAATTCAAAAAACGCTCCCAGCTTGCATGTAAGTGCTACATTTTCCTGTATGCCTTGAAATACTAGTTAGGTACAACACTATTTCATCATCTCTGCTCCCAAACTATGTCAGGTCCCCCCTTCCACCAAGGCAAGAAGAATTACTTCTACAACGAGGTACAATCAGCAAGTTGTAGCAATAAACTCTTCAGAGGTGCAGAACGATGGCGTACTGCGATCTGCAGCACATGAATATGCAGCACGGACAGCAAGACATAAATACTGACGAGTTGTACGCACACGCATGCACACAGTCACCTCCCTACAGCTTTCTCCACGCTGTGACTCCTGCCAATGTCATATGCTTTTCACAGGGGGAAAAAAAAAGCCCTTCTCAAATTGAGCCCGTTTAAAGCTGCCAACAAAATCTGATTCCATGTGCTATCAATGGGCATGTGATTGCTTGTAGTGAACCGGAGAAGATTTGGACCTACACAAGAGACTTGCCTGCAAAGCACAAAGGGCACCAGTGGCCCCTGAGCAGTTCTACAAACCGATCATTGCAGCAGGTATTTCCCACACCCTCCACACCAGCGGTCGGCTACAATACTCTGTCGTTCTAAACACGTCGTACCATCCTCTAGAAAACACAGGAGGTGTCTTCTCTGACTCGTATTTAAATACACAAGAGCAGTCATCAGCAAGAAGCCGTTACAGTTAATTTTACAAAATTCATCACGTTAATCTTCGCTCGTTCATCAATTAGCGGGTGACCTGGGCTGTGACGGCACAGGCCAGCAGCGCCTCATCCTCTCAACACCCACGTCAACGGAAGAGGAGCTGACGCTACTGCAAAGATGTTTTACACACCCATCGAGCAGACACATTCTCACTGCACTTTCAGGCTGCCAGTGACCTACCTCGCCCATGGTGAACCCGACCAAAGTGTTTAAGAATCCAGCCTTTACATTTTGCACCTCTAATTGAATGTAAAGTTTACAACTGTCTTTAAGGAGTAATAAAGCAGCTCTTGGGATTTCTTTCAAGCAAACACTGATTCAAAGGCTCAGTACAAACTCACCAGCCCATTCTATACGTCCAGCCAGTCACTGACAACAGCTCCCTAGATCTTCTCCTGAAGTTACACACCGCACAATCGCTTTCTTTGCTAAAGCATCCTGACTAGAACCTTGTTTTATAGCCTCTCTTGCTGACTATACTCTTCAAATCAGTTCTGACTGCAAATTCTATCCCTAACTTAATCTTACCAATTTTATGATATTCGCTATTTCCTGTCTACTGGTGCTCCAGATGCAACACTACCTCTAAAAAGATACAACTTCCAGCAGGTGATCCAAACCAGCTCCGTTCTCAGACAGCAGACTGGTGAAGGCAGGCTGCAGATTGCAAAGTCTCCAAGCTTTCCATACCATGAAGTGAGGTAGCAACAAGCAGCCTTTGAAACACCATTGTCTCCGTATTTTTCCCTAGTATTAAATCCCTTTTCCACACAATTTAGTGAGTAAACTAGAGGCTTCTCTGGAGCAGTGGAAGAAGAAAAGAGATGGTAAATAAATAACGAATGATAAGAAGAACTAGGCCAATAGTTTTGCAAAAAGTTTTCCTTTTTGGTACCAGCACTGCGCCCTGCTAGTTTTCAGGTGGAGAGAAATACAAAAACACTTCAGTCTCTGTGAGTTTATAGTCCAAGTGACTTCTGCACAATCTGCTTGGCAATTTTATTAAATTGTTCTCTGTCTTCCCGCCACATCTTGGAGGCGTCTACATTGGCTCCACTTTCATCATTTGGCTCTGAAACGAGAAAGACTGAAAGATAGGTGGGCAGGCAGGCAACGGAGCAAGACCCTCTCGCTTTTTCAATAGTGCCTCTGTACTGCCACTTCCCCGTGGCTTTGGCACGCTTCCCCTGCTTGAGACTACAGAAACACCACCAAAGAAAATCCAGCGACCGCTGCTGGATTCCCAAACGGTTCCAATTTAACCGATCACAAGAGAATATCACAGCAAGGTTAGGTAAGATTAGGTAAGAACAAGTGGCAGAGGAGCAAGACTTTCTTTTGCTTATGCTTTCAGCAGCTGAGCCCCAGCATGCACACGGAAAAACACAATGCGGCACCACCAGTGCTGTCAAGGGTTTTCAAAACTGCACACTGCTCCCTGCAAAATGTTTTTTCTGGTTCTGCGGCTTAACAGACACAAAGCGCTCCCGACCAGGCCACCCAAACAGGCTCTGTCACTCTTTGGGATGGCTTGTTCTATTAAAAAACAATAAAACAAACCAAGAAAACCCATAGAATGCTTTCATTTCTGCAACATCTTTCATCCAAGGATTTCCGAGCGCTTTACAAAGTACATCATGCCCCTGTGATTCCACCATTTCATTTTGTACAGAGGTAAGCTGAAACACGGGCTTTATCAGGTTCGTGGTCAGCATTCAGGGGGACAACTGTCATGGGATTACACAAGTCACTAGGACAGAACATACTCTAACCATTTTGCTTCACACACTAGTCCAAATCCACCCCAGCCCAGTTCACGGCAGACATCTTGGGCTCACGTTTTTCTCAACACAACACTGATGGCCAACCCTTAAGAGCCAACAGATGTGCCAGTCACCCAGTTTGGTAAGCTTGGGCTTATGCTAGCTGCAGAGTCATAGCTGCGAGTTTGCCAGCAGCCTGAAAGAAGCTGATCATTGATGCATTAGACTAATTCATCCAAAAGCCATGGGAAAACAGGATGCACAGGCAGAGAACAGGACCAGTGACTCCTACATTAACCAGTCGAGGTAAAGCTGCACCACAAACCAAGTTCTTGGAGGCCAAGGGAAGCCCAGAGAGGTACTGTTTGTCTGCACAGCTTCCCAGCAGTAGGTTACTATTCCGAAGCTACAATGCTCCCATGTAAGAATCTGTTGCTGGCTCTATGATCAACTTTGCTGCTTCTAAACCCTCTAAAACCTTTTATCATTCAAAATTGATTCTAAGAGACATGGCTCTGCCATTTCAGGCAGTTCAGTGGAATGTCCACGATGTGGAAAAGGAACCATCTTTCAGGGAGCTGTACATGACAGAGCTGATCCACAGCCCTTGATGGCTCTAGGGAAAGCCATTTAAAAGGCTGCACAAAAAATTCTTCACCCTACCCCTCTTCTCAAGAGGTCTTCCTCTAAATTAGAGACGGCAGAATGGGGTACATTCCCAGGTTGGCAAATAACTAACAGAAACAGAGAGTGTTGGCTTGTGAATCACAGAAGCCATGGACTCCAGTTTACCGTACTGGTTAGATCTGGCTGGTAACCTTTCAGCTGCCAGAGCCAAATCCAACACAAGCTGCAATCAATAGCTTTAAAATGCACAAGAGCCGAACAGACACCACAGCAAGCACAAAGGCGGAGCACAGGTTTTGTCCAGGAGCAGGGACCCAGCAGAGCCTCCAGACCCACCCGCCCAGCACCATCTCTCCACGGCTGCTGACCCGGAAGGAAAGCAGCGCAGTCACTCGCAAAGCTGAAAACACCTGTTTGCTAACTCAGTCCTATTTTTTTTCAATTATTTTCAGAGAACGGGGCTTTAAGAACTGTGGTTGCTACTAAGCAGCTTTAAATGTCATTTGTTCACTTAACAAATCAAACAGCAACAATCAGCTCTAGCTAACTCAGTCACTGCCATCTGAGCTACTGCTAATAACACAGTGGTCCTTACCTGCCAGCATGCTAACAACCGACAAGAGGATCTTTTCCACACTCTGCACGGGACTCCACCGCTCAGCACTGCTCTCATATCCCATGGGATCATCCCCAGGAGCATGAAGAATAGAGATGCAAACTCTCCCATCTGGGTAAACTGCACAAAAAGTACAAGGGATTGGTTGTTACTCAGTGGAAACACTGGCCTCTCCAGATCTTTAGCACAGATGAATGTTTGGACTTGGTTTTCGTGTGACTGAAGCTAAACCCAGTTTTAAATTTCTTCTTCCAAAGGCAAGAGGACACAAAACCCGAAAGACAAAAATGCAGCAAAAATTTCCTCTAAGCAAATTCAACAAACTTGGGTCATCCTTCCCTAACAGAAGCCTGCCAGGAGCACTTGTGCCATTTAATACCAGTGACAGGCTCCACGGAAAAAGTAAGAGATGCAGCCTGGTGGAGCAAGGCAAGTATTTATGCACAGACACAGCTCCAAGTAGGTAACCAGTCCTACTTAAATGGAAGGGTAACAGTCACACAGCACTGAATGCACGTTGGGAGTCCTCCAGTGGACTGCGACTGTAAAAAGAGAAAAACTTGCTCTGCTGCAGCAAGGAGGGAAAAGTGGTATGTTATAAACAATAAAATTGATCTTTTTTGAACATTACTGAGGTGCAACCAGAAGAGCTCACACTACTATTTCAGATTTTGCTTAAAACTCAGCTGCATTAAAGCACATGGGAACAAGGTAACCTATCAATTAAGGATGCAGTTGTCTTCCCCTCCCACCTTTCACGTAAGCAAAGAATCTGCAACAGTAAAGCCATCTTCACAGACGATGGACTCTGCTGACTTGATAACGAGGCCAAAGAAAGGCTGAAGAGGCAACACAAATAGAATGGACTTCAAAACACTGCTTTAGCAACAGGCCTAATTCTGCAGCCTCCCAAGGAATGACAGCTTCAGCCCAGTACTTTCAGTGCTCCCGTTCCTCGGGTGACCAAACCTGCGCCATTGCCAGGAAAACAAGACAAAACAACGAGAGGGAATGACCGCTGGAAGCAGTTGTGCTCATTTCCAGCTCCTTCCGTTCACCCAGCTAATGTCTGCACAAGCCTGCAACACGTAAGTGCTTTGGAAGACTTTTATTTACATCCCCTCCTGCAGCCCCAGGCTGGGGACTGGAGCTGGTCTAGCCATAGCTGCAAGAGATGAAAACAGCACGTGCTGAATCAGCACTTCTCCTTGCAAGTTAAGAACACACTGGTAGAAGCTATTTCACTTGTAAGTTATTCTAATGTTTTTATGCAGTGCCTCACTTAAAACAGCTGGACCACAGTGGCACAATCAAGACAGCAAAGGCTGATGCCAGGAAGATGTATGCATCTTCCCACTTTGGCACTAAGTGCTAATGCAAGACTTGCCATTAGTCGCTACTTCGAAGTTATCTTCGCCAGAGCACCCATGGATGTCTTTTTATTTTAAGAGAAGATAGTTCTGCGGCGTCTCAGTTCCCCCCTCTACATAACACAAACCGCAAAGACAAGGCAACACAGCAGAGTTTTTAAACATTTTCTTTGCAATTCCTCACAGATGGAGGAATAAGGACTTAAGGAACAGAAAAAGCACAGCACAGCCACCCATTTCTACAACCTTTCTGGGTATAACCAGACCATCACAATCCCACCCAGGAAAAGGATTCAAGTGTCTCTTGTAGCTGATCTCAACTTTAAATTAACATGACCCAAAGTCACTGAACTTTAAAGAGCTGAGCTGACAATCCAGTATGTTCCAGTTAACCCCACAGAGGAAGCACCCATCTGTAAAGCCACTCTGTAAAACCTGAGAATCAGTCAGTTTGTGCTTCTCCGTACCATACTCCTCCTTGGCTATGCTGCACACAAAGCAGCTGCGAGCAGCGAACCTCACACCAAGGTCACAATCAGAGCTGCAGAGTATTGCATGGGCACGGATTTGCCCATGAAGACCAGTCCTGCCGAGAAGTTTGGGTGACAGAGTCCAGCTGCAGCAAGGTCTGATGCAGGCACACATCGACGCGGCTGATGCTGCCAGGTGCCAAACGCTGCACTGTCACAGACATCAGAAGTCCAGAGGTGATGCTACACTATGATTGGCATGTCCACACAGTTCTGTGCTGAGACATGCAGGTGTGTCTTCCACGGGAGAATGGAAAGATGTGGATTAAATGGGCAAGAATCTGCATCTGTGGTGCTTCGAGAAGGGAAGAACAGAAGAACTTAAAGAAATCGCAAAATTCCTTGCTATAGGATGAAATAAATAAATTCCCAGCTGAGGTTAAGATTTGCATTATGCAAGTGCAGGAATGTCAGCTGGGAAGGAAACACTAGGCAGGAAGGCAGCATTTTTTTTTTCTTCCTCTCAAGTGGCAGAGACTTAACAGCCTAGAATGCAGATCCAGCCCATCGAATCTGGGTGGTGATAAGCAATCTTTAACAATCCGTGTTGATTTAGCAATGTCATAAGCAACAATTTCACAAAGAACGCCAAGGCTGACTCCAGAAAGTAGTGCTCCAGGCTGCGAAAGGGTGCTCTAAGGTTCTTCCCTCAAGCTTGTTAGCTGTACTTGTTGTTACTTCAATTACTTCCACTGAAAAGTCTTAAGATAATATTGTCACCATAAGAATTGCAGAGAAAAGGCCAGCAAAGTCTTAATATTAAATGCCTGCAAATGTGTCATCTGCTTGAACAGAACACTCTGTATTTCAGAAAGATCATATCAGGAATGTAACTAAACCTGTGACTTGATGGAGAAAAAGCCAATGGTGCCTAACAAAGCTGCATCCGCATTTCGGTGAATGTGAACAAATATTCACTTGTTTAAGTAACACTGAACTACTTAAATTCAAGCCACAGAGCAAGATGGGAAGAAGTCTGTATTAATTCACTAAATCTCACATCTTGTACAGAAGATTTATCTTTAGACTATTTATGCAATAGTTCTAAGTATTCCTGGAATGATCTTGAAGGCAGCGAAATTGTTGGAATCTGTATTGGACTGTTTATGACCAAAAGCTATATGAGAAATCATGTGATAAGGGAAAGCGCCCCTAAGACAGACAGAATTGCTGGACAGCTGAACACTCCTACTGCATACTCAAGGTTGGAAAGGGAGAGAACCACCCTTGGTGGGGATACTGGCTCTCCTACTGCAACAGTTTGTTTTTAAGGCGCACAAACAACCCACTCCCCTGTACGCCCTGCTGCGTCAGACTCACTGTTCGGATGGAACATCTCGCACGTGAACCTCATCTTCGGAGGGCTTAGCGGGTAGTCGAGTGGAAAGCTCAGAATAGCAGGGAAAACACCATACTCGAAACAGGTGTCTTCAGGACCCCTAGAAACAGATAAAAAACTATTCAACAGAGTTGTAAATAGTTCTTTCACCCCAATTCTTGTCTAATGACACATCGGAGGTTTGGGTTATATCATCTTCTCCAGAAAACAAAGAGTTAACGCACTCTTACCCCACACCTCAAACTTAAATCCAAATACGAGGTTTGGGAGGGAAGGGGGAAATCAAAGCTTGCACACTAAATTACTAGGAAGGTCACAACACTGCTTAATTAGCAGGGTGTGTCTGGATATAATTGGAGTATCTGGCTCCAAGGCATGTTCCAGGATTTGAGCGCCTGCACGTCAAGAGAAAGCAGAGGCAGGTGTGGGACTCCTGTGCCTTTGAAGATACTGTTATGCTGCACAAGACAGAGATGTCAAATGCTGTAGCTCAAAAATAATTTATAAAACCTATGCAGATTCAAACTGCCAGTATCGAGCATAACCACACATAAACACTTATCACTATCTGATGCAAAAAACACAGCAATGTTTTGTAAAAATACAAACAGAGCTCAGGGACCATAATTGCTAGACGCAGGACAACAATGTTTCTTTGCAGGCTTAAGGTATTTAGTTTGCACTCCCTCAAGTGCAAGCGGAGAACAAATGGCTTCATCAGGGTTCGTGTAGAAACATTTCCTTATTGTGTTCATCATCTAGTTCAAAGTACAATCAAGTTGAGAATGTAAAGACAACTATTCTACCCTCCCTACATAAAAGATTTTTGGAAGGTGAGCAAAAACGTTTATTAAGACATGATTTATTCAAACTAGATGAACCATCTGGAAGTTGTAACACAAACACAATCTCCCTTGACTGGAAACGATCATGAAACAAGCTTCATCACTGAAAATCTTAGCCAAGGAAACCTCATGTATTTAGTAAAAAGCTCTGGGAAAATAATGTCTGGGAAATAAGGGTTAGGAATATATTCACACCTCCTCCTCGCAATCCACACTCTCCATGCCAGAGAGAACACAAAAGTTGAAGGAGACCGAACAGTTAAGACTGCAGTTGGTAACCTGCAGAAAAAGAAAACTGAGACCAGCAAAACCTAAAGGCCTAAGAGGCTCACTGTCTTTAACTTTGGGATTCAAAAGACTTAGCTGCTAGGTAAACACAAGAACTACATGATTTAAACCTGAATATTGACACTGGCAGGTAAGATTAAAGAAATGCATCAACATACTGCAAGAATGAAAGCTAAACCATCTCAACCATTTCATTCCCTTTCTGGCCTTTTCCCTAAATTTAGTCAGGATTCAATTCACATCTGAGAGTAAACTGAATGCATTTTTTCATGAACATTTTAATTCCAAATGCATTTTAAAGGCTTATTGTTGAACTTCTAAGAGTATGTACATACAGGCACTGAAAAGCTGGTGGGTGTCTTATGTTCTGTTTTGAGAGCAAACACACAGCCTTAAGGGCTCTTCTGTCAAATACGTTAACCCAACACGCTCCATTTTAGGCCCTGTATTATGTGAGCAAAATGCTTTTGTTTTAGCCATTCATTGCTGCCAGGATTAACTTCAAAGAAATTATTAAAGTTAATCCAAGACAGCATTTGCAACTACAAAACACTCAGGAGGCCACAACATTCAAACTTGACAGCATCACTTTCAGCTCAAAAACAACATCGGCAGGGCCAGAGTCACCAACAGCACAGCACCTTTTGCAATCACACCGCCTCCTCTGCAAGCATTTCAGAGTACGCCACATCCAAAGCCGTCCCTTACGCTCGGATCTCGTCCGAGCTGCTACGCCAGCTAAAGTCCAGGCTACCCAGCACTGGATCAGGGCTCCTCCAAGCAACACCCAGACCGTGCAGTGGTGACACCTGTCCCAAAGAGCAAAGAGCACTGAGCTAGCAGGACAGCTGCCTTCAGCAGCTCCCGTACCCCACGCAAGACGAAGCACGTGCCATCACCAACCGTGTGCACACAGCAGGCACTCATTCTGTGCAGCCTTGAGGCATGTAACTCTCAGAAAAGCCTCGTCCTAAACCTGCTCCCTCTCAGACTCTTTACAGCCTCCAAAGCAGGCAGTCTCTGCATCTTTTTCCACGCACAATGCTACTCCACAGACTTCTCTGAAGCACTTAAGAGCGGACATCAGTTCTCCTCCAGCCATTATAGGGCATTAAATGACTTGCTAGACAACCAGACTGTTTAGTTGTGAGAGAGATGTTATGAACAACTCTGCTGACGTCAGACGTAGCATGAATATAAGAAACCCCAGACTCCATGAGCCAGCTATTACCTGGGCAAGGGGAAGAAAACAATGGTGGGTATCTGCAAAACCAGAGGGAAAAGCACATTGACAAGGACAATTAATTCTATAATCACAGCTTCACATACATTTGTAAATGGCTTCTTATTTGTAAAAAGATGCTGGAAAAAGACCAAAATCCACAGTCATCAGATGCTGAAAAGGGGAATTTCATGCTAAACAAAAGTGAAAAGCCTAATTCTAGATCTAATTACCTTTCTAGACAGGTTTTTGATAAGTTGACTTCAAATTATACTGTTCAGTTTTC
>Ga0181612_178053_pt1 | contig 17191 bp, 12 predicted proteins | sample HoacroProtozoa21_FD_119630 | JGI IMG/M metagenome (GOLD analysis project Ga0181612, IMG submission 119630) | Hoatzin crop microbial communities from Cojedes, Venezuel. Combined Assembly of Gp0051906, Gp0051904, Gp0051908
AAAACACTGGCACAGGTTGCCCAGAGAAGCTGTGGCTGCCCCCTCCCTGGAAGTGTTCAAGGCCAGGTTGGATGGAGCTCTGAGCAACCTGGTCCGTGGAAGGTGTCTCTGCCCATGGCAGGGGAGTTGGAACCAGATGATCTTTAAGGTCCCTTCCAACCCTTACCATTCTATGATTCTGTGATTCTATTATTTATTTATTTATTTATTTATTCATACGCTCAAAGGGATTACACTTCTGTTATTTAATATTCTTGCACTTCCTATTTATTTGTTTATTCCTTACACTTATTTGCGTAAGGAAAACAGCATGAAATTCTGGAACTTCAAGTGCTCTTATCTGAGATAAAGGCTTTGGATTACATTAAATTATGAAGTCCAGTTTAGAGCATTGTAAATAACACTGCTCCTTTAGAGTTGCTGGTTCCTCTTGACAGGTAATTCTCTGCTCTGCCACATTTTCTTACTCTTCCTGTCTTATTTAATGTATTTCATTTATTATAAAAAAGTATGGAAAATTCTTGAGCAATGCACATCCATTCCAGTGTCATAAAATGGAACATCTGTTGTTCACCCTCAGGAGCGTTTCCAGTTGGGAGCTGTACCTTTCTGAACATGGATGTACATCAATGGTTGTGACAAACCGTGTGAATGAGTCATATACAATAATGGACCGATGTGAAGAAATCAGACCTGGAATATCATGTTCATATTGTGATACTTAATTAACTGAAGAGACTGGGTATTTAACAGGGAAAAGTTACTACGTGCTTAATGATCTGGATGGACTGCTTTTGGAAAGGAGACTAACCTAAACAAAATACGTAGGTTGACAATGCAGCATTTCAGCAGGTTATAGCTGTCTGAGTCAACAGATCTTTGAGGAGGTTCAGATCCCCAACACACTATGCATGTATATGCATTTATTGCTTTGCCACCTTCACTTCAGATTCCTTGTGATAACAAAGATAAATCGTGTGCATAAATACGTGTAGGACTACAGCCTAATGATGGAGAGAAATTAGTTTGCATGTCATACACTATTCCAGTTAAGAAGTAGAAATTGAAGAAAAGAAAATTAAGACTGAAAATCAAGAGAGCCCTTGTCACAGAAGATGTGAAGCTATGAATTGTTTTCCGTGGCTGATGAGTGAAGTTTCATTGTTTGGCTCTTAAAACCAAAGCAAAGCAACCAAATTATTAATAAAAACAGAACAGCGACCAACGCGCCCTAAATGGGTTAGGCATTCTCTGACCGTAACCTCTGCAGCCACGTGTCTGTCTCCAGACTGACATTTTGCACTGATCAGAACAAAAGCAATATCTTATTATATTTGCTTGATAGGAGCTGCAGGTACAGATCATTTAGTCGTTTTGAAATGCACTCGCGGTCTTATGTGGCCATAGGCCAGCACAGCAGCCTGCACTTCTGATATTGGAACTTAGCATGAGGTAGTAATCCTCACCGTCCCTAGCTTGAAGTATTTTTTTATTATTATTTGATTTAGGAAACTTAAAATTCTGAGACTGCTGTCTTGGCATAGAAAAATGAGCTGAAAGAGAGCACCATGCACAAATAAATACACCCTTATTTGCATACGTGCAGTAATATCGCTGAAGAGTCATAAAAAAAAAAGACTTGGCTATTGTATACTTATTTTGTGGATTTTTTAAAATGGGAGTTTTAAACAGGAATGATGCAACACAAATCAAAACTGTGCATACAGCTCAAATTTTGAAAATAATCTTTCAGAAGTTGTGTGTATTTCATTTCCTATTTTTCTGACAGCGCTCAGCTGAAATACGAGCTTTAAAACTGCTTACCTTGGGGAAAAGGGTGTTGCCTAAATTCTCTTACCACATTAGAGGGGTTTGTTGTGACCAAATGTAACGGAGGCTGGGTGAGACTACTGCCCATGGCTGACGCCTGCTGCTGGTGCGGGAGTGCTGCGAGGACCACGTGTTGCAGCTGCTCTGTCCTATGAGGTAGCTGAAAGAGGGACACAATCCAGCCATACCTTCACCACAAAGAATGCCCCGCTGCAAAGGAACGCTGCTGGATATAAACATACCACAGTCGATCTGTGCGGAGACATAAAAGCGAGTTGGGGATAGAGGGAGCGGGCGAGCAGTGAGGTGGGACTGCGCTGGGCCTCCTCCCTGGGCTGCGCGGGCAGCAGCGAGCCCATGGGCCAGCGCTGTGGGGCTGTGCCCTCGCGCAGCCCACCCAGAGCCTCCCGCTGCTCCTCGTGGGGGGATCGGCCTTCTGAGGGGCTGGAGGTCTGGAAACTGAGAGGGTCCTGCTCCACCTCCCTTTTCCCTTGAGTTCTCACGTTACACAGGAACAAGTCTTCCCACCATTGCGCCAACGATGTGTGCCAAAACTCGCCTCTCTTGGCAATGTCTTTGTAACTGCCAGGTTTTCGGTAGCATGAGCAGGGAAATTGGTTTCAGCCCTGTAAATCTGTAGCTAAGCTGAGTCTTTCAGATCATTGTCCTCCATGGTGGAGAGTTAGTTACTGATTCAGTTCTAACACACATCTTTAGATTAAAAACAAACCCGAACTTCAAGAAGCTGGCAGTGGTGCCAATGTGGATGTCGCAAAGCAGATCCAGAGAGCAGTAGCTGTTGCTGATAGAATAGCACAGGGCAAGCAAAATGGGCCTGAGAAGTGGAGCTGTGATTTTGACTTCAGGGTTTGGGGATGGAGATCACCAGGCTCCCTCCGACACTGCTGTGGCCACCTTCTGTTTCTTGTTTTGCTAAGTTGCTTCTCCCCGGTTGGAGACGGGTGCTGAAGAGACATCACCAGTACCCAGCCTCTCTGGCAACAGCAGAGCTGTCGCCAGCATTGCGCAAGCCCGGTTTGGCCTCTGAGCATGCTAAATCATGTTTGTTCTGTGTTGATAATTTTCAGGGTATTTATCTGCCTGCTGAAGTCTGTGTGGATTGCATGTTGTTGAGGGATATCTCTGGAAGCGGGAGTGGCAGGGGGTTACTGGACACCACAGGGTTCAGTGCTGGAGCAAGAGAGGCCCTTGTGGTTCCCCCTGCGTTCATGGCATGCTCATACAAGCTACACTAATATTGGAGTTTCATGCTTCTAACAGGACTTCATTCTGACTGCAGTGAGTTTTTGAAGCCCACTCAGCTGACACCATTGTACACCGAAGAACATACGAACAATGTATTTAAGTACAACACATTTTGTTTGCAAATGTATTTGTTCCGTAATCAGTTGACATGGTTTAGCATCTTGCCAGCAGCGTTCAGAGTTCAGTATTTCCCTGCACTCAGCGAGCACAAGCCTTTCCCTGAGCTAGCGTGCTGCAGAGGTGCGCTCTGTCAAGAAAAAGCCAGTGCTCCCGCCGCCCGGGTAAGGAGAGGCAGTTCAGATTGCTCACAGTGCCAGAAATGCAGAGACCTATCTGCTGCATATCTTCTCCTTCAGCGCTTTAAAGAGATATGAAACAAGCATCGGCTAAGCCAGCCGATTTCTGTTGCTTTGAGGGAATGTGATGCCCCCATCTGTTTTTCTGTCCCAAACAGAGAGTGCTGCAGCCTATAAGCGTTATCAGACTCAGTACCTGTGGCTTAAATAGGAGAGCCAGGTGCTCAGTGAAGGGAAGCATTTTTTAGCTCCTGGCATTTCTAGTCAAGACCCGACTGTTTCAAAATCTCTTGCAGAGGTTTTGTCTTTGGAGGATAATTTTTTTTTACCTCTGCTGTAGCTTAGCTGCCAGCCAGCTTCTAGGCCTGTGATGAGTCAGAGTTCAGCTGGGCTGTTCATCATACGGACAGTCACTGGCATGGCAATGGCACCCAGGATCCCACTGGGAGCTGGAGCCCAGCACCCCCCTCTGCCCGTATAACCAACCGTCACCCTTATCAGGGGCAAGCATTGGTTCCGATAGTTTGCAGTGCAGAACGCTACATTCGCCAAGACCTTTCTCTGAGCAACTGGAGGGCGAAGGAAAGGGCGCTTTCTCTTTGTTTCTGCCGCTTGATTAGTTTAAAAAGTAGCTTGCAAACTTTTTTAACCTTCAGTTCCTTTTAGCTGCTCTCCCTCTCTGGAATTAGTTGACAAGTCCTAGAAGTAAAGGCCACTGTGAGTTTTGCTGGTGGTATTTCTGCCTGCAAGAGAGGAGGGAGGAGAGAGAGGCAGGTCTGAATTTTCCCTGTTTCTCCTTTAGATTTCTCTTGGACTGAGGAAGAAGATTCAGAAGACTAAACTGAATGGATCTGTCTTAGGGGTACAATGAGGAATTATATCGTAGGTAAATCCATGCTAGACCCATTTCAATGCCCTTTGTGTTGAGAAATACAGTTGCAGCCTGTTGCTTAAAGCTTTATCTGCGATTGCCTTCATTCCCTTCATTCCCCTGTGTGTCCCTCTAACACAAGAGCATGCTGACAAAAATATGGAAGGAAGCCACATATTTTGCCTTCAAAAGGCAAGTGTAAATGTTGTCATAGCAACACAGGAAAGCAGAGTGCTACTTTATAAAGGTGGTGGTGGGGAAATGAGGGAGGGAGGGAGGGAGAGTTAGGGATTTACAGGACATGCAAAAAAAATGACAGTTCTAGGATGAGTAAAAGAACAGAAATTTGCCATGTGACACTTTTAGCTAGTTGCAGGAAAGTTTGTTTGTGTCTGAAACACACACAATTCCAGTGAACTGGGTAACCTATCTAAACAAATCAAAATCTTTTCATGTCCAGCGTCTTGTATGACAGAAAACCTGATAAACCAGGGGCCGGACAGACCCAGAGCTTACTCAGGTTTCTTATTGGAAAAAAAGACTGGTGACTCACAGTATCTTTCATTTTTAGAAACGGCTTGTGACATCCCACAGCATCGTCAACATTTGAAAGATTCCACTGAAGCTGCCAGGTATCAGATACTATAAAGACAGCGAGCTAAAGGGACAGGTGTTAGTATATCTCTCTCACAGCAGACCCTTTGCTTGCAATGCCTTATCTTTTGCTTGTGTCTTCTCTGCTGATGTAAAAGATGATCCATTCTGGTGTTGCAAAGGCTGAGTTTTTAGTAGTTTATCAGGGAACTGAATAAAAATGGTTTCAGTAAGAAAGAGGAAAACTAGGAAGGAACAATTAAATAAATACACTTGTAGTGACATTAAAAACAATCCTCAACAATTTTGTTCTCATCCAGTAAGAAAAAGCTGTGTTTGTTTCCAAAACACAGTTCAAATTATCTTACTACTTTAAATGTTTTGTGTACATCAGTTTGTGTAGGTGGTGCATCAGGGCACTGCGGACTTGAGAAGCTGCTGTCAACAAACCCAGGGAGACAGAAGAGCCCACGGCCCTTTGGTGATTGACAGATTCAGTCACTTCAATGCTGAGCCCAAAGCTCAAGCCTGAGGAGGGTCTGTTTCACAGAACTATGAGAATGCTGTCAGAAAGTTTTTTCATTTTAGTTTGTCATTTTAAAATATCATCCATCTGAGGACGATTCATTCCCAGGACTTTATATAACACACAAAGTACTGTGAAGGGAATATTTTTAATGTATCTGCAGTTTGCTTTAGTACCACAGAGTGAGAAGCATGTCTTAATTAGTTTGCTTCCCCCCATTCCTGTGGCCTGTGTTACAGATACAGAGAATACTATTTGAGAGGGAACAGAACATTACATTTTCATTTGGAGTTGGCAAGTGGCACATCATTTCCAGATTTATGAAGGTGAAAAACTGTATAAAAATAGAAAAATTTCTATCTGCCGTATTTACAAGAATAAAATGCTGTTGCTAAATGCCTTGAAAACAAAGAGAAACAAATGTCTACATAAAGAAATATTTCAGGCAGCTTTTGTGTCTGCCTTTGTTTCTGTCTTTCTGATGGATTTCTGCAGGTAATAGATCTTTTTAAAAGAATGATTGTAAAAGGATCTGAAAGACTCACAAGAGTCTCTTTAGACCCTCTTCTTGTCCTCTGCAAAGGCTAGTCTCCCCCTAAGTAACAGATAATCCTAAAAGTAGGGAAACGAAGCTGTCAGCAGTCCTGGTACTGCAGGTGTTTCAGCTAGAACGATGCGCCATATCCTCTCTCACTGCTTGTAAGTATTGGCTTAAGGTGGTGATGGCTGGACATCAAAAAAGTAATACTGCAGCAAAACTAACACAATGAAGGTCAAGTGCGAAAAGTAATAACACAGCAGTCACCTCAGTCTCTTTCATGAACAATGGTTGTAAAAGTATATATGGCGTAAGAAGTCAGGAGCTCTGTTCACCTAGCAGGGAAGAACCAGTACCAGGTTCCCTACAAAGTCAAGAATTTCTGTATCCTCCTTTTTTCCCTGCATAAACAAATCCATTTTTCACTAGCAGTAAAGTAGAAGGAAATAATTTTTACTTAATTATTGTCTAGTCTGGCCAGATGCCAGTTTGTAATCCGGCCTGGCTCATAAACACAACATCAGCATTAGTACCACATCTACCCGCCGTGACTCTGGCCACAGCACCCTTCAGAGCGCCGTATTTGCCACCTTCAGTGGTGCTGGGTGCAAACAAGCTGTTGTTTCCTAGGGAGCTCGCTGAGCTACCGACGGGACAGGTGCTGCAGCTCTAAGCCAGTTTTGGTAGCAGAGCACAGCCCTGGAAACCCTTTCTGCCCTAAGTCACCCCATCTCAACAATGCTGGCCGATCCTAATTGAATTCCTGTACACATAAATAAGCTGTAACCAGTGCTTGCTCTCTCACCAGAACATTCCTGGTTGTGAAGTCCTGATTTGTAGTTCTTTCTAATGAGAAACCTTGCTCACATTTTAAACGATTGCTAGCCCCTGTGGGTAAGTGCGGATCTGGAGCATCTTGGGTTGATCCCTGCTCAGGGAAATTAGAAATGATGCCTCACGGCCATAGAGGAAACATTACTGACACTTTCACAGTTAAAAAAGAAAAAACAAAGCAAGGAGAAGTGAAAAACAAAACAACCCTCTGCTGTTCCCTCTGCTCTAGCCTCAGATTGTCCCACTTGGTTTCCATTTAAATAAAGAGCAAGGCTGTAGGTAAGTTGTTTAATACACTATTTAGTTCCCTTGATTGTACAGTTTTCAACTTTGCAATTATAAATTTCAGCCAGGGCTTGTATCATTTTATTCATAATTCTGAATCTCGTGCAGGGAAGTAGATCATTTTAAAAGCTCTTTAAAACAAAGAAGAAGTTTCTTTTAACAGTACTGAACATGGAATCACACCAGCCTACATTTTTTTTAAGAATGGCGCCTGGGTTCCCAACCTACAGCCACGGGCAGAGGAGTCTCTGCGGCGGGTGGGTAAGGGTTGCTATCAGAAGTCATAGCTGTACGCGTGTGTGTTTCCGACTTTGGAAACATGATCGTGCCGAGGGAATGTGTCTTTTCAAGAAACTAAGTTTTAAAATGCTTCTAAGATTGCTAAGAAAACTAAACTTAGCACCAAAATTGCAAGGCTGAAGCAGAGAAAGAAAAGCAAGATTGTTATATACAGCCCCCTATGGAGGGGAAATTCCCAGGCAATGTAAAGCAAACCCATTTTAATGCTGCTCGTTGCTTGTAGGAAATGAGTACTCGGGCCACTCGAGCAGAGTGTGCTGTCTGTGCTCCCGCACTCCCCGTTGCCACGAGGCCGCACAGTCTGCCTGGAGTACCAGCGCAGCGCGGCGTGGCACAGAACCATCGGGAGCCGTCTATGAAGCCAGGGCACAGAGTGCTGGAGGAGCTGCGGCAGTGTTCGCAGCTCAGCAGCTCCTGCAGCCCCCAGCCAGCCTTGCCGAGCGGAACAAGCAAGAGAAAATTCACTCCTGCCCCATTAGCTACAGGAGTCCTAATTGCTTTCTCCTGTAGAGATACCAAATATCTTTGCAAACAGTACATTCAGATTGCTACATGCAAATGTACCTATGATACCTTTATGAAATATGTAAAATATGTTGTGCTGAGCTATGATCTGATCTGCGTGTATATTTGAAAGCCTTTTCCATGCTTTGGTTCTGGTACTGAACATTTCTGACAGTTTGTTTGAGGTAAACAGAGCCAATCTGTCAGCATGATTCACTACCAGCACATCTGATAAGTATGACTTAACTTGTAGCGGGCTTGTATGCTTTTAAAGCACTTGCGTGCTTTGCGGTTAGCAAATTACTGTGGGGCAAAGCAAACACAAAAGGAGATAACAAAAGGAATGATGGATTTGATCACATTACAGAGGAAGCCGGGTGTTGAAGAGATTGCTTTACCTAGATCAGACACCTGGAAAGCAGAGCGTCTGCCTCAGCTGCATCAGAAGAAGCGTGATCCAGAAGCCCCATGCTGTGCACAGGCACTGTAACAAGAGGCTGTCATCACATACTGTCCCACATTTCCTTTTATATGGATTTCCTGCATCAAGTTTCTGTTTTGACAGCTTTTGAACAGTAACACCTTTCTCTGTTTGCCTCTGAATTTCCTCCCTCAAAAGGTGCAAATTACGGTTTTACTGTGGCCTGTTAGAGATGCAAATAAGCACAAAATAGCCAAATTGGGACAGTCTTGTAATAGTAAAATATCTTCCTGTTGGAAGATAGTACGTATATATTGATAATCTAGGGCTAAATGGTGGGAAATATGTGTACGAATTTTTTGGGGTAGTGTGAAGTTCTGCATTTGCATGGCCGTGGAACTTGGTAATGCCAAGGATGGGAAAGGCATGAGCAATCTATGGAAGGTTAATGGAATGAAACAGCTTTTGGTGACAATTGCTACAAGCAAATAATGTTTGTGTCCTTGCTTCACTCAACTAGGGCCAAGTAAATGCCTCTTCGTGTAAAAGGTGTAACCCTCATTACTTGCTTCTGAACTTTCTTTGACTTCTCATTCTTAGTATTATCGAAATTCTGTGCCTGATTCAAGCAGCACCACGTGTACCTGCTGTTATATGGAACAGAAAACCACTTCCTTGACCACAACTTATCGCTAGCTGTTTATCACAAGCACACATAAAACTCTCATTACTGTATTGCAGCTTCTTGGTGCTAAAGGCAGAAAAAGAGAAGCAAAGACACATTTTCTTCTGTATTTTTTTTAAAGACTACCATGGAAATAGGCTAAAAGAAATTTATGAGTTTACGTGGCTTTGTTTCTATATCTTCACATTATCCAAACTAAATCAATGCTGGTTAGAATTCAGTAAGAACCCATATATTCTGATCTACACTAATTTACAGACAAACAGTCCGACACAACACATTCAGTTACACACTATAAATGCTATTGTCACTTGCATGGAGACAGCAAAAAATCACCTTTCAGGGTTGTTCTGGTCTGAAAGGAACACCTTCTCTTCCATTTCCACAACGAGAACAGCAAGAGTTTCTTTCGTTACAAAGTTTAAAAGGACTGTTTCACCCCCACCTTTAAAAAGTAGAGCCTTTCTGTAATGCGGCTACTGACCGAGCAGAAGAGAGTCTGATTGAAAAGGAAAGTTAATAAACTGATTTTTTTTGTGTTTTTCAAATCACTGGAGTATGCGCTTTACCTTCAGTTTAACCTCGTGCTTTTGTGCTTGAACACAGGCCTGTTTTCACTTGCTATTTTTGGTAGGTCTAACACAAGACACTGGCTCTGCCTGCAAACAAACACTGCTTCTCCTGAATTAGCAGGCTATCATGGTTTAGCACCATTACTACTAGAGCATTTTTATGATAGGGCTCTAAAATCCTCTCTGTAGCATCCAGGTGTCCTTTCTCCCTACTACCAGAGCGGGCAGCCCACAGGGCTGAGGCTGAGCTGATTGTATGCACGAGCCTGTTAAGCTTCCAGGAGAGTCTTCACATGCAAAAGCTGCCTCTGGAAGCTTAGCAAAATAACGCTGTGAGTGGAGGAAAAAAATCTACATCGTATTTTGAGAGTTCCTTCCCATTTCTAGTAGATACATGATATACGAGATATATTGGGCTTTCTTTTAAAAGAAGGATGTGTTTTTACCATTTACAGTCACAAATATAACCCAGTCACAATATATTACTATTTAGTTCTGTCATTTAATTCAGCCTTTTGCAACAGTTCTGGGTATTCCCATACCCAGTTATTTCAGTGAGATATGAGCTTCAGCGGTTAACTGGGATCCTTTAGATATTTTTAAAATTCACACTTCTTTTCCTCTTCAAAATGCTGAATGGAAAAACAAGCACCAGGCTATGTCTAAAATTCAAGTTTTAAAATCCAAATAATGTAAAGTAAATGAAATGAAAAGTTAGCATGTTAACACAGTGTATTTGATTGCAGCAATTCAACATTACTGCAGCAGAGGTGGAGTGTGAAGGAACAACTCCCTTTGCAGAAGCATGCATTCATACATGAGTCATGCAGCCAAATGAACAGTTTGCCGTAGAAAGTCTCAAATATCCCAAATCTTTTGAACTGACAAAGGATTACTTGTGTTTGATTGTTTTTCCCTTCCCTCCCTTGCTTCATAAACTTCAGCTCATCGCTTCATAGAGATGAGATACAAGTGGGGCAAAATAGATGTTGGTTTTCCCAAGGATGCATTTCTGTTAGCAGAGATGGCCCAGCTGACACGCTTTCACAGAGCAGAGAACAAATTCTGCTGAGTCCTCTGCTTGGAAACTGTTATTTAATTTTTCTCTTTTGTTCATGTTAAGTCTGTCTTGAGTAAACTACATCTGCATCCTGACACACACGTTCAGTGGCACCAGGTTACAGACCATCATGTGACGTAACACATTTTGACACATCCAGATGTAACGTGATGCACATGTCACAAGAAATAAAGCAAAGTAGGGGCGTCTAACTTTTCTTCTTCTCAATGGACTTGCAAATATCCACAAGTGGTTGAGTCTTTCCTCATACATGCCCCCATTCCTGCAGAGGGGATAGAGTAGCTGAGGGCAGCCATGAGCAACCGTAGACCGTAGGACATCCTGTGCGGCTGCTGTGTTATTGGAGTAACAACATCTGTACAGCCCAGCAAGCCCTGCCATGCATATTTAGCCAGGTGCCACACAGCTGTATGCATTGCATGGGACCAAGGCTGCACCAAATGAGTACTCCTCATTTGTGTTCCTGACACAGAAGGCAGACAGACCACGTCCAGGCTGATTTTAAGCTCCCCTCGGTAGACATCTGTGACTGCAGTAAGGCCAGACAGGCACTGCTGCTGGCAGATGAGTTGCCACTGCCCTTGCTGGATGCAGCAACACCTTGGGCGTGTCTGTGGCTCCGTTGGAGGTGTCCTGAGGGGTGCTGGGATGGGGGGAGGGAGGGAGGCAAAGGGCGGGCACAATTCTGCTGCTCTCCAGTCTATGCTGCCCCAAGCAATAAAGATATAGTCTCAACACTATGCTGCGCTTCCTGACATGTAGCAAAAGGTACAGTAGTGTGTTTAGATGGAAAAACCTCTAAGCATCTTTTCCTCCAGATACCAAGCATTACTTAAAGCTGAGAGCCAGAGGTAAGAAGTGCCAGGTAGGTGTGCTGCAGTATTACACTCTTTAGTACAAAAAGTGAGGAAAAATAAACTTTGGTCAGCTTTTGAAATTCATTACTGACTTTACGAGTGCTAGCAATTTAAAAGAAATCACACTGTAAAGGGTGAACTTGCTATATTTGTTTCTTATTGAACACACCAACATTCTGGGGGGAGAGAGGAGCTCTTTCTTCAGCTTTGAAGGCAGATAGCACAGCTAACAGCATGACTGGGTAGCCAGATGATTTATTCCACTTCCCTTTCCCTCTCTGGGTGCTGAGATACAAAGTTGAATTTATCAGCAAGTGAAGATGACATTTTTTATTCTTAGTCAGACAGCTGCACTGAAGCAGAACGCAATGGGAAAACAGACCCCGCCGCAGCATCGTGCTTCTTCCAGTGCTCACCAGTAATCTCAGTAGTCCCCTTCCACGAAGGTGACAACTGTCACACCGTCAACTTCAATATGTGTAGGTGCAATAGGAAAGACTGTTGCTTTTTTCAAACTGAAGATTTGCCTGCTAACGCTGCCTGAGCAGTGCTGTCCTCCAGCTGCCTGCTGCTGGTGCAAGCAGGCAGTTGTGCGTGGCCAGACACCAGGACAGTTTCATTCATCAGATTGATACCACGCCTGAATCATATGGAAATTATTTTTTTAGGTGGTGGTTTTGTTGTTTGCTTTGTTTTAAAGGCAGAAAAAGGCAAACATATTAACTGCTATACACTGAATGACATTTGCTCAAGTGTGCAAATGCAAGGAGGATTCTTTTTATTTCATCAGGTGATACTTCAGCATTGTATCCTAAATCCATTTGTCATTAAATTTTACAGTTTGTCCTTCAGCAATAAGTCAATCACTTAAACTGGAGAGAAAGGGTAAGGTTTTCACCGGGATTGAGATGCCAAGTTGTTATGATTCCAGGTTAAGAGCCAAGGGTTGTAAATTACTTCATGCCAAATAGCTTAGGAGTTTTCAAAGTTTTTTTGCAGGCTTTTCATCTCTCTTTTATTCCACATAGACAATCTTGTTATTGATTTGAATGATTTTTTTAAAGCTGTATTTTCCTGGGAGCTGCCTGGGTAGTTGATTTTCAGATAAATTTGCTTTTAGCCTGGATTTTTATAGAATCATAGAATCATAGAAAGTTTTGGGTCGGAAGGGACCCCTAGAGGTCATCTAGTCCAACCCCGCCGCAGCGAGCAGGGACACCACTAAAAGAAGAGAATGGAGAATGGGCTTCTAATTCTGTGTCTGCTGGACTCCATAGACTGAGACAAAAGATGCAGCATCATCCAAGTTCAATCTTTATTTGTGCAACCGCAGTATTTTGAGAGTGACCTTGAAGTTTTGGTTGGAATTTGGGGCTTAAAATTATTTCCAACAGCTCTAATCTTTCAACAGGATACTATCCTAGCCTCTAAAAATGTCACCTGTGCACTCAGGGTTTATGTGCAAGTGACATGTGGCTATCTTAAACACAACAAACTTTGATGAGTGGTAAGCCACAACCATATATATAAAATTCCCAGGCTTTCCAAAGGCTTCCCCTTTAACACTTTGTAACTCAGTTATACAGCATTAATACCTATTTGATAAAACTAGTTGCTCATTTAAAAAACTGGGTTTTTTCTTAACACATTAAAAAAAGAAAAACTAGTTGCAGTTGCTTCCAGGACACAAAAATATGACCAAGCCGAGTTAAAAGACAGCCACAAGATTTAAAGGAAACAAGTTATGGCAATCTAGTAAGCCACGGCCTGTCAGCTGCCTTAACTGCTCTTGAGATACTCCAGGATCCATCCCTAGACACAGCTGTGCGACCCAGCATGGTGGTCCTCACCTGAAGACACTCCCCAGCCTACTTAGAGGATGCCTAAAAGCCACCTACAGACCTCCAGGAAGGCTACCATCCACATCTCACAAAGGCAGCGCTCGCAGTCGTCACGGGAAGAACATGAACATGTAACACAAACTGGCAGGTCCATGTCAAGACTGGAAGGAAGGGTACCAGGATGGCCCTCACCTTGCAGTAGCGATGTGCCGACAGGAATGGTTTCGGGAATGTTGTCTCTGCTGTAAATGGAGTGCTGGAATTCAGGAGAACAGTCATTTTCGTCTGTGATATGGACCATGACCTGAGACAAAAGGACATGCTGAGAGGGGATTTTAGTTTCTACTCTCAGGAGAAGGGGCACGCCGATCTGGACATTGCCTGGGCAGTCACTGCTGTCCCATCCTTATGCCTCCGATGCTGAACTTATCCTCACACTACTGTAACACAGAGGGGTATTATCTCCTTCAGTTCCAAGCAGATGGGAGGCTAAGCCAAAGAGAAATAACAAGAGGTATTTCGCAGAGCCTAGATCTGAACGCAGATCAGAGCCCAGCCTTCTGCCTGCACCATAAGGCTTCCTCCCTCCCCAGCATCTTCATGAGTTTTCTAGGCTATTCCTGTGTGTAACTGATCCCGCTAACGAGGTAATGAAGATTGCAGAGACAGCAGATAGGATGCGAAGGGATCCACGTACCTCAGTCACACTACTCAGGGTGCTCTCCACCTCCATGGCTTTCAGTAAGAGGTGATAGAGGTGGTGCTCGCTCTCGTAGTCCACGGGGCGAGTCAAGCTGAGCTCTCCGCTCTCCTGCCTCAGCCTGAAGAGCCCGCTGGGGTTCGTCAGCAGAGTGTATGAAAGAGGCTGGCTCTGGAAAGAAACAGCCTCAACAACGGCTACTCTGTAAAGAATGAGAGAATAACCCTTTGCTTCAAAACAACAACAAAAGCTGTCTCCTGAGCACCTAGAAGAGGAAGGTGAGGATGACAAAAGGTGAATTGCATAATCTGTCAATGCTGGGCTCGGCTTTGTATTCAGACTGGAAGTCCCTGTGCTACTGGGAGCCCACCTACCCTCTCTTCTCTCACTAAACTGATCCCCTGACATAGTGGGGTTGGTTAACAACCCATTTCAGCTCCCTAGTAATGTGGAAACATCTTTTGGTTCCCTTTTGTACTCTTCCAAATACATGACAGTAGTTACTGGTTTAGCTTCAGTTACAGAGCTAACGGAGCTACTATACTTTTGACTGTCTTTGAAGCTGTATGTTCTGAACAGGAACTAGTTCAGAGATGGATGGGAAACCCATGGAGCACAGGGCCTTTCCAGACCCTGCTGTTCCCCTTGTCAGGACATGAAACGAATGTTTGCCTCCCTACCGTGACTTATGCTTTGAAGCTCCATCTCTCCCAGCAGTCTCTGGCCAGCGTGGCAATACATTTTAAGCCCATCTCAGTGAAAGCTCCAGGGAAGGAGACAAATTTGGCTCCTCCTCCTCATTCCGTCTCTTTTAAGGAGCAAGTGGCACATCGCCAGCGATTTTTCCTACTTCATCAGCTTATTTTGAGGCTTCCTACTCCTTAAAGGCCCTATGGCACTGCTCCACCTGCTGCTTGGTGCCTTAAAAGCCCATGCTGCTCCCAAGCAGCTGAACAGTGACAATAAAACCAGAGCCAGCTCGGCAGCATCTCCCCACTGTGGCTTGGCTCAGCTACTCTTCACGCAACGGCAGAACCCCCTGGAGACCTAGCTGTGTCTATTTGCACTTCACACAGGTGTTGTTCTCTCAAGAGTCTGGCAATGACTTGCCTTTCTAAAAATTTAAATACAAGTCAAACAGGATACAAACAACTCCAAATGCAGTTAATTAAAAGACACTATTTTTCAAGCACTCATTTATATCTGAAGTGCTCCAGGGGATGCATAAACAGGAGTCTGGCTGTTTTAATTCACAATGCAATGCAGTAAGATCCCAGGAGCATTAAAATAATAATTTCAGCAGAATCCCAGCATCTTGGACTACACCATGTGCCACACTGCAGACTCCAAAACACCAGAAAAGGCATCATTTCTTTTAGAAAACAAAACGCTATTTTTAAAGTGTAATAGGCAAACACACATGCATAGCCCTGAGAAGCAACAACACAAAAAATTGACTTTATTGTGCTCTGTGATGTTCCTCTCAGACTTCAGGGGGGAAGCTCACCTAACAAAGTACAACTTACTTTTCTCCTGCTGGAGTATTCTCGGGCACAAACACACTGTAGGACATGTTAGTGAACTGCGGAGGTCGGGAGCCCGCCAGGATGGAAATGGAGGCGTAGGGGCTTTTGTTGCCGTACTCATCGGTGGCTTCCACAGTAACCACGTACTCCTTGTTCCACGACAAAGGCAAGCCAGTCGTCATGATAATGCCAGTGTCCTCCTCTACTCGGAATCGCTCTTCACCACCTATCAATATATGCACAAAGCTGGTCTGAAAAACGGCCCACAGCAAGAACGTTTGCATCTTCACTATTTTAAGGTAAGGTATCCTCAAATCATCTACATATGTCCTTGCACGCATGTCTTTTTTCCTCCCCAGCTGCGCACCTTATCTTTCACTCACACCGTGCTCTCTTGACTGGTGCAGTATAAAGGAGATGAGAACAGGCGAGAAACGGAGCCTTAAGCTAATGGTAACGCTGCAATCGATTTCAAAATAGAAGTAAAGAAAAGGCAGTGGCAGCAAGAAAGATTCTCATCCACATAACTGTTTTACTTAAAGCATCTTCAGCTTCTACTTGCTGTACCTGCTGTATCTCTAAGGATTCCCCAAGGGAAAAATCTATCAACAAAATGATAAAAGGGAAATGGTTAAGAAAAATCTGCAGCTTAACAGAATTTCACCATTTTTTTCAGAAGAGACCTACCTGCAATGAGCGTGTAAGTTATCCCAGCACTGGTGTTTTCATTGCTACTGTAGTATGCGACAAGCTGGTAGACGAAAGTGCCTTTTCGGGCATCTGGATCGACACGTGCCAGGTAGGGGTATGGGTACATGCCCCAGGACAGAAGTTCCTCTTCTGGGGCAAGGAGTGTCACGTGGCAGAGGTACCAGTCGTTTTCTGCAAAAGAGGCAGGGATTTCTAGACAGCTTGTTCACAAACTTTAGTTGGGCATGTTTAAGATCTTATCCATTAACACCTGTAAATAAACTGAATTGCCAATCACATCCATCTTATCGCACGCACAATAAGTCCAGTACAGATATGGACTTTGGCAGCTCGATATGCATTAAGTGCAGTCAACAACTAATTAAAAATACTTTCAATCACAGCTTTTAATTAATCAACAATAGCTTTTAATTAGTTAGATATGCATATTAAATACTATGCCAGTTACATCACTTGCCACGACACAGTTTTAAGTACTCATCCAAACTCAGGTGAAATTTGTCCATTTTATTTTCAACAAATTCAGCATAAATGTTGTCAGTTTTACCAAATCAGGTTTAGGCTTTATTAAAATATTTTTATTAAAAATCAGTGGAAGTGGTAAGCAATCAAAACTCCCCAAAATTGTTCCTGCTCCAACACTAATACATTTAGTCAAACCACTGGATATTCAAGGAAAGGCAGACGTGCCTTCCCCTTCTGCCCCCGGCATCCCATCTGCTTACATCTTGGGTGAGTGAAACACTGGCTGTGAAAGGGAACCCTGCCAAGGCAAAGCCCCGGGCTTCGCTGCTGCAGGGAGAGGCAAGCGAAGGGGCAGGTCAGCCAGCTGCTGCAGGGAGAGAGCAAACCCTGCGTACGGGCAGGGAGAGCACGGCACAAACTGCTCTCCCCTGGGCATGGAGGATCTGGAGTGGAGAGCAAGCACCTCTACCCTGGAGAAAAATGGCACA
>Ga0181612_169351_pt1 | contig 17189 bp, 8 predicted proteins | sample HoacroProtozoa21_FD_119630 | JGI IMG/M metagenome (GOLD analysis project Ga0181612, IMG submission 119630) | Hoatzin crop microbial communities from Cojedes, Venezuel. Combined Assembly of Gp0051906, Gp0051904, Gp0051908
AGGGAAAGGCCACAGTGGTAGTAGTGTTCGCCTGAGTAGCTTTACGTTGGTCCTAGGTTTTCTCTAGGAATTTGGCACCATGATTCCCATGAGAGTGTTCATGGTGCTGACAGGTACTCACAAGTAGCAGAGCAGCAGCTAGTGTTAGGAGGTAGGAGTCACTGTACCCAAAACTGTGATGCTGCAGTCATAGGCTGTAAACCATGGGAGCAACAGACTTTTATTTCCAGTATGGTCTCTGACAAAAGACAGTCCAGGTGTCAAAGTGTGTTGGTCAGAATAAGGGTTCTGCATGGCTTTCTGTATCAGCAGGCTGAGGCAGGCAGCACTCCTTTGGGGGCTACAGGATTTTCCCATTCTCTCAACATTCCCTACTATTTATATGGCTGAAAGCTCTGGAGCTTAACAGCAAAGAATTTTAATCAAACTCTTTAATCGGAACAACCGCTGAAGAGAAACTGCAGTAATAGAGAATAGCATTACTGCCAGGAAAATGAAAACAAGTTTTAAGAAGGAGTGGAAAAACAGCTTTAGGTGGACCTATGTTGCGTTGACCATCTCTCTCTTGTGGGATTATAGCAATTCAATTGGAAATCTTCACAGGTTTAGTAGCTTGTTGTTGAAAATACATCTCCACCCTACAATGCCAGTTGTTGACACATAAGAACTGGTCCTGTATAATCAGTATTTCTCTGTGGCTCAGAGGGCAAGTGAGCCTGAGGCTCTCACATCTGCTGAAGAGCACTGGAGGTTTTAAAAGTGGAGCAAGGATAACCCAAGGAGAGAAAAGATGAACACCAGCATCTAGCCCCAGTATGGGAGAAGAGGAGGAAAACAAGAATGCATGGGAATTAGGACTAAAGGGCCTTGCCTCCGAAGGAGAAGCTGTCTCCCCAGGGCACACTGTTGAGTTTCTGGCGTAAAGAAGGTTCAGTGTTGCCTTTTTAGCCTTTGAAATCTGCTGTGCAGGACTGCAGGGAGGTGGGTGAGAAGCAGGCAATGGGGGAGGCTGGACTTGGGGAATGAAGCGGTTCTCTAATCCAACAGATGGTCAGCTTAGTATGTTTTTCCTCAAGCAAATTCCCAAAGAGGAGAATTCAGCATGAGTGTGAACCATAAGAAAAAATGTTACGAGTTATGATTTCAACTCTCTTTTGGGGGGGAGAGGGGCATTACTGGTGTCTTAAGTACCCAGAGCTTTTATCTATGCTGATAAAACTGGCGTTTCTCAAGTGGCAAAGCATTCAGAGATATGTTTATTTTTCACATAGAGAGAGCAGGAAGTGAGGCACCAGGACTCGAAATGTGAAAGTATCGGAGTTTTTCACTTGTAAGCTATGACAGACCTCTCAATTTCCATTTAATATGACTTTAATTTTGAATATAACAGTTAAAATGTCTCAGAAAACAGAAATGGAACCTTGTATTTCACCCAGTTTTCACTGGGAAGTCTAGTTTATTTGAAACAGGCTCCGTATTTGCAAAAACAGGATAGGAGAGATGAGGAGTAGGAATCAGACTTTGAATACATTGTGTAACATGAAATCGGAGGTACGTTGTGTGGGTAGAGCTTTGCAGAGAACAGCTCACACTGCTGCTGTTAAAATTCCTCTAATCCATCCTGGGTTCTCTCAACCTGGCTGCAAAATGTGTAAATTTAAACCCTGCTACACCATGCAGTTACAGCAGAGCTTTCAGAACTGATATCTGTGAAAGGCCTTTGTATACAAGTGATTTTCTAAACTGTCATATGTAACAATATTCTACACAGTTGGCAGCAACAGCAACTAAAACCAAACCACAGACACGGTTGTACTGACTCCAATTGCAGAAACAATGAAAGGGGATAGAAGCAAGACAGACAAACTCTTCTAATACCGAGTTAGGTAACCCAAGAGGATGGAAAGGTGAACGAAAGGCAAACGTTTCCCTGATCTGACTTCCTAATATTTCATCACTAAAAAATGAAAAATCCCTTTTCCACTCTCTCAGATGACTCTGCTGGAGGGCAGCACTGTTGGGTATCCTTGTGCCTCATCTGGTGGCATTCATTCCCACTATTAACAACCAGCATAAACCCGCCACTTCCAGGACAAGTGGGAAGTTGCCTGCCAGCATGAAACACTTCAGACTTTTATATAGGCCAAATTTAGGAAGAAAAAAATTTGGGGGGGTGTAAAAAAAATTAATTAAAATATTAGATTTCTGTAATATGCTAAAGGTCAGTGTAATTAAACCAAAACCTGTGAACACATACATGTGTAGCCTCTGCTGGCATCAGACACTGGCTTGTGGGGGAAACGTCTACTGTTTGTTGGCAGAGAAGACACATATGGCAATGTCTTCCAAAACGCCACTTTCCATTTCATGTAGGCACAACACCCAAAAGAAGCATTTGTCCTTAAATTAGCTGACTATTCTTCCTAATGACTTCTGTGAGCAACGCAGAGAGGTAAGCTCCTCCGGAGATGCTCCAAGGAAGCGCCTAGTTTATGTGCCCAAAGCCACCTCGCAGAGGCTCCGCTTTCCTTTGGCTCTGGAAGAGGCCACAGAGACAAGTCACTCAACTCACTTGACTGAAAGTCCCCCCTCCTCCCTGTTCACGTGTGTCTCTACTAATATATTACCACAGTTTCTCAAGGAACATCACTAGTGCAGGGTTAACTCAGGGTACCAAAGATGGAGACATGCAATTAAAAGCAATAAAATCTCTGTGTCTTATTGAGTTGCAGCTCATCAACAGATTAGAGGTAACTTGTTAAGCCTCAGTAACTCAATTGCTTCCAGTCATGTGCACGTACCCTCAGAGGCAGCTTGATTCCTCTGGAGCTGGCCTCCCTTGGGTTGTGCATGCAGACATTGAAGCTGCAGAGAGAGACTGGCTAGCGACACACTCTGTGCAGGGATTAGCAGCGAGCTGCTGAATTCCCCCTCGCTGCTTTGAAAATGAGCATTACTCAACCTTTAGCCCGGACCTGTGACAAACCAGCTAATTCAGCTCCGTTGTGGTATGGCAGACTGCGCGCCAGCTGTTAGCAAGTCTCCACAGCCAGATAAGCAAGACACCAGGCACTTTGGTTCATCCACCAGCACAGAGGCAAAACACAGCAAAGGCATCAAAAGTGTTGCTTGCTTCAAGTTAGAGACTGCTTTGTGTGTGCAGGAGTTCAGCCAGGAATAAAGCTGGAGTTATACCTTGTGCTAACGCTTCACCGAGGACTAGCCTTCCTCAGAGAAAGATTAAACTGCAGTGACATACAGCCTCTTAACACTCAAAAAAGAGCACCCGCAGGACTTCTAATACACTTTAATTCACACCATTAACTGGTTCAGTTTGCCTTTGCTACACATCCCCAGGTAGCCAAGCCTGCAGCGACAGTTAGTGCAGCATGAGCTACCTGCCTGCGGTGGCAGGGATGAGACGAAGCCCCCTTGAAATATGAAAGGTGGCAAGTATTTTGCAACAGCTCTCTCATCCAAATAAGCCGCGGTAATTCATATAAGCCAAGGTAATTGGAACATTTAATTTCATCACCTTTCTTTCTGTTGTTGTGTTAAAAAAGATGTTCCAGTTCCATAGATGTTTACCTGCACTCAAAACCAAGATTTTGATTCCTATCACCAGGGTATTAGGCTCCATTTCTACACTGAAACAAGATTTTATCCTCTTTTATTTCCCCCAGTATTAAATTAACAATAACAGCAAATAAAGACAGCACTATCATAACCTATTTGAAGTTTTTTAATGAAAATGAAAACTAGACACAGTCAAGAAAATGTTTTAAGCAGGGTGTCGGCAGTAATCCTTGGCCCAAGATTAAATGAAATGAATTGCTGAGTTCATGCAGAAAGACATGATATCTTTCTAAAATGCACATCTCTTCTAAATGTCCCTTCCCCGGCATACTGCAGGAAGAGTGCCTGCGTGGATGTGCTTGCATGGATTTGTTCTATACCTTCTGTGAAGCACATGAGAGTCCTCTGAAAGATGTTTCTTCAATTTTTTTCTGCTAGAAAACCAATAGAGATAAGGAGAGAAGAGAGAAATTGAAAAACTTTTGACTGAATAATTTCCTTAAAAATTTAGAATATAAAGAAACAAAAATAAAATAAAAAACCAAAACCGGGTGTTTTTCCTGTAAAAACAGTTATATGGCATTTCAAGTAGAACATTTTAAACAAAACTTTTTTTTAGTCTAGTCCCCCCAAACACTGAGATTTCCACTTGTCAGAAGTATTGCAGATATTTTTGAATATCAAACACATCAGCCTTTTGAGATTAATAATCTTCTCTTTGATCAAGAGAGTAAACAGTTTGCAGTCCAATATTTTCAAATTGAGATTGTTTTTCACTTTCATATGAAAATAGTTGAGATGTCAAAATTCAGTGTGAGTTGAAAGCAAATTATTATGAATATTTCCTACAGGAAGGCAACTTAATTTTCCATGTTTCTCTGACCGAGAAGCTATTCAGATCAATGTGTGGTTTTCTAGCGTTCAGGCTTTGAAGTACCTAAATACTCTGATGTCCCATTAAGAATTGGTTTATGTCCTGTGTAAGCAAAGACTCATCACCTCCATCCTTCAGCTCTCCTCAGAGCCCACGCTCTCAAGGAAAAAACTTGCTCAAACAGATAGTGAGCCAACAGAAACAATATAACATCAAACCTCAATATAAGGTCCAACAGATAAACGGACTACTACCTGGATTAGTTGCTCTTAATCAATTACAGTTATTAACAGCCTAAAGAAGTCAACAGGCTAAAGGGAATGTTGTGCTGGCAAAATTAGCTGATGGCAGTGGTTAGGTTAGCCAAGGTAGAACAGATTAAGTTGCAAGGTACTCCTAAAGAATTACTTTACATATCAAGCTGGTAAGCACGGACACACCTAGGACTACCCATGTGCACTGACAGGCTTTGAAATCAAGATAATATTTTAAGAGAAAGAAAAGAACAGTTAAGGACCTGTAGTTAATCAGAAACAAAACACTGAAGAGGGAGGAGGTGACTAAAGTGGAATGTGAAGTGTCTTATCTGTAGTGGATTCAGACATCTAGTTTTTTGGTTTCAGTTGTCTTTAAGAAAGAAAAGACAGAAATGGGCAATTTTAAAGACACCAAGAGAAAACTTCAGTATAAGAAGGAACTGAAGAGGCTAGGGGAGTTTACTCTGAAAACAGTTATATCAATCTTGATGGAGTAATAAAAACAAATGAATTGTATAGAGCAGGCCAAATAGAGATGTCTGTTTACTTTAAGTTCAACAATACAAGAAGCATTAATAGGCAGCAAATGTACAACAGGGGAAAAGAAATGAAGTTTCATGCAACATTTAATTAAATTGGAGCTTCTCACTGCAGGGAAATTTTACTGACACTAAAAGCTTGGCAAGATTTAAAATAAGATTGTGTTTGTATGAATTACAAGGAGTATCCATTCCTATGTTTTGGAAATTGGTTGATTACAGAAGACACATTATTGCTGAATGAGGTACATGGCTGGAAACCTGGGGACTGATCCCATTAGCACTAAAGCATGTGTAGAGCTTTTAGGATGGGAAGAAATTCAAACCCCTGTCCTGCTATGACCCCACTACTATAAATGTCAAGAATATTTTGCTACTGGCTTTAAATGGTAACATACTGAAGAAAATTCTAGGCACTTTTGTGAAATCCCTTCTTTAATTCTCACTCTGAGATGTTCAATGGCAACCAAGGTGGCAGACAAGCTATTGAACTTTTCCAGCATGCACCAAAGGTCAACTAAATACTTTACCCTCATTTCTGTTCCTTTGGTATAATCCACTTCAGCAGCATGAGGACTCTACAGTCTATAACACAACTGCCAAGAAAGAAAATGGAATGGTTTACATTGTTTACCCCAGTGTGCTATTGGTGATTCTCTGGCACATCTCCTACCATGACATACTGTTAGAAGACAAGCCACTAGTAACAAATCAACAGTTACACACAAAAGCAACACTAGGTTTGTAATGGAGACAAAATAACTTTAACAACCCTTCTCAAGTGCTGTTTTATACAACATAAAAATAACAACACACACAGAAGAAGTTGAGCAGTCTAGTGATCAAAATCCTTCTTTTGCAAAATGTCCTATTTCATCTTATGTGGTTTCACAAGGCCTCAGTCCCAAAACTGTTGAAACACAGTGCAGAAAATCTCTCTGACTTTTGCAAGCTTGGACTCAGATCCAGAAAGAAATTTAATTTATGACATAACCTTTTTCTTTCATCAAAAAGCCAGTTTTCTATGTTCCTTATCAATCCCAGGTGCCATGCATTTTCATCTCTAGATACTTACACTTTATAAATATAGTTTGGGGAAGCCTGGGAGAAATGCCTGGAGATCATATCCTAGTCTGGAGAACATCTACCAATGGAAAGTTTGCTGCAGTGAGTTAACCCTGATGATATGTGTCCAGCGGTACTGCATAGCATTGTCCCATATTAAATTTGCATAAAGCAAATAGTTAATGAAACAGGAAATTTGTCCTATCCTCTTTTATCCTCTTTCCCATAACACCTACTGTTTTCTAGGAAGTTTTTTCTGTTCCAAGCTTGACCTCAGGCAAGGAATTTCTCTCCTAAAGGCCTGCGGTGTTCCACCATGCTTCATTTTTATACTTCTTTCCATCTTGTTTCTCCTTCTTAGCTTCTGGAAATCCAGTCTTTGGACCCAAGTGCAATTTTTAATAGTAAATAAATTTAGACTTGGATAAATTCCCTAAACTAAAGTGGTGAAGAAAGACCACTTTCATCTCTTGTGATATACTTCTGACCAAGTATAATTAGAATATTTTCATGCTGTCTTGCCTGCTCTGTCTGCCTTTCACAACTGATGAAGTCTATCAAGCTATTATTTGTCTCCACATTGTGTCAGGAAGGATTAAGGCACAGAAGCATTCAATATCAGTAAATGATCTAGAACTCCGTAAAAACATCAATTACTATGCAGTTAAAGATGTCTTAGTGCTCTCTCAGGAAACTGGAGTTTTGTCTTCATTCCTCTGGTAATGGACTGTGGGGATGACTGTCTCCAGAGACAGAAGGAGCATGTGCAACTAAAATGTAAGCTATGGGACTGCGCAGAAGAGAGAGGATCTTCTCAGTTATTTGTTCAGATATGCTGGAAGAAATATTGAAATCAATGCAGAAAAAGCTGCCCTACTCAGTTCTCTGAAAAGATAGGCTCCTCCGCCTGAGAGCCTGCATTTTGGGCTGACACAACATCATGAAACCATGTCCTGGGGCCACATAATCTTTGAGTTTTTTCAATGTAGCAACCAAAAAGAATTGTAATTAATTTGAATGTAGTAGTGCCTGGCTGAGTGGTAGGCAGCCTGGAAACCTACTGACTGGGGAAGAGAGCCTTGCTCAAATCCATATCGTCAGGTTTTTTTTCACCTGGTAGGACTCGATTAGCTTCAATGCAACTCTGCCTATTTACAGCCAAAGAAGATTTGAAACATCGAGCAGGCATATATATCACTAACTTCTCTTTATAGCCTCCAATGTTTCAGCATCATAGTTCTCAGACCTGGTAGCACAGGAATAGCACTTCATACACAACTGGAGAGATACCACGGGCTTCAAATTTAAGACTCTCCACCATTCCCAAAGTCTTTTCCCTAAATATAAAAACAGTTTGAACTAAAGCAAATAAAATATTTGTATTTGATGAGAATTGCATATAAGCCTCAATGTAATTATAACATATAAGGAAAAAATGCTGGTGACCTTAAATTACACAACATAATAACAGGACATCTTAAAATTAATTTTAGCTAATTAAAAACTTTACTCAGATAATGAATGATTCATGATTCATACTGCTCAAGTTGCCAAACTTTACCCCAAATTATAAATTTTGCACATCCTTTCAGCAGTATTTATAATTGCAGTCATGTCAGTGTAAGTACTTTCAGCTACAAAAGCCACTGTGTTATCCCCTCCAAGCCTTCCTGCCTCATCCTCAGAGTAGGACTAAGCTAAGGACCCTAGAGCACACAAGGGTGCAGAGGGGGAGTACATTTTTTCAAGAGAACAGCATCTTTGGGAGATCTACTCGTCTTACAGAGGCTGGAAGCTGTACATGGTCAGGGATGATCTCAGTGCGCCCTGTGCTAGCTGAACTGTGTTGGACTGTAGGAACATAGGACTTGCCCAGTGAGCTTTTAGTCCTCCTTCTGCTGATGTCCGATAGAACTTCGAATAATCTTGCAACAGATATCAGAAGCTCCTAAACAAACACTAGGATGGATAGCTGTTAATAGAAAAAAAACCCAAACATGTGTAAGTCAGACTGCTTAGAAATTGTCCTAACCTGAAATCCAGCCACAGGTGGGTTAGAAGACCAGCAAGCCACCTCCTCCCGCACCTTGCAGTCTTGTATTATGGACATTTTACATATACTGGTTCTGAGCACATATGTTCAGTCCTCTTTAAATGCTGAGTCCTTGATCATAAACATCTTTTGTGGCAGTGAGTTCTGCAGCTACGTGTGTAGTACATGACAGTCCATCTTCTTGTACCAGACTGATATCTGCAGAGTTTCAAATTTCTCTAAAGTCCCCCTGTTTGAAGGGATGGGGCAAAACAAGCATCCAGTTTAACCTCTGTCTGACACTGAGTGTCTCTCATGTGATAGCTGCATCCCCTTGTTTTTTTTCTCCAAGGTAGACAGACAGTGACAGTCTTCGATTTCTCAGTAAGTAAACTTGCTTAGAGGCAGAATAAGTGAAAGAAATTTTGATCTGAACTGTTCAGAGAGAAGAATCTTAACTTGGTGTAGCCATTCTACATCTTGGAAAGAGATGTTTAGTGTACTTTGTGATAAATGCTGGAATGAAGTTTCTCTTCCTTGTAGTTAAATTGCTTATTTATTTACTCACTTGTTGGACAACAGAGAGCATTTAAGCTAACTTTTGAGGTAATGAAAACCATAACTGAATCAGGGTATGAAAAGAGGAATGTAAGTTGTGCTTGGATCTTTTCTAGCAGGGAATTTTTCATAACTTAACAGAAAAACAAGGAGCAGGAAAGCTTCTTCTCTAGTAAAGAACAAAAAAATCTCTGCCTGCTGAAGTGCCAGGATTAGAAGATGTAAATATTATGGAGTTGTAGAACTATCTGCTTTAGGACTTGAGATTAGCTGGATGGTTTGATTTGGGTTTCTGAAATATATTAACAGAAAGGTGTATTGACCTTTATAGAGCTTGGCATGATTTAGTTTCACTGAATGCTGAAAATGAAGGCACTCTTTCTTCATATCAGGAAAGTGAAGAAGGCAAACTCACTTTGCTGCAGATTGAAAGAGATACGGAACTGCCATCCCGGCCTGCCATCACTGCGTTCACTGACCTTTTGCCGTAGTTTGAATTCGGGTGAGAAATCGAGCAACTGCTTTCATAGAAATTTCCACTGTTATCTTCTACAGCAATGTACTAGAATTTTTCTCATTTCTTTGTTCCCCCTTCCCTTATAAAATACAAAAATATACCCTTTTCCCTCCCAGGTGAATGTTACCACCTTAGTAGAGTACTAGCAAATCTACAGTGCGCACTTTAGTAGCAGGTAAACTCCATTTTCCTGTGCCTACCCTCAACTATGTTACCACTGCACACTGCTTAGACTACACCATAGCTTTTAATCCCCACCCTGAATCCCTCTGCTATTTCTCCAGCATCTCAAATAAACGATGTATAACTGCCTGACATGCCAAGGCAAAGCATTTGAGGAATGTCCAGTTTCAGCCATCTACTCCATAGCAACAAAACAAAAAGTCAGGGGAATAAATTATGGTGGAACCCTTGAAGCTTTATGACACAGTTTATTTGCAATGAGCTGGCCACTGCTGGGTCTCTCCACCCCCAAGAGAGCTTGAGTGCACGCAGATTTGACTTGTAACCCAGAACAAGATGAATGGGCCGCATTAGGGAAATAACACTTGCAGTTGAGCATAATAAAAAGCATCCCACAAAGGAGGCTGGCTGGTCAGCTTTATTGCCATGCTGTTTATTCCACTCATTTCAAGGTATTTATAGCATACTTGACTGACTGTCATTTTTCTCCGGATGAGGTTGCACAACAAGTCATGAAGGGGAGATGAGACAAAGACGAGAGATCGAAAGGCTCCCTAGGATTAAACTGGATAAGAGAGACTAAGTGGCACAGTTCACTCTTTGGCACGGTGGGCATTCACGATGCACATCCCCAGGCACCCAGCTGACATTCTTGGGTTAGGAGCCTAAGAGATAGCAAAAAGAAAGTCTGCAGGAAGCTAATTGAGAGCTCTGAAGAGCCAAATCACTGTGAAAGAGCCTCTTTGTCTTCATTCATTGCAGAGCTGAAGATGCAGCTGCTAACTTAGGTACTATACTTTCTCATCAACCGTTATAGGTATGAAAACTCTCTCCACCATTCTTTTGTTCTGCAGTAATTAATCAGTAAACCAGTAACCATCACTAGCAGCCACGTATTTCATGCTGGCACAGCAAGGCCCTTATGCCTTTGTCATGATACCATTCCATCTGAATGGCTTTTATTTCTGTCCATGGACAAGGACTTTTTCATATTTTATCTCCTCTTTGACTTTCATATTATCTCTCTCTTTATTTCTTTACTTCCTACAGCTTAGTTGCATAATCCTGGAGTGGAGAATCCTGACTAGGCTTATGAAATTTCAGAAATGGGAAGTGCTCATTTCTCACCTTTCACAAAACTGAAAATGTCAGTAGACATTGTTATCATCACCCTTACCGTCAGTGCAGAAGTGACTTTAGAGCATGAAGGTAGCAGGCTCAGTCCTGCTTGCCAACAGAGACAAAATCTCCTCTAAACTGGCACACATTACACATCTAACTTGCAATGTCCTAGCCTGTATGTTCCTCTCTATTTACAGATAGATTTGAAAGTAATTTTAACTGCAATTTGTAAAACTTTGTATATAGTTCTGGCAATCAAGAAAAGCAGGTCAACAGAACTAGGTGAGCTTCCCAGCTCAGGCCAGAGTTCAGAAGTCTTAGATGATGTCAGCTGCTCTTCAAAGGTCAAACCCCCTACTAGACATTATTGCATTATCAATCTGTTTCCAGTTTTATCCTGGATATGTCTTATAAGCCAATGCATGCCACTGACAGTAGCAGTGAGCATGGGTTACCCCTGGTTGGATGTTTCTGAAGACAGGCTCTACCACATTTCCGAAAAATATGACTTTTGTTTGTAGGCATGTAAATAGAGCACATCACTATTTCCTGGGACAATCCAAAATGGATTCTTTCCTGTTGACCCTGAAGTCCATCACACTGAAAAAAAATGGACTGGAAGGACTGAAAATCTCTGCTGTGGTGGCTCGCGTCCCATGGAAATTTGTGCATATACAAGATATTTGTGCATAGTATATCCTTTTCAGTGTTGTCAGGAAAACAGAAACTGTTGTCACTGGCGACTCAGCCTTGCATCTTTTTCCTTTTGCTCACTAGGTTTGCGATGCAGATTCTGCCCCTTCTAAAGTTGTTGTTATACTGGGTCCCAATAACCAAAACTGGACAATCTGTGCAACAGCCACATGAGGGTGCCAAAAAAGAACCTGGACAAAGGCCATCCAGCTGCTTCTTTTCAGGCAAATCTTTGTTCACGTTCTTGAGTGATCTGTTGTCAAGAAGGAATATGAATACTAAATAACAGCTATTCAGTACACAATTTTGGCCACTCAAACACAAGGGGGTTCAGAAAACCAGAGAATGTGTATTTGTGAGGTGGAAGAACCAGTGAATGTTGTTTGCAGAAAGCTGCTCAGGTTCCTATTGAATATTATCAGATATGACAGGAAATTTAAAAAAGAAAATATTGTAGTGCTCTGGGCACATTGACTTCTTTACGGGATTCAAATTAGTTACCATAATGTACAATTTCTTTCAAGGAATGTGATAACTGTAACTTCCTTTAAAGCTGTGAGCTTCTCCATTTAAGGTGTATTTTAAAGTGGTATTTCAAATATGTATAATGTTTTTAAGGAAGGAAATAATCTAAGGGTCATAAAGGAGATTTTAGACCATGAGTTTAAGAATTTTTCTAGGCAACAATGAAATAGTTTTAGAATATGTAACAAGAAGTGATGATGACCTGGAGCAGTTCTTGAGACCCTGAAAATAAATAAGTGAATAAGCACAGAAAGAATAGGATCTGTGGTAGTCGTGGATGATTCAGGGTAAAGAGCACCTCAGTGAGGCAACCTGCTTCAAATCCTGCTGGCTTACCCAGTAGCAGAGAACACGAATGCCAGGCAATGGAATTGTCGAGGAATGTCAGCCGGCAGACTCGCAGCAGTCTGGCAGATGGCTGAGTAACCGCAGAAGAGCAAGGCTTGGTAGAGCCGTTGCTCACACAACACCTGAAAGGCCAGAAGAGGGGGAAGGAGGAAATAACCAAGTAGTTTTCTTTGAGGCATCTGTCAGTTGACATGACAATCAAGAGTTACAGGTAATAGATTCCTCCAGAGATGTGGTGCCTCAGCTGACTGGTTTCGGTAAGCAGGCGGAAAGAAAATTTGGACAGGGCTGGCGTGATCTGAGAGCTCAGCAAATTGGGGACAAGTATTATTTTGCAAAACGCAACCTTAGCTCACTGGGGCACAGCTTATGGTGGAGGATTGGAACTGGAGACACAGCATTGAGCAGCTGCAAGTGACAGACTGGAGCACTGGCTTCTAGATTCTTTTTCTGGACTCACACAGCTCTTCAGAAAGTTTGCACAAATGTTTGCAGAAAGAGCAGCCGAATGTAGGGGATTTGCTCTGAAACCATTTGACAAGACATTTCTTAAACAATTTCTCAGCACCACAGCCATTCAGGTCTCAGAACTGGCACTTGCATTTCCTGAATGTCCATGAAATTGGAGGTAAAGATTAACAGGAAAAGCAAATATCAGGCAGAATACGTGTTCAGACGTTTCTTCCAGAAGGAAAGATATTTTCTCTGAGTACAAAAAATGACCATGAAAAAAAAAATGCCACTTTGAAAGCAGCCCTGCGGAGTCATCAAAACCTAAATAACTTATCTTTGCTAATCTCCAGGGAGGATGGCAAACGACTGAAGAGAGAGACACAGTGCACAGCTTAGTGGATACAAACGATGGAACACACTGCAGCGTGCATCAAACAATCTTTAGGGAAGCAAATGTGTTTGGAATATTTTCAGCAGTTTTATTTCAAATAGCATCAGAGGACCAGTTATGGAAATGGATGAATTAATGAGTCAGAATTTAGAGGCGTTCATGGGAACTTCTCTGTAACTGGATTCACTGATAGAACTTTTAAAGCAAAGAGAGGTGATTATGATGACACAATCTAGCTGGTACCCTTGCTAAGAACTACCAAACCAGTGCTTTCAAAATTTATTATTATTGATCAAGAAAATTAGAAAATCCTTGAGATGTTTCTCATCTTCTCGTTCTGTGATGTGCACTATGCTTTCCAGTATCTTTTCTAAAGGACAGGAAGTGTGAATGAGTGATGATGAAGATTTCGGTTTTGCAAACTTCCTACTAGGTATAGAGCTAGGGTTTTGTTGCATGAATACCAGATGCTCTCCCAGCATTAATTTCTACACACCAAAGTTTTGATCTTCTGGGGTTACTCTTGTCCTCAGCATAAACATATAGGAATCCTGCATAAAACAATATCACTCTGTCTGTCTGCACATGGCCTGACTAAAAGTTGTTAGGCCACATGTAGAAAAAACAATCTTGATAACAGTAAGGGTAAGGGTTTGGGATTTTTTTTTATTTTATTTTTTTGAAGCTAGGGAATTAAGAATTTTTTCATCTGTGTAACTGTTGTCTACCATGATTCCTATGATCAGAGATAGCCCCATACCCTACCTGCCACACAAATTAGGTATAAACCAGTAACATTCTTTCAAAGTGTAGTATAGCTGTGCCTCACTCTAAATTTTCCTTCATACTTCTTTTTCTCTGTGTATCACAAAGGCCTCTTCTAGCTTTCAGCTCTGGTTTACTGTACCTTGCCCTCCTGTTTTTTTCTTCTTTTATCTCCTTGTCTTCTACTAGGTTCCTACATTTCTTCTTCTACTCTCTAGCATATCCCTTACCATTTCTTTCATCTTCATCCTAAGATTACTGCTCTTTACCTCTTGATCATACCTGTGCTCCCCACCTGTGAACAGTTCAAGCTCCCTGCTGCAGTTTCACATCTGGCAATGAATCATCCCAAATTCTTTCTGCCCTGTGGAGTCACAATCATTCCTCACATTCATTCCATCATGTTGCTGGCTCTGCCTTTCATGCCACCCTTTGATCACCAGCTGCTGTTTGACACATGCACTGTCCGTAGAAGCAGAAGACTTAATTTTGTCAGGAAGGCAATGCAGGAGTACTTCACCAAAATATGGGTGAGAAATAGGTTCCAGTATACCCCAGATCACAACCGAATATGATTTATAAGTGATAATAGTACATAGGTAAAACAGGAAAGATGAGCATAGGATGCTGTAGGAAAGAGTCACCTTTGCAAAATTTAGAGTCACTTTTTCCACGGCAGTTGCACTCTGAGAGAGACAATTTTCTCCAAACAAATGAGATCTGAGACCCTGTAGCAAATAGCAACAGAGATTTTTAGAGATGCTAAGCCTGTAAGTCCCCTCTGCCACGGAGGACTGTATGACATGATTCACTCACTTTGTGGCTGATGAGAGAGACCACCTTTCAGGGTTGCCTTCCACCTTTGGAAGGATGCAGCTTTTCCGGAAACAATGATCTGTACTTTGCTTGAAGACTGGAAGAGTGAGAAGTTATAATGCCTTAACTGTAAAAATCAAATTGGCAACATTTGTACAATATCCACCCATTGCCTCAGTACATTTCTGTTTTCCTCTTCATACAAATTTCTCAGGCAATATGAAAACTCTTTAGTGAAATACAAGATTAAACTAAAAGCACGTTAGCAATTTTGGCAAGGGCTGAAAGTGTGATGGAAAGGCTTTAAGAAGAACCTGTGTTTTAAAGCACCTGTGTATCATACAGAATAACCTGTGAATATGCAATAGCGGAAAAAATATTTAAATCCTTGTTTTCATTAGCGCTGTCTTATGGAGCGCCCATGAAAACTCTGTTGGAAAGGCTTGCATAAAATAATGAGGTAAAGTGTCTGCTGGATGAGTCATGAGCTGACCTCCTCAAACAGCGCCTGAGATGTGCCATCATCAGGGAGAAAAATCTTCTCTGGGTTTGCCAGCCTTTGTCACTACAATAATATTCAAATAGCTCCTCAAAATGAAACGTTGATAATTAGCTAGCCTACTTCTGCAAATACACAGAAGTAATCTTTTTTCAGTATTCAGATAAAGCCGAATGTTAATATTGGGCACTAGATCCACAATTGCAAGATGTATTAAAACACTAAAAAGAAACAAAAAACACGCTTATAAGGTATAACTCCTCAATTACAATGCGACTGGAGAAAGGGGGGCTTTTTTAAGTCTGGTGTTGCCCCCTCCCCCCACCTTTGTCCCCCCCTGCCCCGAATCTTCCTTCAGATATTCCCCACTATTTTTCGACTGGATGAAAATGTCCCAGAACATTTCCATCTTGTGCTTTTACAGATACTACACTTTATACGTATCCTGTGGGGCAGACTGAAATGACACTCTGCTCACAAGCAGTCCTGTTGACAGCAGTGGGATTATTTTTAGGCTTAGGACCAGGTATTATTGAGTTATTCATGCACCTCCAGATGTATATAATCATTCAATGGGACTTACAAAAATGCCCAAGCAAGCTAGACACCTAACACACAGAAAATCAAAGAGATGCTGAATCTGGCTGTGGGACGTGATGGAAGATCATCTTTAAAATTAGGACTTGCTAGGGCTCCATCCTCTAGTAGATTGATTAAATGCTTTGTGACACTGGCCTAATTTTGCCCTGAGAAGAGAGGAAAGAGACTCCACCGCCCAATGACCCTCTCTGCAGGAGGCTGAATTCCTCTTGCAGTGATTCACCGGGAATTAATCTGCTGCAGAGTTACAAAGCTGCATATTGGCTGAGGTTACAGGAGTGTTAAAGAAGCTACAGTGTGTATCAGCAACTTTACAGTCCATTTATCAAAGTGCCAATGGTTCCCATTTCAAGGCAAGTGAGGCAATAATATAGAAGGATTGAAGAGATTATCTGTTTCCAGAGTAGTTTAATATATAAAGAATGTGATGGTGGTTGGGGGTGGTGGGGTTCTTGCTTTTGCTTGCTATTTTTAGGGAAAATACTGCAAACCTGTCAGATTCTTGCCGGTTTTTGTTATTACAGCTGGAGCTGAGCACTTGCTTATTTACCATTTCACTAAACACAGTAATATGGAATAAGGGCTCGCTTACCTTCAGCACATAAAGATGAAAGAGAAGGGGAATGATAAGCATGCATCACTTATTATTTAGCAGTCTTACTTTGGCCAGTTCTGCCAGCCTCATACCTACTTCATGGTATCATTTCAAGGCTTTGATCCAGATTTTAGCTCAGCTCCACTGCATTAAATGAATCCTCTTATCTTCCCTTACTTCTCTCTCAGACCCTGCTTTCTCCTTTATCTTCAAGCATTGTTCTAGCCCTCCCTTAGCAAAATCTCTGTGTGTGTACATGGAAATGCCTGCCATCAGTGCTGTGCCCCAAAATCCCACCGCTTCCCAGCAAGCACAGGCGCTGTGTCAGAAAGGGGAAGAACAGAGCTGAAAATAAACTCCATCTTTGCCCATTTCACTGCGTGTCCTGCCTGAAAACAAACAAGCAAGTGAAAAGGAGGACAAACCTCCAGCTCCCTCCCACGTCTTGAAGTGTGGCATGCCGTGTAGTTATATACCAGCTCTAGTGTCTTGAAGACCTATTGTGCCTGGCATTACTGAAATGTGAGTGAGAGATCACCCGTGCCCTGTGGAACTTTCAGCTCTGAGTTGAAAGATAAACTTGGAGCAGGAGAAAGAGATAAAATGGACAGTCAGAAGGCCAAAATGGAGAAACAGATTGCCATAACCAATAGTATTTCACAGAATCGCAGAATGTTAGGGGTCGGCAGAGATCTCTGTGGGTCATCTAGTCCAATCCCCTGCTGAAGCAGGGTCACCCAGAGCAGGCTGCACAGGACCTTGTCCAGGCGGGTCTTGAATA
>Ga0181612_154777_pt1 | contig 17188 bp, 7 predicted proteins | sample HoacroProtozoa21_FD_119630 | JGI IMG/M metagenome (GOLD analysis project Ga0181612, IMG submission 119630) | Hoatzin crop microbial communities from Cojedes, Venezuel. Combined Assembly of Gp0051906, Gp0051904, Gp0051908
CCAGAAGAATGTTGGTAACACTGATGTTTTTGGTTGTTGCTAAGAAATCAAGGACTTTTTTCTAGTTTCCCATGTTCAGCCAATGAGCAGGTGTACGAGAGCTAGGAGGGAGACTAGCCAGGCAACTAACCCAAGCTGGCCAACGGAAATATTCCATATTGTAGATGTCATGCTCAGTATATACATGGGGCTTGGCTGGGGGACCGAAACTTTTCCATGAGTTTGGTGAGTTCTGAGAGTTCAATGAGCTCTGTGAAATCTGCAAGTTTCATGAGTTTTGCAATTGCTGCTTGGGGACTGGCTGCACATCGAACGCTGAGAAAAAATGTTTTGTGTATCACTTGTTTGCATATTCATCGTTATACTTATTCCTTCCTTTGTTGTTTTATTAAACCGCATTTAGCTCAACCCATGAGTTTTACTTTTTATCCATTCTCCTCCCCATCTCACTAGGGAGAGGGAGCAGTGAGCAAGCAGCTGTCTGGTCATATTTTCCAGCTGTTGGGTTAAACCACAACAGGCATGAAAGAAAGTGAGCAGGAAAAACTGAGGTAAAAACCCCAACTTGCTAAAACAGTCCTAAAGACTTTCCTACTTTTAAGCAAGAGAGCGAAAAGAATGGAAGTTGTCATATGGATCTATTTCTTCTGCAGGCATTCTGGAAGCTGGTTAGTGTCTCTTCCTGCTGTTTCTACTGATGCACTAATTGAAACTTCAGTTTTCCAGCCAGAAGCAGCTGGGAACTACCACTTCTGCAGCAGAAATACTAAACTATCAATGTCGGAGGGTGAAGGAGCAGGAGTCACCAGCACCCTGCTAACATGTATGAATGTGTCTGGTTTTACAGAGAAGAGGCACAGTTGTTTACCATCAGATGGGATAACAAGATCATTGCTCGGGTACTCCAGGATGCAAACATAGACGACCATGAACAGAAAGGTGGCAGCTCATACTGTGATAACTACTATGGTACCTCATTTCTCATGTTGCTATATAAATCCTCAGGAGAATAACAGTCAACAGGCTTGCTCAAAAGACTGAAAAATAAAAGTCCTGGGATGTCAATGCATCAAGATGAAGCTAATATAATTCTGTAGCTAGGCAGGTTTAGATAGAAATGCAAGAGCTATACCTCCAGACTTACCAGCCTAACCAAAACCTTGATGCTATTAGAAGTCTCCTACACATTTAAAGCTGTCCAGGAAATCTGGGAAATGCCATTCACTCAGTTCATTATCACAGAAGACCAATTGTCTTGGAACACCAAATGTCTTGGAACAAGATGGAAGATAATGTCCTTCAGTTGTCAAAACCAGTAAGGCTGTGTCTTTGCAAGACTCCTGCCTAAAAACTTGAACAAACCAACGCTTTTTGGATCACCAAGAGAAAACAATCAAGGACTTCATGTACAGTATCATTTTCTCAACAGCAGAATATTCAACTACAAAATAGTAAAGCTATTATCAAATCAGAGGTAAGAGAATTGACAGTCCATTAATTCTGCCAGTAAATGAGGTCTGGACACTAGAGGATGCACAGTTTATTGCTCACCGTGATGCTGTGTTGTCAAATGACTCAAATTTAATGACACTATAAATAAAGCAGAGACCCTATTCCAGTAAGTTCATCCATTTGGAAAACATGTGCAGGTAACATTTTATACTAAGGGTAACATCCAAAACCATGAGCAAATGCCCACATAGCTGCAGTCCTGCAGAGTAGAGTGAAAGCTGGAAGAACTTCACTTCTAGGATTATGATCCATTGGAGGATCACCACAAGCTTCTCTCATTCTGTCCAGACACCAGTAACTTACGCAGAAGAGGAGGAAGGAATTGGATTGTTTACCATCTAATCCCATCTTTTTGCTATATTCCATTCTATTTTCTGTATTTGCAATGAGAGTTTATTCCACAAGGGTTACTTCCCAAATATCCACAGGGATTTACATGTTTCCCATAGGCTCCTCCCATCTCTTCCGTACTGCCAGAGATGGCCCATCAGTAAGGGCTGAATTGCCTCCTCTCAGCAGAGTCCATGATCACAGCACTAACAACGGGAGGAGCTCTTGGGAAGGTGAGTCCCATCAAAGGAGTGGCTCTGTGATTCTGTATGACCCAATCCACTTTGTAGCTTTTTTTACCTTGCAACCCTAATAAATACCGCTGCCTCATTCTAGTCAGATTTTTCCACAAGACTCAGTAAGCTTGTATTACTGGAGCAAGTACTTCGTGTTCAGCTCGCACACCTCCAGCGCTTAACGGTCTGAGCATGGATCCTTATCCATCTCCTCAACCCCTGAAGGACACTTGGGAGCAAGCACCCCTTTGTTTAGAAAAGGCATTTTCCAACTCTTTCTAATAGCATTTCACCTACATATTGTACAGCAATTCAGTCATAAATCTATGAAGCTGTGGCCTGATCTGACACTTCTTAAAACAAGGCACTCCATCCCCGTGTAACACGGTAGGCGGGGTAAACTCTCAGGATTGCAGCTCTTGGTAGATTATGTCCCCGTGGCAATCACCTTTTCATCTCTGACTTGCCATATGACAAAGACCATTGCAAAAACTGGAAGAAGATTGCATTTCATCCTGCTGGTCCACCTGAATGCACCATGATAAATTTCAATTAGGTTAGAGAGTCTGTGTTAATGATCTGAAAGTCCAGCATCCCAGAGAGCTGAATCTGCATGTAAATATCACAAGATGTGAAAGAATACTAAACATTCACTTAATGTTTCTATCACACATGCGGGATTATCAAAACTAGGAGACCGGACACAGTATCACTGTTCAGTGATTACAGGATTATTTCATTTATTTCTTTCAAAGGCATTTCTTTTTCAGTCAGGGATTCCACAATTCCTATCACCCTATCTTCAACACCTCTAACTTACAGCAGAAAAAAACACATCAATCCTTCACTGTGCTGCTCTGTGGCTTGCACTGGTAATACTCGGGTGTAGCAGCTTCCATATCATCCAATTTTGCCTTACTTCATAAAAACACCTATCTGCCTTTTACAAACTTGCTTTTCAGAGAATGGGGAGCCAGCCAGTGGATCACCACAGGATCCAGCCAGACCTGATGAAAATGTTCTACAGAATATGAATTCAGCCATAATATGAACAAAACAGCGAGATGCTGTCACTGCAGAACTAAAGCCACTGACAAGCAGAGTAAAGAGGGACAAAAGGAGAGAGAGAATAGATACATTAAGAAAGAGCTGTAGGTCTCATATAATGTTTAAAAGCTTGATATTATGTGATGTTCAAGCTAGTTCCTACCACCTACAGGGCATTCAGGCAAGTGCACAGGTCACACTAAGACAGTGCAAAATATCACTGGCTCACTCTAGGCCGTGCTCAGTACCAGCTCCCTAAGCCTAACCTCTTCTAAGTGCCATTCAGCCAATTTTATTTCTATTGTTCATAAAATGGTGTTTATTTCATACTTGAATGTGTCTAATGGTCATGCTTCTCTAATAATGCCAGACCTAATGCTTCCTATGTGGTCTTCACTTTTTGTTCTTTATGGAGAAATAGGGCTGGAAGGTGTGAGGGAGAAGGGGATGTCAGCCTGCCGTGGGAATTACTCTGTGACAACTTCACTGCTGAGCACAGCACAGAGTATCTATGAATCTTGCCTTTTCTTGACAAGTACAGCTTGACAAGCACTGCACAGCACAGCTTGTACCTTAGGCAAAACCAATTTCTTCAGCTGGCCCAGACTTACATCTTCATGCAGATGGGTGCAATGACAGGTGTCATCAGCTCAGGAATAGGTGCGTTACCAAATGAAATCATTGCTACCTTCTCCTTCACCCACAGAAACTGTGTGCTTGTGCCCAGATCATAAACACACCACTGAACTATACTGTCACCAGCAACACATACTTATTCTCCTTCCTCCCTCCTCTTCCTTTCTCCTCCTTTTGACCTTTTCACCTTGACCCAACCAAGGGTTACCAGAACATTCCCATTTGTTGGTCACTTTTATGGGGAACCTGCCATCCCTGCCCGCACATCACACCAACACAGGCATTTCATGAGGAGAAACCAGATCCTGTCGGATAATGACACTAACTATTCTAGATTATTTCATGTAAAATGCACCTCTTACTTCATCTGTTTCCTGTGCATTACTGAGAAGGAAAGAAGAAAAGAGATAGAAAAGTAAGGTAAGTACAGTAACAGCAATGCCCTTCACAAAAGTAGATTCCACCTACTTCTGTGACTGTCTGGTGTGTCATTACACCAGGAGTCTGTGACACAACAAAATCCCTCTAAGTCCACTCTCTTGTTTTTCAAAGCTAAAGGCTCCTTTTCCAAGCCTGTCAGTTCCCTTATCATCAAGAAGCCCTCTGCTATATTCGGTCCTTTTGCAGACTTTCATTTTCTTAAAGTAATAGGCAGAAATATCATAGATGCTTTTACAAGCATTTTTTCCTTATAATTTTGAAAACTCTATTTCATTTTTCAAAGCCTTATAAAAATTCCTAGCGCTGGATGCAATGACATGACCCACTTTGTACAAGGGGACAGACTAGCAGCTGTTAACGGCCCCCTGCAGGCCTGAAAAATGTTGAATACCAGGAGCAGCCTTTAAATCTGCCTCAGAAGCTGGCTAACGATTTAATCTTTGGCTTTTTGAGAAATGATTCACGTATTTAAGCTTGAATGTACATTAGGTCTACTCTTTATGGAATGGAGAGTCAGCAGAACAAGGGCATTTCCACTATTTTGAAGGGAAATGAACAGACTGCAAGAACATTTTTGTAACAAACTGTTTCAGTTATTTATAAAGATGAAGTACATTCAGTTCTTGGTAAATAAGAACTGTAAGAATAAAGGCCACTCTGGATGCATACCATCTTGCTGATTCCTGCTGTGGTTTGCTTTCTTTGGTTACTGCATGTGCCATAGTTCTTCCAGCAGCTGTCCGTGTGCACAAGCCCTTTGGATAACCAAGTCTATATGGCAAGTTGCCCCCTTTTTGCATAAAGAGTAAGCATGTTCTCTCTCTTATTCAACAGCTTTGTCCTCAAAGGTATATCCTGGTTCTCTTCTGTGAGCGTTTTTCCAAACTGGAAGTGCACAATTCAGTTACAAATTATACACAGCTCATAAGTGCAACCAGTTCTCCATCAATGAAGCTGTGGTTTCTCTGGGCTCTCAGAAAAATTATTATTTCAGAAGCCATGTATGGGAATGATGGGTGCAATTCTTCTCATCTCTCAGGAGATACTGAAACCAAGTTATAAGCTGCAGTTCTGCTCTCAGCTTTGCCAGGAAAGTAGTTTGATTTGTATACTGATCCACAGCCTTCAACCGTGGAAGTTCACATCTTGATGGACAAGCAATGTCAGCTTCCACATGGTAATAAAGCAAGTACAAGCATTGCTACAGCTGTCTAGGTCTACTCTTCCTAGCAAAGTAACCAGTCAAAGAAAAATCTATTTTTTTCCAAGGCACTATATAAACATAAATATACACATTTATATATAGGACACACTGAACCAAAGAGACTAGGTTCTTAAAAGCGGGAGGATGATTCTCCCATGAACTTGCATTTTGAGTTCTCTAAGTCGCCAGGCACTGTTTAGACATGGTGGCAAATCTGTAAAAACCTTGTCTCCTTCATGGAATCCTCTTCTCATCACGTTAGAAAACCTGAAGGACAACCTTGCAAACAGCCAGAAGTCATCTCCTGTAAAATTACACTGCAGATTTTCTTCCAATACTTTTATTTTTCACCAGGTACTTTCGAAACCTTCCAATGGGTTGTAATGGCTTTCATAGTTCATTGTTCAATCCAGTTGTACAGCACACTGAATCCAATAACAAGAACACGCAGCACTTTTAAAATGTAACTGGTTCTCCCTGTCATGTCTGATAGCTTTTTTAGATCACTAATTAATAACAGTCCTAGACAGTAGTACAAAGCTTCTTACAAAAAAAACCAACCAAAAAACCCATAGTAAAACCAGCACCTTTTTTTTACTCCATGCTCAGTTTACAGACTGTGCACCCTGCCTTTGCCCTGTGAATTCAAAGCACATGAAGTTTACTGACCTTGTTAGCACCACTCTGTTGGCAGCCACACTTTAAAACTGAAAATCTCTAACTGCATATATTGATTCAACAGCCCACGAGTGTTATGAGAAAATGAATTGCCTTTGGGAAAAAGTTAACCTTGCCACTGCATTCTGACAAAGCAAAAAGCTCGCTGGTTCAGCTTAGAACAGGCTCTGTCATGCTTCTGTAAAAGGGAAAGTTTGAGACTGTCAGTCTGGAAATTGGAAGTAAAATATACTGTCGAGGAAGAAGAGAAGCTGAATGACAATCAAACAGGAGCTGAGCAAGAGTATTCCAGAATGAGAGCACTGAAAAATGACCATGAGGTCAGTTGAAAAGAAAATAGGAAAGATTTCAAAAAGTTTTAGAGGAGGAGAATGGGAATAAACATTGCAAAGAGGCTCGCTTAGTCTCTAGCCAAAAAACCATGAACTCTTACACTGGGAACTGCATGGCAATGGAGTTTGGACTTTGGAGAGAGTGATCGATAACAAACATCTGAGATGATTCTTGATAGATAGAAGACTCTGAAAAGAGTAAGTGTTGCAGACACTGCCACCAGATTTTACTCTGCACATGCTGCTTTTTGGTGGTTGAGGCTGCCAGCTCAAGAGGAGGTTTCCGAGATGAAGTTTTGTCTTCTGTCCTCACTTTAAAGATGAGGGAAGACATTATGGAAAATTCCTTGGGGCACAGAAATGGCTGTTGTCAAAATTAGAATTAGCCCTTACTACCCACCTTGCTTTCACTCCCCCCTCCCCCCCCTCCGTTCTCCCCCATTTTTGCTTTCCTGCTGTATCCCACACATCTACAGGCTTGCCCAAATCACCCAGTCATTGTTGTCAGAGAAATAACCTAGACTTGACAAAGGCTGATCTGGAAGAATGGCATTTATGATGTACCAGCTATAAGATTGATCCACTGGTTCAGTGAGCCAAAGGAAGAAGAAGAAAGAAGAAAAGGATCGTGTGTAAAAGCCGTTTTCTGAAAGACAAAAAATAATTAAAACAAATCAAATAATTAAAATAAAATAAAATATAGTAAAAGAAAACAAAATTAAAAATAAATCAAATTGACTCACTCTGGAACCCAGAAATGCTAATGTCAAATCGAAAGTGCATATTGAGAGCCAGCTTTGACTCCTAGGGCTGAATCTCTGCCTTTGAAGTACCTTTGGGCTGATAATGAAACTGCTCTCAGCAGGTAAAAGGGAAAAAAAACAGCTTCTCAAAGAAAAGAAGAAGCTTTCTACTTTCAGGCTGGTAGCCAGAGCAAGTGGCAATCTGGATGTAAGGCAGAACGAAAGTCTATTATGTCATCTTTGTGAGAGGTTCCTTGCTGATACTTCGAAGATAAGAGATGACATGACTTTCCTCCCAAGATCGTACACGCATCTCCAGTAATGCCCTCTCTTGAGAAGGCACATCAGTGTCCACATCCTGAAAAATATTGGAGAATCAGAGGGAATCACTTCTATCAAAGACCCTGCATCCAGCCTGTGTAACTTCTGGCCCTTTGACAGATGTGTGAGCTGATCACTGCCAGGATAACAAGCTACATCTGAGCACGCATTTGGTCCCAGTAAAAGCAGTTTAATGTTCCCTGAGGAGCAGTTCACTGTGTGGGGTATACAGTGTGGTGGGAGAGAAACGGGCTGAGGACCCTTGGGGGAAATGGGAAGGGCTTTGTGCAACCCATAGCAGAAGTAGAGGTTTTCACATAAAATGAACTTCTGCAGGGACCCTCAATTTATTCTGGCAACAGGAGGGAGAATCACATTCACAAAGGCAGCACAACTTGCTATGAATCCGTTCAGATCCTGAGATAATTAGGAGAAGATTTCTGCGAGGCACTAAGTGCCTCATCAGCTGGAAGAGCAGATGCGGGGGCACCACATGAGGAAATGAAAGGAGGCAGAGCAGCGAAAGGTAAGGACTGGGACAGGGGCACAGGCCTGTAATCATAGGAGGCACAAAGAAGCATTTTTATTTTTATAAAAATGCTTCTTTTATTTTCTCTTTTTATTTTTCTTTTTCACCAGAGAAGGGTTTGAAGGTAGCACAGGGTGGCCTTGGGCTCTGTGAGTCACATCCTGACCCAGACCAGCCAAGCACAGCAGTGGCTCAGTCAGAAAGCGGGTAGGACATAAGCAAAAGGCACAGAGATGACTTCTCCGTGCTCTGACCACTGCAATCAGGAAGGATCAAGCAAATATAGAGTTGCCTCAAAAAAGAAAGTGCAAGGAAACAGATACAAGTAACAGGGGGTCCCTTAACAAGTGCCCATGAGATACAAAGATGGCGTCCCTAGTTCCCTCCCTTCAGAACTGTCATTACCACAAAGGCTGGAGTTTTGTTAGCATCCTCCATCTTCTCTGCAAGGTGGGTTGTCAGTGAAAAATTCTCCCCATATCCTCTGGCAAAAAGACAGTGAAAGTGAAACTGAGAGTTAAGGCTCAGAAGCTTTGCTTCTGTGGTGTTTTCCATTTCATTTCATATATTTATTTACAGGATCAGCAGTCAGCTCATAAAAAAGTAGGTGTAGAGGAGGATTATGCATGACACAGAGGCAAGAAAAGAAGCCACTAAAGCATGAGGAAAGGAAATCAGTGGCTAGTTATTACCATGGTGAGGTTGTACATCCATGCCAGAGCGCACAGTGACTTCAAATAAAACCCTGATTTTTGGGCTGGGCTCTGCTGACATAGGGAAGAAGCATCTTTGTCTTCTGTGGGACATGCCACGGTGAAAGTGGGGCTCCCACATAGACAGTGTGAAGGACTCGCAGAGTGGCAGACATCCCCTCTGAAGGAGGAACATGAAGCATAGCCCCATCCCAGCACCTGCAGCCTTCTGTAACTCATCGTCCAGACTCACTTCCTTCTATGTCTTGTTACTAGTTGCAACACTGATGCTCCAGGCTCTATGCAGGGTTAGAGTGAACTGCAAGATCTAGGCAAACATTCATTGACATTGTTTTAATCTTAGCTTGTAAGAGGAAAGAAGTGAAAGACCAAAGTTAAATATGGAAGAGCCTGCAGGAAGAGGGTCTGACATGGCAGGAGGAAACCACAGCTCCAACCTTTTACCTTTTCCACAAACACAGCAAACATCATTTCAGTTAAAAAATAAGATATATCAAGAGGAGAACACTCTTTCTTTTGCACTGTTTTGAAGAATAGAATGTTCACACTTGAATATACCTTCCCAAACTTCCTCATTGCCATGAAAGTGAGCTAATGTATGTGTAACTCTGTGTCTCATTTTTTATTCAATACAACATAATAATGAGGAAACAATTTTCTTAAATGACAAGTACATTTTTGATGGAAAGTGCCCGTGTTGTAAATTGTTTTACTTATTAGCTGTCCTCTGTAGCAGAGCAAAATTTAAAAGTAAATAAATAAATAAATAAATAGATATATAAGCCTTTATAGTTTCTTCTTCTGATTCCCACCGAATTTACATTCACCAGGGCTTTGCTCACCACGAGGGCAGTATTACAGGGTTGTAATGCAGGCTTGCAGGTGCAAATACCAAATATTGCTTGTGGATTCTAGCTGTTAAGCATTTCAGATTCTGAAAATGCCTCCTGTGGAAGGTACAATAACTGAACAGTGACACCTGGAGAAATCATACTGAGTGAAGAAAAAGAGTCAGACTTATTCTTGACAGAGGACAACACTTTCATACTTATGAATAAATTACATTCTTCTATCAATACCTATGGGTGTTTTTTCTCTTTCTTTAATTGCCATCTCTGCTGGATGAGGAGTGTCAGACATTTGCACAAAATATCTTGCCCTATTAATTCATGCACCCTGCTGAGGAGATCCAGGCAATTCTGTGCAACAAACTCTGGAAGGACGATGGGCACTATGTTTCTGTTAAGAATATCAAATAGCAGGGGAAGAGGTGAAAGCTGAGAGTGAGAAAAGAATACATAATTTTAAGCACAGCAGCCATTACATACTTCACAGTTTCACCTTTGGCCTTGTGAATTCAGACTTGAACTCAATGTTCAAAATGACACGAACAAGAGGATCCTTTTTTTTGCCTAAATAACTGCATTAGGACAAATGATTAGTGGTTATGGTAGGGTACAGCAGGCGATAATCTATCTCAGCCTGCAGCAATATTACTTAATTTTTATAGATTCTATTAAAAATATGTATCTTTAGCTAAGATCATCCCATTTAGAATGGACCCACAAATCTTATTGAGCCAACTACGTAACATGATTTTGGTACTTCTGCTGCAGACTTTGATGTTTTAATGGCTGTAGCCAGCATTTCATAAGAAAATTGGTCTTTGGTGTGAAACTTTCCTTGTGTCCATGGTCTGCTATTTACTTCGACTCAGGAGATGTGATCTTGTGAGTCTGGCCCATGGGAAAAAGCTGACACTGCTTGTCAGTTCTTGGATGGAAAAGATTTTTCATGTGGGCCACAGTTTCATTCCCTGCAGTGCAGAAAATGAAAATTTTACTGTAAATTATGGCTGACGTGACAGCTGTACTTAAAACACAGGTCGTGTATTAACAGGTGTGAAAAATACAGGAACCGATACTCACACCAGGTTTGCAACAAGTACAAATCAAACACCGACAGTAACGTGCATACATGAATTATCTTCAAAGGTTCTGAATATTATATGAATATGTACAGCAGTAAAGAAGAGATACCTTTCCAAGAAGTCCAAGAACTGAAGAGAGATTTCCTTCATTTATCTGACTCATTGCCACTCTCCTGAATAAATGGTGAGCCTGTACATAATGAGAAAAGGACAGAGCAGTTACTGAAGTCTGTGATTTGCAGATCTGATAGCAAACACCCACAGAAAGCCAGACCTCTCTCAGTGTCAGAGAAGTTTAAAGCTCTTTGAGTCAGAATAATGTGCCCAAAAAATATTATTAGGCCAAATGACTCTTCAGTCTTCAGAAATATAATCACCTGGTGTGTGAACTGTCATGCCTTGCACCATTGCACCCCCAGCCTCCTTCTGCTGAAAGCTGAGATGCCTTGAACGTGCCTTGATTCTCATAGGTTTACCATTGTAAGGAGAAGATGATCTTTGGAGTCTAAGGACCATTATGAGAAATTGCTTTTATATCATGAATGTATTAAATTTCTATAAAGTCTTAAAGCTCCATACCATTTCTTAACCATTTATATAGAAATGTGTATGAGTGAAGCAGTAATAATTTTTAAAAGGACAGAGAGGTACATAGGTACAAGTTAGCCAACAGCTGTGATGCACAGAATCTTTTACTGTGCCTATACTCCCTTAAGGACTATTTTCTGGCCAAGTGGAACAGCTCAGCTCAGCTCTACAGTGTTAAACTCATTTCCTATCCTGGGAACTAGGTGACCGTATGTGCATTTTGCCTACTGAGAATAGACGTTGCACGGGCTATCACCGAATTGTGCCTAATCATTGTCAGGAGGAGAGCTAGTCAGCATAGACAAAACCACGCCCGTGATCATGCTAAAAATTTAATAGTATGGACCAGCGCCTGCATATCCTGTTTCTCACTGCTGTTTAGTTTTGATAATGCGCATGTAGCCCTGGAAGACAAATAACAAATAGAAAAATGTTTTCCTTTCCAGAGCTGTCTTCCTGTCAAGTGATAACATAGGAGAACTGTTGTCTTTTGTGACTACTGTCCACCAACAGCCTGGCTCCTATATAAGGCAGTTGTACTTATTTTTTTCAGACACAAGACATTGCAGCCTACATCACTACTTGAGTGAAGGAAAACAGCTCAGACACCTTGCAGATTGTGCTATCTGATTTTCATGACACGATTCCCTTTGCAGTCAAAAGAAAATACACTCACACTGTCTGCAGTGTGACTTTACGTTTTATAAGATTTTTATGTTTCTTGGGGGGGAAAGCTATTGAGGCAATAATGTGAATATGAATGCAAACTTCTGCATCAGGCTGGTAACCTAGCAACAACAGCAACCCAACCTTGAAAAGACTTTTATCTGACGTGCTGGTTAATATAGCAAGTCAGACACCGGGGGGAAGTGTGTGGTTGGTGTCAGCTAAGTTTTTCTGTAAATTAGTTTTGATAACATCTTTTATAGCCTAAGTCCATGAAGCAGGAGAACAGCCTCCCACAAAGCTGGAAGGAGGTTTATTAATCATCACTGCATGCTGCACTGCTGGCATAAAGACATGGAAGAGGACTTTTTTGCTAACAACTCTTTGCCGTTGGAGCAGTATCTCTGTTGCTGGAAACTCCAGAATGAAGACAGAAACTCCCCAAAAGCCCTTCCAGAAAATTTCTGGTGATAGAACATCGTCTTTTAAGAATAAAGTGCACAAGGCTGAAGAATATTCACCCCTTTGCTTTTCTGTACTTCTCCAGCTTAAAGTACTTGGGAAAGAACTGCTAGCCTAAAGAAGCGCCAGCACAGAGGTCTGTTTGTATGCATGAGGTAAGTGATCTCTCTTTTTTTAATTTTTTTTTCAACAGTGTCCTGCTAACCACATTGGGAGCCACGGACTGGATGGAATTCTAGGTGGCTGAAAAAAAGGCCAAAGCAGCAGGCTAAAAAGGCAGCCATCAATAGTTCAAAGTCTAACTGGTAACTGGCTATGAGCAGTGTTTCTCTGGGAAGACTCATGTCCCACTGGAGTCAAATTGTAACTAGACAGCCCCCAACACAGTTGAAGCCTTGGAAATGACCTGGCTTTAAGAAACCTTGGTTCAAAGGAGGCTTGACCTCTCACTGTTGAAAACAGCAGGATAAAAACATCCCATTTCTATAAAAAGACAGCAGAAAGGTTAGGCTCAAGCAGTGCAGCACAGGAATCAAGAGTCAACACTAGTGAGTACTTTGAGCATGAAAGTTTTAAAACATGTTTGGCCTGTGTATTGCAACCCAACAAAAGCAGCTGGTCAGTGTCTTGTCAAAGAGAACTTTGTGAGTAGACACCAGCAACTGAGGCAAGCAAGCAAAACAAACACTTTTTTCTGATTTTATTTCATTTGGTTAAACTATTAGGAGGAGATTGAACAAACATGTTAGTACTTTCTTACCATTACAGTCTGCCTTTGATGGGGAAACAAAGACAAGTAATGAGTAACTTACTAGGTTTCTTAGCGAGCATACTGGATGAGACCACAGGTTCTTAACAGTTTTTTTGACAACATCAGACACAGGTAATAATGTCAATATAAACAGTAGCTGTTACTCTTGATTCAGAGGAGCATAGCAACATCTCATGAAGTCCAATGGCGCTTCCAGCTCAAAGCCACCACACAGTAGAAACAGACCAATCACTGTCCCGTCTCCTCCATTCCTGCTCTGTAGAGCCTGTCTCACCAGTAAAGATCCACTGCCAATCGCATAAATTAACAGATCAGGAAACTTCTGTCCATCATTATTTGTGCCTGTTTGTTTTCCCTTCAGGTAGCTTCTTCATTCTTGAGATGATGTCATGACTTTTGTATTACCTACAGCTTTTTGAAGGATACTTCCCAAGGAAAAATGGGATTGTGTCATCAGTGTAAACGAACTCTTATTCCATGGGCAATATAAACCACCTCTGTGATAGGCTGATTTAGTACAAGACTCACCACAAGCCAATTATCACAGGAAAAGCAGACAACTGTGCACATGAATACTTAGTCTTAGACATCTAAGATCTTAACAGTCTTAAGATCTATATAGAGAACCACCCAAGAGATGGGCAACAGCAGTTCCATATAATTACTACAACTTCAGAAAAAACAGGACCCAGATGCAGACATCTGTTAACAATAAAAACTGACATGGTGCATTTACATATTGCACAAAACATAATCAAAATTTAATCAGCTAGGTTGTATTCTCAGTGTTGATAAGAATTCAAAGTGTCTTTTCATGTACATGATTGTTTTGTTTAAATGGCATCTGTCTTTCAGCCATTCGTACTCAAACGGATATGTTTCACACCAGACAGATTCTGTTACTGGTACTGTTGTCACCCTTGAAGGATATAAAAAGGTCAGCTGAACTAACTGACATTTTGAAATATTGGCAATTACTCATTAGATCATGGGCTATTCCTACTTTCTCTTCATTGACTTCTCAACACTAGAAACTGGAGGACCAATGTAAAGCTTGCTTTTGCTAGTGCAAGAAGCATTTTTGAAAGATGAAGTGCCAAAAGAAATACCAATAAAAACATTTGCTTTTAGGATTTTTCATCTGAGGGATATAGTTATGCTAAAGAAAGCTTGAAAATCCTTTTGTTGCACTACCTGATCAGAATGCATAACAAGAGTAGGCGGAAGGAAAAATAAACGCAACAATATTTTCTAGGCCATGCAAAGAAACAACATGTAGCTGAAATTAAAAGAAAAATCAAGATGATATTCATTTAATGTGTGTTTAATATGCCTTGAAAATAAGCAATAACTTTAATAAACCTTAGGAATATCGGAAGAATGATAAAAATTTAAAAGGAAAGCAAAATTGATAAATGAGAGCATCGCTCAATCTTCTGTCTATTTTTTCTTAAAATGTTTATAAATTCTATAGGCAGCAGTCTACCCTGACTGCAGGAACCAAGGGAATGAGTCCAATACCTAAAACTGTTCTGTAATTTCATGAGTTTCGTAGATGAATCAGGAACAGTGAGAACAGCATCAGATAACATAAACTTTAGCACATACGCATATTTTTCCATATTTGTATAAAGAGAACAACAGACATGTCATATGTGAAAACACCTGACTGTTGTGATCTTCCCCATGGGAGAAGTCTGACACTGAATTTGACAGTGATGAAACAAACACTGAATTTGGGAGCGATAAAATGAACTGTAGAGCATGGGGAACTGTATCCCCGCTGTAAATCATATCACCCCAGCAGGTAAGCAGTGGATGTGGTCACTGTTGAATGTTCCTGCTGAAGACTCACAGAAGAGTTTACACATTTGTGCAGGAGCCCACTCCAGATGCTTAAACCTCTGCTTTAGCTTCAGTGAAATGCTGCTTAGAGACTGCATCTCATTCTTACTCCTGTCTGTAGTCTGTAAAGGGTGTGTCTAAACCTCCCATGAGATGCACCCTAATCTACTTCCCGTGTGATGGGACGAGTAACCTCTGACCTGTGTCCATGAATGTGTCACCTTACTGTGCTTACATGCCATTTGCCTATGGTAAAGAAACTGTGCAAAGAAGGCCTCTTTCTAAAAGCATGGGATCCCCATAGTAAAGTGGTGAAAAGGCGCAGGGGCTGCATAATCTGAATGACACACAGCAATGAACACTGTCATGATGGCAACACAGAAAGGTCTCTCAGAATGTAAAAAGGTGAAGGTGCACCAGTACTTAAGTGGAAGGAAAACCCATGCCCAGGAGTCCTTGCTGGATATTCCCTATTAGTCTGAGCATTCTGGTGCAAAAGCTAATGATCACAGACGTTTCTGATATTTCAGTGACGACTGAAATTATGTGATGTCTTTTCAGTGTTTATTCATTCAAAAACACCTGTAGAGGTAGGTGAAATGCCACAGTTTGTCCAGACTTTGGACTCAATGACCTCCTTGACTCTTTCTTTCCATTTGGTTTTACTTGACCTTGCATGTGGTACTTTATTTTCAGACAAACCCATGGGCTCTCCATGCACAGCTTCTGATTCCCTCAGATTTTTCTTGAACTAAAAATCTATTTTCATCCCTCAGAGACGCAATATAACCATGGCCAGTAAGGTTAATTGCTTTTAATGGGTACCACAGCACCAAGAAAATATTCCCCCCACCTCCACTATCTTCAGCAAATCCCTGTGAAACAAATTCTATACATGGAACAAAAGCAAATCCTGTTTTCCATGTTCTGTACAATTTGTACCCTAGCTGGCAATGTTGCTGTGAGCAACAGAAAAAGATGGACTTTAATAAGGAGTATTTATTGCAAATGAAAGGAAGTAGCCTTAGGACTTCAAAGATCATTTTTCAGCAGAATGGATGATAGAAGCTCTACTTGACGAGGCACAGGATGGAAAGTCACTTTTTCCTGAGCTCTTCAAACACACAGGTAGGGAAAAAGAAAAAAGACAGAAGAGAAAAGAACATAATGAGGCCCAAAAATGCAATAAGAAGCTTAATCAAGGAGAAAAACAGATGAGTGGTTTCATCAGAAATGAGCATGTTTGTTGTTGGAAAACAAGAACTTCCACACTGACAAAGAAAGAAGGCAACTCCATGTACCAAACAAAACAATACGCTATGGGTAATCTCAGAATCTACTTGTCAGAAATTACTGAAGTTGAGATAAAATTCCAAAATGACACTTTGAATCAGGAAGTGCATAACATCTGGTGATTCCAGAGATTACAGATGTCCTCCAGGGTACATCGTGAACATCAAGAAAAATACTCAGGAGTTCAGTGTGAAGGCTGAAATGTTGGCGATAAAAAGCTGTTGGTGTTTTACGTTCACTATGTTGAAGAAAATTGTAAGTATTTAAAACATAAAACTAACATTTTCCTTGTGGCCAGGATGTTCATACACAGAGGCTCTAACTCAAGAGCACAATAACTCTGTTTATTACTTCATTTTGCATTTCCTTCTTCCCAGCATGACTACTTAAAAATTTCCCTGTGCTTGTGTCTGAACTCCTGGCTGCTTTCTAAGGAGCCTCCATTTTGAATTATCTTTAACTTTCAAACAGTTTCTGTGTTTTGAACAGACTTCTTTTTTTTCATTTCTCCTTAAAAATTACTATCTGAGAAAAACTATCATTTTTTTTATGTTATGTAGATATTTTATGGAGAAAAGGATTAAAGTAGAAAATGGTTAAGACCACAATAAAATATTCTACTGAAAAGTACAGATATGCATTTATTAAATAACTAGGGAATCCAAATAAATAATTTCACAGAATGGAAAGTCTTGTTCCAAGCAGTAGCAGAAAAATACACAAGAATATTCCCTTATCCTTCAGAAGATTATCTGAAGTTCTGCCATTAAAGATAGAGTTTAGAGTGACTTTTTAAATTGAATATTGAATCAGACACTCTCTAGTCCAAAATACTTCAACCAGGAGTTGAGCAATTATAAGAAAACACAATTCAACATAGCACACCCAGAAACAGTTACTACACGGAAGG
>Ga0181612_183534_pt1 | contig 17187 bp, 8 predicted proteins | sample HoacroProtozoa21_FD_119630 | JGI IMG/M metagenome (GOLD analysis project Ga0181612, IMG submission 119630) | Hoatzin crop microbial communities from Cojedes, Venezuel. Combined Assembly of Gp0051906, Gp0051904, Gp0051908
AAACTTTCTTACACAAAGGCAGCATCTTTTGTGATGCTCCAGAAGTGTCATCATTCTTTCAGAGGCATCTTGCATGGCTCACCGAAGTGCATTTTTACCAGCCAGAAGCACAGACATTTCCTGGCTCCTTCGGTCTAAAAGAACCAGATACAAACATCACAATGCATTTTTCAATAGCTACCCAGAGGAGGTGTTAAATAACCAACTTTTATTCCTTTGACCACCCACATATTTTGGGCAGCTTAAAACGCCTGAGTTGACATTTGCTGTTCTGCTTTTCATTTCAAAAATGCAAGAGGAAGAGCGTAGGGCCCTTCTTAAAAAGAACAAAGCCAGAGAAATTCGTGGCAAGGTTGTGAACCTGGCAGCTGATTTCACAGTACAGCCAAGGCACAGGATGAAACAAGAACTGTTAGGAATCATTAAATGCTCTTACCTGTCCTGCAAAAAGCCCACACACGCCAATAATACAGAGAATGTTAAATACAGCCGAGCCTACGATGGTTCCAACGCCTACGTCTCCTTTTGTGATAAAAACACCTGAAAAACAAGTTCAAGGCAAGCTGCGTAAATTGGAATTTTTCCACAAAAAATTGCAGACCTCACACCCCTTTAATGAATCTAAAGTCATGTACCAGTTCTGCCACATTCTCTCATATTTAATAGTGCAACTTTCAGAGAAAGGTACTAGGGTGAATAAAGGTGGCAGAATTTGCTTTCTGAAGGGACCTGGATATATTGTCAATTGAAAACTAAGTATCTTAGACATGTCTAAGTCACCAACCTCCTGATCTTACAATCCACCATTATGGCAATACACATCATAAAAGACAGTAAGCTCTGTGGGAGCAGCTGGTCGGACACAAATATGCAGGAAACTATCTCCCATAAGACATCCCCTTACCAGTACCCTGCTCCTCCCCATATCCCCATCCCTACCGGCTTCAATGGACAAGCAGAAGCTTGAGCTGGAGCTGATTCAGAGCTGCCTGGCCACTAGCTACTTGCAAGCTGAACGATGCCTCTCAGGATGAGTTATGGGGCTACGTTACAAGCTCCTTTCAAAGCTTTTCTGTCAAATTTGGTTAAAAGTGGCCAATGAGGTTACTGGTGAGGGAGATGAACTGACAGACACATGCATCATGGTACTGCACAAAATTCTCTCCTTAGGAAGTCAGCCTAAAAATAGCACTCTATCTCCTACCAGCTGTCAGTCTGTTTAAATCCACCAGTTCCTTTTACGGTTCCAACAGTATTTATCTGGCCAGCGTAGTTTAGATACTTTTCTCCCACTTTATCCTTTTCTCAGAAACATGTTACACAGAAGCAGTCACCCGCCAAGTGACACAGTATCTGGTGGATTAACCACAGCAAGATAATGATCTGACTGTTAGGGCTTCTCTAAGATGCCTGAAGTAATCTGATTTTATTTTCACCCTGTTACTGCAAAATCCTTAACTGGAATACAACCCCAACTTGGTCCAATTTGAGTTCTGACATTTTGAGGCTTTGCTTGTGCAATTGGACCCCTCTGCAGAATACGCCATTTTGCACGAATTAGTTTATGCTCTGCATCTGATAGCTGTGACTGAAATAGAAGTATCTTCTAGAGAAAGTATCTAAGCTGAGAGTAATTCTCCTTGGTGATGGAGAGTCGACCTTAACTTCCCAACCACTGCTTTGATGATCACCTACTAGTAGAGATGTGGATGAGTAAAACTGCAAGAACACTCTCCCCTTGTGCCAGGTAGCACACGTACAGCATCATTTGCTAACAGCTGACTGCAGTCCCCTCTTAGCTCAAGGCTGTTGAAGGACCACATGAGTTTCCCGGGCTTCACATGCTTATGGACTGCTGAATCCCTTGATCACACTTCCCATAAGCAGAGAGTTGCTTTGGTAGTGTGATGCTCTGACCAACTTGTCGCTGTGAGAAAGTATTTTAAATCCTCTTCTCCTTCTAACTCTGGCTTTCCCAGAGGGAAGTGATGTTAGGAGACTAACCAGAGTGGAGGTGACGGCAGAGAAGCTGCAGCTGAGGACACAAAGAGTTTGCCTGGGTACCAACCCAGGAGGCTGGAGGTGCATCCTCTCACGCTACGTCCTAGAGACAGCGTGGTAGATAGCGTAGGAGGGCGGACAGAAGGGGAGAAGGCTGCACGTGCAGAGCTCAGTGCTGTGCAGTCTGGCTGCGCTACAGCAAAGTAGATTATCAGAGAGTTAAGGTGAACTGCCTACGGGCCCTGGTTTGACGGGGTCAGATCAAACCACTTCCAAGGCAGCTCTGCTGTACGATAATGGCACTTTTTCAGAGCCGCTTCATTTAGCAAAGATTCCCCACAATTAGTCCTACGTGTGCTCATGAAGGAAGGGCCAGGTATTCTAATGAGTGTTACAGGTGCTTAGCAATCCTATTTCAACTCTGAGAAATAGCCAGGGAAATGCAGGGGTTTCGAGAAGCAGCAGCAGGTTAGTTACCTATGACAGATGTAAACAACTCAGGAGCAGAGCTTCCCGCTGCCATGAAAGTTGCCCCAGCCACATCTTCGCTAAGATGCAAGCGCTGCAGAAAAACACATCAGAGTCATTGATTACAACACTGAGAGGCTGAAAGAATTGAACTAGAAACGTTAAACTGTCTACCGAGAGTGGGAAACTGCCAATATGTATAAAGTTTTATGTTAATACAGCTAAAGTATAGGGGGAAAAGTCATCACGGGCATTGGCGACGTAAGCTAGCATCTCCTAGTACTCTGGACAACAGCAAGGCAGCTTCAACAGTCATGGCCCCTTGTCTCCTCCATGACCCCAACACACACATGATCTCACCCACTTTGGCCTGTAAAGACCAGGACTGGAGCTCGGGCTTGGTTCACTCCCAGCCACCTTCCTGGGTATCATTTCAGCCTTGAACATTTAACCTCTCCTCACCCCCTTTCACTTGGATCACCATTGAAAGTACTTACCTCCTACAGCCTTCCCCTAGCAGTGCCCAGGGACTAGCTAAAATGGGGGTTTCTGGAAGGGAAAGGACCCACTACTCTATGAAAACTTCGTCGGCATGTGCTGTTTCCAAAGATTTACTTCGTTAATTACTTCCTTTATGTTCTCTGCATTCCCACTGCTCCATCTGCACAAGTCACTGTTCAGCAAACGCGACAAGGCTGTTAAAGACCACATGCCTTGCTGGCACCTTCCACGCTTTAATGAGTAGCTAAAAAAAGCCACCCCCTGCCATACGGCCATAAACTGCTGAGCTGTTACTACACAAAGCTGGCTTGCTCGCACGCGTGCGAGTCAGCAGCTGCCACTGTAGGAGCAAAGGGAAGACAGCTGAAGGTGGTGGGGATGTTTCCCTAGCAGAACCGGCCGTTTGAAGCAGCACACCCAGCCTGGCAGGATGGAGGCAGCCTTCCTCTCCCCTCTGTAGCAGTGCAGGGTTCCTCGGCAACTTTATTGTTACCAAAGTACATTTGCACTGAGACAAAATTGCAGGAATCCTCCCACCAACCTCATCTGGATTGAAGATCCCACAAAGGATATTCTAGGCTTGTGAGAGAAGGTAACTCTATCCACTGATTGTACACACATAACAAAAAATTTTGTACATATGTTATGGGGACAAGGAAAAAGGAAAAAGATGTGCCCCGACCAGGAATGCTTTTTAAGCAGGAGACCATGCCATCACTGCACTGCTATAAAAACTTGTGGAAGCTGATTAAACCCAGCTTTATGGAAAATTATTTTACATAGGGTTAAAACCATTGCAGAAGTTCATAGCACCAGAAATAGATAGATCCCCAAAGGCCAGTTTCTTCTGCAGGATTCTCTACAGAAACACAGGGACAGTCATCCTACAATGGTCTGTCTGCAACTCCATGGTGTCTTTTGAAAGACAAGACCATCAGCCAAGGAAACCAGCTGTGCTGACTTTCTGTGGGGATGGTTTAATTTAAAACTATAGTAGATTCCCCCGAGGACAGTTCCTAGCCGATTGATTGCAATGCATATGATGATTAAGTTAATACAATAGAGCAGAAAATACAGCACACTATGTAGGAGGCAAAAATGCACTCTTTGGTATTTGCAGACAATGTTTGCAATTGACGTATGACGTTAGTCGCGTCATGTAAACGCTCTGCAACACCAATAACAGAGAGTAGCTGAGCAAATGCAAGTACAAGCTGTTTTAGAAAACAAATGAAAATCAGGGCTTCATTGTAAATACATCTGAACTAGGACAGAATGTGAATGTCTACCATAGCAAGTGTTCTGGAACAAATTCTCATCTCAACACACACATTTGGGAGCGCAAATGCCTTGTTGGTTTAACTCCACAACCGCTTTCCAAACTAGATGAAGCTAAGCCAGAAAAAGGGCATTTATTTTAGAATTAGTGCATCTAAACTGTGAGCAACTGTAGAATAACTATTGGTTGATCTCCAAGACCAAAAAAGCCTTCAGGCGGGAGGTTTGAATTCTTTTGTGCTGGATATGACAGTAGGTGGTAGTCAGATTACTGATGGTAGATCTTAGGTCAGCAGCAAGTCATTACCATTTACGGTTGTTGGCCTGCTAAGCGCATTACATGTACTGCCATACCCAGTACAACCTCTTAGACGTGAGTTCCTGCCAAGAGGCTCTCTCCCCTCTCCGTGTCTCTCTCGTGATTATTTTTTGTGAGTTAACAGGCAAGTGAAGACCCTTGAAAACATCACAGGTCTTTTCTCATCAGGTGATGGAAGAGGAATCAGGTGGTCTTCTCCCTCACAAAGCAGCTCTGTCTCTCCGATTCAGCCTACTTATTTCAGAGGGTCTTTATGTGGGGAGAGTATTGATTGGTGTGAGCAATGGTGGTAGCATCTGCTGTCATCCGGCAGGAATAAAATCTTCCCTTTCTTAGAAAAATATTCAAGAGTGGATACTACCAAAGGCTGCAGAGGCCTTTTCCCATGCATTCACGAGTGCTAACATCAAGGACAAACCACGAAAAGCTGTACGTTTCGAAGACAATCCATTCTGAACTGATAAAATCGAAAGAAGTTAGATCGGGAAACTGGACGACATATTTCTTTTGCTCTCATGTAATTACAGCACAGTTTAATTATGCATAAAAGACATAAATAAAAGGACTTGAATGCCCTCAAAAGTCACCTATGGGGTGAAAAAAACCTTTTTTTGGGAGAGAATCAAGTAGGAGCAATAGGAATAGTAAAATTCTGATCCATTTATACGACAGGTTTTGATGAACTCTAACGACACAGTATCTTTCTTCTAGACAGTAACTTCTTAATACAAGTATGCTAAATCTAGTGTTCTATCACGAAGTTTTCTCTTTCACACACAATTGAATTAAACTTGCTATTACCATCTTATTGTATTGGCAGTGTAACACAGTATTTCAGCACCGTTAAAGCACATGAGGAGTTGTTCTGTACCATTAAGAAGACAACAAATAACCAAAAAAGTAACCACCTGGTCAAGTGAAAGTAGCCTTCTAGGGCCCAGGGGCTTGTAAATATTATGTTAAAGTCACAAGGGAAGTGTGCTTGCTTTTTAGACATCAGATGTCTCTGCAAACCCAAACACATCCAAGAATTTGTCAGAAGAACAAACAGCACCATAATTCTGACACTCACACCTCTATAACCAACCTTCTGCGGCTGGTGGAGAGATGCACAGATCCTGCACCTAGAGAAAGCTAATGACAGTAAAAGGAGAGGGACTTCTCCAGTCTGTGAGCCTCTCATTCACAACAACTAAGTTTACCACCAGTAAAGTTACAAACTATTAACACCGTGCATGGTGGTTCCTATCATGATTTTAAACACAGCTGAGGACCAACATTTCAACCGACCAGTGCAGGAAACAGAGATGTGGAGAAGCAATGGAGCTTGTCTGAGGTCACTCAGAGAGTCTATGGCAGAGCTGTGGAAGCTAGCGCTCTACAGATCCAGATCAGACCTCTGTGCCATAAACAAGGCCACTAATCAAAATACACTCGCAGATGGGATTTAACGAGTGCTCAGTCTAGAGAAATAATAATTACTCTCAATCTCCTGGCTCCACCTATGTCCTTCTGCATGGCAGATCTGCCCTTAGGCATACCAACGGCATCCCAAAATACAAGCCTGTCCTGGACACTGTTTACTCAGCTCAAGTATTCCTTCATCTACAGTGACCTGAGCTGCCCTTCTAGACCCACGTTTCCCATCTCGGGAGAGGGTAGGTAAGTCTACACCTCCAGCATCTCCCATCCCCACTTCCACATCACCGTCTCCATTCCCTTCCCCCGAACCTCGCAGGGGCTTTCCCTATAGTCAGCCCTAGAGAGTGCAGCAACTTTGCAGGACAGAAGCTCCTGCCTTGTGTGTTGCCCTCCAGTTACCTGAACGCTTCTGCACCAAAATAGTGGGATTTCCTGGGGACGTCTTTTTTTTGATGATGCAAAAAAGGCTTGTAGGGCAGAGTGCTGAACTATACACATCAGGTTAGAGACAACTTCCATTAGAGCTGTCAGCACAAATGATTTCTCCTGCTGTCTCCCACACCTCCTCCCAGAGCCAGGCACAGCCTGTGCCCTGACAAGCAACGCTCACTGCCAGGCACATCAGCAGGCAGCTCCTCCAGCTGACAGAGACATCTAACTGGCAAGACCAAACCATATTTTCTACAAGCAAAGATTTCATTGCCCATGATTGACATGGGAGAGGGCTTGCAGTTACTTCGGGCACATGGTCTGTGTTCACCCTGCAGCTGTCTGTGCTGATTTAGGCTAAAATGTACTCCTTGTCTTCTACAATTTCAGCATGCCAACCTTAACAAAAGAGGGACAGAGTCCCTTGCAATTTTTGGAAGTATTCAAGAGCTTCTTTACAGTTGACCTAGCTGTCTCTGCTGCTTTACAACTTACACCAACACAACACAAGATGCGAAACTCATCACTTTGAAGGCAAGGTACAAGATCCATGATTTCTACTGGGGTAAATCACCAGAGGTTTTAATTTATATCAGCTAAGGGTAAGGCCTAGCATTTTTGAAGACACATCTGCAAAGGCACACAGATGTGAGGCAACAGCAGCTGTGACAGCGTGAACGGTCGGAACACCTGGAGAGCTGTCAACCTGTGAACTCTTGCACTGGGCACCGCACAAGCAAAGCCAAAAGGCCCTGGGAAGCAAGCGAGCTGCACGTCTGCAGCGTCCTGAACCTAAACCAAGGCTTCACTTCTACCCCAAGTCCAAGCAGCCAAAACTAGCTCTGGCGTGGGTCTGCTCAGGGCAGTCCTGCTCTGGCCAGGGGCTGCACCAGGAGCCAGTAAGCCCCAGTGTGACTGCACCAGCGGCGTGGAGATCGTTGCTGGCCGGGCAGCGGGAGCAGGAGGGAGGCACAGCCCCCCAGTCCCAGCACCACACACAGGGGCAGAACCCAGCCTCAGGCAGCTGGCTGAAAGTTTAGCATCTCTCCCTCCCCTGGGTGATATTTTGGTTTTGGTGGTTTGTTGTTTTATTTTTTGATTTTGTTTTTTTAATACCAACACATCTAAACTCTCTTGTGCATTTTTTCTTTCCCAGCCTAAGTTTTGGTATATGGTATATGAACTCAGAAACACCTTGCGGATCAATATTTCCATGCAAAAGTCAGGAAATAAAACTTCATCATTGTGCATGTCCCAGGAGAACCGAGTGACATGCCCAAAGCCATAACAGAACCAAAGCGCTGTTCCCTACATGGGCAACGACCCATGTCCCAACCCTCTCGCAGTCTCCGATGGCTGGGTCCTATCTCAAGGGGAGGGTTTCTCGGCCGCAGAGGCGGGAGCATGTCAGCGGCGGGCGGCAGAGCAGAGGACTAGATAACAAGCTCTGCTGGGCTTAGTACCTGGAAAACTGTGCTGCAGCTAGCACCGCCGGGGAGCCTGCAGCATGGGGCTGAGTTTGGGAACACGGTTTTCACTGGGTTCTAAATTGCCTCCATTTTTAAGAAGCGGTATGGTGCATATATAGGAATTGTTATTTGAGAAGCGACTGCGAGCTTTAAGAGGGAGCATCAGCCAAGTTTACCCACTAGTAGACTCCCAGCCCACTCCTGCGAGCAAGAAGCTGAGCCAACGCACACACGCAGTGTTGAGCAACTAAACAAGAAGCACGGGAACGGTCTAAGACAATAGTAAACATACTATCAGCACGTTCTGAAGCTCTCAAGGAGGGCTGCTGCTAAAGTAGCATACAAGCTTAAGAAACATCTTCTAATACTTACTTCGCAAATCTTTTCCAATGAAGGAACAAAGAAATCATCGCAGACAATTGCCAAAGCATAAAACATATACACGGCCTGCAAAAGAAAAGAGACAATGTTGAGTCTGGAGATTGTCAAGCAGAAATGAACTGCAGTGTCCCAACTCATCTTAGCTTTGTTTTGGTACATACTTTTTAATGCTCTTGCAAGAAGAATTCATAGGGCTCTCTAAGATTTAATAGAAAGATCACGAAGTATTTACCCAAAAGCTCTTACTAGCTACCAAAGGCTGCCAACATTTTACCATCATCATAAAGATTTATTGTTTATTTTAATTCTCTGCGTATTGCTACGCCACACTTAAATATTTTTGCCTGCCTTTTTTTCCCCCTGTTGCACCGCACAAGGCTTTTTTATGATTGCGTTCTCTACAAATCTAAACCCTAGTGGAATAATTTTTGAAATGCTAGTGTTTTGAAAAGCGAGGAAGGAGCTTGTTTTCTGTGACTGAAGCACCCTGCCACGTCATCTGGGATCCTTGCGATAATTCTTGCTAAACTCCACATAGGAGTATCTTCCAAACGACTGAAAGCCAAGGGGGAACACAGGACTTGAAAGGACACCTCGCGAATCAACTCTTCAGTTTCATGCCAGGAGCATTTAATCTGTGTTTCTGTACTAGTAAACAGAAAGTCATTTTTGTATTATTAAATAGAACGTGCTAGGGTCTGATCTCTGCCCCAACAGGCAAACGGCACATTGTGGCTTACATCCACGCAGCTAAGCTCTCATCCTCCCCAAAGAGCGTAACCTGGCCCATATTGCCCAGAGGGAAGGATCTCTATTTCCCTGCCTCGACTCACGACCTGGCACTGGATTGGAAAATGCTTGTTGGCACAGGGGAAAAACAGGTGAAAAGCATGCCAGCTACCTAACAGAGCACACCATCACAGCCAGACATGTGCCCGTGTCCCAGCCCGCTCTTGTTTACTGGCGTAGACATATCCAATGCCACCCAAGCTACTCTTGCACCACCTCACACACACTTAGGCCTGTGGTAAAGGAACAGAGCCAGAAATACAGAGAGCCAAAGGAATTAGGGCTTCACCCAAACAGGGCAGGCCTGCCGGCGTCGCTCAGAGGACACACTGCGGAGAGGAGAGCTGCCCCTCCAGTGCCGTAGCAAAGTTTTAAGGCTAAGTGTCCTGTGCAGCAGGGGAAGTGGGAGAGAAGAGGTCACGACTGCACCCTCTGAAGAACTGCAGGACAAGCCAGCGCTCATCCCTCACAGCAGGTGTCAGGTATGCAGCGCACCTATTACAGCTGGCATCCCCACGGAATCGAGGAAACAATCTGTCTGCACATGCTACCAAAAACTTGCCACAGAGAGAGTCTACGTCATCATCTTGGATCTCGTTCCCAGCAGACTACGGTATCGGCAAAGGTTCATTTATTGCTATGTACTCGTGAAAACATGCACGCGTAAAAGAGATCCTTCAATTCTGGGCATGTAAACCGAGAGGCAAGGCTCAGGGCATAAACCTGGAACAAACTGCAGTGCAGCAGCTGCGCACAAACCAGCTGTGTACAAAAAGAGGGGACGGGAAAGGCTGCACACGGCGAGGCAGAAGTGAACACCTGAGCTCTCCCCCTCCGGGAGCTCTCTGGCTGCCTCTGGCAGAGGGGGGACCCTGTGAGGGGCTGCACCCTGCGCTCGGGCGGCAGGCTCACCGCTCCCATGCCTCGCAGGAGATTATGTCCGCCCCACGTCACCGCGCAGCACGCGGTCACCGCGGACAGGAGCAGCGTGCGTGGCTAGCCGCAGCAGCAAACTGCGCACCAGCGCCAGGTTTCATGGAGCACGGCACGGCCTGAGGGCTGGCTTACAGCGCCACAGCAGCATCTGCGTTCCCGTCCTGGCGTGAGTTTACACCGCCCATCTGACTTGAACATGCATAGTCCCCCTCACGCTGGAAACGTACATCTCCGTAATATTTTGCTAGGTTTTCAGTGCATGTGGTTGGGTGGATTTTTTTCTTTTTTTTTTTTGTAAGATAGAGCTTGTCACCTGTAGAGCTAACGGTACTGTGCCTGAAAGAAACAGCCAAGAAAGAAGTAATTTTGGCATCTGGTCCAATAAAGCAGGTGAACATGCATCAATCCCTTTCTTTTTCACAGCATTGCTCACAGGCATTACAACACTATTTCTCTTTCCACTCCCAAAGTGAGACAAAACTGCTTCAAAGTTCAAAGATGGCTCCATCTTTTTTGTAACACCTTCCACATACCACTACAGATATATTTCTACAAGCAGTGCAGCTCCAGCAAATAACTGGAGCTGCAAGAAGCGATCAATATTTGCAGAAAAAAAGTGTCTTAATCCTACTGAAGCACAGAGTCGTTACCACATTGCAAACAGATCCTCCTGCTTTGCTTGTCTTTGAAGTTTACTGTTGAATCTTGGATGATAGGAGGAGACCAGAGTATTTTTTTCTGGAGGGAAAGCAGCAATAAGAATAGCCTCTGGGTTTTTGTTCTTGTTTTCATTTTCCAGGAACAGGTTTAAATCCCCCAATTCCCCCCTAAAAGCCCAATGCTAACTTGCCAGAATTTAACTATGCCTTTACTGCAAAAAGCCAATAATTTCTGAGAAAATCTCAGCCACAAAAACTTTTCAAGCTCAAAAATAATTCAAGTATATTTTTTTCAGGATTAGAGATAGGAATTTTATCATAATTGATGATTTTGACGCCATCTTGAAGATTCAGTGCTAGACTGTCACTTAGGACAGTTTCTGTGCTCCTCTGTTAATACTCACAAAAATGAATAAATGTTACTTACACTTTCTGAAACTCTTACCCTGCAAAATGGCCCAGAAGACCACAAACATATGCAAAATTCCAGGTCTACAACTCTGGCAGGTGCAGTAGAGACCTTGATCTTGTAGAGGCAGCCCTAGATACTGACACGATGCCAACAGGTAACTGCATGGACAGAGATCAAGGAAGCAAATGGCTCACAGACTTTGTGCATCACTGAAGAAGGATCAGAAACAGCCCCAGAGAGTTACGTGGCCAAATCCCGTTGAAAGACAATGGATAGCGGGTGCCCAGCTTCAGCCTGGACTGTTTGAACTGCTAATCATATTAATCTGCAGCAGGTCATGCCATCATTTCCCTTCCCAAATACACAGTAATGCCTTTCAAGGACACTAATCTGTACATCGTCATCCCTATAAATTGAGTGCATCCTCTATATCTGACATAATGTACAGTCATAGAGCGCAGGGCATCATTCGGTTGCTTGGACTTCCAGCAATCTGCTGCTGTTGTGGTAGCCAAGTTATCCCGAAGGGGGGCAAGGCAATGGTGATGGAGAGCAGACAACAAAACAAAAAAGCACATGCTCAAAAGCCAAACCAGGTCCCTACAGCATCTGCCTCCACACGTGGCACGTGCACAGTCTTTGTCTCATGTATGTTCTCACTCTTTTTTCAGATCACATGAAGTTACCGTATCGTATACATTGCTCACCAGAAATACCATCAGTCTGGATGGACATCACATGCGAGACATCCATCAGTTTAAGAGTAAGAAAATCCTTCTGAGAGTTTTTAAATGAGCATTCAAATGATGTGAGGTGTGGGTTTGCACTGCCTCCAGTGCAAGCAAGAATGGCAAGGCATATCCCGTGTCCCATTACACATGGGCAGGTACAAAAGCTACACATTGCATTCTGATTTTTAGAGGGCACAACCACAAAAAGGTGATGAGGGAATTTTCTTTTGTCCACCCTAGCTTACGCATTTGTAGGATCAGGCACAAGAGAAAAGGCAAAAAGGGGACTGAAATGAGCAAGGAGTAGAAAAGCAAATGTGAAGAAACTGCCATGACACTTCCTCTAATCCTCTTGTAGGTAGTGGGTAACGCCACGCTGCTGTGTCTGCTGAAAGCACTGAGCCAACTGGAGTCAGTAAGATGACTGTAGGTGACTTCAGCAAATTTTAACACCAGCCTGATAGAACAGATCAGGCTCAACACACAGTGACTTATATGCTTGAGCATTTATTTTTAATGACCTCATTGTTGTCACAAATCTGGTTTTGGCTGGGAGTCTTTCCTAATTTTATTTAACTGGCTGGAGTGCAATACAGTATAAAGTGTCAAAATCTAAGGAGCATCTGGCTAGAAAACAGCTTGGTTCACAAACTAAAAATACTGGCAACTACCCTTAGTAAGTGAACACATGGGGACAATAACTGTTACTGCCTTGAAAGTTGTTCGGGCTTTTTTGGTGGGTTTTTTGTTTGTTTGTTTGTTTTTAGACAAACAAAACAAAACCAGGTTTAGGGTTTCGGCCAGCAGGAACATAAACAAAAAAAATTAATTTTATATCAAGCCAGACTCGTAAAGATGGAGCCCAGACATCAGTCCAGGCTAGTTTACGTTGGAAGAAGGAAGACAGCCAGCAGCAGGGTAAGCGAGTCTGTTCTGTGTGTCAAAAGTGGGGAATGCAAACAGCATGACTTTAACATTTTGCAGCTGATTAGGTGGTATCAGCTTCCATCTAAGTTAACTTGAGAATCCAGCAAAGAGTCCCATTGCTTCTTCGTCCAACACACACAGGTCTGCCCTCACAGGCACCGTGGAAGCAGGAGGTTTAGCACAGGTAAGGAAAGCAGCAGGGCAGCACTTGCTGAAGCCCGTTCCACCTGAAAACAGCCATCAGGGATAAAGGCAGCAGCTGGGGGACCGCCGGTGTGCTACGGGCAGAGCTGGAGCGTGACATGTGTAATGGTGACAGGGGAAAACGTGATGGGCAAAACACAAAAAATAAGTGTCAGCTCCAGCACCATCTAGTTGTGTTTGGCTCAAAGTGAAGACTTGGAAGTCTTTAAACAGGCAGCCTACTTAAAGACACTCTTCCTTCCCCGGAGTACATTAAAAAATTACGAAAATATAGTGGCCCTGCATAAAAGGATTACAAATACCAGATTAAGTATTACATTATGATTGATTTTTAAACCATAATTCTAACAAACAAGCATCAGAGAAGTAACTGCAATCTCTGCATCAAAGGAGATTATCTTACTTGAAATACATGTTCTGTTGCACAGGACACAAATGATAATTTTTCACATTTGTTCAGTGGTCCTTTGAGTTTCCTGTGCCAGTCTTCATACTCAGATTAAAACTTGCTTTACTGAGCTAAAGCAAGAAGCTTTTCACAAAAAAGCTTAAATGGTGTAGAAGCCAGCAATTCCCACAGCCTTGCCTTCTCCCCAAGACAGCCGAGAAAGGAAGAAGCTCCCGTCCCTGGCTGCTCCCCATGCAGATCTCCCACCCCGGGTGAGCAGGCACAGCTCTGAAACCACCGTAACCAAGCACAGGGCTTTCCTCAATTCTGACTGCATTACAAAACCACCTAAAACTCCCATTATTGAAGAGAAATGAAAAAATACCCCAACCACACAAGGAACCCACAGAGTCCAAGTTTACTCGGAGCAGCAGCCCGCAGTATCACAACATGCTCAGCAGCAAGCTGTCTGCATTGTGCAGCATCGTTAAAGCAAGCATGTCCAGGGCACTGGAAAATCATCAGCCTAACGAGCCCACTCCATGCCGTAGAAATGAGATGCGGCTGCTTTCTGACTCAGCGCAGAAATAGATAAAGACAGGACGCTTCCAGAGCGACCTACATTTCCCAGCGGCTCGCACGAGGGATGCAGGTGCCCCGCTGGTGCACCCGTTCCCATGGTGACACCGAAGGATGGCAGTCCAGAAGCACGGTGCCTGCCGAGTGCAGCCACCACCCTTCACCCCTGCTCAGCGTGCAGGGCCCAGCTCGGCCCGGGCAGGAGCTCGACCTCGGCCGCGCACGCACATGGGCTTGTCGCTCCGGCGCCGCGTTCTGGATTTGCCCAGGGAAAGCTGGGAAAAGGGGAACCAACGCTGCGCTGTCATAAAGGCTGGGGTAGCACAGGGATCAGGGCAGAGCCTGCAGCTGGGCAGACGAAGGCTGAGCAGCAGCGGGGCAGGGAGGAAGGATAGTGCCCATCCCATTGGGCTTTTCCAGGGAAACCCGCAGTGGTACCCAAATTCTCCTTGCTCTGTTGTCAGCAAAAACCTCAGTTTTTCCCTAGATTTTTCAACTGTTTAGGGATTTACTTTCATCTTTATGAAGCGTCAGATTATGTTAATAATTCTGCACAGCTCTGCCATGGGATCTGCTGGAGTCTTTGTGTTCTCACTTTTATTGAACAAGAGGGAGAAGATGCCTTGGGAATCCCCTGAAAGTTCATTTACTGCATTCCCCCAGGGACCCAGTTTACAGCACTTGCCCCCTGGTTCTCTGTTAAACCAGCTTTACCTCCATGTGTTTCAGAAATAAGAGAGAAGACAGAACAAGTTTTTACTGAAATGAATAATAAGAGCTTAAGGGGAGGTCAATAAACATGAGAAGCATCATGATGACCTGCTAATCATCACTCCATTGTTCTCTCCCTACTATTAGAAAGCCCCTTTGATTATTTTTTTCTGGTTTCCTCAGACCTGCAAAGAAATTTCAATGGAGACAATGCGACTCTGTGTCTGTACCCTTTTTTCCCCACAAAGTGCATTTCTGTGCATGCTCTGATTTGATCAGACATTTGGAGGGTAAAAAATAAAATTAGAGGTCTATCACCCCAACAGGATGACAACCCCTTTCAACCTGGACTAAAGAGGCAGGTTGCTAAATGCTGACAGTTGTCCATTTTCTCTGAGGTTTTTCTCTGACAATAGGTTACAAACAGTTACTCTGTGATAGGAGAAGGCAAAGCATTTGTCATTGCTGATTCTGCTTCCCACTCCACCCAAGGGGCTGGACCAGGGCTACAGACAGTGAAGCCTGGGGGAGCTTTCCTCGGGATTCACGGAGCTGGCAGCTTGGGGTAGAAAGACGCTGGCAAACTTCTCAGCTGATGGCCGCTGTCTTGGACCCGTAACGCCTTGTGACAGCCTCCGACAACCAAGGGGTTGCTCCCACGTATGACAGTGTTAGCAAGGGTGAATCCAGCTGGGTCCTGCACCTCAGGGACTCACGAGCTGGAGCGTGGTCAATAGATTTTCTATTTATTTAGAATGGAGAATGCTATGGAGAATGCTGGAGCACCAATGGACCGAGGTATCCGTCACGCGACTTGATAAAGGGGCAGAAACTGAGTATGTTTCTGTTGGGACAGCAGGTGCTTACATCTAGTTCTCATTAAAATCAGATTTTTCTTTTTATTCTGAAGTAGGCAGTTCATCTTGCAATTTCAGTCCTCCAAACCCCATTTTGATACATGTTAAAAGTATGTTCAGCTTATTCAGAACTCATAAAAAAGCCTGTGGAAAAATAAACTATCTGGAGAGCAATTATGAAGCCCAAATCATAATTTAAAGTAGACTGGAAAATAACCCAACCCATAGTTTATGTAGTCAACCGTACAAGAATATTGTGTGGTTTCATTGTTATTAATAATGAAAAAATACAGTCCAGGTCTCGTCTCTTTTAAATAGCCTAGGAAAACACATTCAAAAGTATGGATCACACAGAGATTAAGAATGATTTTAGCAACTCATATTTTTAACGGTCTCATTATAAACTTATTCTTCTAACTCAACAGACTTTTAAAAAATAATTTTTGTGTTAAAATCTAAGAAATGTGAGGTTACAGGGTAGCAACGTGCTGCTATAATCATCGTCTTTTGCCTAGAGTGGCTGCACTGGAGTCTGCTAGTCGTTTTTCAAGTAGAGAGCTGAATTTAACTGCACATAGTTCATCTCTTTCTTAAACAACTCTCATAACACTTTTTTTGTATTACCCACAGTATAGTTACAAGGGTGCCAACAGCCTACCAGTATTTCTCAAGACTACATTACGATGTTTGCACGCTTTCTGTATGGACTAAGAGCAGTTAATACAGCTACTTGAATTAACAGATGATCAGCAGTGACCTTTTCCTGTCAAAACACAAAAGCTGTTGGAGGCGCAGAGCACCGACTGCCAGGAAAACAAATAACCAGCGCTCGGGGTGCAACCACACACCAGCCGAGGTGCGCGCCAAGGCAGGTGTGAAACCCCACAGACGCCGCTATGCGACACGCCGACTGCAGCTGTGAAATGGACCCTGAAGTCATGAAATCCAGCGTCTAAGGGTCAGGAAAGAGCAGACCAAAGGCTGCCTGGGATGTGCGGACAGGTCTCCAGGATGGCACTCTTGGGACGACTTCTCAGTTCCATCGGCACTATCCCCGGTGCCTCTTTCAAGCCCAGCCCAAGCCCCGCATTTGGGCATTCAGAAAAAAGCACCGCGGTAGCCACCAGCACCAGTTATGTGTGGCACGGAGGCACGAGGACTGCAGCCATTTAAGCTTCTGCATAAGTACCAGGCAGAAGCAGCTCACAGTCCATGGCAGGCACCAGCAGATTGATTTGACCAGAGCCAAGCAAGTGAAACCCAACCTGCAACTTCAGCCCATACCCACAGTGGAGGAGATGAAGAAACTCTGAAGGTCTCTCTCTCCATCAACTGCAGAGAGACTCTGGGTGACTCACTGCTGCATGACATTACTTTGCAAGAGGGTTTATATGAATTTTGGGGAGTATTTTTGTCAGTGTTAAAAAATAGAGCTCGGGTCCAGTGCTCATTTCCAAAACATCTCAAAGCTCAACATTCCCAAGGAAACTTGGAAGCCTTGAGCTTGCCAGACAAAGTCAATAGTGATGTTACTCAACAAATTATTGCAGCCATTTAGCAGCAATATTGCAGCAAGGCTTTCGACACAGTCTCCCATGATATCCTCCTAGGGAAGCTGAGCAAGTGTGGGCTGGATGAGTGGTCGGTGAAGTGGATAGAGAACTGGCTGAATGGCAGAACTCAGAGGGTTGTCATCAGCGGCGCTGAGTCTAGTTGGAGGCTGGTG
>Ga0181612_177537_pt1 | contig 17185 bp, 15 predicted proteins | sample HoacroProtozoa21_FD_119630 | JGI IMG/M metagenome (GOLD analysis project Ga0181612, IMG submission 119630) | Hoatzin crop microbial communities from Cojedes, Venezuel. Combined Assembly of Gp0051906, Gp0051904, Gp0051908
GAAGTTCGTCCTCATGTTCAGACGGAACTTCCTGTGCTTCAGTTTGTGCCCATTGCCCCTTGTGCTGTCGCTGGGCATCACTGAAAAGAGTCTGGCCCCATCCTCCTGACACCCACCCTTCCGCTATTTATAAGGTCCCCTCTCAGCCTTCTCTTCTCCAGGCTGAACAAGCCCAGCTCCCTCAGCCTCTCCTTGTAGGAGAGATGCTCCAGTCCCCTCATCATACTCGTAGCCCTCCGCTGGACTCTCTCCAGTAGCTCCTCATGCACATACGTGTGCAGCAGGTACAGCAGTGTAGGAGCTCACAGCAGCTCCAGCACAGGGGCCTAAGGTTTGTGTGTTGCTGCCGACAAGGTGTCGGTGAACCTGCCCCTGATGTGCTGTGTCACTGACAAATAACGTGGCTTCTCTGGGAAAACCTGTAGCAGGAATAGCTGGATAAAGTGTTGTTAATGGGAAGGGCAGCTCACTTTGTAATGGTTTGGTTTATACCTGTTTCTGCCTTCTCGCTGGGTAAGAGTAACGATGCCTCAGTGGGGATGTAAAGTGATAATGATCAGTTTTGTGCTGCATACTGCGGATTGCACTCCTGTTCCAATTTTAGGCAGAGTGCTTGAAAATCCATGTTTCTTTTCCTCCCCAATCTCCCGTCCCAAGATAAGAAAACAGCCAGCTAATACTGGGAAGTGTAATCCTCACAGCTTCCTAGCTGTGCAGCAAGAAGCGCTGTGTTCAGGAAGGGGCTTTTCCACCGTGACTCCTGGTTTTGTGCTCTCTGCCGTCTTGCCAGTTCTTAAATGTCAGCGGCATGGCATTAGCAGCAGCTTGTCCCATGTTTCTCTGGCAATCAAGTGAGCCAGTGGCTGCGAGTGTCTTCTTTTTATTCTCGTCTTTGGGTTTTTTGTTTGATTGTTCCAAAGCTCCTCCATACTGGATTTGTCTGGATTGCCCAGCTCCACTTCTCAGGCACAGTTGCCATTTCTTCATCGCCACGACTTTTCTGGCAGAGTAGATGGCTGCGTAGTCTGGTTCTCGATGTTTGTTTCTAGACGACGCGGAGGCAGTGTGGAGCAGGAACAGGGGTGGCTGCCCCACCAAAAAACCTGAGGTGACTGTCAAGGTTTATGTCTGTCGGCATCACAGGGCTGAACTCTGTGTAGAAGAGGCTTTAGGAAAGACCAGCCATGTTCAGCAGATGTGATAGTTTTGTGGCAGCCTGACTTGCACTGGAGCCACGATGGTGATGTGTGTCCTACTGAAATGCCTGTGGAGCCTTGGTCCCACTCGTGGGAAACACAAAGCAGACGGACTGCAGTGGACTTCAGGCTGCCCTGAATGGGCTCCTTGGTAACTGGCTGGCGATGCTAAAGCCTGCATTGGACTTCACAGCACAGGGGACTGTTAGATGCCTTATGGCAGAAGAAACCTGTTGGGAAGCTACTGTCCAGGTGGAAGTGAGTTTCACCAGGGTGCTTTGGAAAGCTGCCATGGTTACAGGCAGTTGTTCCTAGCAGAGCTGGTTACAAGGGTGCAGGTGGCAATCAGGGACGGAGCTCAAGCAACATGTTGCAACCGTGCTAGCCATGGGATCGGTCACCACTGAAATAAGGGCTTGAGCACTATGTGAACTGACACTGGTGAAGTCTTGACACAGCCTTCTGCCTTCTCCTAAACAGGTAAAGTCCCAGCCCGTGAGCGATAACATGCTCCAGACATGCAGGACAGATGGGATCACATAGTGTGTTTTGGGGAGAGCAAAAATGCTCCAGCACAGTAGGAGATAGGTGCCTTTGGGCCAAGCATCTTGGCTTGAAGGGTAGCTGCACGTTGTTGCTCTTGCTCTGGCTCATGGAGCCAGGCTGTGACCAAAAGGACTGAGAGCTCCAGAGAAAGGTGTCAGGGCAGAAAAAGGAAGGAACATCAGGATAGACCTTGAGCTGATCATCCGCATCCTTTGTGATTTGCTTTGGAAAGCTTTAACAGAAATCACATCATAGGAAAGTGCCTACATTAGTGCTTCACTTCCTGCTTTTTCCTGTCATTGGTAAGACCATGAGTATAATCTATAATTTTGGAAGTATTTTACACAGGGACTTTGGTGATAATATCTGCAGAGCCTTTTTCTAGCTGGACTGGGTCAGTGTGCCATCCGATGTCGTAGAGAAAAAAGCCCCTGAAGATTAAAAGTTGTGTTTTACAAAGATGTTTACTAGTCTGAATTACACCTAAGTCCATTATAGCTTATTGGGTAAAATATTTACCATATGTGTTTTCCCACTGTGAAAGACAGCTATTCTTGATTAGATGTTTAAATGCTCAGATGTTTTGAATGAGGAATCAAGATGAAGCTCTTGGTTGGTGGCAGAGGCAGCAGGAAGGACAATATGAGCCTGTGAACTGCCGGAAGATCTCCCGAGTAATAAAACTGCACTCTGCAATCTTGTGTGTTCAAGATGATTTAATCTTAACCTACACAGCGATCATTTCCTGCTCACCAGTGAGTAAGAGATCATCATATGAAAGTCTGCTCGATCCTTTTGTGGGCAAAGAGCGAGTGCATAGATCTTGGGTTTTCAGCAAACCTGGGGGAGTCTTGGTTTACCTCCTGCCACGGAGGAGGCTGTCCCTTTCATGTCAGCTACCATCCCCTCTGTGTGGAGAAGAGCAGTTTCTGCTCTCCTTCCTGTCAGCTGGCTTCTGTGTGGATGGGAGATAAACTTGATGTGCTGAAATGTTGGGTTTCATGTAGTCCAGTGGCTCCAAATTCTTATGCAGTGTAGCCCACACCTTAGCAGAGGGGTTGTTTCGTGGAACTTCAGTATTGTGTAGCACCCCTGGAGTAGTTACAACAGTCGCTTCTGTATAAAAGCACTGGTTTCGTGTATTTTAGCTACATTTACTGCAATCTAGCAATTGGGTCTAAATAGTGACAGAACAGCTCTCTGCTTGCTGTTGTACACGGCGTATGACTTGAGAGCTTGTAGCACAGCCTATTTGTAGGAACATCCCAGCACTGCTTGCTTTTAGCATCACTCTGGGGAAAATGAGCTCACGAACCTGCCGCCGTAGAGCCAGGACGGGTTTGCAGTTGGTTCCTTTGTACAGAAGATGCCTCTGCGTTGGGATAGAAGATTTTGATTTAAAAGCTGCATTTAAGATTCGGGAGAGGTTTTTCCCCTGTCCAGTGACAATTCTTAATACAGGTCGAGGCCAAGATCCAGATCATCGTAAATCTTTTACTCCCCCTTTAAAGGCAGATGTTTTCCTGTGTGGCCTGAGGGACTGAAATCAAGCCTGACAAGGCGCGCAGCCCTGCATTTTATTCTGGGCTTTTCCCCACTGCCTCTGTTGTATTTTTCTCCATCTGGAGAGTGGTGCTTACCTTGCACTGCTGTTGCGGGGATTAATTAATCCCTCTATTTGCAGAGTGCTTTGAACATGCCGGAACGAAATGCTGTTACCTTAATTGCCTCGTGGCTCTGCGCAGCCTGCTGTGACAGCAGGGTCGGAGAGCCAAATGGCCAGGCGCGGCGAGGCCCCGGCGTGCTGCCTCCGGAGGTCTGCCTGCCCACCTCCCTCCAGCCAGCCCAGCGGAGAGGTCACCATCCCTGCCGTGGGGCAGGGGCTTGCCGGGGCTCCTGCCAGCGCCTGGGCTCTTCCCTGTGCCCCATGACTGGAGCAGCCTCTGGAGGAGGAGCTGCCTGTGCTGGCGATGAGGCTGCCGTGGGGAAGTCTTCTTCAGCAAGACTAGCCAGCAGGTTGCAGGTTGCCATGCGTCTAGCACTGACTGCTAGAAATTTGGACCTAAATTTAAGAGCCAAATGGTTATATTAAGTTATCTGTTGGTGCTTGGAACACAAGAGGGGATTCGGCCTTTGCTTAGAAGATGTCAGACCACCGCAGGATGATGTTCTGCATCGTATGCAAATATCTGAGGACAAAACGGTCACTTAGCCATCTTAAAGGTGGATTATCAACTTTATCTGTAATCTTCTAGGCATTTAAGGCCATAAACCAGATCGCTGGTGCTGTCTTTAGAGGGCAACAGGGTTTGTGTATTTTTTTGGCAGAGGGCTGTCTTACATACTTGCGGTCTCACCTACTTGAATTTTCCTTGTTAAATAGCTGACCGTATTGTTTTGGAGGGGAGGGTTGGTTCACGGTAGAACAGGGGCAGGTTAAAGATGTAACAAGGATATTAACCAGTTGTAGTTACAGCAATAAGCATTTACATACCAGTGATTAATTTTCTTTACATCTCTTCTTACAAAAGAGATGCACTAGTAAAGCATATAGTGCTTCACAGATGGGCTGTAAAATATCAACAGAAACATAGTGGTGGCGTTTGCTGTTTCATTTCCTTCCGTCTCTTCATTTGCTGTCTTGCTTTATTGCTCTTCATTTTCTGACATTCTCTTGTCAGTCTCTATTTCCTCTGTTCCTTTTTGGCAAAGTTCTTTCCAAGCGGAACTGGCTGCCAGCATGGCGATGCTCATGCAGTGGTGCACCCGCCTGCCAGCAGCCCATAGCCTTGGGTGAGGTTGGCGATACGGGAGCTGCAAAAAATGCAGTCCACAAACGGACCAGGGAAGACAGAACTTACTTTGCAGCCATCGTGACGGTGGATCCTCTTCCAGTGATATATTCAGGACACTTGGATGCCAGTGGGAGGAAGCAGAGTGTAAGAGAACACAGAGAGGGAGAGACCTCCAGAAAAGCGTTTGAGTTACTAATCATGTGTCAGGAAATAAATTTAGGATCACAATGCTGCATGGACAGTGGTAGCTGTGGTCAGCCTGTGGTCACCTGCTGGAGCAGTGGTGTGGGCTTTACCTTGCGAGGAGGTGGAGGAGTATGAAAAGGACATCTTTCTTCAGTTACCTAAGCTGAAGAACTTCTGCGTAGGTGTAGCTTTCAGAAAATTCAGCTCAGGCATGAGAGAGGAGCTGTGGGAAAGGCTTGAATTACTCCACTTCTCTGAAAAAGAAAACCAAAATGTGATCGTAGCTTCAAAAAACCACCCAGGAATACCACATTGCGTCGGCATGTTTCTGGTGGCAATGCAGTCTGGCCATGAACATACTTACTACCCGTTGTCTGAAAAGATGTATTTTGATCCTATAAGAACTTAATTTCACCCATCTTTATTTTGTCAAGTCTATGTCACATTAAGCATTCCTGCTAAATGGAAGATTTGTTGGTGACACAGCCATGGGAACTGTGGTGTGAGACCTGTATGTTTACTGGAAAATAAGAGCTCGGAGCTGACAGACTTAGCCCGAATCTCGCGCTGCAGTGATACCAGTATGTTTGTGAGGTACGGATTACTGTCATTTCCATCTTTCTCCATGTGTTTTGCCACAATGTAAAGGGCTTATGGACGGCATTTGATATGAAACAGCATCTGTAAGAGGGTGAAGGATAATGGTTGATTAGCAACACAGCTGACTGCCCGTGTGTCTCTTCAACATGTACTGACCTCTGCCTTCTTCATTTAAAGCCGTGTGCCCTTTGCTTTCCTCCTGCCATGGGCTGTTTCATAGAATAACCCAAAGCCTTCTCGAGAGTAGTCCCTTAGTCATCCGGTTTCTCTTGGCCATCCTTGGAGCTCTGTTATACCTTCTTGACAGTGCCCCTCATGCTAGCTACACTGACACGAGCTCCTCCTCCAAAAAAAATTAACGCAGTTGCCTTGGGTAATGTTCATTCCGCCAATGTGCTTTGCTGTGATAAGAGGAATGACTGTCACTTGAGATAGATAGCTGGAAAAGGAAGTGAGGAATTTATTCAGCGGAGTACAAATCATATTGCTTTCTCTTCCAGGGGGCCAGCGGGTACCAGTGGTTGGTGTGAGGTGGAGGATTGCATGGTGTCGGGGACATGATTGTGATCCACACCACAGGAATGCTGTGCCTTCCTCATTCATTGCTTGCTCCCGTCTCCCTCTTTCCTCACAAAAGTAAGAGGATAGGCGTTCTTGTCTCTTGTTCCTGGTGGGTGGAAGAATAGCCTCAACACTCCTCTTCCTACACATTGTGTCCTTGCTGTTAAAAGCCTGCGCAGGCGCCTTTCTTCTGCCCTTCCTGCTCGCCCCAGCAGGGCCCAGGGCTCCTTTCCATGATCTCTGCCCGGTCTGGGTGCCACATCCCCACCGTGCCGGGGTGTTGTCTGCTGGCTGGTAGGATGCTGAGCCCCACACTCCGGTTCTGGCACCTCCGCCCGAGGGGAACCAGTATGGGTGGGCAGCTGGGGCCTCTGGGGCCGGGAGGCAGAGTTTGTGTCCTGGCTTTCAGCAGGAATGCCCAGGCACTCCTACACGGCTTTGGCTGTTGGCTCAGCTCTCGCTGCCCTGGGTTTGGGTTGGGTTGGGTTGGTTTGTCTGGAGGGGGTGGGGAGGGTGGAGGATGGGAAGAGTCATCCTCTGTGGCCAGCGGGTTACCCTTCATCTGGCTTTACTCTTTGACGTGCTGCTTTTCCTTGGCTTCTTCGGCCTCATCTGCCCGTGCAGTTGGTGGAGTGGGAGCTGCGCAAGCAACACTTGGCCAAGCAGTGGTGCCACCGAAGCCTCGCCATGTTGCACAGTGACCTCGGGGACACAAGCAAGACTGCAACGTCGCTTTCTTACCTTCAGTCACCTCGTGGCTCCATAACCGTGGGGTCTATCGTGTGCTCGCTCAAGCCACCACAGCCTGATTTAAGTCCCCAGTGTGCAGGATGCGAGGCCTTGGTCAGATCTGTTTGGCATGGGGACCATGCATGAAGGCAGCTCCTTCTAGCAGCAGCAGCAGCCCAAAGTAGAGCTCTACAGGGTCCGGCTTAGTGGCCCTGGTCATTTTGACCCTCACCTGGGTCTCATCTCTCTGCTGCCCTGGGCAGCACTGTGCTTTGTTTTGCTGGCCTTCTGGTGGGCGTCGGTGTTGGGAGACGACGAGATGTGCCGGAGCAGTAGGTGCACTCCCTTGCAGGTGTTGCCTGGTACAGTGGCAGCCTCTCTTCTGCTACCCCATTTCTACCTGCCTCCTCGTTGTCAAACGAGACACAGGCTGTCAAGAAACTAGGCTTCTGCGTTAGAAAATGTGCTGGTTTTGTCTTGTTTTCTTCTTCCCAGGAGACAGAGGGAGAGGAGAGGGAAGAGGCAGAGTGGAGAAAGAAGACTGACGGGCTACCCATGGCACTGCTGGCAGGACAGGCAGTTTCTGGTGGGGAACATTTCCTCCTGCTTCTCCTGTGCTGCCCGGAGGTGCTTGTGTTAAAAACACAATATGCTTGGGAGCTGGCCTAGGAACCGAGGATGGGAAACACCCTCTTGTTTTTCCAGCCACGGTCCAGAACTGACACAGGAGCTTAAGCCACGTGAATGTACTCATCTGAGTATATCCTGAGTATCTTGACGGTTGGACTTCATGATCTTAGAGGTCTTTTCCAACCTTAATGATTCTATGGTTCTATGATTCTATGATCTAGGGTTTCGTAGGAGAAAACCATTTGAGCAAAACGTACGAGGTTTAGTTATGAGTTTGCGTGGGGTAAAGGGAGTGGCTTCATGTTTAGCTTTGATCGAAGTATTTTTAGAAGCAAGTCAATTATGTACAGTATTCCTGAGTTTTCATTGCCCTGCTACATGATGCCAGTCAATCGCTGGAAATGTTGCATTTTTGTTGTCTTTCACCTCTAAGTCAATATAAAGCAAATAAATTTCATCAGAACTTCTGCTCAAACATTTACTGTGCTCTCTCGCTACCTCTTAAATGCTTAAAGTTGGTTCAGAACTGAGTATTAATAATTGCATTGTATTTATTTATTTTTAACTTGACTCTAAGTCTGAAAGCAACCAAGCAGAAAAAGTATTTAATAACCGAGACTCTTAGAGAAGCAGTACACATAGCCCAGTGCTGTTAACATCCTTCAGCAAAAAAAGATTAGTGTTGCTGTCGTCATTTAAGCTTCGGGGAGTGGGAGGGAGCGGTGGAAAGGAGAGGAGAGATGTCAGGTTCACTTAATGCAAAATATAAATTGATGTCATTTTGATTTTCTTCTTATAAGATTTACCACTCTACACGTAAATACCAGACAGCGATGTGGCTATGTTGCATTTCCTATTCATACGGAGAATGTGTTCATCTGCTGGAACTTAACTGATCACACTGAGTTAAGGAGAGGACAATAAAAAGCTATGGAGTGAATAATGGAAGGATTTAAAAATGAGGCATGGGGGGCAGAAGACAGAATACAGCATAATTTTGGGGGTGAAACTACAGTTGAGATTAACAGTATATTTCTGGACATCTGGCTGATCTAAAGTCTGTCTGATGATTATCTTGTAATTGTTAAACCTGCCACCTTGATGTATGGGACTAGGTCTGTTTAGAAATGCATGCAAAAAGGAGAATGGTTATTGATTCTGTGCAGCATAACTCATGTGGATTTTAGTTTGGAGTCAAATGAGTTTTATTTCTACTTTAGTTCATGTGTATTTGGTTCTTGTTTTGCTTTTTCTCAAAAGCAATGTCAAAACAAGAGCATCTGTGAGAAGCTTAGTGATAGGAAAGAGTTGAAGATAAAAAAGTTACCGTTTTCAGAGGAACTGATTTAGAAAGGAAAAATGGGCATCTTAGTAGTTACTAAAAATGCATCTTCTGAACAATTATATGAAAATTAGCATCTAATAATGCTGCATCTGTATTTAATCCCTTTCACTGTTACGGATTTTTAATTAAAGACTCTTTTGTCTTTACGCCAATTAGTTTGAGATCCTAACCTTTCTGCTTAACAAAAACGGTTGCAGCAGCTCTGCTGACATCCTCAGCGCTATTTGTGAAGACTGAAGACTACTGGGAAAAACACATTAATATCAGCTCCCATAGAAACACTCAGGCATTTCGTTAGCAGTTGTAAGCTGGAGAGACAATAGGGAAGGCTTTATTAGGCGAGAGGTGCTAAATGGAAAATTGGCAGTAGAAAATCAAAGTCTGATCGTGAATACGAACTGCAGCATCATCTTGCTGTTCACGTGTTTGCGTTTCCATCGTGCCCTGATCACTAGGCCACCTAGTAAGTAAATAAATAACTCAACCTTCACTAGCAAGAAAAAACAATATGATGGCTCAGTGCCAGCAAAAACTGCTCTGCAGCCATCTGCTCAGCATCAGCGCAGCACCAGCCAGCACACTGCGAGCGGGAAGCACAGATCATTCCTCAAGGCCTGATGGTCAAAATGTCACTGATTTTATGTCATTACAGAGTGTGTTTAATGTGACCTTTTCCTTACAGGAACCGTCTCCACTGGTGTTTATGCTTACACATCTATATTAAAAATCCACTGTAAATATGTTGTGTCTGTGTTAAAAGACTAAGGGTAGGGAGTTGAAATACTGAATATTTTGGTATGTTATACTAAGACAGATCAAATGAAAAAAATGAGCACATGTCAAGGGATGTGAGAGAAGGGACAGAATGATGCAGGCACGAGAGTGGTCAGAAAAGGTGATATTTATGTAGAGTCAGTTTTCTAAAGATGTTTAGGTACCTAAAGGTGCAGATGGGTCCTGGGGTTTTCAGATGGTCTGGTTGCTGGACCTCTGTGCAGTGAAAGACAGCCTTTGGAAACTGGATGCCTATTTTCTGCTGCCTTATTCCTTCTAAATATCTTGGGCTTTTGAAAATTTCCCTGTTTACATGCTGGGCTTCTTACAAACTCTGGTAATCTGGTTTATAGTAGTTATGAAAGCTGCTGCCTCTGTATTTTATCCTCTGCCCCGGGATGCCCATTCTTGGGTGCAGTCTGCATGGTCTAGTAGTGTTGACAGCCAAGTGTCAACGCTGGGTTTTTGGACTGAGAGACAAATGAAGGAAATAGAGGACATGAGAGCTCACAGCTCTGGCTTAGTGTCTAGATACCTAAAATCTGTTTAAAAAAGCGACCTGTAGTCTGCCAAGTGCCTTTGTGGATGGAGACTTCTGAGCCTTTATTTCAGTGTTTCTGCAGAGTCAGGCAGGCATTATTTTGTGGGTGTGTGTGCTCGCTTACGTGTTAAAAAAGGAAAAGTGAGATCTGAAAACTCTGTTCAAGTAATGCTGGATGGTTTTAGAGAGAGCCATATGCTTGCTGCTTCAGAGCAGGGGGATGAAAGTTTAGCAGGCATTGTCAAGTTGGAATATAAAACCTGCAAACCACAATGAAATCTTCTCCACAAAAATACCTATGCTCTTTTTTTTGCAGCCAGCTCTAATTTAAACTGGCTGTTTAGCTAGTTTTATGCATGATCCACATAGTCACATGGGTCATGCGTGCTTGCGAAAAAGAGTTAAGAGCATGACTGGAAATTCCCGTTAGACGCTGCATTTGCACCGTGGTGAGCATGAGTCGTGCTGCTGCTGGGGGAGTGAGGAACCCAGTAGGCAGCTTGGGGAACTGGTTTCTGCAGCTGTCGCGGGGCTGGTGGAGGCTCACTGCAGGCACCAGTGGCCCTGACATGGAGTCACGCACTGGAGTTTGAGAGGCTTCAGTCTTCTAATGAAGATATTAAAGAAAAAAATAAGATCGTGCTTTCTCAAGCCACCTTTATGCCTTTTCTGGGTTTCACTGCCAGGAAATTCATGTGTTAGACTTGGCGTCCACACAGCGCTGTGGGCATTCACTGCTGTGCATTTTGAGGACAGGCTTACCAGGGCTCCGAGGCTGTGCAGACTACTTCAAGCTTTAGTCCACTTCAGGGCTCAGGCTCTTCTCTGTGCTAAGTGCAGGTCAGGCAGAGCAGGTGTCTCTTGCAGAGAGCTGGGATTTGGGGGCAGCGAGCCAGGTCAGAAAACTGATTATTGTTATGTTTTAACACTGAAAAAGACCTAACATGAATATGGGTTTTGTGGTATGTAGGTATTTCTAGAACTGTAGTAATGGGGAATGGAAAGCACCTCCTGGAGAAAGAACCTGACTCCATGCTACCACTGGTAGCTACATCATCCAATGCCTTCATGTATTGACCAGAATCTGGCGAACTGGCTGTTGCCTCCAAACGTTCTGTTCAAAGACTATTCAGAAACTCATTTTTATGAGGGGTTAAACACCTAATTTTATCCCAAGACAATACAGCTGTGGTTTTGTAGCCGTGCAGTTCCCTGGGAGTAAACAAGGGAAGCCAGCTGAGCTCAAGGACACTTAGACTTATTCTCAGGTATTGTACAGCAGAGCAAGACACCTTCTTCTGTTCTTTCCTCATACAGTAGGCTGATCAGAGGTGGAAGAGATTAGCATTTCTTCTCTAGATCTTCCACGCTGTCACTATGTCATATTTGAACATGTACAGCCAGAATTGTACTCGACTCCAGAGCATATTTCATCAGAGCTTTTTTCTGTAGCACCCATATTTCCATGTGCCTACTGGAAATACATCATTTGCACAAGCATTTTTCACATCTGTATTGCTTTGTTAGCTTATACTCCCCTTCTGAGTATCTCGTACAGAGCTTTTGTGTGTAATTCCGGATGACTGAGACTAGTGTATGGCAGAAATCTGAATTCATATGCTGAGGACATTACACAGTTCATCGTGTGCCTTCTGTTTTGGTGTGAAATGCCTCCATTTCCTCCAGTGTCCTCAGTGTGACAGTATTCCTCTGTGTTGGCCAGTTTCATCACCAATAAACTTTCCTTAGGATATTCCTAATTTTTTGTGACGCTCATAAAAAGAAGTCAGTTCCAATGCTTGCAGAATTTCTCTAATAACTCCTATCAGCAAAGGCTATTGCAGCTTCCCCCATTTTGCCAGCTCCTTTACCATCAGGCTTTGTCTGTACAGCTCTTTTTGTGTTTTCTGCATGGTGCTCTGTCAGCAGGTTTACTGAAGGGAACTCAGAAGGTTCCAGTGGTTTTTCTGTTTTATAAAAAATGAGTCAGCTTTTCAGAAAGAATTATTTGGGTTAATTTGCAATAATTAAGCTTCAGTAAGCCATGCTGCGTGCTTTATACCACTTCCTACTTACTCCGTGCCTTGATTTAATAAAGTAAGTGAGGCAAACTAGAAAAAATATATTTTTATATTGAAAAAGGACATCTGTTTAAATTAATAAAACTTTTTTTTTCATTTCACTTAGCAGCAGTAATGCAGGCAATGCTGCTAAGTATGTACACTGGTGATCTTGATTTGAAAATTAATGCTGGTTTTAAGTTTTGAAAGGCACATTTTCATAATAGTGGTGCATTTGAATGGGACATTACCAGTTTAGGAAATAACAGTGAAGGTAATACCTTGCTGATGGCTTGCTGCTAGGTACCAGCCATTCCAAAAGAAGGAGGCAACGGCTCATGGCCAATTGTAAACGCTGCACAGATTTTTTTCCAATAGGCGGGGCTTGGTTTTCCATTTCTGTTGGCACTTTGTCAACTTGGACAATGGAAATGATATCAACAATTTTTAACAGGTTTTACTTTCTGCTTATATTTGCTTTCTTAAACAGTGTAACTCCTGTAATTGTGCAGCAGAGGAGTATTTACTTGCCTTGACTTTAAAATATCCATTTGAATGAGAAAATTTTTTTGTTCAACGTGTGTAAATGTGTTTCAGAAACCCTTTCAGATCTGAATTTTTCAGCAGATTTGATCAAGGTAAGTTCAGCTTACTTTGTCAGGTTACCACAAAGGCGAATTTAGCTGTATTTGGGCAGTCCTGTTAGGGGAGAGGGCAAAGTATGTAGAAAGGACATGTTTTTCATTATAGTTTAAGCACTGCTTTGCTTTGAAAGATGCTCTGAAGTATTCTTTATACGATCTGAGAAAGTAAGTAATACAGTGTAGTGGAAAAGGGCCATTCTGTTCTAACTTCTGTACCCAGCAGATTGCGAGCGGTGTTTGAATGTCCCTCCGTGGAGGGAAGAGATCTAGAGCCACTGAAACATTTGGCAGCTTCTCCATGGTTTTTGTTGGCTTCCCTTTGTGTTGAGCTGGCATTTAGAGGAGAGCAAACCTACCTCTGGGCTGTAGAGCCCAAGTACCTGGCAGGCATGCCTAGAAGGGGATGCCCGGGCACCTATGAGGAGCATAAAACATGGAGATGAAGCAAAATAGCAGCCAAAGATGAAAGAGGAGGAGAGAAAGATGGCAGAGCCTCCTTAGAACAGTTTTGTTTATTTTTTGTTGGTGGGTGAATTTATGTACCAAAACTGCTACTGCCAGATAACAAACTTCAGCGAATTTTCGTCAGGAAAACACGTTTGCTTTGAAGATTTGCTTCGTTTGCACTTAGTTATGCTTTTTTCTCTATTTATATTTCCTATATTCCTTCATTATTTATCTTCTTTCTGTTCTTGCTCTCTCGGTAACAGGCTGTTCTGCTGTGCTGTCAGCTGCAGCACAAAATAGCTAAGGTGAAACTTCTCCCAAGTGGTAAGTACTTTGGAGCCAGGCTTTGAGTTGTGTTAGCAATAATATTTATGTATAATGGAGGCAATGTATTGTGGGAACATTCTCACCTTCTGACTTCCCAATCTACCTGGGCCATTTTAGTGAAAGGAGAACTAACTTTTGAGAGCTTAATATCCTTTTACTATGTGTATGGTGTACCCAGTGATGCTTTCTACTGATAATAAAGGTATCTCTGCAGCTGCAGTGAAGCAGCAAGTCTCTGCAGTGTAGAAACTTGTATCTGAAGTACCAAGATCAATATAAGTGAAATATGAATGGAAATATCTGTGTGTGAAACCTCCACAAGAAATGGCAAAAAAAAGGGTTAAAGGAACAGCATGTTTTGCTATGGAGCACCCTTTGTATGAGTTCAATCAAGGAACCAAATGGCAAATAGAGGAAGAAAAACCTGACCTAAAGACAGGATAAGACAAAGAACAAGACTGGAACCATAAGATACCCAGATAAAGAAAACAGAAGAACTGTGAAATTCAGGAATTTTTATCTTAAGACTTCTGGGAGGACTAAAATACACTAATGAGGCAGAAGTTTCTGAACAACATTCACTCCTAAATGGTATGGAAGATAAGCTCCACATCAGTGTTTTGTGTCCCATTGAGAAGAACACAGGAGATGCTGTGAGGACTGGGCAGCCAGCATCTCCTGACCTCTGTGGTGTGTGTGCGCAGGTGATCCTGGCCACACTAGTTAGTTGGACACATGCGTCTTGGTACTTACAAGTATTTGAATGTGAGAGTGTCAGTAAGCAAAATCAGCTTTGGAGTTTCATCAAATAAAATCACCTTCTGCTTCCATGGAGTCTTACACTTGAGTTTTGTTACACTAATCTGCTACATCTGAGTCCTGAAGTCCAAGAGAGACTTACAGAGTAAGGAAGCCAGCGGTGATGTGGACTCTCTCAGAGAAGTTCCTGTTACTTGTTGGGCTGCGTCTTCTTCTCCAGAGGTTGATCATGGAGCGTTCCCTGTTGGTAACACTTCGATGGGGATAACATGTTTTTGAACAAGCAGAATGTACTGGAGCTGTTTGTCAGGGCTGTCATAGCTGGAAGCAGCAGTTGAGCGTTTTCTCCCTGTGAATCCTAGGAAAGTACACGATTCCCTAGCTTTGTCCTCAGCAATGTTCTGGCAGCAGAGCTTCCCAACAGCCTGGCATGCTTGGAAGCCATGAGGTCCACTTGTTAATATAGTCCATATTAAAATGCAGGTCTTCATATTTTTATGTGTTAATTAAGTAAGCTGATGTGCTCCTTTTGTGTATGCATGGACTTTGGAAGTGAAAGCATTGCAATGTGTGTTAACGATGTGCTTGACAAGATGAAATGGAAAAGGTATGTCTGGTCTTTTCCCATACTGTTTTGTGTCGAGGGTTTTTTTGGTTGGGTTTTTTTTTATTATTATATGTGGGTGAGTGTAGCAACTTTATTTGCTGTTGCTTGCCTTGCTGATACTGCTACTATTTCATTCCTGGGCTGCCAGGTTCCGATAGCTTAAGCTTAATGTTGCCCATTTGGTAAGCCACCATGTTGCCAGTGTGTCATCCTGGATTAACAGTGAGCATCAGCTACAGCCAGATAGGATGGCAAATCTGGGAGCTACCTCCCTGCCTGGAGCCAGTCACAGCACGGTCTTAGTGACAGCTGCTGGCAGTGTGTCGTAAGAGCTGCTGAAGTGAAACAGGAAAGCTTGGTAAATGCATGTAAGAGAATAATCAGCTAGGAATTTGTATGGCTCACGCTCAGCCTTTTAATGTCTTCTATTTTCTCTCATTAGTAGGTGGCTCCCCAATTTGGAGCCTTTACAGATCGTAGATGAGGCTTCAACAAGACTGGCAAAAGCGCAAACACAAATTTTACAACAACCAGTCAAATGAAATAAAACAGAATGATGTGTATAATGATGGTAACATTAGCTTCCCTTACTGCTAATATAAATGCTAGTAAGATAAATATTGAATATCTGTAAATAAACTATCATTATACTAGCATGAGACCTCCCTTCGAACTGTAATTCTTCTTGAGAAAGAGGCAATGGTTTTCTTTAATCTTTTCGACGGATGCTCTACACGGAATCATTTATTTTAATTGCTGTTCTAAAACATATAACAGGATTTTTAATGCCTACTTTTTATATTTATCTTTTTACTTTCCATTAATTGCAGTACTTGCATTCAAGCTTGAAAATGAAATTGCTTCCTCAACATATTTCTTCTCTGCTGTATGTAAACATGGGCATTTTTTTAGCTCTGTTTCCAGTGAAGCTGAAGTGCACTAGCGCCGAATGCACGCAGAGGCTTTTGCCACTTGTCTTAGTTGCAGGTGCTTTAAAGGAAACTCCAAAGAGCTGCCACGCAGAACAGACCTCATCTCTTACTGTGGGGAATTTATCTCATGACTGGGGGAACTGAAGCACCAAGAGCCAGTGGGATGGCTGCTCACCTCTGCCTTTCCAGGGGCTGCTCGGAGCGGCTCAGCAAGGCTTTGCAAGTTAGAGTCTGAAACTGTGCTTGCCAGAGCTGGGGATCGTGATAAAGTCCTCCTCTCTCCTTTCATTTAAACAGTCCACCTACTTCATTTATTTGCTTTGACTTCGGATTTGGTTAGCAAGTATGTTAATGGTATATCAAAACCTGATTAGAGCTGATGAGCTGAACAGGAATAAAGAAGTCTTAAAGTATTTAAAAATGAATCATCTTTCATAGCAAGAAGATATGCAAAGTCCGGTACCGTTTGGTCCATCTGTCATTTAGGACATCGCTGTAGTTGTTTCAAGAAATGAAAGCTCAAAGCAGAGAGGAGTAAGTGAAGCCACCTTCTGCAGATCTTTCACTGCGTCTCAAATAGCAGGAGCATTCCTGCTCTGAAGTTTTTAGGTATTTCACTGGTTTTGACAAAGGACATTTTACGTGCCAGACGGAGGTGTGTCAGCGGGGACGAGCGATACGCAGATGCAAGCGGCCACCTCCTGAGGCTCTTCTGAAGGGACTCACAAGAACTCATCTACAAATGATGAGAGTGTTGGTCCCTGCACTCCCAAAGGAGCTGTGGCAAAGCCACATAAAGGGTGAGATGAGGGAATCCTGCATGCGTCCTGCAGCTTCCGGATCCACACCAGAATTTAAGCTGAGTTTAAGTGGCGGGAGACCTGTGGTTAAAAAGCTTTTCTGGTGGCCTGACTGTCCTGATGGAGAACAGAGTTGCAGGTTAGTTTGTGTCTCAAAAGAGCATTGAAGTACAAGCAGTACAATTACATGTGTGTTATCAGCAATCTGGTAGTGTCACCTGCTATTCTGATTATCTGCTATTTTCTGTTGTCTTTTTGTTTTTAATAGCACCATAAAACTTTGTAAGTTCAAATATCTGGGTGGAAATTTTGAAGGTTTTGCTCCTGCTCTGGCTGACTTCTTTTGGTTTTGTTTCATCTGGAATTTAGCAGTTTGAGTGCAAGGCTAGATAAAAAACACAGGTTTTTTTGACATGAGAACACACACAGTCATACACACACACTCAAAAGTGTCAATATTTTCACTGAGCCATTCTAACATCTGGCAAAAAACAACTTATACATGAGGGATATACCTTTATTTTCAGACCCATACAGATGTGCAATACCCACAAACACAGGCACTGCTGCATCTCAACTATTTAAGCAACAGTATATGTATACAAAAATGGTCAGAGGGCTGGAACACCTCCCCTGTGAGGAAAGGCTGCGAGAGTTGTTTTTCAGCCTGGAGAAGAGAAGGCTCCGGGGAGACCTTACAGCAGCC
>Ga0181612_148915_pt1 | contig 17184 bp, 15 predicted proteins | sample HoacroProtozoa21_FD_119630 | JGI IMG/M metagenome (GOLD analysis project Ga0181612, IMG submission 119630) | Hoatzin crop microbial communities from Cojedes, Venezuel. Combined Assembly of Gp0051906, Gp0051904, Gp0051908
CTGGCCACACTCCTCTTGATGCACCCCAGGATCCCATTGGCCTTCTTGGCAACCAGGGCACACTGCTGGCTCATGGTCAGCTTGTTGTCCACCAGCACTCCCAGGTCTCTAATCATCACATACTTATTGTGAAATCTCTGCTCAGACCATTTGTTCAGCCTCTAAGTAGTTACATTTTATATTCTCTAGAGGAGGACAAACCTAGGAGTTTTAATCCTAAATTACACCAGCCAGTGGGCTTAGTGCCATGATTTTGCAGGCAGAAATTTGGATCTAGGTCCAAACTTTGTATCTCTACAATGGGCAGATCTGAAATGCAGCTTCTTTGTTTCTGCCTTGTGCTGCTGTAGAAGCTGCTGCCAAGAGATGTAGATAGTGAATCAAAGACAGGATCTTTTCCAGAGCTGTGACAGTGAGTAGCAATTAAATAGCTTTGGAACTCTTGAACGTAACAGCGTGAATGGAGGCTGTTTTTTCTTTATGCTATTTTTCCCTTGCATCTTCTCCCACCATTTCTGTAGAAGTGCAGAGGTTGGGACTTGGGTGCAATGAAGACAGAGGTGGCCCGAAAAGAGTCCAGACTGTTTGCATGATAAAACTGCCTTTCCAGAGCTACAGCAAGCGCTTCCTCTGGTTTGTGAGCTGCAAAGCATCGAGGTGGCAGAGGCAGCTGTGATCCAGAAATTTGTTTTTGACACTCTGAAAGATGATTATAGATCTGTTAGCAACCCCCTGGCACTATGTAGGCTTGCACAGCAATTACTTCTGCAATTACTTCTACATCACCCTGCTGGTTGTAGACTTTAAGAATATCCCCAAAATAATACGGAGTTTGGGGCTGATGGGTTCTGAAGCAATGAACTGTCAGATGAGCTGTGGCCTGTTGCTCTTCCTCAGTTGCAGAGCAGGTGCAGAGGAAAGCAAATAGCGCTGGTGTCCTCCCCCCTGATCGAAGGCTCATTGCTGCATGTTATCTGTAAATTGTACAATGTGGAGATGGCTAAAGAGCCACCAACAGCGGGCTGGAAGGACACAGGCAAGAGAAATGTGCTGTAACTGGGTCATGAATTGAAACATATTTCTCTGAAATTTGCTGCCTTCCTTCTCTCATCCAGTCATGAACAAGTCGCTTCTCATTAGAGTTTCCGTTTCCGTCCTTTATTTCACCACCAGTTCCACGTCACTCTTCCTTTGATTTTCTTTAAGCTGGTCTTCTCCCTGTTGACGCTGTTCCGTGTGCATGGACTAGTCCTTCTGCAGCCACAGAAGCAGAGACCTGCACTGTTCTTACCTTAACCACAACTTTCTGAATGTTTTTATTGATAACTCCTTTTTCCTTGCCACGTTACCAGAGGATCCTGACAGACAAATTGGGTCACTCTGACTTCCCATCCAAACTTAGTACTCCGTGCTCACTACATGCAGCACAGGTAAAAAGAACTCAGTTTTTTGCGTAAAAGTTGATTCTTTTTTTCTGTGCTTCTTGCGAGGAATGTGACAGGATATAGTTCAAGAATGCACTAATGTCTTGATGATTTTTTGCATCCAAATTATGCACATTAGTAACATGAGCAGTTCCTGGGTATGAATAGATCGGCTTCATATGGGATTTTCTGCTGTGTCAAGCATGGGAAGCAGGTGAAGCTGGAGGAACTGGAAGGAAGCAGTTTTGCTTACAAGGACTGTCGTTCTGAGTTTGGATTGGGGTTTTTTCACCCGAAAACTTCTTCATGATCTGAAGTTTGCAAGTGGGTTTTGTATATGAGTTCATTTTCTTCTGAATGTTGCTTTTGGGGTGCAAAGGGGAGGCTTGGAGGAGCTGAGGCAGTTGGGTCTTGGGAGTCAGTGCAATGCCGGTAATACTGTCCAGCCTCCCCAGCCCCTGATTCATTGCTGGTGGCTCCAAGAGGAAGAAGCAGCAACTGGTTATCCATGGGACTGCTTCAGGAAGGGGATTGCATATCATTCTGCAGCTCCTGCAGATCAGCTGATAAATGGCTAGAAAGAAGCTCTGCCAAAGAAAGAAGAAAGAAGTGAGAGCTTTGCCTTACCCAGCTTTAATGATGGCCCAGAACACTTACTGGGGAGGCCAGACGACCCATAAAAAAACCACAATTCAGTTATGCCTGGGAATAGGGTAAACTGAGATCAGCAATAAAGCAGCTTTTATACAAGTTGGGAGGATGCTGTAACATGCCAGCGTATTTTGCTAGCAGTGCCTTTCAGGGCTGTGTTACGGCAAGTTACATTTTGCATGGGCTATGTCCAGAGAGGATCTTCCTTTTGCGTTTCTTCTTTTTCTATTAATAAATTTTCTGCTGCATTCAGCCGTGGAGCAGAGGTGGTTTATGTGCTTGCCTGGCATTCCTAAGCAGTGGAGCTGGAAGCCAGGCTAAAGGAGTCCTGTGTGAAAAGGGCAGAGGAGTGCCTTAGTGCAGTAGTGCTACATCTGCCTACAGATACACCGGTTAGCAAAAGTTATGAGTAAAACCCACCCCAGTATTTTGTACTAGCTTTCTTAGCAGCCTCAAAAAACAATGTATTTTCACTGTCTTTCCAGTTATGGTGCAGATTACTGATCTGTGCCTTTCCTGACTTCTTTCATGGTTCTTCCCTTCAGTGGACTTTCCCTGGACTGCTTCAGGAAAGATCCTGTCCTACTTAAGAAGCTGTCTCTGGGCAGGAGGCAGGGATAGCCTTGCGCTTGCACATAACTAACTTCCAAATCCACAAATTCAACCTCATGATGAGCGCGTGTTGAAGGGGTGCTCTGTGTCCGGGGCAATCCTCAGATAATGGCCCGATTCATCAAGAAGCATCATGAGCACCAGCTCTGGACTGCCGTGTCAGGGTTACTCAGCTCTCTTCTTGTCCTCCTCTCTCTGCTTTCTCTCCTGTGGTCGGTCCAATTTATGCTTGTGTTGGGCTGACTGTGGCCAGCTGCCAGCCATCCACACAGCCGTGCTCTCGCTCCCTCTTCTCAGCAGGTCAGGGGTAGATAATAAGATAAAGAAAAGCTCATCGGTCAAGATAAAGGCAGGGAGATCTCTTACCAATTACTGTTACAGACAAAGCAGCCTTGACTTGGCAAAAATTAATTTATAACCAATTAAAAGAGATTGGATAGTGAAAAAAAATAAGACAAAACAGCACCTTCCCTCCTTCCTTTTTTTCAGGCACCACTTCACTCCCAACTGCTCTGTCTTTTCCCTCTTGAGCTGTGCAGGGGATGGGAAATGGGAGCTGTGGCGAGTCCATAACAGTTCCTCTGCCACTCCTTCCTCCTCACACTGTTCCCCTGCTCCAGCACAAGTCCCCTCCATGAGCTGCAGTCCTTCATGAACTTCTCCACCGTGGTCTCTCCACAGGCTGCAGGGGGATACCCTGCTCCACCACGGTCCCCTCCAGGGGAATCTCTGCTTCGGCACCTGCAGCACCTCCTTCTTCTCTGACCTGGGTGTCTGCAGATCTCGCTCTTACATTTTCCCTCACATGCTTTCCCTGAGGTGCCACCATCTTGGCTGGGGGGCTCAGCTGTGCCCTGCAATGGGTTCGCTGGAGCTGGCTGTGTCCAGCATGGGGCAGCCCCGCTTTCTCGTCACAGAGGCTGCCCTGCAGGCCCCCCCCCAGCACCTTGCCGTGGACACCCAGTGCAATGACTTCCACTCAGATGGTCAGAAAGTCCTTCCTGAGGGGCTGAAGTCAAGTTTTTGCTCTCTGTAACCCGGGGTGATGTGCTGTGGGTGCCTTGGGGTGTCTGCTGCTGCCTCCCAGGGGTGCTGCCAAGGGAGCCATGGTCGGAGACGCCAAGCATGGTGAGAAGGTGTGTGCTGGGGCAGACACTGCCAAGCGGGGCTCGCAGCAGGGGCAGCCGGAGGTGCAGTAACAGGGTGTCTCTGGAGGAGGGAGAGGGATGCTTCAGGAGGGCAGCGGTGGGCCCTTGGCAACACAGATCCCGAGCCGCAGCTCCCTCGTGATGTGGGCACTGCTGCATGGGCACTGCTGCACGGGCGCAGCGAGATCTGATGTGCAACATATGCTGCGCCATGGCAAAATCGTCGCTTTGGCCCTGGAGTGCTTCAGTCCTGAATTTTTTTTTTTTTGCCTGTTAAGGCTTCGTTACAGTCTGGGAGTCTTTGTCACTTGGGTACACGGCCGGAGTCAGAAGTCTTCTTCCTTTAGAATGTGCCACCAAGTAACTCCCTCTCTGACACTCGCTGTTGGTCAAGCGTTGCCCATGCTGCTGCACCCTGGGGAAGGGTGATGCTCCGTGGGGATTTCTCAGAGCTGAGAGGAGCTGAGAGGAAGAAGGTGAGGGTGGTTTTCTCCCCTGGGCTGAAAAGATGGCAGCCAGAGAGAAGCTCTTGGCCAGGAGCAGTATTTCAGGGAAAGGCGGGGAGGAGGCATGTGCAGCTGGAGGAAGGCTGGGGCTGAGGCTTTTTGGATTTCCTGAAGCTGTGGGATGTGGGAAGCACCGTGGGTGACAGACTTGGACGGAGCTGAGGAAACAGCCCGGCGCGCAGTGGGCACCGGCCCAGGAGGAGTGTCGGCCGCCCTTCTGCGGGCAGCCGTCCTCCCCTGCGCTGGGCCGTCGCGGGCGAGGCGTGCTTCATCGACCAGCTCCGGCAAAGCTAGCGCCAAGCTCCGACGGCTTTGCAGAGCCGTTCCCATCGCTCCCACACAGCAGGGCCCTGGCAGTCTCCCGTGCCCCGTTCCCAGCCCAGTGCAGCCTGGCCCGCAGAGCTGGGGGCTCCCAGCCTCCTGCCCGGGGGTGCCGGGGGGCTGCGCAACCCGGGGGCAATGCTGCTTCCCCAGCTGCCGGAGCCAAAATCGCTAACTGTTCGCCAGAGTGTCTTCTGACTGTGTTTTATGTAAGAAACCCAGGGCTTTAGCTCTTTTTCTTTCTAATCAAGAGTTCATCAAGACAACTGCAGTTGAGCATGGTTTAAAGTCACATGCGAATGTGGGCTCCTGTTAAAGTTTTAGTTTTGCGGATGGTTGCGCTTTGTAACAGATACCATCAGGAACCAAATTCCTAGATCCAAATAGCTCCCAGCTTTTAGACCTGAATCCTGTACGTTCAGAACACTTCTACTTAATCATTAGTAAACCAGAATATTAAACGGCATCAAAGTGTGGCCATGAGCTAGAGATTTTGTCAGTGAGGTTTAACCTTTGCAGTTTCAGAGCCAAAGCTTTGCATAAAGGAGAAATTCTAGGTAAATGTAAATAACACACACGTCTGGAGGATTAGCTGTCTCTTGTCCAGAAATGCCACACCTTGTAATTAAAGAAGAGGCTGTTAGTATGCGACATAGGAATGCAGAGGGTGTGGACCATCTCAGATTTACAGGCTATCAAGTTTTTGAGAGAGACTAAAAGCTATTTAGTGTTACAAAGGTGGTAAGACCTTTGTTCAGCGTTGCCCCAAAAATCTGGCAAGCCTCTGACGGGAAAACACTTTGCAAGTAAGATCTTGCTAGAAAAAGAATCTGTAGGAAAAATTCAGTAGGGAAACTCCAGCATCTTCTGAAATGACTGCTTTTCTTCCTGTGCTGCAACAGGATAATGGCGTATAGGCTGAATGGCAGTGTGTGTGTGCATGCAAGTTGCCTACTGTGAACTGGAAGGTTTGACTGAATATTTTAATTTAACTTTACAAGTATCCATTAAAATAAAAGTACGTGAGTGAGATTTAGTGCCAAAATAAGTGCAACAAAAGCATTTCAGCATGTGAAAAACAGTATCTGTGATGAAGATCTGAATGTAAGCACAGTGCTGAGGAAATCATTTTGGTCTTGTCCTTTCCAGTGAGTTGCTATACCTCAGGATATTTACAGCTTTGTAGAATAATGAATATTAACACTTGCCATCTCACATCCAAAGTGTCATGTTAAAAAAGGGATTTGAACTCTAGAGATTAATGCAATGAAAATTATGACATTTGGCTCAGTGAAAGAAAAGCTTTGAGTTAACCATAAAAGGCTCAAAATGGAAAATCTTTTTTTTTTTTTTTTGCCAGACTGCCATGGTGACTCTGTGCTCTGTGCCACGGTGTCCACATCTCGGATCTGGGTAAGTCTGCCTCCAGGACTCTTCTACAAGTCAGTCATAACACCTGTCAGTAAATCTAGGGAGTTTTATAGTGGGTTTGGTACTCATGAACGGGCTAGCGAAGAGAATCAAATGCACTAACAGGGTGCTAGAGAGAAAATAATCAGAGACCTACTCTAGCACAGCCATGCTTAGTAGAAGTTTGCACTAGGTCTCCTGCAATGAAGGCAAACTGAAGAGACTTGATTGCCTGACTCTCCTGCCTGGTGAATATGCTGTCTCTTTCATTCTTTTGCATGGGCGAAAGTTTCACTTTCTTGAAAGAATGGCAGAAATCCCCTCCTCTCAAGGCACTTGGATGTCTAATGGGATAAAGAAACATTAGCTACGGTGCTCTGAGTGAAGGGGGAAGCAGCTGATTCAGATGTTTGGAGTCTGGAGGGCGTCGTTATAATTCAAAGCTTGACCTCCAGTTGGACGATGTTTCCTTTCCATGCTAGGACTGGATTTGGTTGTGTCATTACAGACACACTATTGTGAGGCCAGATTTTGCCCAGCTGCTACAAGGGGACGCAAAATGCTGAGAAAGCTGCAGGGAGCCTCTTCGTTGTGTGTTCCTGGACAGCAGCCAACCTGCCATCAAAGGTTGCCCATTCCTTGAAAAAGCCCAGGGCTTCCTCCATCCCCCAGCAATGCCACCACCAAAAGGTGTCCGAAGAGAGATGGGAAGGGTATTTCCAGTGTCCCAGTTTGTGGGACAGAGTGTACAAGGTGGGCTGGAGAGGGAAATCTTCAGTGACAGAGAAGATAAGCAACGCCTGAATGGGAGGGTGCGGAAAACCGTCTCTCGGGGACAAAATGTAAGGCATGACAGAGCTTTTAATGGGTGAGCTGTCATCAGATTTCTAGTAATCTTTAGCAGTACGCCTCTGACTGATTTTTACATGCATTTGCAAAAACTCCTGAAACTCATCTGTAAGCTGGCCTGCCTCTGACCAGCACAATTCTTTGTGTGTGTGTTAGTTTGCATCAAATGCAGCCTGTTTCTTATGTAAAAATTCCATGGGAAAATCCAGGAATGACTGCATAACTGATTTGGTATGGCACTGGGCTTTAATTGTTTTCAGATTTCAGTTTTCAAGGCCAAGAAACCAAAACCCTAAATAATGTTTGATTTCTACCCCTTCGCAGACTGAGTCTCTGCGGAATGCACAACTGTAGCACTCAGCGCTGTATATAGAAAAGCACTTCCAGTGTCCTGCAGATGTCTGCTCAGTAGCTTCCATATGGCAAATTACTTGTTATTGGACCAGACTCTGCTCATGCTTGTGCAATTCTGTTGCAGTTGGCAAGGAGGTAAGGCAATCACAGATCGATCTGGCCCGCTGGGTCAGATAAACTCTCTGCACACTTGAGTAGAGGTTTCAAGCTGAATAATGTTGCTGGAAAAATTTCCAGCCCTCGCTCACGCTGGTGCAGCCCTGCCTTTCAGAGCACTTGAAAGGCTTAGGGGTCTAGTAATAGGTTAAGAGTTCTCTGCCACCTGAGTGCTGGGCTGGGTTGGAAACTCTTGGGTATTCCTGGCACCTGAGAAGCCTTTACTGGCCCAGTGCAATAAAATGGTGGTCTTAGTGAGGCGAAGGACCAGATAATTATAGAAACAAAATCTTCGTCCAGAAACTGTTCTCCCTGTCGAGGCTGAAATATTTTGGCAGGGGCAGCTTCCTCAGTGTCTCCCAAGCTCTATATTTTTTGTGGCTTAAGAGAACACTGCATTCACTCGGGGTTTTGAGCCACCAAACCCCATTCTGTTTTCTATTTATAATATTTTCCATGTTGGTTTTTGTGAGACTTCTGTGTGTATGTCTGAAACAAAGAACAAAATTTGAATTTAGACTCTGCAACCCAGTCTTGTCAGTACTCGTGTCTGTGCAGCCTGGCTCCGTGCCCACTTGGTTTCATGCTGGTGGCACTACGGTATGAGGAGGATATGTCTTTTGATGGTGTTGAGTGATGGCTGGAAATTGTTTCTTACATTCAGAACCTCATTCGGAGATATTTTTGATGCAAATGTGCTGGCTTCAGGTGAGTTGCACCTGCCTAGTTCAGGTCAGGTCAAATGCAAGCTCATGAGAGCCCACCTGAGGCTACCCTAAGCTTTAAAGATCCTTCTTCTTAATTAATCAAAAATTTTGCATTAAATCAAAGTTTGGTCCAATTAAAAGAGCTGAATTTGACCTAAAGTTTTTAGATAGATGCTGTAGTAGAAGAAGAGCTCAAGCAAGACCCTGGACAAATAAGGCAGAAATTCAGTGATCCTAACTTGTCCGCTTTTGCAATACAGGCAGTGGGGACACATAAATAAGAAGGTTTGTTCTTTTGGCTACTTTGTTTTAGTGTGCAATTTGCAAATCATATTTGCAGCTCAGCTAATCTGGAAATGGCAGGAAACTCCATTCTAGTTACGAAGAGACACTCGCCATCTGCAGTCTGGCAGTACTTGCCAACTATATGTTTGGGACACAGCAGTCTAGGCAAAAGTGGTATCATCTGACCCTAATATATCTGTTTCTCAGTTTAGGGTGTTGTAAGCATGTCAACAGAGCAGCTCTCAAACATGGCACATTTTGAAACAAGTAAATTACAGCACTAATCTAATGGCTGATTTTGTTTTTCTGACCTACTTAATTAAAAAAATTGTCTAAAAATGGAAATGCTGTTTAGCTTAACGCGAAGACAGAGCTGGCTTTTTTTTTTTTCCCCAACATCTGTGTCCAGAAAGGAAGAAAAATCCTGTTTTGACTGGCCTTCCTCCACCAGCCTTCTTTTTTTTTTTTTTATTTCTTGTCTAAAGCAAAGTAAGTTACATAAACATTCCACCTCTTTCCATAAATTGGCTGCAGTTTCTGAACAATAGAGTTACTGTGAAGAGAAGAAAACCACAGACACACCCCACAACTGTTGGTCACACAGCCAAAGAGAACTAAAGACGCATTCTTTGAAAGTACCAAAAAGGAAATCCATGGTCTTAAGGCAAGACCTTTTATGTTATGTTTGGAAATGTTTCTCATTTCTCTCTTTCTTCCCCCACCCCCGCTTCTTTTTCAGCTTTCTTAGTTCAACATGTTTGAGGGAGTGAAATGGCTCTAGACAGAACTTTATTCTTTGTCGAGATGTGTTGATAGTATTTGTCAGTACTCACTAACCTGAGACTGGAGAGTGAAAGAAAACTGAAAAGTGGGATTTTAGAAAGAGGAAAGAAAACATGTTACTAATAATGCCTTCGAGGCTTCCTCAGTACAAAAAAAAACTTCACTTGCAAGAAGAGAGAGACTGAGACAGAAATATCTGTTTAAAGCTGATAGTTCTCAGTTGTAAAAGTAATAATTCTCTTCAGAGAACAATAACTCTGTAGAAACAATTGTTTGCCTCTCTGAAGCATCTCAACACACTTTCCAAATGGGAATTCACACCCATCATAGCCTGTGTTCCCCAGCTGGGCAAGCCGATGTGCTAGGAGGTTAGATGATCCTGTCAGAGTCACGCTACAGCAATAAATACACCCTGAATTACTCTCCTCTGCTGTATCCACCAGCCTGCACAGCCTTCTAAACACAGAACACCAAGTGGTTTGGCACTGTCTGTCGATATTCCCTCTTGGAGGCTCTGGGATTATGATCTCAATGAAGGCAAAGTTGCCGCTGATCTTACTGGGAGTTAAGCAAGCGTAAAGTCAGCAGAATCCTGCAGGCACCAGGACTGCACAAAAAAGCCATGCCTATAAATCAGCGACAAGGTGTCTGCTCGCCTCCTGCTTACTGGTATGTGCTGCGAATATAACAGCAGCCCTGCACGCAGCTGTAAAACCCAGCTGCTCTCCAGCCAGCAAGAGGGCACAGCAGCATTTACCAGCTCGCCTTCGCAGCAGCCCACGCTTGAGGGTCCCCCCGGCAGAGCCAGCGGGGCTCGAGCAGCTGTCCCACTCTCCCCACAGGTGCCAGGGCTCCCGGCTGCACGCCAGCCCTGCCGTCGCAGCCCTCCCCAGCAGGGACACTTCCTCTTGAGACCCCAGCTCTCGCTCCAGAGCAAGTCGGAAGCAACATTCAGATTATCAGCAAGGAGAGTGCTTGCATTTCTGAGTGCATCTCTCTATATGTTGTCGAATGTGCTTTGTTCAGGAGAGCAGCAGAAGTGAGCAAATGTTATACCGTGTAAGGAAGAAGACTATGAGGATAGCTGTTCTTCTGTTAAGGTACCAGCAGAAAGCACATTCACTTTTCTTCAAAAAAAAAACAACCCACCCCACAAACATCGAGAGTAAACTTCAAATACAAGGAAATAAAGAAAAGTCTTCTGAAAACTGAAGACTGATTTTTAGAACATGAGATGGTTCTCTGCAATTTTGCTCTGTAGTCATAACTTGCAGTTGTTTGTGTCACGGTACTACTGAGGCATTTAGGCAGGATCGGGCTCCTCTAAGATACACAGTGTACATAAGCTGCTTCCAGGTCTCCAGCTTAAGACAGAACACAAACAAAGGAGGACAAAAATTAAAGAATTATAATCACTTACATGCTATTACAGCCAGATATATACAGAAGCTAATCTGGTTTTAGACACTGCAGTGGCTGGTAGGTGCAGTACGCAGCATGTGGACTGAAAAAGGTTAATTTTTGCCTTTTGCCTGCCAAATCATTTCTCTACTCCACCCTTGGTGTCCAACTTTCCAATCCCTGAGTCAGTGTCTGAAGTCAAAACAACCAGCTGGGCCTCACTGAACCTTTCACTGTGGGAAAGCTCAGCTCAAAATGGCTGCATTGTTTCTCTGTAATCTTATCCTCAGTGTTTAATATCCTCAGCAATTCACAGAATTTTCAGGATTGTGTTTTGGCCCTATGGGAAATGCTGACCTAAATGGTGTGAAGTTTTTGCTCTTATGTTATAAGGGAAAATATTTTGAAAAAGTAAACTATCCATTTGCTATCTCTATTGATATATTTCACCTACCACTTTGAGCAGAAAGCTGCAGGATTGAACTACATACATCTTTTCTCAGGTTAATTCCTGAAACAGGATCTGATGACCTGCTAAGGTGATAGACACCAGAAATGTACCTGTCATAAAGAATGTGCCGTAGTAACATCTACTGACGGAGAATAGTTTGCCCCAAGATTTTCAAATAGCCTTACAAAATTGCTCATGGGCAAAGCATGCGGTATCTATTAACGTCTAAAGATCCTTATATAGGCAAAAAAAAAAAAAGAAAAAGAAAAAAATGTGATTAATAGTAGGATTACAGGAGACAGGAATAATCTGAGAACAAGAAGACACATACTAATTTGGGGGATGTTGTGCTGTAGCAACACTTCCAAAATTTTTAATGTTGAGGTACAGCAAACAAAGGCCATGTTTGAAAAAAACACAGGAGGATCTCCAAATGTAAAGAAATAGGAAGTGTGAGCAGTGTGTTACATGTTGAAGGTTGGGAGGAAAGCTCTGCGAGTGTTTGCTGTGTGTCGGGCAGACAAGCTTGCCTCCCACTGAAGAGCCTGTTTTAGTGGTGCTGGCTAGTCTCATGGGTGCACTTGTTGCAGCAGGTATCAAGGCAGGTCTTGCAGGCTGACCTCAGCTTTGGCAAGGAAAACTCGAGAAGAATCCTGTTAGTACAGTTATATCCTCAGCTGTGAGCTGAAGGCCAGAAATCCTACGTTTTGTGGCGAGGTTTGAGTATCAGGCCAATGTTGTGACAAGGTCTTTGAAGTCAGGTAGCTGTATGGTGAGGACCTGTTCATGTACCTGTTGTACAAATTGCTCATGTGTACCTGGGATGGCAGTGGTCAGGCAGGCTGGGAAGCAAAAGCAAGACTTTTCACAGCCAAGGTGGAGGGGTGAGGGGTGAATGGGCAAAGTCCCTAGGGTTTGGTTGGTTTAAACCATCTGATTCCCTCATTAAGAACTTGATGTTAATGCAGTGTCTGTGGTGATCGGATGATGATGATGTAAGAAAATCACATACTGGAGAAACTCTGAGAAGCTCTTGAGCTTCCTGGTCATTACAGATAAGTTCTGCTGGAGACTGAGTCTTACAGCAGACAGCTGCAGACTTCTGCTGCTGGACCTTGATCCCCAGTCTATGCCTGCTTCCACCCCATTCCATAGCCTTGCTCCTATATATGGTCTTTTAGTGGTAAGCTTTTTTTTGTCTGTGGGACATGTAAACATCTTTTATTTAACAGGGCACATTTCTAATCTAGTCTTGGGAACGGGATCCCAGGTCTTGAGATATCTGGTGACCGGGTTTTGTTTTGTATGTTCAACTTTGAGAATCAGGCAATTAGCGTCACTGCTGCACAATGTATGTACTCGTGTATGTAAATTAGGTTCCTGCTATTAAACATATGAGTCTGAAAGATTTGGACCTCCCATTTAGGGTTTTCTTCCCCTTAGGGAAAGGAACCCATGTTAGAAAACATAGATATGGAATGTCTGATTTAAGTTTTCACTATTACTTAGTTTACATGAAAAATCACCACTGACATTCCTCTGCAATTCTGTGGTTTTCACAGTTCGCTTCCCTATTGCTTCTGAGGGGATCCCTCCTCACCAGCCTGAAATTCAAAAGATCAATTGTGTTACAATTGCATGAAAAAAGAATGTTGCAATTGTGACCACAGCAAATTATACCAAAGCTCTGTTGCTGATCTATACACAGAATGTCAAAGCCCTTCCACAGATATTTGCTTTGGTGTTGTCCATGGCACTGTCCTCGGGCACCGTGCAAGGAACATGCAGGCGCCATACAAGCGATACTTGGGCTTTTGGCTTTCTTAGGAGCAGTCTGCCAGACAGATCACAGAGATTGTGCCACTGAGAACTCAAACTGATTAGACATGTGTTTTTAAGTGAAATTGTAAATGAGGAGATCAGTAAAGACAGATGCCACATTATGTATAAAAATCTGCAACTTGGTTAAACTGAGTTTCACATGACAATAGGTCCTTATAGTGATCTTAGTAGAGAAGAACTTTCCCTTCTGTTGACTATTCCTACTTCTGTTCTTTGTACTGCAATACTAAGGACTAAGAGGACATCATGTGATGATCTTAGGGCCATCATGCTACTGAAAGACATACCTGAGATCATTGCTTACAGTAAAAGCAGATTGATGTTTGTACTACTTTACAGCTTCTAACTTCTAAAAAAACCCCACATTTTCTAATGCAAAGTTGCAGCCTGGTAGACCTTTTCAAAAATCATTGTATGTGTGACAGGCTGTGGGCCAGTCTTGTATAGCTACCTGAAATCCTGATACCAAAACAGTCAGAGATGTACTCCCGAGAGAACCAGAAACTTTTTTTTCTTAGCTAAATTACGCACAAATATCCTTACATAGTCCATCATTCCATTAAGTCTTTATTCCGTTTCCTTGTTAGCTGGACCAGGCAAGTTTGTGATGCCCTCAGCTGTACTGTGGTCTGCTTGTATTCCTCACTGTGTTAATTTTTCTCCCAGGTATGTTATTTTCATTAGAGAGAGTTTATACTTTCGCTTGTTTAGCTTTAGCCAGAAACGTCAGCTCTTTCTACTTGAAGTCCCCAGTCAAGCACTTCTACTGTTTTTCCTCAGAGCAAAACATAATCTTTATAAACCTTACTACCTTCTACAGCAACAAAAACATGTTGTATTTTCCAGTCAAAGGTCTCAGGTGCCAAGCACAACTCAACTAGCAGAAAGTGTCTCCCAAAAAGGTTGGTGAATATGTGCAAAGATGAAGTGTTTTTCTAAAGGCACTTGCCAGAGCCCTTCTGACACACCAAGCTTAGAAAAATATTTGGCATCAGGCCCTTCTTCCAGAATTTCTCCATTTGTAGACAGTGGAAAATGCCTTCTTTTCATGTATTCAGATCTTCTGGGTCTATGCGTAAGCAAAGCCTTCAATCTTTAGTTCAGCAATGGCTGGTGAACACACCTGTTCTTTTAGCTTTTACTCATGATACAGTTCTTTGTTTGGTTGGACCATTTCAGTTTCCTAACTTCTCCCTTGAGATAAGAGGATATTTTCTAGGGCAGGAGCTGTAGGATGGCTGAGATCTTTTAGCTTTTTTCTTTACCCTGGAGGGAGTATGGTCCGCTGCACCTCCAGCTTGCCGGTCCTCCTGTGATATGGAACTTAACCTCTGCATAAAAAACATATGCCACATACCATGAACAAGTTCAAAGACTGGGAATGAGGATTTCTGAAAGCCAAGCAGACATGAAGACTCATGGAGATGAGGGAAGACATGAACTAAGGTTACTCTTTTGTGCCACTAAGCTATCTCGGCGATCTGGCTGTATTCTTGGATGTCCTTCCCATCTGGCTTGCAGGTCTTCCTGTAGACCTCCTGTTAAATTTCATCGGTTACCTGTTATACACTATATCATGCTGCATGGGCTTTTCCTCCATTGCAAAGTGCGAATTCATTAAGCAAGCATGGTGCAAATTCTGAAGTAGGTCATGATATGTCCACAGTAAGCTGGTAAGTAGGTCGATAGAGCAACCCAAGTCCATATGCAGGCTTCTCCAGCTACGCTTTCCAGGTATATCCACCACCCAGTTCTGAATACAACAGACTATCACTTGTTTTCACAGCTCCTTCATGAAAAACACAGTGTTAGTCTCTGTTAGAATTCATGGACCCAGCATGTGGACTCCCAGATTAGAGACTGAGACTAGATAAAACCCAACTAATATCTATGATTTTTTCCTAGTTTCATCTCTTGCTACTCACATTTAAGGTATTTCTGAAGTCGTGATGAAAAACCCCACTGGTTTATTTCTGCAGAAGCCAGGGTGCAATATCAATAATCTTTTATTGCTAAAATCTTTATGCAAAGCAACACCTTTCTATCAGCTCATCGCGTTGGTTTTTTTTTGCATAATTTCCTTATCCTGACAGAAACAGGTGACCAAGAATTACAAAGAAAAAAATTATTTGGGATTAAGTTCCAAAGAACAATTCCTTAAACAAGTCATTTATGACTTAAGCTACTTTATAATTATTGTAAATCATACCTGGTCATACATCCCACATACACTGAGGGCAATTTATTCCATTGCTTAAATGTCAATTAGTTTATAATTGCAGCACTTGAACATTAACAACATCTGTAGCGTCAAGTGATCCTGCAAATATTTCATTGAAATCCTTGATGTTGTAACTGTCCAGCTGCTATATACATAGGCCAAGATCCAAAGGTTTTGCTGCATTATTACCCAGTTAACAAAACCAAGGACCTTCTTCTGTATAGTAAATCTTCATAGCTACTCATACTAGTTAATAAGGCTCCCTTATCAATTAGACTCTCAAGGATTCTTTTTTTATTTTTTTCTATTTGAATTGCTGTAATTGCCCAGAGCTCTCAAATGCTCAACTCTAGATGGAGGCCAGGTCTGCTAACGTACGTTATATTACTCCATCAGAGTGAGTTACTACACAGGCAGGTAGCAGCATAATCTAATGTAGGGAAAACCTACAAACTTGCCCCATGAACATAATTTCTGGGTAACAGCAGAAATAATTACTCAAAGTCAGAGTTATTGCTGTGTGCTCTGGCTGATAGTAAATTAACAGAAAGTGGGTTTTTTTTTTCCTTTCACTTGTGGCTGATAAAGAAATGCAAAGTGTCTTCCTGAAGGGTCTCTTCATTGCTACGTAGAACCATAAGAGGTTGCAAGATATGGTCCTTCCCTCCTTCTGATTTCCACCTGCCTGTCATTTCTAGCAGCTGTCTCATTTGTTCCTAAACATCTACAAGGACAGGAATTGCTCCTTTGGTAACCTGTGCCAGCACTAACCTATCTCTTTAGCAACTGCCTGCTCCCCACTGCTCTGAAACAGATTTGGCTCTTCAATTTGTTCGCTCTCCAGACATAGCAGGACACTGGTGACTCATCTTAAAGCATGCAGATAGTACGTGCTTTTCAGGGAAGAACGTGTTTGGATGAACAATCTGTAAAACTGATGTTTCTTCCTTTTTCAATTAAACTGTTTGGCAAAAATAGACATTACTTTGCTTTCCTGTTAAAAAAAACTGTTCAGGAACTGTGTGGGAACCAGTCCCACCCAGCTCACGGTGACCAGCTGGTTGTCAATGTCTCTAAGTTCTCCGTGGGCCAGGTTATTGCAACTGTCCTCCCTTGTGTCCTTGTGCTCTCTCGCACACGGGTTGCAGCGTGCTTCCTCCCAGCCACGCGCTTGGGCTGGGCGCGGGGCTGAGTGCCCGCTGACTCTGCCCGGCTGCGAGACCGGCCGTGCCTCTCTTAAGGGTGTATGGACCGTGCGTAGGTATGGATGGGATAGTCCCCCAGCCAAAAGAATTCCTTGCAATTTGTATCAGGATCATAAAATAGAGCATAAGAGAAAAAGCAACCAAAAGAAAGAGAAGCTCTACGTGCCTGCCATTTTGTCTGGTCACAAACAGGGACGGGCTGTTTCACGCAGCTCGGTTGGAGTCTGTGTTTCTCATCTGTTTCCCATAGTAGTTCCCTGTCAACTACCAGATCCTTAAAAAGAAAGTCACTTTTGTCCCTTTGTTTCAATTTCAGGGGCCTTTGTTATATCCTAAGTGTGGAAATGTGGATTTTTGGCTTGTAACTGGAAACACACACACACACAAATTTTTCCAGAAATTAAACCACCACAACTAAAGGATGTCTGGATTTTTTTTTTATATGGTCTTTATACATGGGTTGTTATGTGACCATGCTTTAAAACTATTTTCTATTAATAATCTTATTTCTTTTTATATGGAAGGAGGGCTCAATAGGCTAAAATTCACTCAGATATTTTGTCAGAACTGGCTAAAGTAAAATCCAAGTTCCTGCAAAATACCATTTTCCCTGAGACTTCTCTCTGTCACTGACAGCTAAATAAGTAATAGACAAAACAAGTGCTTCAAATAAGCTTGTTTGGGGGTTCTCTCCACAGGCAATGTGAAATACAATGGGATTGGGAATTTCATGTTAATTCATCTCAGAATAAGCATGATAAAACTGTGGGCCACTTAGCAAGCCAGGAACTCCCCTAAGTGCACATACACTTGCAGACATCTCCAGTGTGTGTGCAGAGCCGGGATGTCCCTGCACGC
>Ga0181612_129355_pt1 | contig 17183 bp, 9 predicted proteins | sample HoacroProtozoa21_FD_119630 | JGI IMG/M metagenome (GOLD analysis project Ga0181612, IMG submission 119630) | Hoatzin crop microbial communities from Cojedes, Venezuel. Combined Assembly of Gp0051906, Gp0051904, Gp0051908
GGACAAGGGGCAATGGGCACAATCTGAAGCAGAGGAAGTTCCATCTGAACATGAGGAAGAACTTCTTCCCTCTGAGGGTGACAGAGCCCTGGCCCAGGCTGCCCAGGGAGGTTGTGGAGTCTCCTTCTCTGGAGATATTCCAGCCCCGCCTGGACAAGGTCCTGTGCAGCCTGCTCTGGGTGACCCTGCTTGGGCAGAGGGATGGGCTGGGTGACCCACAGAGGTCCCTTCCAACCCCGACCATTCTGTGATTCTGTAAGCCGCTTCTCCTGCTCCATGGCTCAGAGCAGAGCCCCGGGCTGGAAGCAGGGCCACGCGGGTACACGGATGCTCGCTCTGGGGGTGCCATGCCCGGGAGGTGCGAGCGGGACGTCTCCTGCTGCCTTTAGCTTGGCTGGCTCAGCCAGCCCTTTCCCCTGCCCGCGCACAGCCCCGGGGAGAGCGGAAGGAAAAAACGCACGGGCCAGCCAAGCTGAACCCCGGCAGGTCGAACGCTGCAGCACGGCTTCTCAGGGATGACACGCGCACATGAGGCAAGGCTGCTTCTCTCAGTGTCTCGCAGAGCCCTGCGCTCACCCTGCAGCTGCAAACACCAGCTCCCGAGCCCAGGCTCCAGCACACGCTGCCCCCCTCGCGGTGACGAGGGTCTTGGGTGGGAGGGAGGTGCTGGGGCGGGAAGTCCCGGTGCGGAGCGCAGCCCCCCTTCCCAGGCAGCGCCGTGCGTGCAGCTTTGGAAATAATCCAGTCTTCATTAGCTTGTCAAATTAGGAAACTGAGAGCTGTCAAAGTGTAGCAAAGATTGGAGGTGGCTTTTACAGCAAGCCGTGGGATCTCCCACTGTTTGTCTAATCTAATTCCTCGTCGTCGTTGTCCTAAGAGAATCCTTACAAGAGCGTAGCAGAGTAGAAGTAGAGAGACGAAGACACGAGCGGTTTCCAGCTGAAAGCACCTCTCTTCCGTGTGCGGGTGCAGATGAGAGGGTTTGTATAAGCTGCTGGCGATCAGTAATTTTCCTCTGTCAGTCATATTTTGGTTTTAAGACAACTCTTAAGCTTCATCCCCTCTGGTCAATCCTATCACAGGAAGAATATAAAAAGTGGTTTCTTTTACACTCCCATCAACTGGAAAAGACAGAGCATTGACTGAGCCCCTTCTGACCTGCGGAGCTTTTGTGTTCCTCGCTCCGAAGCATTAAGCTATAGTTAATTATTGCCAAGGACAGTGTGCCAACCTGCCACGCTAAAATAAAAGCGCGCAGAAGAGCGAGCAAAGCACGCAGCATGAAATGGTTTTAAGTTGAAGACGCTTTGATGCGCTTCTCTGCAGCACTCGAGCGGCATTGTGGAGGCACATCACACGATGTAAAAGCTCCTTCTCTGCTCCCTCCTGCTCTTTCTCCAACACTGCTCTCCAAATCAAAACTCCACAAGCATCTCCACAGGGCAAATAAGCCACAGACCAAAATAATCCATTCTGGTATTGTCTCTTATTTCCACAACCACTTTGTAAAGGCAGTTTTAAAAAAAAGCAACAGTACAAAGTGAGGGAGCCCAGCAGAGAGAAGTCTTCATGCGCAACCCCAGCCTGCTTCAGTGCACGCGAATGGGGCGAGCGCCCGGTGAGGAAACCCCACGTGCTTCGTGTGATCTTTTCAACAGACGTAGCTCAGAGGGGAGGGACACGCTGCTACTCGTGGAGTAACCGTGGTGGAAACACTCCTCCCCGCGGAGGGGGCACGACCGGGTCGTGCGAAGGCACGGTGGCTGAGCTGGCAGCCCCAGCACTGCTGCCGCGGCAGGAGGGCAGAGGGTTTATTCTCTGATGGCAAACACCCCTGTCCTCCAGCGCGGGCTTTTAAGAAGGCAGCACCAGAGAGTCTTCTGAAAAAGTGAGAAGTGGGACATCTCAAGCTCCTGCAGCCGAGATGAAGCCCTGGAGGAACCAGCTGCTGCAACAGCAGAGGAGGAACAAGCTATCCAACAACAGCAGCAAAACCACATAAATTAGAATCAACACCATATTTGCTGGAGAAAGAAAAGTTAAAACTATGCCAGTAACTGGTTGGGGATCGGCTTTTGAGGCTAAGTTACCATCCCTTGCCTGCTAATTGTCATGTTTTCCAAAGATGTCATCAACTTCAACAAACTCCTATTTAATTACCAGAGCAGGACATTGTTAATTAGCCAGCCCTTCATCCCTGTTAAGTGCAATTCCCAACTAATCCCTCCAGCAGCAGTTGTCTCACAGCCTGGGGAGCTGCAGAGACCTATCAGAGATGACCCCAAACTCATAGGGAGCGACCAGAGCTTGGTCCTTGCCTGCTGCCAGAAGCTGTCTTCAGCCCTGGGAAGGTGCAAACCAGCACAAGAACGGTAATACTCAGAATTAAAAAGCTCTTCCTCTTACCATCTCTCAGCTGTCCCTCCTGGCTACATTTATCCCCGTGGCTTCAGCCATAGCCCAGCCAGTGACTCCTCCCCAGGGCTGGTGCTCCCGCTGCATCCCCGTGTGAGAGGCCAGCAGCTCTCCTTCCGCCAGCTCACCACCATCCTCCCCTTACCACCACGGAGCATCAAATCTTTTCCCAGGAAGATGCTGCAAGCACCTTTTACAAGCTGCTACAAGCATTTCTAAAGCCAGCCCAAGATCCCCCCCCACTTCTCTTCTCACCTGGCTTCCCAGGACAGAGGGTAAAATGATCCCCATGCGACAGCACCTCCACACCCAGCAGACCTGGTTGGCAGGACAGGTGTATCAAGGCTATGAAGTTCGTACAAAATTCATAAAAATAGCCTGGCTAAAGGAGACAAGCACTCCAGGTACGTGAAAGGCTTCAGTATGACCTTCTGCCCCAGCCAGACACCAGATAAAGCCCAAGGGCACTGTCCCAGCATGGGCAGGTGTCAGCCAAGGCTCGTTACCACCCCAAGAGGGAAGCAGGTTTCTTTAATTCAGCTAATGCAGTAATCTGGAGTTTCTTTGCTGTCTGTCTCCATGGAAGTTAAACGTTTCAATTTTATGTTGAAATGCCAGCAGAAATTCATTTTGAGAGGAAGTTGCAGGCTCTTTTTTGATATCCATTTAAACAATTTAGATGATCTTGAAGTAGTGTGGGGTTCATTTAATCAAGTTCAATAAAGCCAATCTCCGGGTGAAAATAATAAGTATTTAAAATACTAAAAGAATTAACTGTTCAACAGCATCTGGTATAAATACATCTGTGCTCTGGAGATCAGTAAGGAGGAACAGACCGTTCAAAAATTCTACAAAGTCTTTAAATTAGTGGTTGCAAAATTCCAATACACAGTCTGTCCTGTTCCTGTAAACTTGCATTACCTATTTTGCTTCCAGGCCAGTTCTGGATTGTGGCATACGATGTGCTGAATTTTAGTCAGAAGATATCCATCAACCCAGCTTCTCAGTCATAGTAACGATTAGCATCAGAATAAAGCCCTACAGAAAAATCCCTAATTTATAGACTAGGGATTTAGAACAATGAAAAATTGACATTTCACAATGTGGACTGTGGCAGTCAACGTGCAGCTACGCTGTCCTATGGCTAGGATAAAGTCTCTCTCCACCTCTATCCAATGCTCAAGCAGAGAGATCTTTAATATAGAAGTGCCATGCAAGGCAACTACATAAAAATAATTTCCTTCAACAGGGTGAATAAAGGAATATCTCAAATTAGCAAATTCCAGTGACATCAGCAGATTGGTGACTTCTGCCAGCAGATCCGACGCTGCTGAAGTCAACGTCTGTGCTCAAAACAAATCTGGAGCAGAGGGGAGAGGCTCTGGCTTGTTTCCAAAAGTAAAGTAAGCAGAGGCTGAGGTCTGGGATTAATTCCCCATTAATGGGGGAATGGTATTGGGTACGGGATTAATTCCCCATTAATATTCCAGTCACATTTCCTCCAAACACAGGGAAGTATTTCAAGTGAGAAATCTTGCTCATCGAGCTGTTGAAAGCTTTTTTGGCTGGCACGTCACCGGCAGCTGTGTCTCCAGGCCTCCCTCCGCCCGGTCCCTGGAAAAGAGGGAACCCCACTCCTTCCAGATAAAAGCAAAGGTCACGGCAACAAGTTCATTTCACCTTGCAGGGAAAGCACCTTCCTACGTTCCCTTATTTCTCAAGGAGGCTGCGTATCTCTGCACAGGACTCGATGGGCAACGATGTACCTACAACAGAAACTACACTGAGTTTCAGCACTGTTTGTAGTTAAATATAGAATTATTTCTTTTTCTTTCTTTTTTAACCAGATCTCAGACAATTTAGAGGTAATCCAAGGGGAGTAATATTATAAAAATAAAACCTTGCAGCATTAGATGTATCTTGGAAAGTCACGGTGGTAAAAATTAAGCAAGGCTAGCTGGGGTATTTCATATACTGTCACTACAGTGTATATATATATAAAAAATATATACATAAACCTCATCATTAAACTGATAATAGTCTCTACACTTTTTATTTTGAAAACTCAATCAAACTGCAACTCAAAATTCCTGAAGTGTTAACTGAGTACACACAAGAGATACTACTAAAACTTCAGGTCTCCTTTCTGATTTAGTAACCAAAAAAATCTATTTCATAATATTTTTAATCTATGAACAAAACACAGATAGCTTCTAAGAGAATAAGTTTTACTGAAAAATACACAGGTTTAAAAAAGCAGGTCTGGTAACATTTAATCTCAAACCAATTACAGAAGCAAGACGTGGATTTTAGAAAATTTGTCCAATTAATAATGCTCATTAACTGCACACTTTTAATTCATAAATACAGATGAAGTTGTAAAAAAAATCTCAAACGTGCGATTCTTGTTTTTAGATTTATTTGGTTTTAATGTCTGCCTCTTAACACAGTAAAGATGTGGAAATCAGCACAACTTGAACAGCTGCCAAACAAAAACTTCTTAACAGTGAAGCAATGCTCAGGGGAGTGCACATCATCTCTACCTCGCGGCTTCTTCTGGTAACAGGACTACAGCAATCTTTGGTAGTGTATTAAAACAAACCAACACCTCAATTAATTAATACAGACAAATAATTAAAAGTTAACACATTTTGTATTCATGTTCATGCCGCAACACAAAATCCATTTCTTTTCTGTGTTTTTTTTTAAAAAAGGTCACTTAGGAAGTTGTGGTGGCTTGAAACTGCGTACGACGGGGTCTCTTCCTTCGCGCGGACGCCAACGGCAGTTCTGATACTGACCTCTGCGGGTGCAGGTGCGGGCCTGAGGCGCTCACAGAAGTGGGAGGGATGGATCCAGTTAGCCTGATGCATTAGAACTGATTGATGACATTTTATCATGAACATACAGAAACATATCATACAAAAGCATACTATGTAAAAATATTAAAAAAAACATCCTCTCGTAAGTGAGAGGTGTGGAGTTTGTAGGATCTCTCCTTCTAGTCTGAACAGGGGCTCTTCTGAAATCACCACAATTAAAACACTCGTTAACATCATCCCACAGAGGCTTCGTCCCAACAGAAACGTGTTCTCTTTAGTCGCTCGTGTAGTGAACACTTTACTATTTACTTTTACAGCACGTGTGCTGTTGTCAGTGCGAGACCAGATTAAACTGAATATTAGAATAATTGCAGTGCAATTTCTTTCCCTCTTGGGACAAAACCAGTGAGTAAATCTTAACATGATAGGAATGTTTTAAAATGAAAATGGAAAACACATTTCACCGAGCCAGTATTCCCCTACGTACAGCACATCTAGGAAAAGCAACACACCATCTCTGTGCACGTCTGCATTTAACTAAGTACAGCAGAGAAGAAATGAAAGCTTTCTATCTTAATGGAATAGGAACAAATACAATCTGATCGAGAAAACAAACGGCCAAAATATCTTTTTAAAGATATAACAAAAAAAGCTGAAAAACCCAACCAAGCCAGAAGTAATGAATTATACGTTCAGCAGTCAAGGCACCTGGTTTTCCTCATTTTCCCAGTCTGAAATGCTAGAAACTCAAAAGGGCCACTGTGCTGTGTGTTGTGTTTCTGCAGGGCTTCCACCACCCCTCTCCTCGGCCAGACCACCTCGAAACATCAAATAACAGTGAACGAGCTTGGCACTTAATGTTTTCCCCGTTGGCCTTCAAAAGCATGATGCTCCCTGTGTGCTAAGGAAAAGAGAAGGAAAAAAGAATAAAAGAAGACAAAAACTTTGTTGAGGAGTTGAAAAGATGAGCAGACAACATGTGATCGGTCAGAGAAGACATAACACACCAACAAATGATCTTTGGGAATAGATTGTTTTTATATAGAGTCTAAAATAGGAGATCCTTTAAAAACCCGAGTGCAAATGGTTCCTCTAAATGAATATTTACATTGAACAGCATGTAGCATTGAGAGGTATCGAAAGATTTGTCTCACAAATTGCATGAACCAGGCACATGAAAGATGAAACCAAATATATTCTACAAGTAAATTAAAAGTATGTTGTATTTGAATGGTAGCTAACTTTTACATTGAAGGGACAAAACCTGTGCTTATTTTTGAAGTAATAATTTTAATGCAATGAGCGATGCTACATTTCCAAATGGTTAATGATAAATCAGGCAGGACATTCCCACAGAAATATCCTACCTGCATCTTCTTTCCCTAAGGGAGGTGGAAATTAACAGCACAAAATACTTACATTTGTAAAAGACCGCTTTAAAAGATGTGTGTGGCAGCAGTTTATGTATCTTTTCTAAAACCTTTGCTTCACTTGCTAAAGAGGCATTCACGTTCCAGACTTGCACAACATCTTCACGGTCACGAACGCCGACGCTGACCCCTATTACTTCATCATCTGCACAGAAGAGGAAGCATCGTTAGGAATACTTTAGAAGTGAGACATGTCTAATTTGATACTTGTGTATTATGAAACGGTGCCCGAAAGCTGAACAAACCGAAGAAATGAGAAAAAGCAGTCTCCGGTGAGGAGAATACCAATGTTCAAACCAGACAAAACAGTTACCAGAAAGAAACAAGCCCTGTATTTATAGAAGCTATTGGAAATATTACCTCATAGTGGTTTTAATAAAGTGCCGTAAGATTATTCATCTTTGCTATTAGCACTCTCATACTTGATTAGACGGGAATCACAAGACTCCCTTCAGTAAGGGTAGCAATGTACACTACTCAAGATAATTTGCCTACAGTTATGTCTATAAGCAAAAATGAGAGGGTGAGGGTGAACCAGCTCAAACCCAAGGAACAGTACCTGGAGGAGATCAGACATCACCTTTCCCAGACTTTGCTCTCTTTTTCCTTTATATTTTGTCAAGGCAGTGACGGGGAGGGGAATAAATAAAAAATAAAGCCCCAGTCAGGCTGCTGCTGCCAGCACTGGTAACTCCGTCGTTCGCTGAAGAAGCCCTTTTTGGTGTGAAATTCTCCAGATGCAGTTCTGTGGAGAGCTCAGCCCCCAGCAGCGACCTCCACGGCGCAGCAGCACTGAGCATCCCAAGGATGGGGTCAGTAAGGACGACGCAAAGGTGGTGTCAAGAGCACATGGCCAAGGGGGAAAACTACCTCTGTAGCCAGCAGAACATCGTATATCAGCTTAAACAGACCCTGAATCCATCCTGTCAGTATATAAAGGGCAGGAACACTCCCTTCTTGACACCAACTCAGTTTTGCGCATCGAGGATTTTGAAAAGCAGCTACTAGAAATGTCTCTCACAGCTCAACGATTTGAGGCTTGTGTTCTGTATCTTCCAATTCTGCAAGTTGGGAAGGCGATGAGAGAAGTACACTAGTTGAGAAACTCCTTCACCAAATCTTTTGTAGAAAAAACAAAGCCACCGAGGCGAATACACCAGCAGCAGCCTGCTGCCATAGGCCTGCTCTACCATTTCAGCTAGGTGCAAGAGAAACTGTTGGAATGGGTTTTGCTGCACTGCTCTGCGAACCTGAGAAATGCAATTCTTGTCTCTGGCATGACAGGGAAGGGAAGGAACACTCCTAGAGGGATATTCACCGTCACTGCAACAACCAGTTTAATCAGGCATTCAGGCTTAGGAGAGAAGTAAATACAGTCAAAAGAAATGACGGAGAAGCGTTATTTGAACTGAAAAGTTTGTTTAGTAACCATCTCCCAGAAAGCCTTCTCTCTAGGCCAATGGCTCGGTAAGTTCATCACTTGCTTCACCAGCAGTAAGAAACAGTTCTGCAACCAAACCTTAACGAATGAAATGGTCACAGACTTGTACTTGCTTTTCATGACTAAGAAGCAGCATCTGACGATTATCTTAAGTCAGCTAGCATCCTCAGTCCCTTCCCGGAGTCCATTTCCAAATGAAACGTGCAGCCTTGCAAGCCTAGACAAGATATTTATTCTGAAAACAACTTTGTTAAATTATTACCTCTGACCAAAATCACATGTGAGCTTCTGGATGATTAATGCCTGTTTTCCAGTAAACCGACAAAGTATTTTAAGAATATTTATCTAAATTCAATTACATTAAGGATTACCTTGACCTAAGCAGTATTTTTAAGTAATAATGAAAATATTGCTTCTGGGTAGAGTGCCAGCCTGGCAGTCGGGAGAGCCAGGTTTGTGTTATGGCCCTGCTATGGGCTTTTAATGTCAGCATGGGCAAACCAGGCAGCTTCCCTCGACTTCAGGTCTGCACCAGTGCTCCCCTGACAACTCCTAACCCTGCTAGGAGAACGAGGAGGGCTAACGGGGGCATCTACCCAATTTAGTTACTTCCATCAGCGATCGTGCAGAAGCGTCATTTGGAGTTCCAGAATTCTGGCACTGTAGAATTAATATTAATCATTTAAATGCTGGCTAACAGATAGACATTCAATAACTAGAAAACCTGCTGGTTTCACAGGGATGCACAAGCTGTTGAGCTCGAGTCTTGTGCTAAGCCAGTCAGAATACCTTGTCCTCCTCTTAAGGACAACAGGTATGAATATGATTTCCAGCTCTGTCCCCCATATTAAGCAATGTTTCCATGTTCTGCATTCAAGCTCAGTGTTTGTCACACTAGGCTCACTCATTTTTAAAAGTTACCTGCCGCACAGCAATCTGTAAACTGCTCTCCAATAGTTGCTAACAGTAGCTCTTTCCAAACTGCAGCCTAAAAAGGGTGAAAAAGAGAGTTATATTTCCTTTTTTATTTATTAACTTAAAAGCTATGTTTGCTAGCTCAGTTTTGAGTGCGTTCTCTTTCTGAGGTTGTCTAGCAGAACATTTATTGTAAGTACATGTTGTATTATACAAGAAATTTCTTCAATACAGTTGGAGCAAAAATTTAGACCTTGAAAATGCATACTGTTACACAGAATTGTTCTAATAAAATTTTTAAGTATTTAACAGTAAGTTTACCTTTGCTACATCTGTGTCCACGACTCATCCCAAATGCACTAGTTAATACCACACAAGAAAACAGATTTCTCCCAAGAATTTCCCATGAGAAACGTCCATAAGGCTCCACTTGCGATCATTTGTTTCTACAGAGAAGAACGACTCGCCACTTTAAGAAAAGTACCTGAAAACCTTACCAGTAAATGAAATTGATTTATATTTCAAACATCATCTCTGATTTGCCTTGACTATGAAACAAGTCCATTGTTCAACAAATTCAAACGCTCACTAGAGAATTAAAAGAGGGGGAAAAGCTATCTGCCGCTCTTCTCTGGCTCTTAGACTAACTACACTGTCATTTGCTTTTGACACCTGTTATCACCTGAGCCAAAGCCCACACAGAACTTGGAATGTATCTGGACCAACGCGTTCAGTAATACGGTCCAAGGTGTGGGTTCACACGGAGAGAATATTTTAAAATTTTATTTTCTAGAGGAATACATCAACATTATATTTGCCTATATCACCATAATGACTTTTTCCATGTACCGCTTTTAAGGAATGTCTTTTCTGCTGTATGAAGTCAGTTGGAGTTTTAGTACTGTTAAAAACCCCAGCAAATCAAACGCGCCAGGTTAAAACCAAAAAAGCAAGCAGCCACGACGACGACAAACTAGTAAACTGCTTTAATGGCTCTTCCGAGTACTCCTAAGCCATCTTCTAGGATACAAAGGGTTGCCGTGACTCATTATGGTCTCATGCAACGCTGCATATAAAGCCGTGCTACGGGAAGGGCCGTCTGATGCGACAGCTCCCAGGCAGGTTGATGACATCAGCCTCTGCCTGCCAGCGGCACACACTGATGATGGGATGGACCACGCGCCCTCTCGTTACCAGGCGCAGTGCTCACTACTGTGAGTTGTCTTAATGGTCTCGGGGGTAGGGAGCGCTTTCTCCAGCAGTAAGCAGTTGCAGGATGAGGCTTATGAGGATCTAAAAGGTATTAGTTTTCATATTAAAAATTGGCATACAGAAGTATCATTGTACACATGCAACAATATTTAAGTGTCGGTATTTTGTCAGTCAGTTTTTCATACCACTTGGAAGGCTGGTATCTTTAGAAAAACTACGTTTTCCTCTCTCCACACCCTCACCAAGAGCTGCTACAGCGCATCATCTTTCTGACTTAGGTCTGTACAAGATGGTTCATCTTAGCCGAGGAGATGCTGTGTGCACATGCGATGAAGAATGAGGCCAAAAAAATGAGAAACAGGCATAAAGGTATTATTTATGCTCTTTACAAAAGCTGACCGAAGTTCACCTTCAGTTAAGCCTTTCAGAAGTGACCTGGCATGTGTGGTACGTAGTCTGAGAGATCAAAAAGTACCTTCATTTCAAAAAGCGGCCATCATTCAGCCTCTGGAAAACACGGCCTCCAAGGTCCCTAAATTCACTGCCCAGTAATACAGGCTCCCCAAACCACTTGTCACTTCTGACAACGTTCACACTTTGGATTATAAGAGGAAAAAGAAGATTTCAGTCTTTTGTGATCCCCTGGGACTGCAGGGGAGGAAAGCTGCAATTCACATACAGGGGAAAAAAAAAAACCCCGCAGGCAAAAATCAATTAAATTTTAGCTGAAATTTCAAGTACCATCTTTCAGCATTTAAAGCCTTCTGCAAGGCTGTCATATTTTCCTGACACTTCACTTCTTGTGTTTAAAGGCCTGATCCAGAACACACACACATAAACACCATGTGTGAAGAGGTCCAATCTCCTCGCCGTGTCAGATCACTGGAAAAGTTGCTCACATGCATTTGATTAAGGGGTGCAAAGAAAAACCCAACTATTTCAGCAGGGCTAGAATGATGACATGCCTGAACAGATTTTCACATTTTTAAATTCCAAGAAACAGAGGGAAAAAAAAATGAATGGCTCTACAGTTTCACAAGATGCACACAAGGTGATCTGACAACTCACTGTTGCCAAAAGAGCTGATCCTACCTGTCTTTTCTCCTTTACACCCTACACCCGTTAAAAAAATTCTGGCCACACGCTCGTTAAAAATAAAATAAACAGGAGACTTTTTGTGACACCAGAGTGCATTAAGCCTGCTCACAAAACAGTCCAACGAGCACGAGAGCCAGTGCAAGAGGAATCCGGAGAGAATGAGCAAGATCTTCCCCCTTCCAGCGGGAGCAAGCCATGAGTTGGGATGAGCTATCGGTAGAAACATTGCCTGGGGCTGGGCCGGGCTACAGAAAGTCACAGCGCTACTCGCAGCCACACGTAGGTGCAAACAAGCCATGCCAAGCAGACATCGTCCGCCGGAGTCTGACAGAGAGTTTAGGAGCATTTCAGTGAAACTCCGAAAGTTGTGCCGGACTGCGTGTGTGGACTTTTGAAGAGCATTACTGAGGTTCCGGCTATAACTTAGCATATAATATTACCAGGAAAATATTTTTATATTTTTCTTTGCATGCTGGTAAGCAAATGGTCTTGAGAACAAAGGTGATTATAAAATAGTGCGTTTGCAAATGGAAATGGAGTATAATGCTGCAGCTTTCACTCGTTTGATAATACACTGACAAGAGTTATTAAAAGCAAGAGACATGGAATTACTGGGAAAGAAACTTTTGCTCATTGTCTTAAAATAAAAGGTCATAGACATTAAAATAGTGTTTGGTTGTTGTGTTGGGTGATGCCAGAACTAAAAAGCTTTACAACAGCTTTATCAGACAGGGTTTAAAGAAATCCCCCCTACTAAACAAGGTCTAAGTAAAAAGTCAGTATAACATACCGTACTTTCTTTGGGGACCTTCATTTTCCATATACCTCCTTTGGCGTTGCCTTCCTCTTCCCTGGTTGTGGGAAATAGATCAGTGAAAATAAACATTCAAATCCACATCTAAATAACCCTATGTTTGGGGTTTCATTTTCCCAGAAAAATCCCATCTGAAATGCAATTACTAACTCCAGGTAGCATGACTCAAGCTAAGACTACTGACATCAGAGATAATTCTTCCATTGTTCATATGAAGTGTATCTCTCAACACCTAATCCCTTTCCTAAATTGTGTGTGTTGGAAAATGCTTACGTTTTCCCTGACTACAGTCCATCTTTGAAGTGGCTGCACACTATATGGGAACCAGCCACAAAGCGATTTTATGTTTTACTATGGTAACCTTTTATTTTGGAAAAACTCTGGCATATTTTCACAGAAGCAGCTTATTACTCTCAAGTTTATCCACTTTAACAAAAGAACATGAGCGCACTTCATTTCAGTTTTGTGACAGCTAGAAATTAATTAACCTTATTAAAAAAATGACTGAAGCTGCCTAGGGTCAGGGCAGACATAACCATTATAAACTTCCTTGTAATGACAAAGGCACAGCGTACAAACCTGTGAGTTTCTCGAGTTTATTCTGTCACAATTCTTTTTGTAAGATTTTAAATGAGGGCATCTAGTTTCCTGTTAAAACTCTGTAAGAGCAAAGTTAAAGGAATAACCTAAAATTCACCTCTGGAATATCTATACCCAGTATGAAACCCATAAAGATTCTCCAGGGTCAATGGTCTCCCACCGATCCAGACAAAGACCGGGCAAAGGAGGGGGGAAACTTTGGAAGGACACCTTCAAAAATCTGCAGTCCTCAATTCTTACTTCACAATTCTCTTTTGCTCCTAAAAAACAATGCTGCAGTTAGGCAGTATACTGTAACTGTAATCTGAGAAAAAGCTTCTCAGCAGTAATTACTGAAAAGGTAGCAGGTTACTGATGAGATCAACCTCTTGCAATCCCTTTCCTCAAATACAGCATCCACATTTACTTTGACAGTCTTAAAACCGATGCAGTATTTTCAGAAAAGATCTTTGCATTTCACACCTCTAACAGTCACTTGCCAAATCAAAACTAAAAACAGAAAAAACAAAGCCCCAAAAGTTCTCACTCAACCTTACCAGGATATCAAGACCTGCACACAATGGCCCAGTTGATTTGCACAGACTTCAACACTTCTTTCAAACCCAGTTTAGCTATCCTGACCAGTCAGAGTATTTTTAGGACAATAATGTAGATCTTCAGATGCATTTCTCTTGAGAAAATTATTTACTCCTTCAGCAGATGAGGACAGAAACCCTCTGTAGTAAGTCACTGTCCAGTTAGACACACTATGGTGAAGTTAAAGAGCTCTGATCTGATCACACTCTATGCAAGCGATGCCAAAGAGACCAAAACTCTTCAGACAGTGCTTAGGCTCTCCAACTGAGATGTGACAGAACTGCACCAGGAAGAAGGTACGCAAAACTCAGTTTCTGAAAGGGAAACCTCAATGATTTATTTACTATCCTACAATCAAGTATGAATTTGCTGCAATGAATCACTTCATAATGCCTTCAACTAGTTTTAATCCCAGGTATATGTGCATTTACATGCACATGAAGCATACTTCTGCACAGGTGAATCACAGTTAAGGACCATCAGTCATTTGCGTCCTTACTACACTAGCTTCAGTGGAAAGAAAAAAAAAATGCAAGTTAAAAACCATTGAAATACGAGTAACATACTCCGTGTATTCTTGAATTGAAACTCAGGGTCATACTTTAATTTCTTAACTTCTATTTCTTTCTTACATTTACGTTCAGAGGTGGACAATTAAATTACAGTCTGCGTTTTTAATAAAGATTCTTTAGTCCCAGTCAGTTTTAAGTTTAACAAGATCCTTCAGATATTTCTCTCATAAGTCTCTTCAGTTCAGGCATTTGCAGGCAACAGAAACAAGACACTCCTGACCCACGCCTGCCTCCTTCCACCACCTCAGGTTTTTCCACTGCCCACCCCCACAAATGTGTCATGATAACACAGGTACCAAAGCGGCCGTCTTTCTCCCCGCATTAAATGGTAACTGCATCGCAGAGGCAAATTTGTCACAGGAGGAATGTTGTTGTAGACACTCCAGAAATCCTTTAAAAGAAAAAAAAAATACTAGTTGCATCGACACGAGAGAGTAAGTTTCACACAGATTTACTTCCTTGTTCGTTTTCTCTAAAACAATTACATATCCTCCTAAAGAACTGCCGCCTTCTACGTTATAACAAAATGCTCTGAAAAGAGCTTGTTGCAATTTCACTTCAACTTTTTCATTTTAGATGCCATTTCTGCATAAGGTGGAGGTAGAAGGAAAGGAAGCAGTTGAACTGCGGATTACTTTAGAATCAAAGTCCTGAGAAACAGAGAGAAAAAGAAAAAATCAACATCAGAGTTGCACTATCAGCACAAACCAGTACATAAAACTTCCTTAGCATATTAAAAATATACACTTATATAAAAAATCCACCTCGTTTCACTTAAGACTACTCTGAAACTTCATTATGATTATCTCGAGTTACAAAAACACCACAAACATTAATTCTGTTGAATTAAACGCCTAACCAGCGATTCAGCTGCTTTTTCTAGGTCACAGTGAAAAGTTTCCACCAGCTGCAAAGAACCTGAGATGCACATGTTAACACAGGAACGGGGGAGCAATTGAAAGATCCGAGCTACCAGAACCACCAGACTACTTCCCAGCATTTCTGCTGGTAAAAGCAGAAGCTGTCATGCTTGTCTGGGGTGGATAAAAGGCACCCAAAAGCAGCGGTGAGCAACAGGGAGGGATCACTGAAAAGATCCCAGTCTGCTTTCTTCTTTCTCCAACAGCTGGGAATAAGAAAGGATTTTTCAAGACTTATGTTGCATCAACATGCAGTGATGCAATAGTAAGCATTAGGACAACTCCTTAAGTATTCTCTGATACTTAATCATTAGCACAACTTTAGAAACAAAGTTTGCAACACTATGTGATAAAATTTTGTGGCTCTTCGCAATTCTACCTACCAGCCACTACCACTACCCAGTCAGCAGAAGTGCTGGAAGACTAATAAAGATACAAAAAATTGGTATGAAACACCCATTTCAACCTCCATCTTACTCTCACCCAGTTATGTGCCCAAACCCTAAAGCTGCCGACAGAAGTAAGAAGCAGAGCTATGCCAGCAGACGACTGTGGAAACATTTGAGAGCTCCTGTGTCCTGAACCAGAGACTTAGTTTGGAAGGTTTTGGTTTTCAGACATCCTTCAAGCAGTGCAGACTGGCACTGCTCACTGACTAGCTACTGCCCACAAAGGACAGTGATGAAGTTAATGAAGATTTTGGGTTTGCTTCCCCAAAGGAAGATCATATTATGTGTACGACAGCACAGTAAGACACGTTATGGGCCATGCTGCTGGCTGCTGATAACCTCATCCAGATCAGGAGTCTTCCCAGAGGACCCAAAGGAGTTTTTTGTATTTTAAACCCCAATCTGATGAGAAGAAAACCTGAAGTTTTGTAGCCAATAAAACCTGACCATTTAAATCATGAAGGCTAGGTTCAGAGCAGGAAAACGAGTAACACCAGATACTGTGTACACCAACACGCGGTCTTAGGCTGTCCTTTTTTCAACAGGAACCACTGCAGAGGGTTTTGAAACAAACCCGCTTCTGTTGTCAACTTTAACTTCAGAGCATCACTTCACCGCGTGACGGATGGTGTTGTGCCAGCGCGGAGAGGCGAGAGGGAACCTCTCCCAGGGATCTGCAGGACACTTCCATCCTTTCTGATAGCCTCGTCTCCAGAGAACTCCAAAAGCCAATTCATTTCCTAGGCCAATTAGCTGTGAAGAAACGCCTCATGCAATGTAACAAGTTGTGCAGATGTTCATGAGAAGCCCTTCTTTAAAACTTGAGTAGATCACTACGGCCAGGCTCCTTCAAAGAGAAGGTTTTGGCGTTACCTTAGAATTTCAGAGATTCGGTGGACCAGAGTCATCAGCTTAGCATCAAGGTGAGACAAACGCCAGTTCACTACTTCCTGTGGTATCACAGCAGAAACGCAATTTTACTTGCAAGAGCTGCCCGCTGCTCGGCACTGGCAGACGATACGGAGAACGCAGAATTCCTCACTGCTGCAAATGTTGCATGGTTTAAAAGTACTTGAACTAAAGTCAGTTTGCTAGATTTATTTTTTTTTAAATCCATGCTTGAGAAGAAAAAACGCCATAAGCTGTAACTTTTAGTCTTTGTGTAATGATTTTCCGTATTAAAAAAAATGGAGAAAAGGGAGGACAAATATTTAAAATACATCAAGTATAACAACCCAGTGGAGGTAAAAGTGGAAATTCCGGGAAGTTTAAGAAGAGTGGGCTTGCCTGATCAATCCAGCATGCACCCTCCTTCCCTGGCCTGGGAAGCCAAACGAAATTCAAACGATGAGCCAGTCATGCCACACACCACCAGTAACACTCGCGTTTCATACCACAGGTGAGCAAAGCCGTGAGTGTGACCCATCCGTACGAGGGAAATGGAACCTCAAGGTGTGGAGTCACTCTAACAACGTGTGGCAGCTCCTGCAGCAAAGCTGCGCACCTTACCTGTATCGTTTGCACCGTATAGACCTTCTTCAGGTTCGACGCACATTCAGCCGCTGTCATCCCAGGAAGTGACCTTGAAAACAAAGTCAAGATTAATAAAAATATTTATTTTATCAATGGGGCCGAAGGGAGGTGGATGGGGAAAGTGAATCGTACAAGTGTGAAGTTGAAATATTCAGATGTCAAAGTTGCACAGTAAACTCCAACTCCAATCATCACGAATCATTTAAAGCGAGGAATTCACGCGCTTGTATACCTCTGAATAAATTATTTTGCAAAATCTTGAGATTAACTAGGCAAGCGAGGAGTTTTCCACCAGGAGGAAGCGCGTTCCTCCGCACGGCCGCCCCAGGACACGACAGGCTCGCGGTTCCGACGGCCAGCCCCGGCGCCGAGCCCCGCCCCCCCCC
>Ga0181612_142412_pt1 | contig 17183 bp, 12 predicted proteins | sample HoacroProtozoa21_FD_119630 | JGI IMG/M metagenome (GOLD analysis project Ga0181612, IMG submission 119630) | Hoatzin crop microbial communities from Cojedes, Venezuel. Combined Assembly of Gp0051906, Gp0051904, Gp0051908
CGGCGACAGCCCCCCGTCCCCGCCGGGCCCGAGTTTTAGTAATTTCGAGTCCTTGTATGGTTATGCTTTGTTGTCGGTAGCTTGGCAGAAAGGCACATGACTTCAGCGGTCTGGAATGCGATTCAGTACGTCTGGGCTCCCTCCGCTAAACGCGCATAAGGAAAAGTGATTCCTGACTAACTTATTGTTCTGGCTCCGCGTCTCCGGGGGGTTGTAGGGAGCTCCGCCGTAAATTGAATTTAACAGACCAGCAGATACCTAGGCTTAAACGAGCGATCCCCGCCGCTCACTTCCCTCCTTTCCCTCTCTGTTGATCCCTGCAGCGCAGTCCGAGGGGAGACCGTGTGAATACAACTCCAAAATCTACCAGAACGGCGAAAGCTTCCAGCCGAACTGTAAACACCAGTGTACGTGCATAGATGGAGCTGTGGGCTGCATCCCACTCTGCCCGCAAGAGCTCTCCCTCCCCAACCTAGGCTGCCCCAGCCCCAGGCTGGTCAAGGTCCCCGGGCAGTGCTGCGAGGAGTGGGTCTGCGATGAAGGCAAGGATGAGCTGGAAGGCTTCTTTGGCAAAGAGTTTGGTCTGGACGATTCCGAAGGTGAACTAACCAGGAACAATGAGCTCATTGCCATCGTGAAAGGAGGCCTGAAAATGCTGCCTGGTGAGTGTGGGCTGGTCTGTGTGACAGTGGCAGTTGCGGGGAGGAGGTGGGAGGCTGGCTGTACGACTCCTTAGACCCCAACGGAAAGAAAGAAACCCAGTGAGAGGGGTACGTTCAGGCTAAGCCCTCCTTTTCTTTTCCAGTTTTTGGATCTGAGCCACAAAGCCGAGCCTTTGAGAACCCCAAATGCATTGTGCAAACAACGTCCTGGTCCCAGTGCTCTAAGACATGTGGAACTGGCATCTCCACAAGGGTTACCAACGACAATCCCGACTGCAAGCTCATCAAAGAGACCAGAATATGTGAAGTGAGGCCGTGTGGCCAGCCTAGCTATGCCTCCCTAAAGGTAAATACAGACTCTTCCGGTGCTCCTCTTCTTCCCAAACTACTTCGGGGAGAGGGTAAAGGCTGGAGAAGAATCTCCTGCTAATAAATGTTATTGCCTCTCCTTTGCAGAAGGGAAAAAAATGTACCAAGACTAAGAAGTCCCCATCCCCAGTGAATTTTACTTACGCCGGCTGTTCCAGCGTGAAGAAGTACCGCCCCAAGTACTGTGGCTCCTGTGTGGATGGCAGGTGCTGTACGCCCCAGCAGACCAGGACTGTCAAGATCAGGTTCCGCTGCGATGATGGGGAAACCTTCACCAAGAGCATCATGATGATCCAGTCCTGCCGGTGCAGCTACAACTGTCCACACGCGAATGAAGCTTACCCCTACTACAGACTGGTCAATGACATTCACAAATTCAGGGACTAAGCTGTGTTGGGGGTGGGATGCTCAACAGAAATTTGAAGTAACCAGCCATGGAGAAAAGGACCCTTGATGGAAATGGTGCCTTGCCCATTCGAGGGAAACACTGAGATGTTACAAGAGTGCACTGTGCAACTGGACACTAATGCAACAGAGATTTAAGCATACTTAAAGCTTCATAGTACTGGAGCAACTTAACTGCTTCTTTTTGGAGCACCTTACCTAATTATATACTGTTTTCTGTTTGTAAGTGATCAGATAAATGTTCTGTTCCGGTTATGAAAACTTCTTTTCTGTCCTGTTCAGTTTAAACACTATGCTTCTCCCCCTCCCTCCATCTTCTCCCACCCTTCCCCAACCAAGTTGGAAGTTACATTCCTTCCTGAGGTGGGCACTTGTGGGGTGTTCACAGTGGCAGCTATTATGTACCAACTGTAGTTTAATGGCAAACAGAAATCAGTTGTTTTAAAGCTGAGTATTTTATTTATCAAACTGTAGCTTTTGTGTTTTTCTCTGAGGGTTTTTTTCTTACCCCTTCCAGCCCCTGTAATACTGGAATAAGTTGTAAATGATTTTAATTTTATATTCAATGAATTAAAAGAATTTATTTATGGAATTAATCATTTAATAAAGAAAATATTTACCTAACCACTCCTAGTAGAGCACTGTCATAGGCAACAGACTTAAATTTCTGGGAAAAATCTGACTTCTGAAAATCTTAAGATTCTCTGGAAGTTTAAAACAAGCTCTACACCAGATGCAGCAGTGGACGAGAAAGCCGAGTCTAATTCTTTGGGTAAATGACATTTTGAAGTGGTGTCTGCAGCCCCACACTCCAGAGAGCAGAGACAGGAAAAAGCTGCTTGGTGCTGAAAGTGAATGTTTGATAGAGAGACTGAAATGTTAATTAGACTGTCAGATTATTCAAACTGTCCTGGAATTTGCAACATAAGGTACTTCATTAGAATGCAGCGCATGCACGCTGATGTCCAACAGTGGGGTGGAAGCGGTCCTCAGGTCTCACGCTTTTTGGTGGCTGCTTTTTGCAAATTAATACATTTCTGCGGCAGAGGAATGTTTCCTGCAGTCTGCAGGAGGCAGTCTGCTTTCACTAAATTCAAATTAAGTGAGCTCGAAGCAATGACTTTTGTTAATCCTAATAACCCAGTGATGAAAAGTAAACATACTGTTAACAGGAGAAGAATGTGAGGAATTTCGAGTACTTCTCCCATAGCATAAACGGCAAAGCAGCCGCTCTTATCCTCACCTCCCCTTCCCGCTTTTTAAGGATGTAATTGCACTTGCTCCTGGGGGACACCGATGACATCTGGCTAATGGAGAGAGCCCTAATATAGCTGGCATGCATTAAGAAAATGACATTTCAAAAAATGAACTAGAGGAGGAGCTGAGAAAGCGGCATCGAACATTTGTACTGTGCAGGTCAGCATAAAGCTGTGCCACAGGTAAGCCTGACAGGAAACCGCCAACAGGTTGTTGCTTTTTCTCCCCTCCTCGCGGGTTAGTTGTCTGGAAAAACATCCTCCCATGGGCTTTAGGAAGAAAGCTACTTCCCATAAAAACCAGAGACAGAGTCTGAGGTTTTAGAACTGTGAAGGGGTGTCCTCCAGTGTCACATAGGTAGATGCAGAAGCAGTTAACAGTCAACTTTTTATTAGGTTAGACATAAATATTTCAATGAACAGCCAAATATCTCAGCAGCTCATCTCTGGCAGCTAATGCTTTCCCTGAGAAATTACAACCCTCTCACTTCTGCTCAGTCAAGTTTTCTCCCCGCGGGCATTCAGAACTGGAGCTGTTCTGGAATTCACCACCTGGCCACCAGCTCAGCTGTACCTCAACTTGTCTGTACAATATTTGTTGACAGTAAAAGTGTAAAGTGCAGTGAAGCACTTTTGTTTGGCTTCTACTTACATCTAGCACTGAACATGTCACCGCCTCAGCCGCACGCTGAGAAATCGTCAGGTTTCTGTGCTGGGTTGCTGCACGGAGCGAGGAAGAGGAGCAGCCCTGCTGCTCACAGACACACGGCAGCTGCACACACATTCCTTGCCATCCCCACCATCGCTTACGCTTGAATGACACCCATCTTCAAACCAACGTAAGCAGCAGTTCCTTGAAAAATGACATATACCTGTGAGTACACTACGTGCGCAGACCGTGTGTCTGCAACACGCACACGGCGCAGAGAGCAAAGCGGCCCTTGCAACTCCTGCTCCCCGTGTGGCTCCAGCCAGGCCCTGGACTGCACCGCCCGCACTTTGGCTTCCCGGGTCTCACCAAGCGAAAGGCTGGCTCTGCAGCCTGCTCTCTAGGAAAAGGTGCTGCTGGGAGAACAAGGGCTGCAGGGGCAGACTGTGCAAATCTAAGAGTACAGGACACTAAATGAAGGCATCGTTCTACACAGGGAGGAAGTGAACCCCACCAAGACGCACTGCAGCTCTCCCAGGGCTGGGGTCTGACACCAGCTGACCCTCACCCGCACGGGCAGCCCGCTCCTCGCAGCCTGCGTTCCACAGCCGCACCGCAAACCCATGACACTGCGCAGGGAATCGGTGTCGCTTTTTGTGTAGCGTCAAAAAAAAATCTTTTTTTGAAATCTTTATATCCTCCTTGTTCCAGGAGAAAAAAACCCCAAACAACTAAACACCAGGCGTGAAAATGGACGTGGTAAAAGCACGGGTTCCTTTAAGAGCAGACAGCAGGGCTTACAGGTACGGTTAATGAGCACAACTGTAATTTTATTTCTTGGTCAAAAACTGAAATGTCGATGTCCTTCTTCCAGATGAATACTACAAGATGAGGAGTTCGGGAGGTAACAAACAGCGTACGCGACAAGCAGCAGTCAGTTTCCAGCGCACCTCGGCGCCAGGCCAAAGCAAAGCCACCCGCGCCGTGCCACGTCCCCGAGCCGGGCACAGCCCTGGAGCCCTGGCTCTGTCCGCCGAATCCCCCCCTGCTCCCAGCACGGAGCTCTGCCACAGCCTTGGGCACGCAGGAGTCTGAGCCACAGCTGCACAGCTCTTGAGGAGGGAAACCAGGACGTCTGCAGTGGGCAGCCGTTCCAGGCTGGAAGTCAAATCCACCTACGCAGAGGCAGTTAACGTGTCGCACCGGAGGCTGGCTCTTGCCGGACGCTGGCCCTTCAGAGCCAGCCCTGCAGAAATGCACTCCGAGGCACGCGCACGTTTCGTTTGACTCCGGCTTTATCAGTGGGAGAATTTCCACGCGGTGCCCAGAGTGCTCAGCATGCAGCAGGCGCAGGCTGTGAGGTTTCACCGGCTGCTCTGCCTCACGCCTGTTTGTTCATGTTGACGTGTCCCTGTTCTCCACAATTTTTTCCCTCCACGTTCCATAGCCACGTACAGAAGAGCACACCGAAAAGCAGAGGTGCACAGTGAAAGCAGTAACACGCAACTAGCTATAAACGTGCTGCAGCTCTTGAACAACTGAACCACATTGAGCTGCAGTGAGACTTGGTGTCTAGAAAACATAAACCCTGTAAAAGACGACTTCAACCAACAAAACGATACAATAAACATCTGTCTGTATTGTCCTGTAAAGACCAAACACCAAGAAACCAAACAGACGGTATCCAGTATGCTACGATTTCCCCCCCCCAGAAAGACTACAGAGCTATGACTTCTACATACACAATTTATATTGGAGAAGATCCTGAAAGACCCCATGGCACCGCTCACGTAAGCAACCTCATCTGGCTTGAAGTACACTTACAGAATGGAATGTGGCAACCCTCCAGGAAGAAAAGGCGACGCAAGATTTTGTAAAGGTTTTTGTTTACAGGACAGATGAAATTTAAAGGCAGAGTGTATAGATTTGCCCAGATGGGAATCTAGCTAGGACACACACATCAGCAGCTTAACCTCAGGATGAAGGCAGTCCCAGTGAGAACGAAGGGACTCCGCTGCAGACCTCAGCTGAACAGTCAGCAGTGCAGTCCAGCAGGATTGCGAGAACACTGGTTGAACACCAGAGCCCAGCAGATCATCTGAGTGAAGCACACCGGTTTCTCAGAAGTTACTGATTTCCTTCAGTATCTCAAACCAACCAGGGTAGATCCTAATCAGCTCCTGAATTTGACAAAATCAGACATCAAGATGTCACGGCTGCAAAACCAGCAAGTCTATGAATGAGAACTTAAGACAGGAACATGTATTTCACTCTACAGAAGCAGATGCTCGTGCTGTAGCAGAACAATCCCATTAAAATCAACACGGATGCTCAAGCACAGCTGCAAGCAGAGGCTGGGAAAAAAGGTCAGCAAAGAGATACCCATGAGAGTTTAGATATGAAAGTGATGGGCACTTCGCAGGGAAGCCATTAACACCACTCCTGTCTGCTCTTTTTCCTGAATGTCTGTACCTCACATCCACCAACTTAATTTTCACCTCACTCGGACATATCCCTACTCCCTGCTGGCACTCTTGGCAAAACGGACGAGTTCTGGCGCTACAATATCATTCAGTAGAAAATCTGGAAGCGAGGAGTGGAAAGGCAACAGCAGCTTTCACAGTCACTCCTCCCTCCTTCCTGAGGCAGAACTCCGACAACATGAAGAAAGTGGCAATGTGATTTCAAAAACACTTTTGCTTTCTCCACCAGCGGGGATGATGCAGGAACCAGCCAGCTCCCGGCGTGGCTATTTATTCTCTAAATCAGGACTCCCTCTCCCCTCTCATTTCTATCCCTGCTTCTTTGGCAGATTATTTTTAACCTGCTCTGATTTGCCACGCAACCCCACAAACAGCTGCACTGATGCAATTGATGTAAAAAGAAGCCTAACGCTAAAGGATTAGATAAATATGAGGACTACTGTGCCAGATAAAAAGAAAAACCAAAAATCCACAGTTTCTATCACTAGTAGGAGCCAGTCAGACCACAAACACTTCCCCTTGCCCCGAACGCAGGCAAGGCTCTAGTGGCTTTCCATATTTTATCACTCTATTGATTTTTCCTGCCAAAAAGCCTACTACAATAAGATAGCCTGGAAATGTGTTTCGGCAGGAAAAGTTCACAGTGGTGAAAGCAGGCCAAGCCAGTGGAACTCTGCTTCCAAAACAAAAAAAAAATGTTACAACGCACAGAGCCGAGGAGGGAAAGAAGCTCTCACAACAAAAACATCATCAGAGCTAAGTCACTGCCCGACGGGCCACTGAGACCCGGCAGGACACAGTGGGAACGCGTTTCTCTTATCAAATCACACACAGGCAGGCTGCAAACAACTACCCTTGTTTTTTCCTGGTTTTACATGGCATCTGCAACTTCCCTTTCAGTTTCAGTATTTATTTTGAGTTGTTTCTGCTGCCATTTCTTGTTTGTCTTGCATACATGTGACTTCCTTCCACTTCACCACAAATTTCCACCAAATAAAACCATATGCACTGCCATAGCAACATTTTAACACAAACACAGGGTAATCTTCGTTCACTGAAGTACACAGCTCATTTTTTTTTTCTCTTATTAACAGAACCTGCATCTGCATACAGTTTAACTGAATGTCATAGCAACAACATAAACATAAGTTCAAGATATTTTTTCCTTTGGAGGGAGGGAGAACAAATGTTTTCAGGAAAAGAACGCGGGACTTCAGAAAGCAGAATGAAATGTTTGTGACCAAATACGGCCTGAAGTTACATCACCACAGCTGAGTATTTACACTTTGAGAGCCTACTCTTGCAAGGGTTTACACGTTCTCCGTTCCTACCGATGTCAACAGAGAACAGCCACGTCGGGCAGGGCAGGGTCTGAATCCGCTCTGCTCAGACACAATGCGCAGGTGGGACCTGCTGTCAGCACCACGGTGAACTTGGGAATCGATGTACTTTTTTTACACCAGAGTGCGTGTTCTGCACAGTAAACAGTTTCACTGCCAACGCGAAGTAAAACTGCACTGTTGGACTAGAGTACCAAAAAGTGGTCCGGCATGCCTCCAAGACCTCGCGCCAGCCACACACTCTGCAGCACGATCCTCTTTTCCTCTAGGGACCAACGGTCCCTAATGCAGAGATGAATACAGCAAAACATAGAATTCTGATGTGTTCATTCAAAACTTAGCTGTTACACTGACAGGGGCTATAACGTTGTTTACCCATGACAACTCAGTAACTTACGCCTCATACACCCAAGGAAATTATACAAAAAAGGAAAAGAACCAAGTTCTCTCGTACGGCTGACTCAATCCTACCTCTCAGTTATCGCTATGCGCTCAGCTATGCTCTATTTTTGTCCTTTACGGCTTGTGAAAGGGATGACTTCATTAAGCTTTTAATTTTTTGAAGTAGCACGTTCATTCAGGACAAGAGCCTTCACTCTTTGCTTTGTAAGCTGATGGTCCTTCAGCTCAAGCATGCTGTTGAGGGTTCAGGGTTTTAAACCTGAAGAGTATAAACACTGAAAGAAGTGCCGTAACATCGCTACACACAAATAGCCTGTTCCTTCTGTGACAAGTAGTTTATAGAGGGAAATAAATGAGTAAGTGTAGCAGGCAGAAAACCAAGCACTCAACGGAAGCTAGTGCTGAATGATGAAGATTAAAGCAACATCACACAGTTTTCATTCAGACATCATCTGCGCTGAATCAAGGCAGGGTCCTGTAGGGATCCTCGTATAATATGATTACAATAGTATGTTTTCAAAATGGACAGAACTGAAGTCTTCTAGCTAGCCCTGGCTCCATGGCTTACATTTCAAACGCTTGACCAGAAATTTAAAAACACAGCTTTCAAACTTGCATTTTTTCTCTTCAATTTATTACAAGATGCTCGTTCTGGGTGAAGTCACTCAGAAAGGAATTGAAAACTTCCCCCAGCTGCCTATGAAAATGTTAAAAACCATCTGCCTAGCCCAAGAATACATAAATTTTTATTAAACCACTAACCTTATTATTACGAAGAATTACCACCATTGCAGGACGTGCACTGGTCACCTGTGGCTGTGCTTTTAGCCAGAGACCATAATTTTGATAAATTTTTATAAACAAAAATTGATAAAGTTTAGCAAAACTGAGTAAAAATATTTGAATTTCATCTTGGCTTGCATTTGATGAATCACCACTGTTCAAACCAGTGTAACCGTTATCAAAACCAAATACAATTAGGTAACCAGTAACCCGGGAACAAATGGCAAATCCTACCACGGCCTTTTACTCTCACTTTGATTGAACTCTGGAAGATGATTCCCAGCTTTGTTTGGGAAATTTCTGTTCTAGCTGTTCACCACAGGAATGCTCCTTCATCATTTTTTAAAACCTACTTTAACATAGGAAAAGATTTAAATCTGAAGGATGGATTTAACAGCATCTTCATTTAAAAACAAATTACGGTTGCGTTTGGCTCACAAGGGTGCTTAAACTAGATTCATATAAGACACCCCCCCCCCCCAAAAGAGTGCAGGAAAGTAATGCAAATTACAAATCTGCATTCCTCAGCCAAAGGCTAATCACACACATGCAGATCAACACTAATATTTGCAGCACCCTAATTTCCACTGTGTGCTATGAATCTTAACAGAAACACCATGCTTTTACTCCAGATGAAACATTTTCTGGCAAAAGAACTGTGGCAGTTTTGCTGTCCTGCTCTTTTATCAGTGTTATTATGGATGGGTTCAAGACTGGTTTAAAGTAATTTGTGGCTACCAAGTCAGCATGCAGTAATCACTGATTAGGAAAAGCTTATTCACTTTCACTGAACTGAAAAAATATGCAAGCAGCACCTATAGCTAGGAACCTCGGTCCTTTAAAAAGGGTTAAAAAACCCAAACATTGAAACAAGAGGTGGGCAGAGGATCAATGACACTAAAAAAGAACATAGAGAACAGGTGGCTACTGCCAGGCAAGAAGAAAAACTTCCCTGTTTTACCAGGGGTTACAAAAGGGGGAAAAGGACATGTGGTACCGCTGTGAGAAATAGCAGTATGAGACTACAAAGGTCCGACGCACTTTCTAAACTTCAGTAGCTAGAGGTCACGGTGAACAATTTTTTAATGACAATTTGTTTGCAAAGGTGTGAAAAAAATACCTTCTAAAGCTTTGAACATCTCAAAAACGCTGCTCATGCATCATGCCTGGTGAGGAACCGACACCCTGGTGCCCCGACTCCTAGACGGAGAGCCTGGGAGCCCGAGCCCTCCCCCATACCGCTGTCACAGCCTCCTGTCACAGCAGCAAGCTCCTGCACCGCTTTCTGCTGTCTTGCTGCCTATCACGTCAGCGCTGGCAGGAAGATCACTTACGACTGAAGAACCGCCCTCACAGCAGTGCATGCTGTGCCACTGACTTCTGTCACAAAGGTGCTAGTCCCAAGCAGGAGAGAAACAGACTGGGGTAACAACGATGGCAGCAACAACCTCACCGAGCTGTTCACAAAGCGATCGTGTCCTTAAGACTTGACCAACGCTGACTTAGCTAGACCCTTGCAAACTAACCCCAAACGCCTGTGCTGATGCCTGAGAGCTCTCTGGTGCAAGCGTGCAGAGGGGCCGACCTGTCTCACACCACTCTCATCCTCCAACAGACCCCACAGCCACAGGGGACGCAGACGCAGTGATATGTGGTCTGGAATCTAGAAATCTTCTATTGTCAGCAGATGGTACAGTACGGGACTTTCTTTTTTAAGGTTTATTTGGTTTTAAGTAGGTAAATTTAGTTGATATTCCAGTAAGTATTTACAATACCCATCTTCAGGAGGTAAACTAGTAATATGAGATGCACAACATAAGCATTGCTTAGGAGTCCAATATATTAGCACTAGCGACACTATGTATCCATTTTTATTGTTTTTAAAACCCCTGCTAATTTCGAAGATCAGGGTAGAAGATTAAATATACAGTAACATGCCACCCTGAAAACATGGTTTGACCTGTCCTTAACACACTAAACAAGACATAACCGAGTAAGAAGAAAAAAAAAAACAAGTATTGCACCAGGCACCCAAAATGTCACCACAGAAGATTAAAGTCAATAGTTAAATAAGATCATTTGCAGCAGTTCAGCCTGACAAAGAAAATAGCTTAAAAGAAAATTAATCTAATGAAACACCAGTGTTTTTTTTTTTTTTTCAGTAAGTTTAAGCATTAAGACTCAAATCCACTTATAAACACAAATATGTGACGAGGTATTTAAAGTCAGAAAACAGACACTGAGCTGTTAAGGTAAAAGCAAAAAATATATTGTTGAAACTTACTTGACAACTTTAAATTTGGGTTACTCTGATTTATTAAAGATACATGGACAAAATGGTGCAATTAAATAAGAATATAATTTTTTTCTGGAACCAGCAATTCCATCTCTTTATATACATCCCTAAATATGCATCCCTAAATCCAAAAATAGGCAGTTTGGAAATGCTGCCTTTAGTGAAGGAAGCCAAACCAAACCTGAGAACTCAGTTGTATAAAAAAAAAGATTTAATTAAAAAAAAAAAAGGCTCATTCCACCCTCTTCTCTCAAATAATTGTCATCAATTATCCCGAATTTCCCCTTCTTCCATAGATGAAAGGGATGAATTTTCACTCTCCGAGTTCTCTGCAGATTCACTGGCATCTGAGGGTGTAGGACACAAACAAAAAACAGACAAGCAATTAGTTTCAGCAATGTTGTTTGCTCATCAAACAGAAGCAGTTTCGTGTCTTCTTTTCCTTTTAATCACACGTTCCTCGAAGACAGCTACTTCATAAGACATAACCAGTCTCATAACATGGGACAAAGCTCTGGGTAGGACCTTGTTGTTGAAGAAAGCAAGACAATGTCAAGAATTTCTATTAGTTTTTAAATCTTGGTCTTTCGGTCAAGTAGGTAAGCAGAGTATTTACCCCACACAAACCTATTTCTCTTCAGTCACTGAAGAGAATTTCAAATTGTTCTTTTGGCTTCTTTAAATCCTGTTTTCTGGGTTGCTACGTAGATAACTGTAATGAATCATAAATCATTTAAATTTTTATTAGCATTTCGGTTAAGATGGGGAATCACCAAGAAATTCTAAAGGGAAATGGAAAATTAAGATGATGCACCTATGTGCTCCTTCCACGAGTTCCAGAATCCTGAAGACGGCGTTAAGTTATGTGAATCCCCAAGCTAAGGCTGATGAGGTTAAAGCTGCACTGTACCCTGTGCTTTAGGACACAGCTGTCGTGGTCTGCTGAGATTGCATTGTGAAGCACCCATTGCCCAAACCAGTCTTCAGCCTCACACCCTGAGAGTCCTTCTCTGGCAAGCACTGAGCCCGGTCACCTTGTGGTGAGGTCACCAAATGCCACTGCTCGGTGGCACTCAAGCAGCACAGAAATAAACTACAGCAAAGTAGGCCCATGATTCACACGCTGCTCTCATTTTTATTTTCAGTATTCGATCCAACTATGAATTTGAAGAAGTTTTTGAGCACTTAGTGTCAGATGCTTCATTAAGGAAATGTTAATGAAAGGGAGCCGATGCAGTATTGTTACCGTCTTGTCAAGCTAAGTTCTACAGCTGGCAAACACGTACAATACATAGGACACAGTGTGCACCTGTACAGTTTCAATGGAATTTGTTCAAGAAAATAGAAGCATTTCACCCAGAAACACTGGAGGTCACATTTTGTCTACATTAAATCTAGTGTATAATCAATTAACATTTATATGCCAGATATGTACTGAGTAATGCACAAAGTAAGGATTGTTTTTGCCCCTAAATCCTGTGAAAGCTTCTATAATCCCCTAGTGTCTTCAGCCACGACTGACCTCGTATGCTGAAATCAGAGCACCTGTATTTTTTGCCATAAGCAAGTCAAGCATCAAAACATCACATAAAAGAATGCGGCAATCTTCTGACTCACAGTGAAGCTCAACAGACAAATTTTAGCTTTTGTTCAGTCTGTTACAGTAAGTTTTATTTAAGAGGAATTATAGATTGTCTTCACTCAAAAAGAACATATTTTTATGGTGGTGATAGCATTGCCTATGAATTAAGATTGCCCAGTCCTTCCCACCATAAAACCATCTGCAGTTTACTTGTAATGTAAAATTTAAATTCTGGGTTTAAATTTTTCCCTGCCCCTTTCCCCCCCCAACCCTTTTTTTTCTCCCCCCCCCCCCCCCCTGAAAGTTTCAGCCAAAACACCACTGCCATTTCCGAGAACAAGGACAGGAGAAAGAAGCTTTGTCCTCAGTAAATTCTACCAGTCTCTCTTTGGAGGTGTCCAGCTCTAGCTCTGCCCCCAGCCTTTGGGAGCAGAGCTCTGAGCAACCTGGTCTAGTGGAAGCTGTTCCTGCTCATGGCAGGGGGGTTGGAACCAGATGATATTTAAGGTCCCTTCCAACCCTTACCATTCCATGATTCTATGATTCTATGCCTGTTACTGTGTCTTTGAAAACTTGCCTCTGTTTTTCCTGGGGAAGGGGGTAGATCTGAGATTGCTCAGTAAAGAAACATCATTTTAGAAGTTAAATTCCCACAAGGCTTTGTTTGTTCTTCTAGCCCGAGGCCTTTGCAAGCAGACCTGGTGGCTATGGCAGTCGCAGTCCCCGTGCTCCGGCAGACGCGCTGCCAGACGTCCGCTCGCCAGCGCGGCAGCTGTCTGACTGGAATGCAAAGGGAGGTCAGCCGGACAGGCGCTCCGAGACAAGCGTCCCTCCGGGTGCATGTGGAGAGGGAAGGCAGAAAGGAAAGGCAGTATTGGTACAGACACGGTAAGCAAGAGCAGGCTGGATGGCTTAGGAGGAGTGCGCAACTGATACAAAGCGCCACACGCGTTGAAGAAACTGGACTGCAAGAAACACAAAAGATGCTGCAGCAGCAAGGTCACTTCTTGGGAGACGCGACTGGGAGAAAGTACCTCTCTGACCACAACAGACCACTCCCTGGAGGTGAACCCAGGATCTCTACTCCTAGCAACTATCTGTGAATGCAACTGGTAAAGCAAACTAAATACTGTTTTCTCTCCTTTATTCTGTAAAGATGACACACAACAGAAGAGTACAGTGACTGTGTCACACTTCAACAAAAGTGATATTTTGTCCTCAAGCAGAATAGCAGCAACAAAAAAGCTCTCCTGTTTTTATATTCATGTTCTGAACACACTTCTTCCGAAAGAATCTGGAGCTACTGTGGCAGGCTTCTATTCTTAACAGAAAAGTCTTCAAGAACACAGGGTCCAAACCAAACCCAAGGGTTAAGTGTTAAATAAGTAGATGTAAAAATACAAATTGATAAAAGTTGTGAAAATCATGCTATTTTTGCCATTAACTATAATCTTTTGGTATGTTACACCCAAGACCCTCAACAGAGAGCTATGCACTTGATTTTTATGGAATCTATAGAAACAGCTTTTTTTTAAAAAAAAAGAAGAAAATTAATGGTTCCCAAAACCTGAAATAGCTGCAAGGGTTCCCTGAATACCAGCTTCGGGTATGACTGCTAACTGAACAATCCCAGCAGCAGCAGCAGGTCACTGTCTCGAAGAAACACACCCGCGCTGCCCTGTGACAGAGCTGTCGGCACTTCCTCAGCTGTTACTGGCTCCCTCTTCCCTTAGCCCTTCTACCCTGCCTTTTACAGAATTGGCTAGTTGCTGCGGCAGCATGACCACAAAACGCAGTTGTTCAATCAACTCTTATTTGAATCTATACTCTTAAAAAGACAACGTCCCTACTAGCTCAGGAGACAAAAGCCACCACCCTATACAGATTAAGTTTATGAGTCAATTAATTGTAATTCCCTCCTGACATCTACATCACAGGGGTAGGGCTGATGACTGAAAAGCAAGGCATCTAGATCAAGAAATAATGGATAAACTGAAAGTACCTAGTTTTCTTGTACTCTAGTGTACGTACGCGCAGTCCTAGGGCGAGGATCAGTGGACCTAGCTGCTCAGACGAGACTCCTACCTTACCCCCTGGCATGGTGGCTCACTCTCAGCGGCAACTGCAGTGCACAGGGCACGAACGTTTGCATGCTGTTTCTCTGAGAGCAGATTGCTCCCGCGGATCACCTAGTGTCATCTAGCTAGAACAGCCAAGATCCACGGAAGTTTGGTATCACTGGTATAATATTCTCAGTCTCATATTTATTTAGTCAAATTATATACATACAGAGCCATGACTGAGTTGCTGCAGGGCAATAGCCATTGCAAACACATTTCGAAGCTTTTCCTCAGAAATCTGTAAAAATATGGGATTTGATAACTAAGGTGTCTAGCTGGGGGACTAAGAGACAAGGGAACCGATTCCCTCTATCAGCAGCTGGAGAAAGCGAAGCTGGGAGACGAACCCTTTATACTGGGGAGAAAGATGGAAATTAAATTCAAAACTAAAATACAAATTCACGCTAGACTTGTACTCTCCTCTAAGTAAACTCAAAGATGAAAGTTTTCCCTCAGCTAAGTACTTTTCAAAAGACAACACTGTGCTTCTAACTCACCTGAAAAGCTACTTTGCCATTACAATTTCTAATAACTATCCTGTAATTGAGAATTATGTGTCCAATATTAGGAGTTATGCTAGGAAATAATGGAGAATGATTCCTTTGCATGATTAGCAGTCTTACTTAAAACTCATCTTCCCCAGATAGCTTGAACTTTTAGAAATCACCAATTCTGTCAAACTTTGCTACGTACAAAATTTAGCACAAGTCTGAAGAGTTGTGTTACCTCAGTGGCTAAAAAAATACAAAAAAGAATCAAGCACCAGTAAGCAAAGTTAGGAAAAACACATACAATACAGCTTATGGATGTAAGCCATCAGTCAGCAGTTTTAAGACAGAGCATTCATAACAGCTATTTAACAGCAATCTTTTAGATTCAGAGGGAAATACAAGACATACTGCACATTCCCGGCATTATTAATAGGCATACCCTTAATTATTGTTTATTTAACTAAAATATCTAAGTACAACATAACAGGAAATAAATATATGCTTACCTTCGCCAAGAACCACCATGCCATTCTTCAGCGTTTTCAAGACCACAAATAATGTTGGATACTCAATTATTACTTTGCCTTTCAAATTGTCCAGGAGGCTTCTACTGGCATCCAGTTCATTGTACCTTAAAAATAATAGGGAAATTTATTCTGGATTTTAATACTACCAAGGACATAACATACACCTTTTTTTTTTTGGGGGGGGGAGTGCATTTTCTAGCAATTCACAGGATTTTCAGATGACACAATGTTCAGAAAAACTATCTTATGATTTAAATGACATCTCAAGTCTTATTATCCAACTACATCATTTTTTTTAGACCCTCTTAACATCTAAGCAGAAGAACAAGAGGAGAATCAAAGTCCAATTTCTCTAAGGGCTGAAATGTTTTATGAGTTCTTAATGAATATCTTTACCAAAAATGGATATGGACATAGGGTTATCAAAATGCATATATTACCAAAATCAGATTCTAAATTAAAAATAACACTTGATGTGCTACTTACGGGCTTTAACATTACAGGTTTAGTTTACATGATTAGTAGTGAACTTTATTTATCACGTTTCCTTATGAATTATCAGTGAAATACTGGGAAGATTAAATAAAAAGCATATCTGAACAACTACCAAAGCAAAGGTATATTGGAAGCACTTAAAGCTCTGCTTCTGTTGAAGGGCTCCAATACCCAGAACAGTGGGGCAGTAATTTCTAAAAGACGGTACAATATCCCCGTTTATGCCTAAGCAAATCTCTGCTCACAGCACGATCTGCAAGAAACTCCCTGTAGAAATCCCCGCGTACGTGTGTGCTACAAGAGGCGCGTGATTTGGACGCGCAGTCCTCTTCCAGAAAAGGGCTCCTCTTCACCCTGGAGGGTGAAGCCAGGTACATGACAAATGATGACACAGTAATAAAAAGTAAACTGAGCATCTTCTCCAAAAATTCCTAAAACTGTAATATTTCTCTCCCACCTCTCTAACTGGAAACCTGGACGGGGGATTTTAGGGAATGGAAGGGATATTTCAAAGCCCTCCGTAAAAGAAGCCCTGTTGCTTTCACTTGCTGTAACTGCGGCATCCAAGAGATGCTCTGAGGTTATTACACTGCAATCTGAGTTATGCAATTCTTTCTGTAATCAGCATTATTAAATTACTGCTAAGCTATTGTATCAGTTAAAGGCAAATGAAGTTCAAAGCCAAAATACACTGTGGGCAATAAGCGGAGTATTTCCCATAGCTGCTCTACCTTCTCTGATCATTAAGATATTATGCAGCTCGGTTTTCATTTGCCAAAAACAACACTGGATGGGTGAAGGAAATTCTATACTTTATGATTTGCAGTAATGTGTGATTAAGAACGGTACATCAGAGGAGTCAGCACACAAGAAGAATATATTGAAGGTAAAACAGGATTCGAGTTCTTGGGATTTAAAGGAAACTTAGTTTGAGCAAAAATTATTTCTCTCTCATATTCAACTTCAATCATCATGAAAATATTTGGTTTCACGTTTCTCTCAACCCAAAGTAATTATGACCTCTTCTTACCGAAACCCTTTAAAAGGGATAACAGTATATTACATTTCTTACTGAATGAATGCATTGATAACTTGTGGATTAACACACACGAACAGAAACATATTTACAGCTTTATTTACAGTACTCTAAATACAAAGTATGGCAATACCTTTCCTTTGGCAAGGACCTCAACACATTCTTTTCTGGTTAAGCAAACATTTACCACCAAGAGGCTAAAGTAATTCACATGCCACAATACACTTTCCATTATCTCATGTTTTAGACAAAACATCTTTAGCGTCCAGCTTGGCATAAGATAAAAC
>Ga0181612_178301_pt1 | contig 17183 bp, 14 predicted proteins | sample HoacroProtozoa21_FD_119630 | JGI IMG/M metagenome (GOLD analysis project Ga0181612, IMG submission 119630) | Hoatzin crop microbial communities from Cojedes, Venezuel. Combined Assembly of Gp0051906, Gp0051904, Gp0051908
CACAACAGTACACTTCTCTGGCCAATTGATAAGTAGACTGCTTAATTATTATTGTTGTTGTTGTTGTTGTTGCTGCTGCTGTTGTTGTTGTTATTATTATTATTATTATTATTATTGCTACATTTATTGTTATTGTCACAATCATCATGCAAATGTCTAGAAATAACAAATGTCCAGGATTTCTCTGAAATTTATCAGTACCCAAATAGAATGATATTGTTCCAGCCAAAAAAAAAAAAATTTAGAATATCTTGTATACAAAAGCAAAGCTGATTTAATGAGTTTAGGCAAGGTTTATAGAGGAACAATAGTTAGAAAAAAACAGAATTTTTAAGGTGCGTGAGTCATGCTTCAGTTCTGAAAATAAAGCAAGTGTCAGAGTTAGTGCAGGCCCAATAATGATAGATTTTATTACTGAAAAGGAAATTCACTTTTAGCAGTCAGAAATTTAAACAGTGCAAGGAAGGACAGTTCTTAAATCACACACAATTTTGTTTTTCATTGAATTTGTGTTAGCACTCTAAGATTCTACTTGTATAAATGGCACCTGTTGGGTTTTAACTTGATGGTACCCCTTTCACAGTGAAGGACCCAAAACATCTCTTACATAACAGCTTCTAGGTGACACAGGCCATCTGCTTTCTGGATTTCAAACCTCTTCACTCTTCGGAGAATTCCTTTGGGAATTTCATCTGAAATCGTTGTGCAACAGTTAAAGGCCCCAGGAAACAAAGCTAAAAAGAGTAATCACAATGTTAGAAACAGCATAGATACAAAAGGGACAAGTCTCAGCTTGACTTCACTGAATCACAGAATGTTTGAGGTTGGAGGTCGTCTGGTCCAACCGCCCTGCTCAGGCAGGGCCACCTGGAGCCACTTGCCCAGGACCATGTCCGGATACCTTTGAATATCTCCAGGGATGGAGACTCCACAACATATCCAGGGAACCTGCTCCAGTGTTTGACCACCCCCACATTAAAAAAAAAAGTGTTTTCCTGTGTTCAGATTGAATTCCATGTGTTTTGATTTGTGCCTGTTGTCCTGACAGTGGGCACTACTGTGGAAAGCCTGGCTGCCTCTTTCATTCCCATCAGGTACGGGAATGATGGTTACAACGCCTTGATGAGACCTCCCTTGAGCGTTCTCTTCTCCAGGCTTAACGGTCCCAGCTCTACCAGCCTTTCCTCATATGCCAGATACTCTGGTCCCTTCATCGTCTTTGTGGTCCTTCACTGGACCCTTTCCAGTAAGTCCATTCCTCTCACATACTGGGGAGTGCAGAACTGGACCCAGCACTCCAGGTGCAGGCTCACTAGTGCTGAGCACGGGGGAAGGATCACCTGCCTTGACCCTGTGACCAGTACCCCCTGCTTCCAACCCCTGGTAATGTGGTTAGCATAACTAACACCATTTTATGTGGCAAGCAGCCATTCCCTGTGACCGAGCGAGTCACGTATTCATGCTCCTTCCCTCATTATCAGGCCCTGAAGGTCCTGTGAACCAAGTAGATGAACCAAACAGATTTCCTCTTCCCTTCCCTACCAGTCCCCAGCATGTACTGCCATGTGACATTACTCCTCCTCAGGTGCAGGACTTTGCATTTCCCCTTGTTGAGCTTCATGAGATTCCTCTCTGCCCATTTCTGCAGTGTGTTCAGGTCTATCTGTAAAACCACTGCTCCCAGTTTTTCATCATCTGCAAACCTGCTGAGAGCACATTCTGTCCCATTGTCCAGGTCATTAATGAAGATGTTGAACAGTATTGGCCCCCATGTTGACTTCTGGGGGGAGTGTTGACACCACTGCTGACTTGCTGCCAATTGGACTTTGTACCACCTATCACAACCCTCTGGACCCAGTTGTTTGGCCAGTTTCCTGTCCACCTTACTATTCACTCGACTAACCTGTACTTTGTCAGCTTGTCTATGATGATGTTACGGGAGACACTGTCAAAAGCTTTACTGAAGTCGAGGTAAACAACCTCCACCGCTCTCCTCTTGACCATCAGGCTAATCACCTTATTGTAGAAGGCTATCATGTTGGTCAAGCATGATTTCCCCCTCATAAATCCATTCTGACTACTCCTGATCACCGTCTTGTCCTTCAGATCTTTAAGGAAATGCTTACCAGGAGGATTTTCTCCATCACCATCCCAGTGACTGAGGTGAGATTGGCCAGCCTATAGTTCCCTGTATCTTCCTTCTTGCCTTTCTTGAAGGTAGGAGTGATATTTGCTCTCTTCCAGTCTTCCTGAACCTCTCCCAGTTGCCATGACTAGGAGATAATTGGCAGTGGCCTCACAATTACATCAGCCAGCCTCCTCAGCACTGGTGGGTGATGCATCCCATCTGTTCCTGTGGCCTTAGGTAGGTGCAGTTTTTTCAAGTGCTCCCTAATTTCTTCCTCCTTCCCTGACAATAAGCCTTCCTTGCTCCAGACTTTCCCTCTGGTCTCAGGGGCCTGGGATTCTTGAAGGCCAGTTTGAATGGTAAAGAGTGAGGCAAAGAAGGTGTTGAGTACCTGAGCCGTATCCATGTCATTTGTCACCAGCTGCCCTGCTCCATTCAGCAGTGGGTTCGCATATTCCCTCCTCTTGCTTTTGCTCTATATATGTAGGAAATCCTTTCTTGTTGCACATCACATCTTTGCCAGATTCACCTCCAGCTCAGCACTGGTTTTTCTAACCCCATTCCTGCATGATCAGACAGCAACTCTATACTCCACCTGGGTCACTTGCCCCTGCTTCCACCGCTTTGTTCCACACTTTGTTTTGATGTTTGAGTTCAGTTAGGAGCTCTGTGCTTATCCATGCAGGCTTCCTGCCACTTTGCTTGGTTTTCTGTTCATCAGGACAGACTCTTCTAGAGCTTGGAGGAGGTGACCCTTGAATACCAGCCAGCTCTTCTCAACCCATCTTCTCTCCAGGGTCACATTCCACGGTATTCTTCCAAGCACATCCCTGAAGAGGTTTTAAATCTGCTCTCCTGAAATCCAAGGCTGTGATCTTGCTTTTCACCCTGCTCTCTCCTCCTGGGATCCTGAACTCCACCTTCTTATGGACACTGCAGCCAACACTGCCTCTGACTTTCATGTCCCTGACAAAGTTCTTCCTTGTTTGCAAGTGTCTGGTCCAGCTGAGCACTTTTCCTTGCTGGTTCCTTGATTACTTGTGCTGGAAAATGTCATCAATGCACTCGAGAAATCTTGTGGATTGCTTGAGCACTGCTGTATTGCGCTTCCAGCAGGCATCAGGGTGGTTGAAGTCCCCTATGAGGACCAGGGCCTGTGAATGCGAGGCTTTTTCCAGCTGTTTGAAGAAGGCCTCATCTACTTCTTCCTGCTCAGGACGTCAATAGCAGACGCCCACTACAATGTCACCCATGTTTGTCTGCCGACTAATCCTGACCCATAAGCTCTCACCTGGCTCATCATCGATCCCCTGGCAGAGCTCCATGCATTCCTGCCGCTCTCTTGTGTAAAGGACAACTCCCTCTCCTCGCCTGCCAGCCTGTTCTTCCCAAAAGCCCATATCCCTCGGTTGGAGCGCACCAGCCACGTGGACCATCTCACCAGGTCTCTGTGATGCCAGTCAGGTCCTAGCCCCCTACCTGCAGACAGACTTCTGACGACTTCTGTTCGCTCCCCATGCTGCATGCATTAGTGGTGGAGCATTTCAGAGAGGTTGGTTATCTTTACAGCTGATGGGACAAGATACCATCCTCTCAGCTTTTCCCACAAGACAGATGGGTGATTTTGTTGTTTAAAGAACAGTTTCCTCCACCTCTCCTTGTATACACGTATGTAAAGGCTTGTTACAGTAAATTAGAAAAAGTATATTTAAGTCTTTCATTTGTGGAAGATGATCACCAACATTAATGACAGAGGAAGTGTCAGGAGTATAATTTAAAAGGATTGCCTTGTGAGGTTGAGTCAGGCCCATTATCTTTTGTCTTTGAACTTATTAATGCTGTTGCTGGGTTTTGTGTTTTCTTTTGTGCCAAGGGCTCCCATGGCTGAACGTATCTCCACTAGGGAACGACCTGCTGCAATTTTTTCCTACTTGCTAATAGCAACTTGAAAATAAAAAGTCACTGGACTTTAAAGAGCAGGTCATAACTCAAGATTTTTTTTTATGACAAACACTAACACTTTCGTATTTGATTTTCTTCTGCTCTAGCACAGAAGTAGAACCTTCTAAAAGAGATTGCCTCCGTCAGCTCAAGGACAAGCAAAGCTATGTGGCTTGGGGATTTATCTGGGATGGGAGGGTCTCAGGATCAAACCCATGCTTCAAAGTGAGCATGGCTAGAACCCCTGTGTCCCAGTCCATGAACTGATCTGGGCGAAGTGGAGAGACAGTCCTCTTCCTATTTGTTTTGATTAATTTTTTTTTCCTAGCCTGTAGATCATGCTGTTCCCTAAGTAATCATTTAGCCTTGGAGCGCAAGAATCACAGAGCAAGAAAAACAGGAGCAGGAGAATCCGTTTCGGTTCCTGTAAGCAGGAGATCAGAAGTCTGTTCAAAATTTTTCTTGTAAGCAAGAAGATTGTGCGCTCTGTCCCTTACCAGAGTGCTCGCCGAGCACTGGAATAACAGATGCTGGCAAAGCCGTGGCAGCGCGCTTGCGCAGCCACGCCAGTCACGCTGTCCGGAGCAGCTTGCGGGGATGTCGTACTGGTGGGGCTGGTGGCAGAGCCCTGGTTTTCACAGTCGGGAGGGAAGGTGAAAGAAAGCAGCTGACCTAGTGGCTGCCTGCTCAGCAGCCCAGAGAGGAGGACTGTAAATAACCATGTGGTGCAGAAAGATTAATTAAGTGTTGAATGTTACCTGTGTTATTTCCCCCTTGTCCTTTGCTTGCCTCTCTTCGACAGCATACTGCTTGTGAGGCCAATTAATTGATGTTTGCAAATGGGAGTTCAGCTCATCGAGCACCACGAAGTTTAATTTTTTCTGAGGGCTCAAGACAGCATTGGTGACACTACAGTATGAACATTTGTTGTCGCCAGTCGGCTCCTGGCAGAAGGACTATGTGGGATAAAAATTCAAGGAAGCGTAACCATATCTTCAACTCTACCTGAGGCTGCCAGCTGTGCTTTTTGGAGAGGTCTGGTCCTGTGCTTCTCTGGGGTCTGGTGAACTAAAATACTTGGCAAGGCCAGCACTGCCAGCCTCCCGCGGAATGGCTGGATACTACAGAAGGTCTCAGGGTGACCCAGCTGTCTCCTGAATTTTTCCTCACCTGGTTTCTCCAGTACCTGGTTACCATCTCTTGCCCTCATCCCAGTTTATGTACTCAGGAACATCACTTGCTTTGATCCTCAGACCTGAACCATCGGTATTGCACTTCATAGTGCTATGCAGTGCACTATATGGCACTTAGTCATCGTTACACTTTATAACTGAAAATTAAGAAATTAATACTGATGTACTTTTATAGCTGTATAAGGAAAAATATACACAAACTCATACAAGGAAAATAAAGCAAAATTCTTGATGCATCCAGGTGGGCCACTCGTGACAGACTGCCCTTTTGCAAGGAACTTGGCAACAGGAATTGCATCTTTTAGAAACTTGTTTATAATTGCACCTTTAGATACCACTTTACAACTAGAGTAGCAGTTTTAGAGTGAATTCAATTACCTGATGCTCAGTTAATCTTTGAACCGGAGCGTTAAGCCACTGACACCCAGTTCATGCAGCTGCACAAAAAGCTGTGCCTCTCAACACGAGAACGTGCAACAGGCTGCATGTGAAACTGGTGAACACACCAACAGAAAGCAGATCACGATTCTCTGTAAATTATGAATGGGGTGGTGCTTATGTTCTTGCTAAAGAGGCAAAAGCCTTTTGTATGGAGATTGAGAGCCCGCTAGTAACTTTTTATTTGAGAAGTGCGGCTGGGGAGGCTGCCTTGCTTTCGCGGGTTTGTGTGGGTGTTTGCCTTGAGGAATTGTGAGCTGCACTGCTTTTTTGACAAAAAAGAAGCCATCACTTTTAAATATTTTTCTCTATGTTGCTCTGTGCATGAAAGTACCGCTACAGTATGGAAAACAGAAAGTAATTATCTTTGAATCACAGGCGAATACATGGCATCAGGTTCTTTTCATCAGACAACATGAAAGTGTCAGCAGCAGCCTTGTGTCAACAGAGGCACTTGTGATAACTGGTACCTTTTAAACATGGGAGTCCATTTTAAAGTGATTATTTTTTTCCCCCTGAGTGTGAAGAACGATCAGGGCAGTGAGCCAAGGAATTTCTGTATTTCCCCAGAGCCCCAGAAGGTGGGATGCTACTCTCCTGGAGCACCAAGTCATCCTGCAGCTCCGCTGGCCAGCCCATTATTACCTTAACTGCGCTCTAATCCCGCAAGTGGGAAGGAACCAGGAGGTAATAAGCAAAGCTAATGATTTCAGCCCAACCCAATACCTTAAATTTTTTTGTGGTTTCAGCAATTAGGTCAGGCTCATTAGTAATCATTGGTCTAAATAGTGGCTGAAAGGAAAGAACTGGGGTTATCCACGAGGATGTTAGCATGGCATTTTGTATGCCATTTATTAGTCAATGAGATTTTTTCAGTGCTGCCCATTTCATTTGCCTCTATGGCTCAACAGCACAATCAGAAATCCACAGCTGTTTGGCCAAAATTGATTTAGACCTGTTTGACACTGAGCCTCTTTAATCAGAATGCTAAAGGAACTGCTGAGAGGACCAACATGCTTAGCGATGGATCTCGAGACAGGTCCACTCAGAGATTGCTCTGTCATTATTTCAGCAGGTGGTATTTTCTGTTTTGGTATTTCTTTCCTGGGAACTCTCACCAGGGAAAGATCTATAGCTTTTTAAAGGGTTTGTTTCATATTTTTGGGTGGCATCTAAATACTTGAATCTTGCAGAGAAGTCCACTGGAGCAAGTTAAGCACCCTTGCAGAGGCCGAGCAAGATATTAACTGGAAAAATACCTTCAGTCACCCTACCTTCTCTCTCAAGGATGCCTAAAAAGGACCTCCTTTTCAGATGCAAGTGGCTTGTGGAATACAATAGTGCTTATCTTTTCATTGTACTGGATTTATTTAACATGCTATGTACAGCTTTATCAATTTCAAAAAGTGGGGAGAAAAGAAAGCTTTGCCTTTCTAGTGAGAATAAGTTGTTCAGCACATTTGAATAAAACCCATTTGATTTTTTTCTTAAAAAAAAAAGAAAAAGAAAATCCCTGAAATTCTGGATTATTTTGAAACAGTGCTTGTTGTTCAAGGAATGCAGCACAAGAACTTGATCAAAACTTCCCACGGTGGTTTGTTTCCATAGCAGCCTGTCAAATCTCGGTGGCACAGCAGTCAGTCACTTCGGGCTGAAAGGATCAAAAGCTGTTGGCAACTAGGGAACACTGTTTTCACCTGCATTCAGCTAGACCTGCTGGAAGCTCTTTTAGTAAAATGTTACTCCTAAATGGAAAAGATCCCCGAAGTCTACGAGACTCGGTGTGTTTGAACTGATGTGATTGCGGTGGAGTGCTAGAGAATGAAGCACAGCGAAAACAACGGCTCTGATGGAATAAGACCTCCGTGAGTACTGTCTGTTGTGTTTGTCTTTACAGTCCTGTTGATCAGTATCGGGGCTGTCTGACTGCCAGAAGTTTATTTTTTTCCATTTCCTATCTGCATCCTGGCCAAATTCAGTCCACAGAAAATTTTCCCATCCTTTCTGCTTTGCTTCATTTATCGTCATTCTCAAACTTGAGAGCCACATGTTAAACAGCTGAGGAAGGCCGTGTCGTCTAGAGTTCAGGCAAGAAATATTAAAAGCAACTATTGCTGCCTGCTCAGTTTCTGGGGCAACAAAGAACATTTCCATCTCTCTTCAGTTTTGAGCTGATATTCTTAGGTTTGCCTACCCATTTATGGAAACTGTAGAGCCTGGCGAAGAGCCCTCCTGTGGCATCCAGTGGGGGTAGCTGGTGGCTGTTCTGCAGGCTTTAGGCAGGCAGGACTGGCCTGATGTCTCAGTACAGGTAGGGCAGACCACTGGGAAGGAAAAACACAGCAGGCATTGGTTCAGCCGGGCTCTTCTGTAGAAAATTTAACATGGCAGGGCAGTTCTTTGCTTCATGAAGGGGTGGGCAAGTGGACGAAAAAGAGGACATGAAGCCACATGGAAATAGATGGTGAGTGATGGAGCCATTCCATTCCCTCGTCCTGTGCTTGCTCTTAACTACACCTGGTTTCATTTTGGCCTCTTTTGACTACACATGCTAGGAAAAGCTGGGGTCTAGGTGAGAACAGTGGGAAAGGCATGTTTAGTCCCTGTCTCCATTTCTCTCTGCTCCAGACCCGACCCAGCTGCCTTCAGCAGGCCTTCTGCAGCTCTCTCCAGGACAGGTTTTGCTCCAGCAGTCAGTGTTTTGGCCAGGGCTTTGGTGGTGCCTCCTGAGCCCAGCCAGCAGCACAGAGGAGCCTGTCAGTACCGCTGGCAGAGCCCTTAGTTGACCTTTGGAAACTGAATGTGGCCCACAGCCAGGCTGCAGGCATTCTTCTATGTAAACAAAACTCAGAAAGACAGTTCTTGCAGTTACACAAACTAAGGGACCACAGCGAAGGGGCACGTAGTTACTAAGCAGAACGGGTTCCCCCAGCATACTGCGTGGTCTCAGGGACAGCCGCTTCTGCACAGCGAGATCCACAAACCTGAGGCACTTTTCTGTGTCTACACTGAAATGGAAAAACCCGCTGCTAATGAGCCTCAGGGTCTCCAGGAACTGATGCAGCTCTGCACCGAAGGCACAGCTTTGGCACACCTGGGGCTATTAGCAGCAGGCATTAGTGTTTCCTAATGAAATTCGTTTGTGGTTACAAAATAGGCTTTGTACATCTGGAAGAAAAAAACCTTTGCATCGATTAATCGGATTAATGTTTTGGTTTAGTCAGAACACGGTATGTGCTGACACGCTCTGGTCTCAGTACAGCCATTTCCGTAGCCAAGTTTCAGCTCTTAATCTGGTGTTGTTTGTTTATGAACATAGAATCCTGGCCCTGCCCATTTGCTTTCCATGGAAGCAAATTTACTATCACATCACCTACACTTGATATTAACTACTGTAAGGCAGCTCATTTAGTACTCGTTTGCTCGTGAAGCTGCCAGAAAATGTTCCTCTCATCTAAAACAAGCCTGAGGGCTTTTTAAGAGTTCAGTACCTCAAAACAGGTCTTTTCAGCTTAACCTGAAGCAAGTCAATAACTATTTCATTTTGCAGAAGGCTCTGATCCTGGCTGGCAGGTGAAGAAAGCAGGACGCTAGAATCCTCAGCAATCCTAGCATAGCTGTAATCTGTAAAAACAGGGAGGTTGCTGAACAGCTGGAGGTGAGAGGGGAACTCAAATGCTGAATAATAATGACTGTATGGTAATACACACGATTAAAGCGTAATTCTGAGAAAGAGATAAACAAAAGGCAGAAGGGATTCTAAGCTATACCTGCTGAAGTGGTGGAAATAACCATAATTAAAGTGTAAATCATAATATATAAACCAACACTATATGATTTTGTGGCCAAGAATAAATACAAGTGAAGCTATGCAGTGATGCTTTTCCTGTTCTGCTGTGAGGGCTGCTGTTAATATGGACATTTTCAAGGCTGGAAGTCTGACTGGAGATGGACAGGTGGTTATGTCATATAGGTCATGATTTTCAAGCGTGTTTTTGTCTATCAAATTACTATCAGTTTGCAAGATGTCTGTCCCCATACAACAACCTTGATGCTCTGGACTACAGAGCATCAAGGAAATGCAGGCTGAAAATTGGCAAAACATTGTGTAATATTGATGGGGTCAAGCAAACAGTAGTATCCAATGCCTTACCAGAAGGCGAAATTTCAGCTGTTCCTGGCAAAAACAAATCACATAATGTCTTGCACATTAAGATGCAAAAAGCAGCTGTCATGCGAACATACATCTGTTTTTTTCTATAAAGCAATGCAATTTGATAACAGGGAACCCATTTCCCACACTGCACAGATCACCCTCACCCTGACCAGACTGGCATTACTGGAATAACGTGACTAGGAGAACTCCAGCTTACTCCTTCAGGAGGACACAGACAGTCTTGTTTAGTTGTTATTCCTACCTTGTAGCATTCAACACTTGTTTTGAATGCTTTTACTGTATAGGAGTTACCAAATTTCTCTCTTCATATCTTCAATATGAAATACATGTAGGAACTTTTGAAAGAGAACTCCCATCTTCTCAAACTGAAATTCAAACCAACCACCTCTGAGGTAAGTTCCCAGGACCAGCCTAGTGCATACTCTGTCATGCCGTGCTGCCCACTTCACTGCAGGTGTGACAGCATCTGGCACTCTGTAAATCCCTAGTGCTGAGATGGGATGATGGAAGACTACCAGGGTTTTTTTGAAGCAAAATTGCAAAAACTTCTTTTGAATTATATTATGGGGAGAAAAAAAAAAAATCCCCGTTGCACTGTACCAAATAATCTCGATTTCATTTTCTGGCACTGCCGCAGTGCCTGCGGCCGGCTGTAGCTTTGGCCACCAGATGGCTTTCCTGACGTCTGCTGACAGCTACTGACACATCCACAAGCAAAGTAAACTTCTGCGAGTTTGCATGTACCAGCCCAAATCCTACTTGGATAGCTGTACCGTGACCCTGGAGAAAGCAGATGCATAACGGACAGCCTGACAAGCCTAACCCTAGTTGCGGTTAACCCTAAATCTAGTTCCAATCAGGGTCGGGTGTGCCTCTACCCAGATAGCCACCTTCAGTTCTGCCCATTTTTATTGTGGGTTCAGCCATTTGAATATTGTTGCTAAGCATGGAGCGTGTTTGCACGAGGAAAATTAGGCGGTAAAGGTGTTTCGCCCGTGCCAGGTGCTTCAGTACAAAAGAACATGTTCTAAGAGAACTTTTACTTTGACCTGTGTGTACACGTACCAGTCTCATTGTGCAAGACCTGGCTAACTGGCCAGATCATAAATCTAATGGAAGAGCACTTGCAGAGCCTTCGCACGCCAGCAGGCACAGTGGCCATTTTAACAGGATAAAATTTTAAGGCAGATTTTGTCCACGTGTTGTCTAAATCCTCAAGGAACTCCACAATTCCTACTCCTGCTGAAGCCAGTGGAGCTTGAGAAAGGAACATCTCAAAAGCTGAAGTGCTCCAGAATGCGAGTTATCTTCTCTGCGAACACAGCTGATTTTACAGTAGAAAATTACAAAGAAAAACTAAGAATTCAAGCACAGCACTGGCCAATCTGTTTTGAATTTTTTTTTTTTTAATTTTGATGAAAATGCAAGAAGACAAAAGTAATTGTTATTAGCTCTCACGAGTCCTTGAGATGTGCTGCACCGAACGAGGAGGAAAGCTGCATGCAAAACTGGTTTTCTGCTGAGACAAATCAGTTAAAAGTCTTTTAAAGAAAATAATAAAAAGTTTTTTTTAAATCTTTGCCATCCAGGGAAATTTAACTTTAAAGGAAAAACACCGAGTGATTTTTGTCTAAACATATTCCCTCTCGAGAAGCTTGGAGAGGAGGAAATTGCAGCTGAAGGAGAGAGATTCCTTTAAACAAATACTGGGGTTTTATCAGGTGTTCCTTCAGGAAATTAGTGCTTTAAAGGTCTTACGCCTTCAGTAATTAAAATCTCTCAGCTAACGATGTTCTTGACAATGTTTGCTATGACAAATAACCCACTCCGCTTTTCCTTGCTTCAGCCATGTTACAGAATCATAAAGTCCCCACACCTGTTGTGGAAACATCGAGGAAATGCTCAGGTGAAGCCCTGGCTCCACTGAAACAAACGCCCGTTGCTCTCTGCAGTGTAAGACAGACAGGTTTCATGTTTTAAACCTTCCCATGCCACAGCGCAGACCTTTAAGCTTCCATCTGTGGTCCTGCACAGAGCTGCAAAGGCTCAGGCAGACACAATGCCAGGTAGACACCCTTCGGCTCTTTTTTTCTTTTAGGAGGTTCAAGTACAGAAATAGATACAGGACAGTTTTACTTACTTTCAGACGTCTGACTAACTGCGACTGCTAGAATAGCCAAGACCGTGACCAAGTTCACATCCATTCCCCGAGGCGTGGCGGGAGCCGAGCCGCGGAGCAGGCGAGCTGCGGGAACTAACGCCTGAGCCGACCTCCCCGCTCCCGGGACGAACGTGACTCCAAGCCCCACCCTGGGCAGCAGCTCGACGTCGGCCCCGTCCCGTGAGGCACTACGGACTTCAGCAGGACTCCTTTTCTCACCTGCAGATGCGTGGTTACGTGTGCTGCTGCGCGGCAACACAGGCTTCTTTTCACACAGCACCCCAAGATCATGCTGTCTTACGGCCAGACCCTCCCAGCCCTCCCACTGACGAGGCTCTTCAACAACAGAAATGGCGAGGGTAGAAATACTCCAGAAACAAGTATCTGCAGGGTTAAGGCAGAAGAAAAAAACCCCTCTGCTACTAGGTGTCATCTCCGTGAAAGCTAAACATGCAACGCCAAGGGCCAAACCTCAAGAAGACCCCAGCCTTGCACTAGCTTTGCACTTACCTACGCGTTTCCAGCCTGGAAAGACCCCAAGCAAGGGGTCTTTAGCACATCTTGCTCCCTCACTCCCCTTTTGCCCACCGGTAATGCAGCAGCCAGTTATTGATGAAAGGGACTCACTGCAGTTTTCGGTGAAAGGCAGTTGGAGGGAAACTGCAGCTGGTGTATCTCCCTCCATTTTTTTCCTGATTCTTGTTTCTGCAGTGCATTTCAATAACGTCAGAGGAACACTCAGTCTGAACAAACATGTAGCTTTCAGTGTGCGTGTGTGGGGAAAGATGCGTATTTGGAGGCTGATAATTTCTGTAACGCTTCTGTGAGTGGCATCAGAAAAGTCTTTTTCTGACTCATGCAGGCAATGGGGAAAACAGTCTCGGGAAAATATCTCCTCAAATTTCCTGCTACACTTGACATACGTCACTGGTTCAGGTTTTCCAAATCTCAGAAAGATTACTGTGCGGTCTCCGAATTAAACACTGTGGCTGCGCGGGTAGCAAGCGGCTGCCACGTTCTGCTGTACTCCACCGCTGCCACTGAAGCGCAGGCTGTCTGTGTCGCCTTCTCCAGGGCTGAACCAGAAGAATCAGCCAGGCAAGCCCCTAGACTGTCCAGCCGAGCTCACCTTTGCTCTGGCTCATTACAGCCATTCTTACCATTCCTAAATTTCCAGAACACAAGACAGAAGAAATTGCTAACCTGAGGGACTTTAATCTACACTTACACTGTCCCAACACCAGTTTTGCAGTTCCGTCCAATAATAAACTAATCATCTAGTGCAATCAAACTTCCTGGCTATCACAGTTTTACTTCACAGCTCTGGTTTCTGCTTGACGCTGTTATCTACCAGGATAAGAGAACGGGGCAAATGCAGAGTACTGCACTTTCAAATGAAAGTCTGCTGTTAAGAGTAGAAAAAGTGGTAGATAATGATGTGTGCCGTTTAAAGCATGGTTTCAGGGAAGTCATTTATATTGAAATCAACAAGCTGGTTCATTGTCACCATTTAATTACCATGAAAAATCTGCATTCTAAAAGCTAAACCACCATGGCCAAAGCTAAGACAGCTCACAACACCTTTATTAACACCAACTTAGATAAAGACAAGATTATTAGCAGCATTAATGTCCTTCAAAGTAGCATGAAGAGGAACAAGCTAGATTAAAAAAAATACAGTGAGACAGGTGTTACTGGAGTAACATGTTAAAGAAACAGCTTCAGTCAGAGATTTTGTATTCCTGTGTCTGCTTGACTCTGCACAACAGGGTGCTTTGTGTTCTTATGGATAATTACCTAGCTTGTTCTGACAGGTGCTTCACACCGGATCTCCAGGTACACTTTTAAAGGCCTGATACAGATTACAAAAGTGTCACCACAATAATAGTATAGAGCACAGGGAGCTGTAGCAGTGATGGAGATGGGGCAAGAACCGAAGCACTCCGCGTTTTTTAAGACCAGTTCCTGCAGTGACAGGTCCAAAGTGTTCCCAGGTGGTCGCTCAGGCGCACACACACATGCTGTGCTCTCAAAAATGCAGAGTAAATACAGATACCTGCAGTTACTCATTTCTCTGCTTCTGGCAACAAACTACACCATACTGAATAAAACTTACCTCTTCAGTCACGTTACTCAGTTTGAGCTCAAGTTTTACATCTTGCGTTCCCTCAGAGTTTAGGGTGTCATTTATAGGTCCAAAATAAAACAAATATCTATCTACTTCAATGGGAAAGCACAGCAAGGAAACTATGATTATGTCTGACCCGGAACATGCTTTCCACTTTATGGAGGCTGTATAACGTGTCAACAACTTAAAATGCTAAACCTATTAGAACAGGACAAAATGTAAACTGAGGAAACAACTCTGTTTTATGAGATGAAGAAATTAAAAATAAAAATAAAGCCAGGCAACAATAGCAAATATTGTGCTATGGCTCCACATGAACATGCAGGCAGCCATCCAGCTTAGAGGTAAGAACAAGTTAGCCAGAAGTTCTTTTCCAAGAATTGCACTGACATAGTTGACAAGTACAGCTAAAGGAAAGTGAAGAGTTTTATTGACATATTGACTTGGATTGCATTCAAAGCTCAAATGAAAGTGCAAACCTGCAGGCAGAAAGTGTTGCAAATAAGCAGCTCAGCTAGTCATTCTTCTAAGAAACAAAGCAAATCCTTGTTTTAATCCTTTTTGAAGTTCTACATTTTATTTGTGAACATAGGACTGCTGCAAGGCTAAAACTGACAGACAGCTCTTTTAACCTGAGCCTTTAATTTTTGAGCAGACGTTAATGATTCTAACTTCTGCGTTAATATGCACTGTAATAGAATGCCTTCAGTTATATACACCTTTCTCCAGTTACTCAAGCAGAGCCAAGAGCAAACTGTCCTTTAACCCACTCCTTGCCCTCAATCTTCTTTTGCAACAGGAGTGCTGATTACTGAAGACTAAAACTGCAGACTCTGTTTGTTAAAGCAGGATAATTCGTGTTAAAATAACTTTGGATCATTGCTGTCTCCAGCAAGACTTAATTTGATGAAGGCTTCTGACATACTGATAGATGCAAGAGGCTTATCTGTTACTTGAGCGCTTCCTATTGCTTTGTAAATCATCATAATAACTCACAAAATTTTTTTTTTTTCCTAGACTGGATTAGATCATGAGTGGACAGATGACATAATTTACAGTTATACTTTGGACTTCCTAGAAATGTCTCCGGTTGTTTGTGTGGGTATCAAAATCCCAAACTGTGATCTCTTTGGATGTACCCTATTCTAGACTGCATCACCTGGCCCTGTGCCTATCATAAACCCCCAGACTTTAAAATTCTCTGCATGACTCTCATTCAGCCTCCTGAATACCAGAAACTTATCTGTGGGTAGTTTCCTTGGGGGTGGGGGGAGAGGCAAAAGAGTCCAGGAGAAAAACTTGAGCTGTGAACATCTTAAATGGTTAATGCACTTGCTAAGAAGCAAGGCAGCCCGAGCGGGAGGGTACAGATACAACCACTTCCAAGAAGAGCTGCCCTGGCAGGCAGTGGGGCCCTCGGGGGATGTATTTCACATTTGGCACTACATCTCGTCGATACATAAAACAGAGGAGAAACTTGCAGAGGGACTGGAGCGCCCATTTTCCTCCCGTTGGGTGAATGTCCCCACAAACAGGTAACGCTGTCGTGTTCCTGCTGCGCTCAGCCTCCCCAGGACCCTTGCACAGAGCCGTAGCCCTTGCAGGAGGAGCTGAAAGGCTTGTCCCAGCCTGTGCTGCCGCCTGGCAGTTAGGGCATGCACTTCCCACTCCTTGACCATTAAATTACGATAGAATCGGGCAACAGTTGAGTTCTTTGGAAGAATATAGGTTTTTGTCCCGAAGAAGAGGTTTTGGGCTGTCACACCAAGACAATGAAGGTGCCAGCTCTGGCTGCAGTGCCAAAAGTGCAGAGAAACACCTAGTATTTTCTACTGGCCATTTCAATAACATTTTCATTACAGGTGTTTCGAATTCCGTCTGCAGCAGCTGACTCCACACACATACACACACTACCTAAGAGCCAGGCATTTTACCTGGAGGTGCCTTTACTGGGTTTTAGCTGTTACTGTGGTAGTAGCTATCATCACCAATGCGAACAGAACAGAGCAAGCCCTGACCACCAGCACGCAGCGAAAGGGATCGTTCCTCACAAGGCAGTGCTTTGGGGGCCAGACCACAAGGGGAAGAGAGGATGTTGTGGCACAGGTGCTAACAGAGTTGGGAAGCTGACTAGCATTCAAAAGAGAAGTGACAATCTCCCTCAAGTGAGAACTAAGAGGAACATTGAGGCTCGTAAAGTTCTGTGACTCCATTCCTCTGTGCAGGCAAGAAACAGAGACTGCAGGGAAGATGGGCATGAAAATGCTGCAGGCTAGAGAATGAGAGGCCAGAAATCCATTACTGAAGAAGCAAGGACTACCATTTGCTAGAAAGCTGTGTTAGCATCATGTTGCAGATATTGAATTGTGCTGGGAAGTCACGCCTGAGCAGAGCTCCAGGATTCACCTCAGGAACTTTCTTGAAGGCTGCCAAGGAGTGCATCATTGCTGGTGAACTGGAAAGCCTGGCTTCCGACAGCCTGTTCCCATCCTTCAAGACAGCCAAGTTGTAACCCTTTCCATACCACCAAGCTGGCATACTATTATGCAGCTTTAGAAAAAGGACCTAATTCATTGAGCAAAAGGAGAAAGTGAAGACCCTCCCCTTCTGAATGTCTGTGTTTAAAAAATCAGTCATAATTTAGCAGAGGACCACAAGAAATGTGCTGAGAGGATCTGCAGGTGCTGCAGAGAAAGAATGGCAGATGTTTTCCATGGTTGGCTGGCTCAGGAGAAAACCTTATGCTGACATACACAAGCAGCATGCAAGTGTATTTGGATTTGTGTTTCTTAATAGAACAAAGTCCAGTAATTTTGCATGCTTCCTTATTATTTAAAAAATATTTTCTTGACTATGTAACTTAGTCTTTCTCACAAGAAATGTGACATTTACATAGTTGTCCACACAGCCTCTTCCCAACTCTGCCTCCCCAAAGACTTCTCATGACAAACCTGAGGACCAAAGACCAGGTTCCCCTCAGTTTTGGACGTTTTTTGGGTTTTTTACTTTTTTTTTGG
>Ga0181612_101193_pt1 | contig 17182 bp, 10 predicted proteins | sample HoacroProtozoa21_FD_119630 | JGI IMG/M metagenome (GOLD analysis project Ga0181612, IMG submission 119630) | Hoatzin crop microbial communities from Cojedes, Venezuel. Combined Assembly of Gp0051906, Gp0051904, Gp0051908
GCCCCCCCCGGGCCGGCCTCGCCCCCTCGCAGCTCCTCTCGGTGGCCAGCTACTTCTCGGACATCCACGACTTCGAATACGACAAGAGCCTGGGGAGCACCCGCTTCTTCAAGGTCGCCCGAGCCAAGCACCGGGAGGGGCTGGTGGTGGTGAAGGTGTTCGCCATTCAGGATCCCACCTTGCCCCTGACGAGCTACAAGCAGGAGCTGGAGGAGCTGAAGATCAGGTTACACTCGGCGCAGAACTGCCTTCCCTTCCAGAAGGCGACCCTGTCCGAGAAGGCCGCCATGCTCTTCAGGCAGTATGTACGGGACAACCTTTATGATCGAATCAGTACCAGGCCGTTCCTGAACAACATTGAAAAGAGGTGGATCGCGTTCCAGATCCTGACTGCGGTGGACCAAGCGCACAAGTCTGGAGTCCGCCACGGGGACATCAAAACGGAGAACATCATGGTGACCAGCTGGAACTGGGTTCTTCTAACTGACTTTGCCAGTTTTAAGCCAACTTACCTTCCTGAAGACAATCCTGCTGACTTCAATTATTTCTTTGACACATCGCGGAGGAGAACATGCTACATTGCTCCCGAGCGCTTTGTTGATGGCAGTATGTTTGCTACGGAGTTGGAAAACATGCGGGACCCTTCCACTCCTTTGGTAGACCTGGCAAACAGCAATCAGCGAACGAGAGGGGAGTTAAAACGTGCCATGGATATCTTTTCTGCAGGTACTTGGAGCTGTCAGGATACAGCAGTGTGTTGTTTATGATTGTGTTTATGATTGGGGTGCAGAAAAGCTTATTTGGGTTTGAGTTTTTTTGGTGGGTTTTTTTTTTTTTTTTACACTGGGCTTAGAGAACAGCATGTGGAAAAACTTGCTTATTTTAAGCATAAAACCCAACCCTAAACCTTTTATTCACAGGAAGGGTACAGACAGACACAATACAGTAAGCTACATTAATGCATCACCTTGTTATCTGAGGAGGGAAGTCACAAACTGTTCTGTTGTGGCTCAGCTGTACCCTGGGAAAGAGATGGTTCTGCAAGCCACAGACCATCACCTTCTCGTGGCTGAGGTTCCGGGGATGCATAGCATATGCCTCATGGGAACCAGGAGGAGGAACCCGTCAGCGGTTCCCCTGAGGTCCAGCTGCCTGGGGACGAAGCCAGCTTTCAGGGCAATGTGGCAGTATTGGCTTTGGAAGCCCCTTCTTGTTTCGTTTTCCCCACAGGCAGGAAGTCAGATAACTAAATAAGCTCCTGTCATAGTCACATTTGCAAATATTTGATAGTCTGATGCTGGCAGCCTGCCTTTAGTTGTGGGCTTTGTCTTGAGCAGTTTGAAAGCCGTAAGTCTGGCCTCCCCCCCACCCCACTTAAAGTGACTGAAAGTCTGAATTTAAAGATGATGGTTACTTCATTTTGCAAGCTGCTCTTACAGCCAAACTTCCAGGCACTCCACTGATAAAGCAAGATGCTGACTGTTAGGAGCACCAGGAGTGGGACCTTTGGAGAGCACAGGTGTCATGTACACAACAGGGAGGGCTGTGTTTGGCAGTCATATTATTTCTCACTGTGCTTATGAGCTTGTGCGAGTGAATATGTGCTGTGTCCCAGCATAACTGGAATTAGAGGTTATTTCTTTACCTTCTGGAAAAGGGCTGCTTAGTTTTGACCTACTGCTCGATCCATGCTGGCTTCTTCCACGTGACAATGATGTACGTTCCTTTTCTGGTGATGTATTTTCCAGCTGGCAAGTGGCTGAAGCCACCGCTTTATGTTTCTTGGTTGCAAACTCCTCAGCTGTTGGCATGTTTGAAATAAAATAATTGGGAGATATGTCATGTATGAAGTGTAATGGCCAGTTTTTTTGAGTGTTAAAGTGTCTGTTTATAATCCTCTGACATCTTTGACTCTGTTGTTGTTTTTTTTATTTGATTCTCCAGGGTGTGTAATAGCAGAGCTCTTCACAGAAGGTGTACCCTTGTTTGATTTGTCTCAGCTTTTGGCTTATAGAAATGGCCTCTTCTCCCCTGATCAAGTCCTAAACAAAATTGAAGACAGCAGTATCAGAGAGCTGGTAAGGATGGACTACAGCATTAGAACCATTTGTGTGGTCTGTTTGTGGCTTATTTCACCTACTTCGGTGACAAATGCTTATTGTTTGGGTGTTTTGGTTTGGTTTTTTTTTATTACAAATGTCTAAACCTCTAATCTTTCTCTCCCGCTCCCTCCTACTTCTGCCTTTCTCAAGGTCACTCAGATGGTCCATCGCGAGCCAGATAAACGTTTAGCAGCTGAAGATTATTTGAAACAGCAACGTAACAATGCATTTCCTGAAATATTTTACACTTTCCTTCAACCTTACATGGCCCAGTTTGCCAAGGAAACGTTTCTATCGGCAGATGAGCGTATATTGGTCATACGTAAAGATCTGGACAACATCATTCACAATCTCTGTGGGCATGATCGCACAGAGAAAGCCGAGGGAGAGACAAAAGAGAATGGGCTGGTTATTCTAGTGTCTGTGATAACTTCCTGTTTACAGACTCTCAAATACTGTGATTCAAAACTGGCTGCTTTGGAACTGATTCTTCATTTAGCACCGAGATTAAGTGTAGAGATTCTTCTGGATCGTATTACTCCTTATCTGTTACATTTCAGCAACGACTCTGTGCCCAGGGTGAGGGCAGAATCTGTGAGGACACTAACTAAAGTTCTTGCTCTCGTCAAAGAGGTGCCACGCAATGATATTAACATTTACCCAGAATACATTCTTCCAGGCATTGCACACTTGGCCCAGGATGAAGCCACCATCGTCAGACTTGCATATGCTGGTAAGAAGAAATCCAGTCAAAACTCCAAATCTTGGGGTTTCTCTGTATTTCCTTAACTGTTTTCTCCTCTGCTCAAAATCATTGCGTAGCTTGCTGTTTCTGTTTCAGTAAGTCTTCCCAGAAGTCTCAGAAATGACTGCAGGTAAAGACACCTCTGTTCACTTAATCAAACTGGTGCGGGTGGTGGCAGCAACTTATTAATGAGTTGATTTATACTAAAAGATGAGTTTCCAGTGTAGATCTGTACCCAGAGTAAATAATTACATTTTGAATAGTTGACAACATGTGTTTGCTCTCTGCTAGGTGAATTAACTTTTTTAAAAATTAACGTTTGTTCTTCTCTATAATTCTGCATGTAAAAGCAACTTGCAAGATGTGTACGTGTGCTTTGGGCTAGGGCCTGGATGTAGCATGCAGCAGGTCAGCCCACAGCTAAGATAAGGGCTCAGAGTTTAGAGCTTCACGCTCAAGGAAGCAGCCCTGGCTTTATTCCCTGGATAAGCAGGAGCATAACGCAGAAAAATACTTGTCCAAGTGGTCTTTGTGAAGCCAAATATGTGAGCAGGGCTTTCTGAGCTTGCCCATCCTTTGCTGCTTTTATTAATTTATCTTAATTGACATTTCATTAGCTCAGATTGTTTGCTTGAAGTAGTCTGACTGAACTGAATAAATATGAAACTAACTTAAAGCATCAGTGTGTTGCTATGCTTCAGTTATTTCCCCACAAAATTAAATTTGATATTCAGGGGCTGAAATTACATTAGTTGCTATGTAATAGACTGGCTTATACCATAGCAAAAGTTTTCTTTGTATGTTATTCAGATATACGAGTTCTGCCTGTTCAGGAAGAAGCTTTGTAGTCATGTCCATATTTCCTATTTACCATGTACCCTTATTTGCTATGACTAGCATATGTTTAAGAGTGTTGTTTTGGGTTTTGGTTTGGTTTTTAATAGTTATAAATGCAGAATTCAGTTGAAAATGTCACAGGTGATGTTTTTCTTTAAGAAGTAAGCTCATAAAACTAATGATTGTAGACAATGTGTAGTTAATGAATAGAACAAATTGCTTTTTGTCACCTTGATCTTCCACATTTAGGGCTTTGTGAAAGAACCATTTTTTCATGCCTTGCTTTTATTTGTAGATTAAGAAAAAATACCCAAATCTTGTAAAATTACAGTCTGTTTGTAATTAGTTTTTAAATGAACTAGTATGAAGCTGAACTTGTTAAATAAGCTGAAATGGAAGAAACAAAATGCATTCTCCTTTTCTGCAAGTGCAAAAAGGCCTCAATACCCATAGAATCCAGTTGCATCTGCTTCCACAGAGGTTCTCGCTGGGTTCAGTGATTTGACTTTATTTTCAAACTGAGTATAGCTAGAATATTTTCTGAAATTTTAAAAGGTTACTTGAAATGTAGATGGTTAAGTCTGATTAAGTTGCCTTAATTTTAAATAGCTTTTCTTTTATGAAAGCAGTTTAAATTTTCAAATTATTTAAAGGTAATCTAATACCTGAGTTAACTTGCGTTACTGTAGCATGCGTTTTGGAAGTGGTCAGCTTGGTGACTTACAGGATTTGATCTGGGCTGTGGACAGGCTTCGCTGGCATGCTGCTGTTGTCTTGGACAACACTTGGAACAGCTGCTTAAGTAGGACTTGTGCCTTGATGGGATTATTCCTGTGCCAGCGTTGGCCTGACCCATATAATACAGTTTGAGTTGCTTTGGCAGCTTCCAAACAGTGCAGAACGATGTCAAATCATGTGGATAGATATGGGGACAAATGTTCTAAAAGTGGAATCCAGCCCTCAAGCGTAACCCTGTTGTTACTGCCTAGGATACATATCCTGGTGTGGTGGTTTGTTGTTGTTTTGTTGCAGTCTACCATGTGGGCATGTTAGTTAATTCAGGTTAATTGGCCTTTAGGTTCTATCAAGTTATTTAGTCATTAGCCTGAGATTAGGTGGATGTAGGGCTAGTTATAGAAGACTGAAATTAGTCCTTGTTACAGTTGATATCCTTATGGTTTTCCACTGTTTACATGACAAGAAGTACCATGTGATTTGATGTACTTGATAGCTTCACTGGGGTCAGGGTCAACACAGTTGGGCTGGCCAGAGCATGTTGTGTAATTTCCATCCCATTTGTCCATCATGACTGGTATTGTCAGTGGTTATAATCTCTCAACAGAGGGATGATGTAAATTGGCAAAGTAGGACACCTCTTAACCAAAGTGTTTTCCTTTGCAGAAAACATAGCGTTGTTGGCAGAAACGGCTCTGAGATTTTTGGAATTAGTACAGCTGAAAAATCTGAATATGGAAAATGAACCAAATGGTGAAGAAATGGATGAGACATCTCACCCTAGTGATAACTATGACACAGGTAATGTCACTTCTACTTACCTAGCCTGCTGATAATAGCAAATTGTGGGCCGAAGCTCCTAGTTAGCACTGATCTTCCTCATCTCTCAAAGCTTAGCCTTCCTCTTCAATAGGAAGAATGCTTTTCCTCGACCAGTAGCACAGCATGTGCAGAAACAGACACCTCTGTTCTGAACATCGTGAAAGACAAAGAAGTATATAAATGAGCACGATTTCCTTCTCCCAGAGTTCTCAAGGTATTTGAGTGTGCTGTTGGCTGCCTCGTTGCATATTCAGCTTCACTCACAGTCCCGTAAAGAAGTCAGCTGGGACAACATGGCTGCGTTCCAAATACCACTTCCATGGAAGTGGCAGGCAGCGTCAGCTTTTAAAAACCTGTCAAATTCTAGCATAGTCATAGTACTGTATTTTTCAGTCATTCTTCCTTTTCTGTTTTGGCAATTCCTGGCAATTCTTGTCTATCTTTTTGATGGAAGATGCTGAATGTATGGATGCCATGGGGCAGCAACACTGCTATCTGTGCTGTTGTGACTGTAGCACAGAGAAGGAATCAAAATCCTAAGGATGGCTTTTCGTTTTCTTTCCCTTGGGAAGGAGGGATGGCGATAAATGACCTGTGTGTCAGCTCCAGTGCCTCTTAGTGATGCATAGATTTCCGGAACAATGCTGGGCAAGTCTTCTAAGCTGGGAAGAATTTGTAGTTGAAAACTGTAATTTCTCGTTTGGGCTAAGTAGATCAATCTGTGACTAACTGTAATTGGTAAACATCCCACACATACTCCATTTGGTAGGGAAAAGGGTATCTTTCAGTTATCTCTTAACTAATTGCAGGTTGGTACTTTTAAAAAAAAAAAAACAAACCACCCTACCAAAACCAAACATAAAAAATCTCCTTCAGGTTCCTGCATGCAAGGCATGGGATGCTCAGAGTTGCTGAGGAGTGAGAGAAAGGAAGCCCAGTCGCAAGGGCTGTATTTCTGAGAAATACTGTCCCCTGTCGCTCAAAATGGCTTGGAGATGAAAGAAGCAATGCAAGGGAGAAGTTTGAATAGTGCTATTCTTTTTACCCTTTTAAAAACCAAGCATGAGAAATTTGAACCCCTAAGGCAACTTTGTCACATGACTGACAAACAGAGTCACAATAGAAAGCAAATTAGCTGGTCTTCTGACTGCAGGCAAATGGTAATCATCCCCTCCAAAGCTGGGAAGGCAGTAGCTGAAATTTTTATGCTGTTTGTTTGAGAACCTCCCTTGTACAGCTTTCAATAATAGCCAGTGCATTAGCAAATCAATATTTCTATTAAATGGAAATAATGTTTTTTTTAGTTGCATCAGGGAGTAGAAGTCATAGGCAAGTTCATCTTCAAATTTTTCATCTGTAGAGTTAGGGTAACCGCTGATATTTAATGAAATTGGAAGTACTCACTTTTTCAAGTGTTGTTTATTCCTCTCTGTATCCTTAATGAAGCCAATCTATCTACCTAACTAAAAATACACTCTTGGAAGTGTTGTCCCTTCACAAATTTTGAAACTGATAGTCAAATTAACATATCAAACCAGAATTTCCTTGAAGCATTTTGTTTACTTTTGCAACATTGCTGCTGAGTCATTCTGATGTTTCTTCACATCTTCATTTCACCTATATATACATATATATATATATATATAAAATGAGCTGGGTCATCTTGGTTGAAGTTATCACAAGTTTAGAATATATTACGATCTGGTAAGACTGTCTCACCTTTCTATACTCTTTGGCTTTGCCACCACCTCGTGCTTAGCCTGAAGGCTTTGGTAAGTCAGTTGCTGGAATTGTTGAGGTTCTGTTGCACTGTCCATCTTACCAAGTTGGGTGTTCTTCAGGATGACTTGTCAGTGTAGCTCCTTTAGCAGCAGGTAGTACCCATGCACATAGTTTTTCTCCCCAAGCCAAATGTTCATTCTGTTGTCTCTTGCAGAGTTGCAAGCCTTGCATGAAATGGTCCAGCAGAAAGTTGTGACTTTGCTAAGTGACCCGGAGAATATTGTGAAACAAACACTGATGGAAAATGGGATAACACGTCTCTGTGTCTTTTTTGGACGTCAAAAAGCCAATGATGTTCTTCTGTCTCATATGATCACTTTCTTAAATGATAAGAATGACTGGCATCTTCGAGGAGCTTTCTTTGACAGCATTGTTGGTAAGTGTTTGGTTTCAGCCAGCCAGATAGATAATAATGTACATAAATTTATCTTTTGCATATCTTGTTAACAGTCATATAAAAGTCCTTTCTTATAAAGATTTCTGTAATTTATAGGAAAAGACTTCACTGAATTATTGGGTGTAAATGTTTCTTTAGGGAAGGAAGATGAAACAGTGTAAATCCAAATATCTTTTAGTCCAAATATTTAATACAAATGAGACTGAGGCATTTAAGACTAGGTTAGATTAGCATAAAAAATAAACTTTAAATGATACTTAATTTTTTTGAGTCTTTGCTAAAGCCACTAACTGAAAAAGCCTAAATTGTGACAAACAAATGCCAAGATTTCTGCAAGCTGTCTAGTAGATGCATCACTTCACGAGTGTATGTGTCCCATTAACTTCAGCAGACCTGTTCATACAATGAAAACTATGCATCTGTATAGGCTAAAATTATAATTTGAATTTTTTTTTTTTAGTGCCTTAAAACCATACTTAAAGATTCTTGTCAGCTCAGAAAACTTAATGATTAGTGCCATCATGGCTTTCTGTACCAGCTGTTTATTGTATCTGATGTTCCATGTACGGTGGCAGTCATTCCACATGACTATTGCTGAGAGGCAGTGCCCAGGCTTTGCGATTCAGTAAAACTTTCCCATAGCAGACTGCGGTACCTTGGGGAAAAAAATGGTACTTCAGGTGTGTGGCATGCAAAAGGAGCATAGTCAAACTTCCAGCAGGGCCATTATGGTAGGCACACGTTCTGCTATGACTGGAAGCCATAAAATGCTGTGCTGGCAAACCCTGCCAAGATGTGATGCTGATAACTTGTCAGAATTCATTTAGAAGGAGCAGTGGGGTAGCCAACAGATCACAGTGTCCTGGCTTGTTGCAAAAGGCATGGAGAGAGATGTATTTTTAACTCCTCCTCTCCCAGTATCTGTTCAAAACCTTCGCAGAAGAATTTGGATAAACTTCAACATTTATGTTTTGTTTTACACTGTTATACTTAAAGCTTTTCCACATCTTTAAAACAGAGCTCTCTAACTCATGGTTAAGTGTGTGCAGACGCTGCAGCCTGTGGCTGTGGGCAGATGCCCTTCCCTAACAGGGGCACTGAGGGGATTTCTCATACCTGTGCCTCTTCTCTCTTCTTCCTCTCTTCCTTTCTGCAACTGGTGGCAAAGCCCACCATTAATACATGAGCAAGTGTATGGGTTACCTTACTAGAGTAAAAGTGATAAGCTTATTTTATGTTTAATCTTGATTCTGATGGTGATGAACATGTTGAATTGTCTGGGATTTATTAATCCCAGATAACTGGGTTAGAAGTAGAGGCAGTTATGGTCTGTGTGGTGTACCGTGTATGATAATAACAACGATAACCCTGAGCTATTCAATTAGAAACTAATTTTTTTTCTCTTGAGAACAGAGGACTTTGTTTGTGGGAAGGAATGTTAGCTTCATGGATGTAAAACTAGAGGAAAGATCAGAAATCCAACAAGGTCCATCCCCTTGACCGTTGCCAGAGATCAATTATTGTAGATGGGCTATCTAATCCAAACAAGCAATTCCAGATGACAGTTTCACGTGGCCAGTGTCTGGTTTTCACATGGGAAAGGAAGAAGAATAGGAAAACAGTTTCTTTTACTGCGATGCAGTTGATGTATTTTTGTCTAGCAGCTTCAAAGGAATTACTTTCACTTTGCTTTTGATCTTGGCATCTTTCTAAGATTTTGAAATATATTTTAAAATTGGATTTATTTTTGAAACTAGAGTCAAGGTGGCTTCATGATGGCAAATAATTTGAGACTAGTTAACTAAGCAGCAAATCTTGGAGGCACTTCAGGCAGAGTTTTAGAAGATTGTTCTAAATGTTCCTTTTTGACTATTAGTGATTCTTTCTTTTGTGGCTAAGCGAATGTATGTTATAGACTTTCCATGCTGATAACTAGTCTGGTATCCAGTTCAGTCTTTTCAGGAGTTTGAATGATACTCAAATTACAGTCACTGCAAAGTTCAAAGACAAAATCCTGCTAACAGAACCTTTCACTGTTGCTCACTTGTCCTTTCCATGCACACATGCAGTCACCGCATCCCCACCCCTTAGGAGCACTGCTGTCTTTGCCTCGCCATTTCAGACTTCTGCTGGCCAGTTGTGTGCTGCCATCTGTGCCTGGCTTCTGCAAGGACCTCTGCAGGCAAGGGGATCTGCTTCTATCAAACAGTTTTCAGAATATTGTTCTAACTTTGGAAAGCAACTTCTTTTTTTTCTAATGATTATCTGTTCTCAGATGGCTCCGTGGGATAGCAATTTTAAACTTTGGTGAGGAAAGGCAAGGAAGTGCTACGCTGGATTTTTTATGTGTTCTTTTCATGTTTCAGGTGTTGCTGCTTACGTTGGCTGGCAAAGCTCATCAATACTGAAACCTCTGCTTCAGCAAGGTCTCAGTGATGCAGAAGAATTTGTCATTTACAAAGCCCTCAATGCTCTTACTTGTATGTGCCAATTGGGGCTCTTGCAAAAGCCTCATATTTATGAGTTTGCTTGTGATATTGGTAAGTTGGAATACTGGAGAATACCCTGTTTTGCTAGTTAAGAAAAGAAATCTTGGTACTACAACAAGCTTCACTGTCAGCTTAGCTGTCCAATATGCAAATCTATAGTACTGTTTTAGAATCTGCACAGGACTGTGTTAATGAGGTTTTGCTAGTCAGACCATGTTAGTGCTCAGAACTCTAGAATAATAGTTTTGGTGGAACAAATTGGAAGCATCTTCACTGATCTTTGTATAGGATAGCAGCAAACAACACTTAGTCCCACAAAATTTCTGCTTTAAGATCTTTTCTTGTTCTTCGTGTCAACCTCCTATAAAGAATAACTCCTGGTTACTTCTGGAAGTTGATCAGGCACACGATTTGCACACTCTTATCCATCAGCCTTTGAGGAAAGAAGGAATCCAGTCCTTTCCATAGTACATGATCCTTTTTCATCCTATTTCTAACACCATAAAATACCATTTAACTCAGCAGAACTTCGAAAACAGAGTTGGTCTCTCCTTTCTCATCAGGCTTATCACTTTAATTTAGAAGTGCCCAAGATTTACCAGCTATTTATGGAAAATAAAATACCAACTGAACGTTTGAGATGTAGTCTGCTTCTTCCTAGTGTTATGGCTTTTCAAATGCACTCAGAATTTGGGGCATTTGACCTGTGATTATATCCCATGACTAGATACAGTCACTTGATTACAACTTCTTAAAACCCACATAATTGAGACAGACTTCCGAGTCTGATAATCTTACAGTATGAGTAGTGACTATTCAAGGAAGAAAGGGAAAGAAAGAAGGAATAAAATATTTGATTAAAAAAAAAATCATCACTGGTATTGGGATTCTCCCGAATTGTCTAGAGTAAGGTTGAGATTTACTTTTGGATTAGTCTTCTTTGCAAATCTGGAGTTGACAGTTAGGGATTGAAATGAATAAACAAGAAAAATATGCTTTTCGGCAACAGCAAAAAAGCTGAGCAGCATGGGTACAGTGAAGTCCATGAAATAATTTTCTCAGTATGAGTGTTTTAACATTGCTGCTCTGCAGGAGGGAAAGCTTAGTTTGGCCGTAATTCTAGAGGAAGGAAATGACATCACAGGATGCCATATACAGGATGATCCCCACTCTTTAATATTAATGATATATTTTAACAGCCTAATTTTCTTTCAGCACCTTTCCTGTGTCATCCTAATCTTTGGATACGGTACGGTGCAGTCGGATTTATCACTGTGGTAGCACAGTATTTGAATATTGCTGATGTCTACTGCAAACTAATGCCATACCTCCATCCTTTTATCACACAACCAATAATACAGGTAATATAATATCAAATGATATTAATGTGAATATATCTGGACTAGTCATAATTCCTAAGTCTGTCTTGGCATGGTCCTGGCTATGAGAATATTAGAATTTTTTTTTTTCAGTTAAGGTTAGAGGCGATACAGTTTTTTTGAATTCTGCTGGCAGACATTGACAGAATGGTCATTGCCTTCCATGTTTGAAAGAATGTTGTCTCAAATTTGTTGCAAATTGCAGACCGTTTTACAAAGCTTAAAATCAACAGGTATGTCTTTGGTTCAAGCCCTTCTCTGCCTTGTTTACAATCAAACTCTTGCAATATTGTGCTAGTTTATAGGACTCTGAAAGGCGTGAGAAGTTGGCTGGGAAACAAGTGTTTCTAGCCTCTGTGCTTTCATCTACAAGACTGACTATTCCAGCCCTGCCCCGCTAACCCATTTGTCTGTGGGCCTGACCCTCTGAAAACATGAGCTTTCTGTTAGGTAGCGATTGCTGTGCTCAGGATTTCAGCAGTGCTACTCCTCTGTTTCCGTGCTTTGCCAGGGGTAAGGGCAGAGTGCTCAGCGTGAATGAGTTAAGTCATTTCATAATAGCACGTGTCTAGGAATGACCTGCATGTTATTGGTAATAGGATTGTGTAGGCACCTTTGCATGTAACTTTAGGACCTGTAGAATGCATCTCTCGGGTGTTTAAATAAGAAACCGCTGCAGTACTTACATTGAAAAGTGCATCACATTTTCTTGTAAACCATGCAGGTGGTAACTTCACTAAAATAATATTTTTCCATGTTTACATCTCCCTAGACACCTTGTGCTGGGTTTTAGGCATTGATAAATGTCTGTCTTGTTCACTTGCAGCTTCATTTTAGTATATAAATCTTTTCTTTGCTATGCAACACTAAATATAACAAGCAAGTAGGGGGTAACATTGAGTTGGACTGTAATAAAGAAGTCCTCACTCTGAACTCATTTTGAATTTATTTTTCATGTAGACAGCCAGCGTGTCATAGGAATGAGGTCTTCTAAAACTGTTGTGAAGGAAGAATTGGCAGTCCCAAATCTACTGTCTCCCGTTAATTATTTGGAGTATTCTAACTTTTATACAAGCATCTATGTCGTAATTTTGGGCTGAATTACGTTTGGCTGTTTAACTGTGGGACTGTAACCAGGGGCCTATTTCATGAATATGGCTTGCCCTCCCCCCCACCATGTCAAGACCTACTCTTGAGACAGCAAAGATCAAGTACTAAATAAAAGTACAAACTCAAAGGAATGTTGGGGCTGCAAGTAATCTGAATTGCGTACAAGCTTTTTGTCCAAACCTGTTCTCTGGACACAAGCAGATGTTGAATCGCCACCTAGAATAATAGAAACTTGTTTGGTTTTTTCTATTTTAATAGTAATGAACAATCTTTATAAGGACTGCCCCAGTTAATGATTCTAAATTATACCTTAATTCATCAGTTTCTTATGACGGTTTACTAATGTCCCAATATGCTTTTGAATATTACTTAATTACATGCTTGTGCATTCTTATTCCCTTGTATACATCAGAGAAAACTCGGTAATCTGACTGACACGGGGGAAGAGCTCTTCTAATCGGTATTTTTACAGGATAAATGTAGGACAAGGACAGGCAAAGTTTGCAATATCATTGTAATAGTAGTAGTATCTTTAATCCCATCTAGCAATGCCAAGTTAATGTTCTGAGACTGCTGGGAGAACAGGGAAAAAGAACAGAGAAAATCTGGTATGACCAACACAGGGAAAGAGATTATTTTCATGAAAGCAGAGAAGTTGAATCTAGATTATTGGCACAATCATGGGCAATAATTTTCAAGTCCTACAAGATTTTTTGTTGTTGTAAGTTTGAAAGCTTCTCTTCAGGACTGAGCTGGAAACTGGTTTTTAGAACATGTCTTCAGAGGAAGAGATTGATTTTAATATTAATATTTGTAGTTGTCCAGTTAGTGATTTTCAGGCTAGGAAAAAAAAAAAGTGCAGACATGGTAGACATGAGATGGCAGCATTTATAGCTAGATTTCCCCATGTTTATATGGATATCATCCTCCTCCATGTTGACTGGTGTCTCTTTTTGAATTGCAGATAGATAAAGAAATAGTCCTGCTAAGTGTACTTAAAGAGCCTGTCAGCCGTTCCATATTTGATTATGTCTTAAGATCAAAGGATATCACGAGCCTCTTCCGACACCTTCATATGCGTCAGAAGAGGAGGATGGGTGCTCTCTCCGACTGCCCACCCCCAGAGGACCCTGCCATCGCACAGCTGTTGAAGAAGCTTCTTTCACAAGTGATTGTTTTTCATTTGTACTTTGAAAATCAGGCTTGAGATTCTTGATCTCTGTCTCCACAGACCCGAACCTTGCAGTGGCTGCTCTGGTGCACTCCCAGTCTGAGGTTCTGATCCTGCAAACCATTAACTTTATTGATTTCAGTACATGCTTATAGGAGAATGAGTTTAGGAGTTAAGGAAGATTCTGAAAAGATCTGCCAGATTTAGGGCAGCCCTACATTTGGATTTCCCCAATACATCCTCTTTTTAAAGACTTCAGCTGTGTGCATCAGATTTCTGTGGTGGTATACGTGCTGCGTGTTGTGTTGGAGAGAAGAGCATGCATTTGTTGAAGAGATAGACGTGCAAGTAACAAGGCCAAAGGGGGCTGGAAGGTGTTGAGGCTTATATGTGAAGAGGGGTGCACTAAGAATCCCCCACACAAAGTAGTGGGAACTAGGAGGAGGAAGGACTGCAGCTGAGTGTGTGTGGGGAGAGTTTCGGGATATTTTTTGCCCCTTTTTTTCCTGTGGCTTGTGGGTTGTAAGCGTGGCCTAGGTGGCAACAAGCCAGACTGCACCAGGCAGTGATCTAATATTAAATGCTCTTCTGCCCTTTCACTATTGGGGTTGGAACTAGATGATCTTTAAGGTCCCTTCCAACCCTTACCATTCTATGATTCTATTCCTAGCTCTGTTCCTGAGGAGGAAAGATACTCTTATACTACATCAGCTTACCCAAAGTCTTGTATGAGTGACAGACTGATGCCTTGAATTCTGGGGATGCGCTCTCTCCTTCCACTCCTGAGCCAGTCATTAATCTTACTGCTTCTTACATCTTCGTGCCTGGATACGTGTTCTTGTTCAAAAGTAAATCATAATATCTTTTCTTTTATTCTGTAGGGGATGACTGAGGAGGAAGAAGACAAACTGTTAGCACTGAAAGACTTTATGTTAAAATCAAATAAAGCTAAAGCCAATATAGTGGATCAGAGCCACCTGCATGACAGCAGTCAGAAAGGGGTGATTGACTTGTCAGCTCTGGGAATAACTGGGAGACAAGTGGATCTTGTTAAAGCAAAGCAGGACCCTGATGACAAACGTGGTTGGTATATTTTGTGATCTGTATAGATAAAGTATAACTTTTCTTTGAGGGTCAGAGAATTAAGTCTTAAATTTACTCAGCAAGTGTTCTCGGTAATTCAGCCTACATAACTATCACAGTCCTCACAGAATTTCGAAGAAGAAAATTACTGCTGCTATTTGAAATGTGAGGTGCTGGAATGCTCTCTGGATCAGTGAAGGATGGGGGTATTTTTGCCCCTGAGAGTATTTAATTTAGTTTGACTGCATTTGGAGTAGTAACGTGCACAGGTTGTTTAGCTGATTGTGACAAACAGGACTCTAGTGACCCATGGTAGCAGTGTAAGTTATGAAGGCTACATTACTGCTATTTCTGTTTCCTCTCAAGAAGTGATGAGCTCTTTAACTGTGAAAATCCAGGAGGTTTTCTTGAGGTAGGTTGGAGAAAACTGAGGCCTAGGTGTGATGCCGAAACAGGACGGCACTGAGGAGTGCCAGCTGTTGCTCACCCACCAAGTACGTGCTTTTTGACCTTAGGGTTCTTCAGCTGCTCATCACCCATTTTACTTTGTTGCCTGCTCCTGTTTCAGTTTGAAAAACCTCTTAAATTTTGTTGTTCAGCTTTGAAATCCACTTGCTGCTAACTCTGTTCCAGTTCTCTGTATCCTCAAAATCAATCTCTTCCAGACGGTGAGCTTCCTCTTTGCTCTGTCAAGTTTGTAAGGCTCTCCTCTGTACACTGCTGCTGGGTTCTGTGTTTTCAGGTGTAAGCATACAGAAATATCTGAAAACCAGCTAGTTATTGCCATCTTGTTTACAGAATTAAGATGCTAGTCTGCAATTTTTTGCATATCATTTTAAAGGAAAGTACGTAAGTACAGGGTTTTTCAGTTTTTTGCATCTTGTGGAGTCAGGAGTGAACAGAGTTTAAATGTTAGTATATGAAGCCTGTATTTGAACTGATTGACTTAAAGGTGTGAAGACTTTGCAAGTGACAGTTTTAGATTAACTTCTTCACTGATTTTGTCCAAATTTAATTTGTCCCATGTTTTCATTTTGCTTTCTGTATTTTACAGTTTAAAGTGACTCCAGAGGAATGCTGAAAATAAATAAAACTCCTATTTACAGATAACATTGTTCAATCTACAGGTGGTGTGATTGTGATAGAAAATTGATTGTATTTGACCTTGACAATAATTTGCATACTGTACTATTACAAATTTATTCCTGTCTGATGCCAGTAATGGAGTAACTCTCATAAGAAAAAATTATGTGGAGTCTAATCCTGCAGCCTTCTAGATCCAAAATTTCCCTATACCAGAATGACTTATTGCATGAGTCAACTATAGGATTAAGCTGGTGTAAACAGAGCACTTGCCACGTGTGTTCTGTTTGCCTCATAAATCCCTGTCAGCTGGTTTAAACAACCTGTCAGTATGTTTTTCTCTATTAACTATATAAATAATAAATTAGCATGTAAACATTGGACTCCTATGTGGTCTGAAAGTAATGACCAGCCTGAGTGAATACGGTCATGATTGTGGTTTTTTTTCTCTCCCTCCTGATTGCTTATAGCTAGAAAACACGTAAAGCAAGATTCAAATGTAAATGAAGAATGGAAAAGCATGTTTGGGTCCCTGGAACCAACTAACATCTCCCAGCCAATACCCAAAGGACATGGGCAAACTGCTGATCCTGAAGCCATCCAGGCTGGGAAACCTCTTCGTTCAGAGTCCTCAGCTGGCATTTGTGCCACTTTGTCATCCTCCCCACAGGTATTGCTGAGAAATACCATCTTCACATCTTAAACTGAAATGATCCTGTTGTTTTAGAGCCAAGTGGGACTGTAGGGATGTGGCGCTCTTGGGTTTTTTGGAGGTTATTTTACCCTTGTGCTATTCCCTGGCATCTTCTCCAGCAGAATAGCTGACTTTCAAGTTCTTGTTTTTAAAATAGGGATTGATAGAGGATGGAAGTTTAGTTACTTGAACAGAAGAGCTTCACTAACAAATAGATGCTTTTCATGAAGAAATGGGGCTTTGTGGATTAGCCAGTTACTAGGTAAGCTGTTCTGGCAGGGAAGACTTTTTTTCCTCAAATTGCACGCTCTGATATGTGTTGTGAGGAAGAGGAGATGTCATGATTTTAACTTGGAACCGGTGTATCACGTCACAGCTGCATTTAGACATCCTGTGCCTGTAATACTTAATACTGGCTACAGAAGGATGGGCTTGGATCCGTGCAGGCTGTGGAGGCATCTCTTGACACTGAACACTTCTTTCTATTCTTTTTCTAGTTGGAGATTGACTTCTGATAGATTTAAATGAGTGTCCACTCTGAACCAAGAGGGAAACACTTCATACTTCTGTTTTTAAAGCCCAATATAAACAAATAATCATTTGAGAGCTAACCTGTAATTCTGTCAGTCTTGAGAGCAATAGCTGCTTCTGTAATAATCACATTAAGAGGTGTGCACAGCACGTTATAGTTTCTACAAAAAGAATACAGACTAGTCAAACAGGGTGAAATAGATGAATGGTGAAGTTTTTATA
>Ga0181612_107556_pt1 | contig 17182 bp, 9 predicted proteins | sample HoacroProtozoa21_FD_119630 | JGI IMG/M metagenome (GOLD analysis project Ga0181612, IMG submission 119630) | Hoatzin crop microbial communities from Cojedes, Venezuel. Combined Assembly of Gp0051906, Gp0051904, Gp0051908
CCCCCTCCCCCCCTAGCCAGGCTCTGGCACCCCCCTCAAGGTCACCCCTTCTCATCCACATTGTTAATACACATCTTTTCTATGCCCCTAGTGTCGCCTACACCCCCCATTTCACTGGTAGCAAAGAGCCTGGGCCTGTCACATCTTCAGGAACGCTTTTTGGGCACTGGAAGAGAGCAGCAGCCTCCGCTGCAGCCTTAAGGTCCCACATCAGAGCACCAACACCACCCGCTGCAAGGAATTCTTGCATAATCTCGGGGAGTGCTCGCATTCCTCCTCCTCCACCAGTTCAAGGAGATGCTTTTCTCAAGCACCTGACTGCAGCAAGCAGCAGCGCCTGCTCAGCAGCTTCGTGGTGGAGGGAAAGCCGGGCTCAGTCCTTGGGAGCGAGCGCAGCCGCCCCTACAGCCAGCTCCAGGCAGAGGCCCCCTCAAACACCAGCGAACACCACAAGCCACTGCAGTTTATCTAGATACAGGTACTTTATTTACAAATATTTAGATTAATAGCATTGTTACATCACATGAGGAGTACAGCAGTCCAAACAAATCCTTTCTGTGACAGAAACAGTAAGAGCCACTGTAACTTACTCTGGAGTACAGGTATTGCACCTCACCAAGCTGCAGCCATTGGAACATTAACTTCACCCCAGCAGCAGGTCCTGGTCCCTGGGCAACCCCTTTGCAGTGTAGCCTCGGTTGAAGCAGGATGCATTAGCTGTAGATCTTGAACACACCCATCTACTGCAGAGTAGTAGTTAAAAAAAAAAAAAAAAAAAAAGGACTAACCAGACAAAACAAAGGGACAGTGCACAAGTTACCCAAAGCCTATTGTCTGCACATTCCAGTTTTGGCTTTTATTTAACATTGACTGTACAATACTCTGGTACCACTGGTTACTTACAAGTCTGAAATAGTTTTAGTGTCTAGAGAGGGATTTTAAGACTACTTTGTACTTCAAATGCCACAGTGAGACTGAAGTTGGACACCTGATCACGGTTAAGCACTCACCCCTCCCCTTCCCACACCCTCTGTGGGGTTGCCAAGTGAGCAGAGCCACCCCAACCATCCACCTACCCTTCGTGCAAATGTTATGGGTTGTGCCACCCAACGAAGGCTTCAAAGCAACCCTCACAGGGGACTGGTAAAAAATACCACAGTAGCTAAAAATCCCTAGAGAGCAGAGGGGGTGTTCTGACTGTCCAGTCCGGCCTCTGAGCATTCAGAAAGTTAAAGGTACAAAAGCGTAAGATGTGCAAGAGACCCAGCCTTCGTATACGACACGAGGCAGGCGATGAAGCCCAGTAATGCAAAACGCTGACAGAAGAGAAGCAGGTTTAATAACAGGATTAATAACACGGCCTCGGTATACCAGAGCGCGAGGATGAGAGACAGATCCCACTAGTGTTAACTTCGGCACGGGGAGCGGCCCTCCCCCGGCACAACGCCCACGGTCAACACCACCGCGTCACGCCTCTGGTAGTGAGCTGCGGTTACATCGATTTCGGTACTAACGGGGCAATACATACAGGTCACACTGTACAAACTGGTATTTTCTTATATACTGTTCTAATGCCAGTAATCATTTTCTTCATTAAAATCATATACACAGGATGTATTTAACTGTTAGCTCAGTTCCTTCAGATTTTATACATATTTACGTTCTGTTAACAAATGTAAAGGATAAAAGTGGCAAAAAAACGATGCAAAGCTATGAGCACAAGAATGAATGGATCGCGTCCCTGTGCGAGTTGTACGCTCCTGCGCCAGCCCGCCCCGACACACACCACAGGGAATCCTTCCAACAAGAAAAAGCACATTGTTACAGAGCCCCTTGCTACCATCGGAATTCATTTCACAGCAAAAAATTTATCCTTTACTATGGACAGCTCTAAACAGTTACAGGTGGGGAAGAAAGGCCAAAGAACCATAAAATTAAACCGTACAAGACAAAAGCCCTGCGAAAGTGTAAAATCATGAGTCCGGCATCAGTGCTCAGTTGAAATTATGTATCGGTGACACTATCACAAGGACAATCAAGGAAAGAAAAACTTCTAGATTTACCATGCAGGAGAGGTTCTATTACTCTACTTGCCTTTGATAACCTGATTACATCTAAAGTTGTTTAGCAGTTTAGTACTGTGTTAAACTTGTCTCAGAGTTTCAGTTAAACCCAGTAAGATGTACAGAAGACAGGGAAGCGGTCAAAAGCACCGCTTCCAGCAGACAGAGGCGGAAGGTCGGAAATGGAGCCGTGGAAGGGGGGTCACTAGCAGCCGCAGCCTTCTCTCTGGGGCTGGGGTTCGCTGGTTAGCCGCCCTCCCTGCGGAGCTGACGGTTTGTGCTGTACACCCGACTCTGCAGCGTTCAGATCCAGGCTTCCATCTTGGATGTTCTGGTAGATTTTCTTGGCAGCCTCCAGGAATGCATCCTCAACGTTTTCTCCGCTACGAGGAGAGCGGCAGGAGTTACTGAGGTTACCCTTCAGCAAGGCAATGCAGGTCACGGGGGCCGCTGGCTAGACACGCTTGCTGGGGTCTGACAGGGCACACGTGGAAGCAGTGGCTGCCCTGCCCTCCCAACTGCAAGAGGAGCTGGCAGTACGTAGGGCAGACGTATCACAGTCTGACACCCTGTCCTCGGGACAGCCTTTGATACGGCAGCTCACCCCCTAGCCACTAAACCCGTCAGGACTAGCCAGGAATAAAAAACACACACTCCAAAGCACCGAGTAGCAGAAATAAGCTAAGGCATTGATCCACGTGCACAGTGCAGTTTTGAAAGAGGCTAAAGGACAGGGAGTTACTATGAGTCAAAACTTTTTTGTTACAAAGGTCCATGAAGCCAGGTGACCACAGGTACAGCGTGGTGACTCCTCCCAGCGACCGAAGGGACAGGCTGGTCACTGCAGAACTTGGTCCGAGGGAAGGAACACCTAACTGGGAACCCCTCTGACCCACATGTACGCATCCTACGCTCAAACCATCTCCTAAAACCACCTCAGTTCATTGAAATTCAACAAGTCTTTGCCTGAAATGTAGCGAGAGGTCTCACTTCCAAGTCACCTTCAAGTCAAAGCCGGCAAGGCCGAAACTGCTACACATACCTTATCCTCTAAGAGAGCTCAAAAATAGTTTGCTCAGGGTTTGTTTTCCACTGTAAAACCCTACAGCTGTACTTAGTCATAACCAACACATTCCTCTTAAACAGATCACATCTGAATCAGAACTCCAGACAAAAGTGACTTACGTTTTTGCACTTGCTTCAAGGAACAATAAACCTGTTCAGAAACAGAGGTTTAATAGTCAATGCATAATGTATTTCAACAGCGCTCCGTCAGTCGCATTACCACCTTCCGATCACATGCAAGACACTATTTTAGTACTAAACAGTATTTTATGACCAAGTTAAGGCATCAGTACACAAGCTGATTTCTAGAACTAAGCCCAGTTAGAGTTAAGCCAGACTGAGGCACAGCAGAAGTCTGCACATATAATTCCATTACTCTGGAAGTGTAAGCTTGCAGCTACCAATGCTGAGGATTCACTTTAACACCACTATCTTGTACGAAACGTTAACAGCTCAAGAGAAAACACACACCATTTTCTTCAGCAAATTGTTTGGCTTCTTCATATGTAACATCCCTCTGTGCTTCCAGATCTGCTTTATTTCCTATGAGGATTATCACCTAGTTCAGGAGAGAGAAAATTAGTCTGGAAAGAGCTTATTAGCTTTTCTCTACCACCATCTTTACTAAAAAGATGAAAAAACAAAGGAAATCTGCAGAGAAGTTTAGCCGCGAGCCCCGTGCATCTTCAGGAACACGCTGCTTTGGCAGTGCCCCCTCCGCACAGCCGGCGCGGCGTCCAGCACGGCGTCGCCAGCAGTCCCGCTCAAACGCCTTGGGCTGTTCTCGTGAGACAGGTCCTGCAAAGCAGCAGGCCTGCTCTGTCTGCAAGGAGGTTGTACTCGGAACCACTTCTTGCGTTTGATTAATCCTCTGCTAATCCAGCCAGAATCTTTAAGAGTTTGCTTTCATCACAACACAGAGTCTTCCCATGAGCTTGGTGCTAAAGTATTTTAGGGGCATGCAGAAAAAGACGGAAGGACAACAGTTTTGTGGTATGGCCAAAGAGACTCAGAAGAACCACCTTCCCCATCCCTCCAAAAGACCTGGGCAGCTTTTGCTGGAAATGCAATTTATTGTCCAGTCTAAGATCAGATAGCATTCACCCCACTACTACCACAAGGCAAGAAGCAATGTTAACAAAAGTTCAGGTTTGTTCCGGGTTAATCACCGTTTTGCCTCCAACTGCTGAAAATGGGCCCCCGGAAGGCGAGCAGCACAAGACAGCTTTTAGCAGCAAGCCCTGCTCCCCTGCCCAGGAGCCCACGCCTTTCCTCCATTGCAGTAAGGGCAGAGTCACTGGCATACTGCAAAACGGGGACACAAGCATAACTCAGAGCTGAGCAGGTGAGAAAACACAGGCAGCGTATTTAAGAGAACACCGCTACCACCACAGACGCCTTGGCCAAAGCCCTCCACCTCTTGCTCAGAGATCAGCAGCCTTGCTTTCAAGCTACGTGAAGTCCAACTTACAGTATTTGGATTGGTGAGGTTCCTTGCATCTGTCAGCCAGCTGCTTAAGTGATTATACGTACTTCTTCTGCAAAGAGTCAAGGGAGCACAGTTTTAGCTACAGTGTTTGTTAAAATACCCAAGTGCCAACAGCATAGTCGGCATCCAAACAACACACCGACACCCGTTGCCCCCATTCTTCTCCCCGGCCTGAAGACAGACGAAGCAGCAGCATCTCGTCTGGCCTCAGACCAAGGTTTCAGCAGGGCAGCTTCAAGCCCACAGAGCAACTCTTACAGCACAGGCGGAGAGACAGAACAATTCACCCTTCCGCATGCAGCAGTGTTACCGTCTTCACAAGTATAACGTGTTGTTTCGTTTAGAACACGTTAAATGATTTTCTGTCAAATACTCTCACAGAACACTGGACAGTAGAATAGCACTTTGGTAACAAACACTGCATAAGATTATTTACGCTTTACTCCAGATTTAAGCAAACAGGAGATACGCCTACATACACAGAGAAAGAGGTGCGTAAGGAAGATCAAGAACAGCCCCAGAGGAAGATGGGAGACATGAGAAAGCAAAAGTATTTCATGTTGCACATCTGATTATTCATTCTTTTAGCAGCATCTTTAGTTTTCATCTATAAAAGGAAGGCAGGACAGCCTCTACACAGTCTCAATCTGTTGAAGGCCCAGTCCATGAAGCGGCCCAGAAGTCAGACTCATCCAGTGCTCTCATTTGTAGAGTCTGTTAAGCATGTTTACACAGCCCACTGCCACAGAGGTAATAGTCTGTCCTGTGCCTACTCTAACTGAACACTCCTACCCGGTAAGCAGCAGTATTCCCTTGCCTCCCAGGAAGGGAAAAATCCGTGTACTGAAGAGTAGATTTTCAGGGTAAAGCCAGTTCTCTAAACTTCAACACATGCAGTCAAGGCCTCAAAAGGCAAGATCCTCAGGCCTGGTGGCAGTGAAATTCTCCAAGAAAAGCAGCTCGCATAACTCCTTATGTTTCTTTTTCAGCTCTTGAAATAATCAAAGTATTTAGACAAAGAAGTATGGTAAGCGTCACACAAGAGGACACAAACCCACCCAGAGTCCTTCAGATCCAAGTCTGGGGGACAGACAGGACAGCATGGACAAGGCTGGGGCATCCGAACAGCCTGTCAGGCACAGAGCTATGATCCAAGATGCAACAGCACCTTACCTGGTGATGTCGTAGACCATGAGAGCTCCTGCTGCTCCTCTGTAGTAGCTTCGTGTCACAGCCCTGAATCTCTCCTGTCCTGCTGTGTCCCATATCTGTAGTTTAATTTTTTGGCCACTAACTTCAATTATTCTTGTGCCAAATTCAACACCAATTGTGTGGGGACAGTCTGCCATAACTGTCATGAAAAACAAAAGTAACGATAAAATCTTTTTAGTGCAAGGTCTCCTTGCCACAAAGATTACTATCACCAGTTTTCAGTTATCTTTACTAGATTTTCAGTCTCTAAGAAAACATTTTTACAGCTACAGTACCCCAACTGTATCAATTCACCAATTCACCAGAAATGAAGTCTTTCCTGAACTGCTGTTCGTTTTAAGAGCAGTTATAAAATCCCTTGTCTTCTGACACACGTGCCCTGATGCTGTTTGGCCATGTATGTCAGAAGGCATCAAGCCATTTGATAGTTAGTCTATCCTTGCGGAAATGGTTAACTGTTTGAATGCAGTAGGAAAAGATAACTTTTAGGGACTTACAAAGATACAGTTAAAAGTCCGTAACACAGCTTCAAAAACAAACATCCAAGTTATTTCAGACAGGGTAATTGGACGACTGTCCACAGGAGAAAGCCAGTTTCCTAAGTAGATTATCAACACAGCAAATCAAAACCAAAAAGGCATCTTTCTAGTTAAAAGCAGCTAATCTTCAAGAAAGATCAAGAAAACACAGAAAGGACGAGTACCTATTCCAGCTACCTACAGTTAGTGACAGTCTTGTAGCAGAGGTGTTTGGCACGTTGGTTTGTTCAGTTGTACCGCTTCGGCTTAATGCTGACAGACTAAGAAAAAGCCATAGCCTCATAAAGAATCTGACCATATGCAAAGTGGCATTTAAACAATTTGCTGATACTGGATTTTAATTAAAAGCAACACTTTAAAATCCCATCTCTGCTAGAAAACAGAAATATTTTAAACTGTAGCTCGTACCCATTTATTGCCACATCTCGAGTAGTACATGGTAAAGACTGATTTTGTACCAATAAATACCAACGGTCTTATCCATTGAATGTGAGCTACATGGAAAGTCACAGGGCTAACAGCTGCTCCAAACTCCAATGCAACACACATTATTAAGAAGAACTGAAGGTAATTCTTAATTAGTCATGATAGCATACACAAAAACGCACTACAGTTGAGACAGATTGCAGTAAGCCTGAAACACAATCACACAGGGCAGTGCAAGTGTCATGAGTCACAGCAGCCACAGAGAATGACGGTGCTACTTTAGAAACGAAGGGTCAAAGAAAATCAAATCTTTTTTTACTTTTTGAAGTGCTTAAAAGCACTAAAAAAACTCCATCTGCTTGCGTTCAAGTTACACCAACATGAGAACATGCAAGATTGAGACAGGAAATTTCACTTTGTTCCCTATCAAACCCAGGCATGGTCTTCCCACTCGTCACAGGCAGGACTGACTGCAGCAGCAGTTTTGCCATTACCACATCAACATTTTGTTTCTACATCTGCAGGAGTCAAAACAAAAATCTGACCAAGTTCAACACAAACCCATACAGATTAAGACAGAAACCACATCAAGCTCATGCACGATGGAAGCAAAAAAGGTAGGAAAGAGGGGTGAAGCATACCAGTTAGAATAAACATTGTGAATTGAAATACTCACACTTCTTTTCTGTAAATTGATGAAGCAAACAGGACTTTCCTACACCCATGTCCCCTGTTACAGAAAGAATAGTTAAGGCTGACACTACATCATTGTTGCAACAAGCACATTTTCTTCATCCCACACAAGTGGTACAGAGAGTTGCAGCCACTCCTTCCTCAGGTCCAGCGGGCAAAGCTCTCTACCTCACTACGGTCCTTAGGTGTATCAACTTTCACACTATAGTTCTGGTTACAGGTACAGGGTTGCAAGCAAGGGTGGAGCAGAAAACTCAGAAGTTAATCTCTGTGACTAATTTTACAACTATATTTCACAAGGTGATGAGAAGTAGACCTGTAAGAATTTGAAATGTAAAATATGCCTTTTGAGTGTTTGCCCTGCTCCTGTCTTACTTGATATTACTGGTGGGGACATCAAAACCACTGACAACCAACCCAAACACACCAAGAAATTGCTTCACTTCCACTGATCCACTTACACAATGCGAACAGTGAGGAACAGCAAGATCTTTTAAGAACAAACTTGTCCACAGGCTGAGGCTCTCCCAGCAGCCTGACTTACAAACCATTACGCTAAGATTGCAGATCACTTACACCTACACAAGATCATTAAGAATTAAACAATTAACAGCAAGACCAGTACTTCCAGGATAGTTAATAAATGCAATCAAGTCCCTGACTCTAAACAGGCAAGGAATCTGCAGCTAAAAGCAACCCTTAACACAAAAATACAGCCTGACAGAGGTTTAAAAGCCTGCCTAAAGCAATGGATTCCAATTAGTACTTGTGTCTTCAACACAGATTCTAAAACTTTTGAGACTAATGATGCAGAGGCAGTCCAAGTGCTACAGCAAACCACAAACATCCCAGCTGTGTTGATTATCACCAACATTTTTTTCCCCATTTCCAATGGATATAGCAATTTTTGTAAATATAAACTTGATTTACAGAGAAATGGACCACATGCACCTGTTTCTAAAAAGCTTTTTTTTTTCCTCTAGTGCTGCGCAAAGGGCTAAGCTTTATGGCCCTAATATCAAAGATGTTCAAGAATACCAAAGTGTGTACATCAAGAAGAACAGCCATTTTTAACAGTAACTCATCAATAAAGTGAGCTCAGTGCAGGCAGTGGTGCTTGTCCCCACCCCAGTTCACCTGCCACCAGCTACACAGCTGTAAGTCTGTGGCACACAGAATTACCAAGTGGCACACAAAGGCACCTGCCTTGATATTATTGTCAGCTGCTGCAGCTTCAGAGCAAGCGTGGCTGGTCATCTAGGAGGGGCTGAGGCTGGACAAGTAACTGCTGAAAGCTACTCCACAGCAAGTAGCATGCAACAGGAGGCAACAGCAGCACAGCCTGGGGATTGCAGGCAGGCTGTCCTGCACGCGCACAGTGACACGAACAGGTATGTGCCCAGCAATACTTACCAATAATGATGTACTTAAAGATGTAGGAATAGTTGTAAGGTGCAGTTGCCATTGTGGCACTAAAAAAAAAAAATAGAACACATCAGAACTGCTACTCATTCATCAAACAACCCAATTCATCAGTTCAGTTCACATAAGCAAACAAAACCCCTTCCCCCACCTATCCTTTCATTCACAGCTGAAGTTTGTGTACTTCCCCACAGTCACTGAATTAACGCCAGCCACACTCAGCAGAACTCCCACATCATTCGCCCTGGACCCATCAGTAAGACCTCCAAGTAGAAACATGCTCTGCATAGTACTGATACTCATTCAATTTTATGCAGAAGGACTTAAAGCTGTTGAAAAGCTCCAGTAGCTTCTTGCTTCATCCAGAGTCACCGAGTGGACCAGCACTCACTCGCCAAACAGCTGATACACAAACCGAAAATAAAATCTGACTCCAAAAGAAAAATCCGAAGAGCTTTAATAAAACCAGCAATTTGGACCTATTACCTCATACTTCCGAGACTTGCAACAGGAACAAAAGAAAGAGCACAGCTTGCATCAAACTGCTAAGAATTACTTAAAAGAAAGCTGTAGTAGCCTTAACTGGGGCCTGGACTGCTACATGTTGATGTCAGAAGAGTGGTACAAGCCACAAATCAGATGTCCAGGAAGTTAGTTAACATCTCTGTGGCTTTGCCAGCACAGCAGCATTACAGCAAGGCTTCACAGTTTCTCTTTTTTAAGTGATCATCAAAATTAGGTTGGGGTAAGTACTTTCACTATTCCAGAGTTCTCCTGGGCTTTCCTAGATGTAGGAGGAATTGGAACTGGCTTCAGCTGTGTAAACCTGCAAGCAGCAATAGCTGACTTACCAACCAATAGATCAGTTAACCAGGATTACAAGTCTATACAGGCCAGATATTGGCAGTTAACATAAAGGATGCAAAACGCCCAGTTTTTGTCCCAGGCTTTGTGTTAAACCAGCTATAATGCGATCAGTTAAGAAAGTGGAAAATTTCTACTAGGAATTCACCATTTCCTCTCCTGGATGGCAGATAGCCAGCTGTTAGAAAAACATGGTACTTCTTAAAAAGAACAGTGCTTTGGCCTAGAAAGATTTTCATTCGGTCATGTGTCATTCACATGACAAATGAAACCAGTACTGTAAAGAAATAAAAACGCAGGAAAGCTTACAAGCCTGCAGCTTTTCTAAAAGCAAAGTATTGTTTCCTCAACCACCATTAATCCATAACAGTGAATTAGAGTCATAAGAAAGGTGACTGACAACAAATCTCATTCACAAACAGCCACTGCTTCACATAGCAGAGGTTTAAAGCAAACACTCTTATCTAGACCTTGGAGGGGGCACAACCCCGACATGCAGTTAAGAAGGGCTTACTGTGTGCCAGTCACTGCTCTGCGTCTTGCCTTTCCTTCATGCTCCGCTCACAATATGGAAACTCTCAAGTCCTTCTATCCCATGCAGTATGCAAAGCATCTATGCTTACTCCTACACACACACAGTTCTATTAAACCAAGTTTAATCCAAGATAGCAGACAAAAGACAATTTTGGACAGTAATTCTTACATGTGCTGGCAAGACAGAATTCCACCAAGTGCTGCAGATGCTCCCAGAACAGTCATTTCAATCAAGAAAGTTTCAGAGGAAACTCTTCTCCGTAGTAGAGGGAAATCCCATGCAGCCATCCCACACCACCCCTGTCCTCCCCCTTCTCTGGCAAACAACCGCTCCGCGGACAGACCACTTCCCACCGCTGCACTGGATAAGAATTCACATCCATGACTGGAAACGCACTGCTCCTTACCAAGGAAGCCAGCAACTTTACTGCCTTATTTCCTGGAATCCTCCAGAGTTACAGTATCAGCTTCAGTATGTGCACTGATTATTTTCAGCACTAGCAAATAAAGACAAGCAACTGCTCCATACAGAGTGCAAAATTAATGTGTCACTGTAGAACATCCAATACTTCAAATTTTCCAAACACGTCTTCACATGTTCTGTTCTTCCTCTTCTTCAGCACGTCCCAACGGCAGCCACATTCAAACTGAGCATCTTCTGACCCAATCCACTTGTTCTCACAGGATACTGACTTGCCACTTGCTTTCTAACTAAACCTAGGAGGACTACGTTCACAGCTCAATTCAGTTTGATAGCAGACAAGGCTAAACTGGAGCATTATGAGGTATGCAAGTCAGAGTACAAAATAAAAACTTGAAAAGGCCAGTTTATACGCACAAGTACTTCAGGCAGACAGCACGAACTCTGCTATTTTCCACAGAAAACAGGTGGGTGCTACAGTCACAACACAGAAAGACAGAGACACACACCAAGAGCACCAACATCTATCTATTTTGGAAGATCTACAGTGCATTCTGAGGATGGTAGCATCTACTAACTTACACAGTTTAAAGAAAAAAATCAGCGCCATAAACTCAAAGACGGGGAAGCACTCACGTGGCCATGAAATCCATCCTGCAGAGACCTAGGTGACCCTGTCTTCCTTCACAATGCTGGCTGGCTAAGGAATGCTAAGTATTCAGAAATACTCAAAGAAGTTACATGTTTCTGAGTGCCTGACTATAACGCTGTATGTAACAAGTGAGGGAAACACCTCTCACTATCCAAGCTTCTAAGCAGCATCAGAGGAAGGTGAGAAAAGATTTTTTTTTTTTTTAAGAACGGACAAACTGGGAACTCTGTGCAGGCTGTTCACCAAGTGAATTTGAAATGAGTCTCTCTTAACTAGAATGTTTACTGCTAAATATACATCTGTTTATTTGACAGACTGTTTGCTTGCTAAGATGTCAATTTTTATTATACTCTTCAATTAAAGTCTAACTAGGCTGTTTCAGTATACACGAAACAGTCACTGCTTTGTGGCATATGCATCAAAATTAGTTCCTACTTCAAAGCAAGAACAACAAATTCTGTGCTTGGCAACAAAGTCTGTTAATAAAGGGGTGGGAAGGGAGGACTGATTTAGAGACATGCCTCACTGCTAAAGCTTCACCCTCCTTCTCACAGTGATATTAGGCCCGTAAAGGAGGTGAGATACGCCACACACCCCACTGCGTACAGCCAGACCCAGCGCGTGCTCTCCACAGCTTAAAGAAACTTATTAATAGCAATCCTGATAGAGAAACTCACTCATACAATGAGTCTAGACCTTCTCTCACGCCCTAGAGAGCTACTGGAGAAGTTACTGTGCCTGACAGACATACGTACTGAACGCTTGCAGAAACACAGACATTAAGATTAAACACAGTTTCTGGAGTTAAACTGAGAAATAAAGCAACATTTTGGTATTATATTATTCCAAGGGTCATGTTACAGAAAAGATTCTGAAATGCTCCAATTTACTACTGAAAGTCAGGAATCTTCTCTGGAAAACAGATAACAAAAAAAAAAAACCACAAACAACAAAAAACCAACGAAACAAACAACAAATTTTTAGACATTCAAATTCCAATAAGGATAAGCAGGAATCCAAGCCGTACTCAGATCTTAGAAGAAAGAAGAAGTCCAGAAAGACTCTGTGCTGAAGGGGAAAAACAAATGCAACAAACTAAGCACAGAAGTCACAGTGAGAATTCAGCCTTAGAAAACTCACAGTATCAGCATATAGTACATATGAAAGAAGGAAGTCTAGACAAGAATAGTGCACAACACGATTCAGTAAACACAAAAGTATTAGCAACACGTTAATGCAAGGAGTTAATATATGTTGACTGCAACAGCCATCTGTAGAAATTGGAGTTCTGCCTCCACTTCCCAGCCCTCTGTTCCAAACACATCAGTCTTGATAATCCCATTATGGGGGTTTGGCGTTTTCCCCTTGGAAGAGCAAAGGGGCAAGAACTGCAGGACTGAGGAAGTTGTACGTAAGTATACGCAGCTTCCCTTCAGCCACTCTGACATTATACAATACCATACCAAAGTTAACCACCCAGGAATTTACTGTTAACAGAAAGTAAAAGAAGTTTAGTCTGGAAGCTTGGTCTACCTGCCATTGCGGCTCAAGGCAAGTCTGCCAACTTAGACCAAGTTTTGGCTCCCTTTTTAGAGCTAACACTTGCCCAGAGTTCAGAGCATTATTTCCAGATGGCAACTAGCCAGAGGATCATGCTTCACTACACACAGATTTCCACAAGTTTCAAAGCCTGTACAATTCATTTTGGCATTACAGTTAGGACTAGAAGTTTTACAGTCAACAGTGTCATCATAATCCATTTTCCATGTATCGACTTCTCCCTTAGAGGCTTCTTTTATTTATAAAAAGTTAAATATGACCTTAATGAGATACTAGTGACACTATATTTCCTCCTCTAATCAACAAGCACTACACAGGTATTTTGACATCTCACTGGAGCCTTATTTCACATATCAGAATACATCTGTACAAACTGTTCCAGGTGCACTGCCGTAAAGTTCTTCATCAGAATAACATAACTGTAAATATCACATCCATACCAGCTTTTGCGAGCCCCATGCAGTTCCTTCTAGCTCAAGGACATAGTCAATTTTAACTCTTCACTGGATATCATCTGCATGGAGAAATTTCATAGCATTATGCTCAGCAAGAAGCAGGTATGTTATCAGAAGAGACTAGAGCCTATGCGTACAGGTTATATTAGACAATGCATGTGGTTAATACCATCAGCTAGCCAGCCAACACAGAGATGACACCCCTTGAAGACAGCCACCAGCTTCAAACTCTGGATTGTCTGACTGTTACGGGCTCCCCTTAAAAAACATACCACTGCAGCCAGAGGATCAGTGTTTAGTTAGTCTGAAGCAAGGAGCATTTTGTATTTCATCTGGACATCCTGGTGTTCTTTCGGTCATTCTTCAAGGATATGCAACAGGAATGGATCTCACAGTTGAAGTCCAGTTCCCTTCTATAAAAGGTAATGCCATCATATCATTACCTTCATAAACTGAAACAACTTTCAAAGAGCTGTTAGCTTTTTCACGTGGAAGAAGATATTTGCTGCATATAATGGGAATTGTATGCAAACAATAACAACTTATTTAGAACAGTTTCTAGATCTCCACACAAAATGAAAAGGTAGTTATCCTCTTTCCCAGGGCATAATCTTCCTTCTCTTCCCTGCATATTTACTTAGATGTTAATTAACAGTAACTCCAAGAAGAGACCAGTAAGGGGGAAAGAGCTGGGGAGAGGTAGAATTGTTTCAATCTGTAACTGCACTATTGCCCTGATGAAGACTTTTGTCAAGCACACACAATGCCACAGTCTAACTGCTACCTTACTTTAGAAGGCAGCTAGAAATACAGTCTGTAATTGCTTCAGTTGTGGTCTTCTGTAAAAGTCACACCACACTGGAAGGTAGTAACAGTTTTGTTATCAATTAATACACTCAGGCAGTGAATCCCCATAAGTCTGTTGTCCATAACTAGTTGTGAGGTCTACTACTATTAAATTTCATGGTGGCTCTATGGCTTCCACACAACAAGGAGGTTTAGGTTCTTCCTAAAACATGTAAATATCTTGGCCCTCTTTAAGATAATGGCCCCGCAGCCTCTCTGGTCTGTTTGTTTATTTATTTATTTTTGCAGGCTTGTCTTTAAAAAGCCCTGAGACTGACCCCTGAGGAGTCTCATTAGCAGCCCGCTAGCAGCCCACATGTTCCCTTTCACATGTATCCCGACAATATTACTTGTTGCTGGCCAGTTCCTCGCTCATTCTTCAGCTCTTCTGGAGTCATCCTCCCTAGCTTTCCCCATCTGGATTTCACTAAAGCATCTCATTAGCACAAGACAGTAGATTTGGCTGAACTGATCTTTGATCAGACAGCAACCCAGCAAGCTTCTTCTGATCTGCTGTTGAAGATCACTCTGCATTTCCTTATTATTTCCCTGTCCAGTTACTCCTTCTCTGCAAGCACACAAGGCCTGCAAGCTACTGGGCTCAGATTAACAAGCTTCAGCTGTGCAGAGCCCTGTTTCAAGATGTTCTTGAAGAAATGCATTTGCTATATTCTTTAATCATGTAGAACACCTTAACTCAGCCTGGAGGCCAAGTATTTCTAAAGACTTCACAGGCCTTTACTTCCCTGCCTATATGAGAACCTTGACTTTATGTATTTTTAAAATCAAGGCTATGTACCACGCTGCCTTCACTTTTTGATTTTCCTCCACAGCTATGCAGTCATACACACAGCATACTGGTTATCCTTTCAATGGTTTCACATCCTGCTCCATTAAGTTCCTCCATTTTGTTTCCTAAACTTCCTGCATTTATATGCACACACCTCATTTCTCACTAACCACACCCAAGCACCATAGCTGAATTAGATATTGCATACCTGTCCTCATCAGTAAGAGCACTTTCTGCAATGTCCATTCTCTCAGTCACAGTTCTTTATATGTTTGTATATCTGAATTTATCCTACTTTCCTCTTCCTATAAGAGTCCAACCCGTAGCACATGTCTGTGTTCACTAGCAGGAGAACCAAAATCCAGAGACATCGGATAAGTTTAGGGACAGTATATACAGAAACCAGAAGAGTTTTGTTGTCAGTCTAACAGATCAGAACAACATGCAACCGTCTGGAGTCATCACCTTAAAAAACACAAGAAGTCACAAATACATTTTAGACCAAAATTAAGTAAGGCCCACTGCCTTCGTTTCAGAAAGATACAGCAAAATGAGAACCAATCATAAGCAGGATCCATTATGTGCACAGGAGTAAGCAAGTAATTTTAAAAGATCTATTTACATTTTAAAACCTGGTACCTCCAGTATAACAGGTTTGTTTTCAACCTGCTGTCCTTTATAACAACTTTTATTTTTGTTTTTCATAAACTAGAAGAGGAAAATAGGAGCTTCTTCCTTCTACTCACATTTATGACACTTTCAAGTCCCTACAGGAAGCTATCAAATTCCTTTTAAATCCATCTTAGACTATATGATATCTAGTTATTAAGACCCCCAGGGTTGGGATTTTCTTCCCATTCTTGAGTAACGCCCAAGCACAAGAAGCCCTCAGTCCAAACCATGACAGAAATCAATCCCCAAAACAATGCATTCCAGATGTTAAGGAGATCTGGCTACTGGAAAAGTTAGACTTCTGACTTGGGCCTTGAAATGATTTAGGGTATAGACAACCCACGCAAATCTTGTTCACAAAGGGGCGCTTCTATCTCTGTGAAAAAGTGTCATACAACAACATATAACCACTCTGTTTCAGAAGCCTAGAAAGCAAAGTCCACACCAAGCAACCTCCAGAGGAACAGAGCCGTTGCCAGAGACCCCACCGCAGGCAGACACCTTTTCCTGGCTTTACTACAACGCTAGTTCAGCACAATTCTAATTCAAGGCAAAGCTGCCCACAGATGTTATAGGAACCTTAGCAGTGTACTGCCAACAGGCAACAAACTGGGTTAAAGACCAGAACTTCACTCCTCTGTTTAGCCCGAATAAGCACTGACAAAAGACAACAGAGAACAAGTCTAGAATACTTGTGTCGCTTTCTCACCTGGGAAGCGGCACTCCCCTCAGAAGTTGTTTTTCTGTCGAAGTTCACGACAGCACGGGTCAACCTAAGCAACGCTGCACATCGCCCACATACACAGCACAGTATACCCAAGCAGCGAACACCCTACGAGCGCTGCAGCGATCAGCAAGGGGCACGAACACCTCCCCACCCACAGCGTGTGCCCGAGAGCTGGGCCGCGGCTGTCACACCGCGAGCGTGCAGCGCAGGGGGGCAATGGGAGGCGACAAGCAGCGCAGCAGCGGCCTAGCTCCTACCCAGCCAGCCTCACCCTCCCCGGCCGGGGTACCGGCCCCCTCCGCTTCCCGCCCGCCGCCGACACCGAGGGCGGCCAGCCCCGCCGAGCCCGGCCCGCACCGCCCGCGGAGGTGGGCAACGAAACCCGGAGGGGAGCGCGGCCCCGACCAGGCCCCGGCTCCGAACAGCGGCAAGAGGAGGAGGAAGCGTCGTCACCCGGGCCGGGCGGCGGTCGGGAGACTGCCCCAGCCTGCCGGGGAGAGGGCCGCCCGCCCCCCCGAGTGGAACCCGCCGGCGGCCGAGCACCGGCGCGGGGCCTAAGCGCTCTAGGCCCGGCCGGGCGGAGGGGGGCCCCTCCCCGGTTCCTCCATACCTGGGCTCGGGGAGCTGGTGGCTGTGCAGCGTGGCTCTGCGGCGGCGGCCCGGGCCCCCCCCCGGGCACTGCAGCGCCCCGCTCCCGGCGGGGGCCCGCCGGGGCCGGCCCCCCCCCCCCCCCCGGGGCGCCCCCGCGCTGC
>Ga0181612_172616_pt1 | contig 17181 bp, 15 predicted proteins | sample HoacroProtozoa21_FD_119630 | JGI IMG/M metagenome (GOLD analysis project Ga0181612, IMG submission 119630) | Hoatzin crop microbial communities from Cojedes, Venezuel. Combined Assembly of Gp0051906, Gp0051904, Gp0051908
CGATAACCAACGGCTATGCCAATACCTTCATCACCCATTTCAAGGAGCTTCCCGAATATGCTAACGCATGGGGTGCAAACAACGCCAACGCACTGATTTCCCTGAGTCAGCTCAGCGAGACCCTCTGCATCCTGCTTATCCCCTTCTTCATGAAGAAGTTCGGCATCAAGAAGGTGATGCTCATCGCCATGTTCGCCTGGGTATTCCGCTTCGGCTTCTTCGGCCTCGGCAATCCCGGCTGGCCCGGCGTGCTGCTCTTCGTACTCAGCTGCATCGTTTACGGCGTTGCTTTCGACTTCTTCAATATCAGCGGCTCGCTGTATGTAAACGAAAATACCTCCAAGGATATCCGCTCCAGCGCACAGGGTCTGTTCATGCTGATGACCAACGGCCTCGGCGCATCCATCGGTACCTGGGCGGCCGGAAGGGTTGTAAATGCCTGCGTCTACAACGCCGCAAATCCCTCTTGGAGCAAGGCTTGGTACATTTTTGCCGCATACGCACTGGTAGTTGGCGTGCTCTTCCTCATCCTCTTTAAGGACCCCACCAAACAGCAAAAAGCATAAGTAATGGATATTTTCAAGATACTAGAGATTTTTGCCGCCGTTACAGGCGTGGTTTACCTGATAATGCAGATTTTCCAGAGCCGCTACATGTGGTATTTCTATATCCCTTCGGTAGCGGCGCTGGCAGCTTGCATGTTTCATCAGAGCGCATGGGCATTCTTCGCCCTGAATGTATATTTTGTAATAATGGGATTCATCGGCCTCAAGCGCTGGAACGCCGACAAGGGCGAGAAAAAACAGGGTGAAAAGGACCAGATTGTGATGAACCGAATGAAGAAGCAGGAATACCTCATCGCTGCCCTGATTTTGGCCGTCTGCATACCTCTGCTGGGCTTTGTGCTTGGCAAGAGCGGCGACCAATACCCCTGGCTCGATGCCATCGGCACCTCGCTGAGCATCGTTGCAACCTGGTGGCTCACCAAGTCCCATATTCAGCAGTGGATTATCTGGATTATTGCCGACCTCTTTGTCATCTCAATGCAGATTCAGCTCGGCAACAAGTACCTCACAATAATGTACTGTCTCTACATCGTTTCCTCGATTATTGGATTCACCCTTTGGTCAAAGAAGGGCGTTTACAAAGAGGAAGCAGCCTAAAGAAACAGGCTTCTGACGGCCAGGAAGAGCAGAATGAGGCCACCGCCGATTTCTGCCCAATGGCCGAAGTTTTCCCCCAGCTTTTTGCCGCCGGTCATTCCCAGCACAACGCTGATGAAGGTAATCACGAACACGGCAATAAAAAGAGGTGTAAATCCCTTAAAATCAACGCCTATCACTGATTGGGAGATGCCTACTGCCGCAGCGTCGATGCTAGTGGCGATGCCTGCTATAATGATTTTTTTGAGGCTCCCCAAGTCCTGAGCATGGGTGTCGTGGCCCTTATAAGCCTTGATGCCATCTATCAGCATCGACCCACCAACATAAGCCAGCAGAGCAAAGGCGATGATATGCGAGATGGTATGCACCACCCCTGCCAGCAGTTCGCCAAAGACCCAACCGATAAACAGCAACCCGGCCTGAATGATGGCAAACGCCAGTGCAGTACTTAGTAAAGTGCTTACTTTCAACTCTTTAAGCTTAACGCTGGAGCAGAGGCTCACAGCGAAGCAGTCGGCGCAAAGTCCTAGCGCCAAAAGAATGGATTCCCAAATTCCCATAATTGTTGTTGTCTAAGCCTTGAATATCTGACGGTTGACAATCGAGCGACCCAGCGTAAGCGCATCGGCATATTCTAGGTCGTCGCCAAAGCCCAGTCCGCGGGCAAGGGTGGTCACCTTTGCTGCCAGAGCCTCTATCCTCCTATAAAGATAAAAGGCCGTGGTCTCCCCTTCCACATCCCCGCTCAGGGCCAGAATCACCTCCACCGGAGCGGTGGTTCCCTGAAGCCTGTCAACCAGCTGCTGAATATTCAAATCCGAGGGTGCAACCCCGTCCAACGGCGAAATCTTACCCCCAAGCACATGGTACACCCCATGGTACTGCCCAGTTGCCTCGATGCTCATCACATCCCTCACGCTCTCCACAACGCAAATGGTGTTATGGTCGCGCGAGCGGTCGGAGCAAATCCCGCACAGGTCCCCATCGGCGACCATCATGCACTCCGAGCAATAATGCACATCGTCGGCAAGAGCGGCAACGGCATCAGCAAAGTGATGGATGTTCTCCTTAGGCTGCTTCAGCAGGTGCAGAGCAAGGCGCAACGCGCTCCTTTTCCCCACTCCGGGAAGCGATTGGATGGCCTCTACGGCATTTTGAAGCACTTTTGAAGTGTATTCTTCCATAATTACTGCAAAGATAACCAAAAAAATTCTTACTTTTGTAGGATTTGGATATGAATAGATAAAAGATGATACAGTCAATGACCGGCTATGGCAAGGGCGAAGCCTGCCTGAGCACCGGAAAACTTAAAATAGAGATTCGCACCCTCAATGGCAAGGGTTGCGACATCAGCCTCAAGAGCAGCCTTCTCCCCAAGGACAAGGAACTGCTTGTGCGCCAGAAGATTGCAGATGCACTGCACCGCGGCACCATCGATGTATTCCTGAATTTCGAGGCCAACGCCAGCGAATCCGCCAAGACCATCAACGCCGACCTGGTAAAAGAATATTACAACCAACTGCTGGAAATCCGCAACAGCCTAAAGGGAATCACCATTGATACCGATGTCAATAAATTCCTGATGCTCAGCGCTTTACGCATGCCCGATGTAATCGAGGCAAAGAAGGGCGACATCATCTCCGAGGAGGAATGGCCGCTGGTTGAAAAGGCCTTTGACGAGGCAATCCAGGCAGTCTGCGACTACCGCGCCAAGGAAGGTCAGGCTCTCTACAAAGATGTCACCGGTCGTGTAGCCAAAATTGAGGCCCTCGAAAATGAGGTGGAAAGCCTTGAAAGCGAGCGCATTGAGGGCGTAAAGACCCGGCTCCGCAAGAACCTCGACGAGCTGGCAGCCAAGCCCGATGCCGAGCGCTTCGAGCAGGAACTTATCTTCTACCTCGAAAAACTCGATATCAACGAGGAAAAGGTGCGCCTGCGCCAACACTGCCGCTATTTTATGGACACCATCGACTCCGACCCCTTCCCCGGCAAGAAGCTGGGCTTCATCATCCAGGAAATGGGGCGCGAAATCAACACAACCGGCTCCAAGGCCAACCACGCCGGCATCCAAAAGAAGGTTGTGCTAATGAAAGACGAACTTGAAAAAATCCGCGAGCAATCGCTAAACATCCTATAATCTATGGAAGAAGAACGCAAACTTAACTTCCTCGAAGAGATAATCGAGGACGACCTTAAAAGCGGAAGGGTAAAATCCATACTCACCCGCTTCCCCCCGGAACCCAATGGCTACCTGCATCTAGGGCATGCCAAGAGCCTCTGCATCAACTTTGGGCTGGCACAGAAGTACGGCGGCAAGACCAACCTCCGCTACGATGACACCAACCCCACCAAGGAGGATACCGAATATGTTGATGCCATCAAGGAGGATATCAAATGGCTGGGATTCCAATGGGAAAAGGAACTTTACGCCTCAGACTACTTCGATCAGCTCTACGAATGGGCTGAACAGATGATAGAGCGCGGTCTGGCCTATGTTGACGACCAGACTCAGGAAGAAATCAGCGAAGGCCGCGGCACCATCGACAAGCCCGGCAAGGAGAGTCCCTACCGCAACCGCACCCCCGAGGAGAACCTCAAGATTTTCCGCGAGATGCGCGACGGTCTCTACCCCGACGGAGCCAAGGTACTGAGGGCAAAAATCGACATGGCACACCCCAATATGATGTTCCGCGACCCCATTATGTACCGCATCAAACATGCCCACCACCACCGTACAGGCGATAAATGGTGCATTTACCCGATGTACGACTTCACCCACGGGCAGAGCGACTCCATCGAGCATATCACCCACAGTATCTGCACCCTGGAATTCGATGTTCACCGCCCGCTTTACGACTGGTACATCCAGACTCTGGGAATCTTCCCCAGCCATCAGTACGAGTTCGCCCGCCTGAACCTCACCTACACCCTGATGTCCAAGCGCAAGCTGCTTGAACTGGTGCAGAAGGGCTATGTATCGGGTTGGGATGACCCTCGTATGCCTACACTCTGCGGTGTGCGCCGCCGTGGCTACACCCCCGAAGCGCTCAAGATGTTCTGCGATAAAATCGGGGTTAGCAAGCGCGACCAGTTGATGGATATCCAACTGCTGGAATGGTGCGTGCGCCAGGACCTTAACGCCCGCTCAAACCGCTACATGGTGGTTCAGGACCCCATCAAGCTCACAATCACCAACTATCCCAAGGACCAGGTAGAGTACTTCGATTGCCCTCTGAACCCCGCCGAACCCGACGGAGCAAAGCGCAAAGTTCCCTTCACCGGCGAGCTTTACATCGAAAGAGCCGACTTTATGGAGGACGCACCCAAGAAGTTCTTCCGCCTGAAACCCGACGGCGAAGTTAGGCTTAAATATACCTATATCATCAAATGTAACAAGGTTGTTAAGGACGCAGAAGGCAATGTGACCGAGCTCGAGTGCACCTACGACCCCAGCAGCAAGCCGGGAGCCGGCGAGTGGCGCAGCGTCAAGGGCACCATCCACTGGGTAAGCATCCAGCACGCCAAGGAAATCGAGCTTCGCAACTACGACCGCCTCTTTACCCTTGCCGATATGAGCCAGGTACCCGAGGACAAGGACTACAAGGACTTCCTCAATCCCGAATCACTCACCATCGCAAAGGGCTATGCAGAGCCTGCTCTACTAGAGGACAATTCGGGTATTGCAGTGCAGTTCGAGCGCACCGGTTACTATATCAAGGACGCCGACAGCACCCCCGAGAAGCCCGTTTACAACAAGACAACCTCGCTCAAGGACTCATACAAGCCTGAATAACAGGCAAAAACACAAAAATGTCGCCCAAGCAGAAAAATTGGCCTGTTTGGGCGATTTTTTTGTAAAATTGTCGAAAAGTAAATTTTATTTTTCGTAAATTTGTCGCCAAGTAAAACAACAACGCATCAAAAATGCTAGCCGAAGCTTATGAATATCTGCTGCTACTCTGCTCAGCAGCGCTTTTCTTCTTCAGCATGGTCCTGATCCTAGGCCATCTGCCGGAAGGAGAATTATACTCCGGCTACGCCCGCGGCAAAATCCTCTACGGCATCGCAGGTTTTATTATGGGAATGGGATTTTTCCTCATTTGGACCATTGACCGCGACCGCGCAAATGACCTCGAAGACGCCGCTATCTATCTCTCAGCCTGCTTCATAGCCGCTATTCCCTACTGGGTGGCCAACCTTTATATGCTCGCAGTCGGCAAAAAGCGCAAGGAAAACAAGCTATTCCTCCTCACCATTCCCCTTTTCCTAGGTCTCTTATGGGGTGGAATTTACCTTCCCAACCGCCCTCTGGGCAGGCTTATGATTATTTTAGCCTGCACTATGCTGGTGCTGATGACCCTGCATTTCATTCGCAGGATATACGCGGGATACAAGGTCAGCACCAAGATGATGGAGTCCTATTACAGCGGTGAGGTTAACAAGCGCATCCACTGGATTGAGCGCAGTTCGCAGATAATGGCATTAACCATCATCGCGATGATTCCGGTGGTATTCTACCTCCAAAAATACATCAGCATTGCCCTGATTGGCCTGATTGGCCTGTCTATCTACCTATATTTATGTATATCCAACTACTTCGCCAACTTCCAAACCCTGATTAATGTCCGCGAGGAGAACTCCCAGAATATCAAAAAGCTGGGTGCAGAGAGCAATGAGACCTACCGCCAAATCAGCAAAAAGGTAGCCGAATGGAAGCTGAATGGCGGCCCCTTCCGCAAGGATATATCCCTGGATATGGTAGCAGCTGAACTGACCACAAATCGCACATACTTAAGCAATTACATAAACGAAGTACAAGGTACAAGTTTCCGCGACTGGATCTCCGGACTCAAGATCGAGAAGGCCAAGGAACTCATCCTGAACAACCCCGAAATGAGCATCAGCGATATCGCCGATGCAGTGGGTTCCAGCAGCCAATCCTTCTTCGCCCGCAAGTTCAAAGAGGTGGTAGGTCAGACCCCTACAGAGTACCGAAAATTGTACTCATCGTAAAGTAAAATTGTACTTTTCGTAAAGTAAAACTGTCCAAATCGTAAAAAATTTGACTTTCCTTAAAAATCAAGTGACAAACCCTGCAAATTACTTGCACCTCATTTGTGTGGCTTGATTTTTCCTTTATCTTTGTTATGATTTTTGTTGCGCTAGTATAGCACAAAAGCTTAAACAATTTCAAAGTTGATTATGACAGTTTACGCCAATAAAGGGATGATTCGGCTCTGCGAGTGGGTTCGCGCACACGCGGGTCGAATTTTTGTATGCCTTGGTGTAGCCGTCCTGTTGTTCAACGCATCTTGCGAGCGTCGACCTCTCTACGACCCCGACAATTTCGTGCACATCAAGGTAACGGTGAACACCGACTCAATCTCGAATGTTACCTGCCACCAGTACAACCCCGATATCACCGCTCCGTCCATCGACCCCAAGATGATGCGTGTTCTCTTCTACAACACCAGCGGTAGCAGCATCGCGGCTGATACTTACATCTCCTCTGTATCCGAGGACGCATACGGCAGACCCGTAATCGAGGGCGATGTCAGCGTACTTCCCGGAGACTACAAGCTCCTTATTTACAACTTCGACACAGAATCTACCCTGATTCGCGACGACAGCGAATACAACACAATCGAGGCCTACACCAATGTTGTAAACTCCGCAATTACCAAGCGCTTTGCAACCAAGGTTGACGACGCAATCTCCAATTCAATCTACTACGAGCCCGACCACCTGATGGTAGCAAGGGACGAAACCACTTCCATCCCCTACCACGAGGGCATCTACACACTCTCCGAGACCGCTTTCACCGTAGTTCAGACCTACTACCTGCAAATCAAGGTTAAGAACGCACAGTATGTATCCAGCGCACAAGCCATCCTTTCCGGTCTGTCCAGCGGTAACCTCATCGGCTCCGACGCTCCCGTTGTAGACCCTCAGGCTATCGTTTACTTCACCCTCCAGAAGAGTACCGACGACGGTGACGATGTAATCGCTTGCATCTTCAACACCTTCGGCAAGATTGAGAATGTAGAGAACGAACTCGCAGTTACATTCAATGTATACACCACCTACGGCAACACAGTGCAGATTACCAAGCCCATCACCGATGTATTCGAGACTGAGGATGCAATCAAGAGGCACTGGCTGCTGATTGAGGACGAAATAGTAATCCCCGAACCCGAGAAGAACACCAACAGCAACAGTGGCGGTTGGAGCCCCGGTGTCAACGAGTGGGAAACCGAAAACCATGAAATTTCAATCTAGGATATAAAAATTACAAATATGAAAAAGAGTTTGATTATCGCAGCAATCGCCGGTATCGCACTGGTAGCCTGCACCAAGAATCAGCAAAGTGTTGATTTTCAGACAAGTGACTCCCCCATCGCCTTCCAGGCATACAATGCCCTGAAGACCAAGGCAATGATTGAGGGCGTTGAGTACACCCCTGACTGCCCCACCTTCATGGCAAAGGCTTTCTACCTCCCCGAAGGCAAGACATGGGCAAACGACAGCACCGCTGCCACAATGTATATGCCCGAGGAACCCGTAGAGTGGAAGGACAGTGTTTGGATCACCGGCACCCTCTACTACTGGCCCAAGGACAACGGTAGCCTTACCTTCATGGCCTACACCCCTGCTTCCATCCAGGAATATGTAAGCTTCAACAAGGACGCAGTCAACGGCGTAGAGATTACCAAGGCCTACAGCGTGGAGGAACACCCTGATGTAGACTTCATGATTGCTGACATCGTTCGCGATGCAACCGCAAACAACACCAACGCTATATATACTTATAGCTCAGGGTCTTACGGTAGCGCAGTTCAGGCTCTCTTCCGTCACAAGCTCAGCCAGATTTCCGGCATTACCATCAAGACCGAGGAAGAATATGAGTCCCTGACCATCGACCTCACCGACATCACCATCATCGGCCACTACACCGAAGGTACCTATGAGGATGGCGAGTGGGTTCCCGCAGGCGAGCGCTCCGACAGCACCAACCTCTTCCACGGCAACAAGGAAATCACCAGCGGCGGCACCGACGCAATGGACGACGACTACTACCTCCTCATCCCCCAGGACCCCGAGGGCGTATATATTGAAATCACTTACACCGTAACATCCGGCGACACCACCTACGAGGTAACAACCACAATCAGCCTCGAGGACTATCAGGATGCCATCAAGGAAGGCACCAAGTACTCTTACGACCTTATCATCGGTCAGGACGAGAAGGGCGGATTCAAGAAGATTATCTGGGCACCTGAGATTGCCGAATGGGCAGAAGAAGATGTTCTTTAACAACTAATAGATAAAAGGAATATGAAAAGAATCGTATATATCGCAGTAGCTGCAGTAGCACTGGCAGCCTGCACCAAGACCGAGGTAAGCAACAAGTCTATTGACACCAACGCTCCTATCGCGTTCACCGCTTACAACACTAACAAGCCTGCCGGCACCAAGGCAATGATCGAAGGTAAGATCTACACCCCTGACTGCCCCACCTTCATGGCAAAGGCTTTCTATCTTGACGAAGGCAAGACTTGGGCTGCCGACAGCACCGAGGCTACCAGCTATATGCCCGACAGCGAGGTTAAGTGGAACGAGGATAGCTCCATTTGGATTACCGATGTCCTCTACTACTGGCCCAAGAGCAACGGTTCCCTCACCTTCATGGCTTACACCCCCGCTTCCATCAGCGATTATGTAAGCTTCAACAAGGAGGCTGTAAACGGTGTAGAGATTACCGAGGCCTACAATGTTGAGGAACATCAGGATGTTGACTTCATGGTAGCTGACATCATGAGGGACCTTACCTACAGCACCGCATCCGCAACCTACGAGTATGTAAATGAGGATGAAGGCTACAATGTAAGCTACGGCAGCGCAGTACAGGCACTCTTCCGCCACAAGCTCAGCCAGATTGCCGGCATCAACATCTCAACCGACGAGGACTACAGCGGCAGCATGACCATCACCCTTACCGATGTTGTAATCAGCGGTCAGTACACCGAAGGTACCTATGAGGACGGCGAGTGGAAAACCACTGGCGATCCCTCAGAAGGCACTACCCTCTTCAGTGGCGAGCAGAATGTTACCAAAGAAGGTGACTCTGTATCAGTAACCGATAATGGCTACTACCTCACCATCCCTCAGGATGTAACCGAGGACGATGATGTTTACATCACCATCACCTACACCGTAACATCCGACGAGACCAGCTACGATGTAACAACCACAATCAAGCTCTCCGACTATCAGGAAGCTATCGAGGAAGGTACCAAGTACACCTACGACCTCATCATCGGCAAGGATTCTAAAACCGGCGGCTTCACCCAGATTATTTGGGCTCCTACCGTTGAGGAATGGGTAGACGAAACCCCCGAGAAAAAATAATATACATATATAAGGTATAAATGAACAGAAAGCTAACATACATCGCACTTGCAGCGGCAGCACTCGTTGCCTGCACCAAGAATACCACCAGCACCAAGGATGTAGAGGATGTTCTCATCAACTTCACCCCTGCCGTTGGTATGTCAATGCAGAGCAAGGCTGACGCTGTATCCGGCCCTGTATCCGGCACGAAGCTGCCCGAAGGCAATCGCTTCTACTCCATCGCCTACTACAAGGCAAGCAGCAGCGCCACCGATTCAACCAGGTACATTCCCCTCTCTGTAGTAAGCTACAGCGGCGATTCCTGGACAACCGAGACCAAGCGCTACTGGCCCAAGAGTAGTGGAAGCGTGCTGGACTTCTTCTCAATTTACCCTGCAGAGGTAATTGACGAAAAACTCTTTGACTTCACAGCAGGCGTCTGGAACGGTTTTGCAACCACTGGCACATACGATGTCAACGAAGAACAAGACTACGACCTGATGATTGCCGACGCTGCCCTCGGATGCAACGGCGCCAATAGCGGAAGCGGTGTCACCACCACCTTCCACCACAAGCTCGCTTACATCAAGGGCATCAAAATCAGCACAGAGGAAGACTACAGCAGCGTGCAGACATACACCCTCAACAGCATCACCCTCAAGGGCATCAAGTACCAGGGTACCTACACCTACGACGCTTGGACAGCCGAGGATGCCACTGTAGATGCAGCTCTGCACACCGAGGATGCCGATTTCGGCGTAAAAGGCCTTGACGCCACCATTACCAAGAACGGCTACTACTTCCTCCTCCCTCAGACCATCCCTGCAAGCGCCTACTTCGAGATTGTTTATACAGTCACCCAGGTAGAAACCGGCAGCACCGATGTTGTTACCAAGAAGCTTTACCTCAATGCAGATGACTCAAAGGTGCTCGAGACATTTGTAATGAACAAGGCTTATACATTTACAATCGTGATTGGCAACGAGGTTATCAAATGGAATCCTAGTGTGGCCAATTGGGAAGATGAGACAATTAATAGTTAAGAATAATAAAAACAAAACATTAGATATGAAAAAGTATTTCATTTTTGCAGTTATTGCCGGAGCAGCTCTGGTAGGCTGCACCAAGGAAGCAAGCACTATCGCTACCGACGAGGCCATCACCTTCAAGACCCCTGTAGCTCACTTCAACACTAAGGCAGACGGCGTTCAGACCGGTACTCTTGCACAAACCGATGCATTCGGTGTATATGTTTACTACTATGCAAATAGTGAGGCAACAGAGGGTGCTAAATACATCGATGATGCAAAAATTTACTACCACGATGATATGTGGACAACCGAGAACCTCTACTTCTGGCCTAAGAGCGACGATGCTACCCTTAGCTTCTACGCTTATTATCCTTATGATGCAGATGAATATTTCGAGTATGACGCAGACGCAGAGAACGGCCTTAAAGTTAAGGAATATAATGTTGACGAGAAAGCAACTTGGGACCTTATGATTGCTACCAAACAGACCGGTCTTAACAAGGAAAACTCTCAGGCAAAGGCTGGTGTTACCACCACATTCAACCATCTTCTTGGTCACATTCAGGGCCTTACCATCAAGACCGACAAGGATTACACCAAGACCGCTACCATTACTCTTAAGTCCATCACCCTCAAGGGTATTGACTATAAGGGAACATATAGCGGCAGCGAATGGACAGCCACCAACACCGATACTGTTAACGAGGCTCTTCACAGCACAGACCTTACCGTCACCAGCGAGGAAAAAGCTTGCAATGTTACCGATAATGGTTACTATTTTGTAATGCCTCAGACCTTCACTGCTGACGCAGAGGAACTCGAGGTTGTATACGATGTTGAAGTTGGAGGTTCCTCTGAAACCGTGACCGCTCATGTATATCTCGCAGAGAACCTTACAACCGGTTTCGTGGCCAGCAAGGCTTATACCTTCAACCTCACCATCAGCCTCCTCCCTATCTTCTGGGACGATCCTACCGCTGACAAGTGGAGTGAAGTTAAATGCGACATTACTGTTGACTAATTTGACATTTTGCCAAGCGGGGTCTGACCGCGCCGCTTGGTCCCATTTTTGAAAAACAAAGAAACGATTAATAGTATGAAAAAGTTATTGATTTTTGCAGCCATCGCCGGAGCAGCTCTGGTGTCCTGCACCAAAAGTGAAACCATCAACACCGAAGGCGACAGCGCCATTGGCTTCGTACCCGTTGCAAACAAGGCAACCAAAGGCCTTGTAACAGGCACTGCCCTCAACACTGAGAGCGACAAATTCGGTTCCATGGCATACTACTATGCCAGCGAAGATGCAACTCCTTCTGTATACATCGAGAAGCAGGTAATTTCCTATGATTCAGAAGACGGCAAATGGCAGACAGCTGAGGACTATTTCTGGCCCAAGAAAGAAACCGCAACCCTTAGTTTCTACTCTTTCTATCCCTATGCAGCGGCAGATTACTTTGTTTACAGCGCAGGTGCAGCTGATGGTCTTACCGTTAGCACCTACGATGTAGATGCAAATCAGGACTACGACCTGATGATTGCTGACAAAGTTACCGGTGCATCCAAGACCGCTACTAAGACTTATGTTGAAAAAGGTGTTACCACCACCTTCCATCATATTCTCGCTTATGTAAAGGAAGTTCAGGTTAAGACCAAGGAAAAATACACGACTTCTACCATTACCCTTAAGACTGTCACCCTTAAGACTATCCTTAACAAGGGTACATACGATGGTGCAGATTGGACAGCTGAAACCTCTACAGTAGACGAGGTTCTCTACTCTGGCGAAGCAACACTTACCGAGGAGTATGTAAAATACTTCACTCCCGACTACTACCTTGTACTCCCTCAGACTCTGAGCGCAAGCACACAGTATCTTGAAGTAGTTTACACTATTACTACCGGTGATACCAAAGAGGAAAACACTGCAGTGATTTACCTCAATGCTGACGCTGACGGCAACGGCTTCGGTCTTAGCGCATTCGAGAAGAACAAGGCTTACACCTTCCAGCTCGAAATCGGTCTCGACAAGATCTACTACAATCCTAGCGTTGCTGACTGGGAAGACGGTGGCACTAGCGAAGCTAAAATTAGCTAAAAACCTTTTTGCAGGGCAGGGCCTGACCGCCCTACCCTGTCCACAGTATTGAAAAGAAGAAAAACAGATATGAGAAAGTTTATGTTTTTTGCAGCCGTTGCCAGCCTAGCACTGGTTGCCTGCACAAAGAACGAGAGAATCACCCATGACGAGGCCGACACCCTTATCGGTCTCTCCCCCGTCATGTACAAGTCCGCCAATGGCACCAAGGCAGACCCTGCCGGCCCCATCAGCGGAACAACATACGACACTACATCAACCGATTTCGGCACCCAGGCACTGTACTACAATACAGAAAATACCGACAATGATGGCAAAACCTTCATTGAAAAATATCAGGTAGCCTACGATGGCAGCAACTGGTCCACCACTCCCGACTCCTACTACTGGCCCAAGGCAAGTGGCGCATCCCTCACCTTCTACTCCTTCAGCCCCTGGGCAGCCGCTGACTACTTCACCTTCGACTCTTCAGTTACCGATGGCTGGAAGATTAGCGATAAAAGTTACGATGTAGACGCCAACCAGAAGAACGACCTGATGATTGCCAAGAAAGCAGAAGGCTGCACCAAGGCAAAATATGGCGAGACCGGCGTTCCCACCGTATTCTACCATATCCTCTCCTATCTCGACAAAATCAACATCAAGCTCGACAAGGAATACTCCAGCTACACCTTCAAGCTTCTTGAAATCCAGCTCAAGGCCATTGACTACGAAGGCACCTACACCGACAGCGTTTGGACAAAAACCAACACCGAGACCAAGGATGTACAGATTTTCAAAGGCGAGAAAGCGTTCACAAATGAAGATGAAGACTCCGATGTAGAATTCACCGTTGGCAATAGCTGGTATTTCATTATGCCTCAGGAACTTAGCAGCGACAAAGTACTCTATATCAAATATAGCATCACCAATCCCAACAATGTTACCGAGCCCGTTGAGACCAGCATCGACCTGACTGCACTCTCCACCCCTCTTACCGCATACGAGATGGGCAAAAAGTACAGCTTCAACCTTACTGTAAGCCTCGACGAGATTATCCTCGATCCTAGCATCCAGAGCGATTGGGTAACCGTAAGCAGCAGCACAAGCGTAGAATAAAAGAATGTTGAGACACTGTTCACAAATGCTAATGTTGATTGCAGGCATCGCCATGATGGCCGGCTGCACCAACAAGCGCAATCCTTACGAATCGGATGAAAGACTTGCTTTCAACCCGGTTGTGAACATGCTCACCAAAGCCGATACCACCACCGCTTACCCCGACGGAAGCGTATTTGGGCTGATTGGCTACACCCTACCCTCCGGCAGCAGCTGGGAGAACAACTCCGCCAAGGCAACCCAGATATACGACCACGCCCCCGTAAGCAACGCCGGCGAATACTGGCAGCCCAGCGACCCCAGCCTGGTAAAGCCCCTGCAGAGGCTCAGCATGATCGCATACTCCCCCTACGAAGTAGACGCCAATGTCAGCTGCGACATGACTAACGGCCTGCAAATCAAGGGCTTCGACATCAACAACAACAGCAGCGACATCATGTTCGCCGACCCCGTCTACGACTACAACCTCAGCGAGAGCAAAGGCATTATCCAGCTGCCCTTCACCAAGGTGCTCACCGAAATATCCTTCTTTGCCTTCTCCGACCTGTCGAGCGGCATGTCACTCAGGCTTAAGAAGCTCACACTCAGCGGTTTCCGCACCAAGGGAGACTTCGTACAGCTGCCTGATGCAGAGTGGACCCTCAACGGCGATGCCACCGAACTGGTGGTATACGACGCAGGCAGCGGCGACGGCCTCGAAATATCCGACACCCCCGAACGCACCGGCCAAATCGGCGTCACCACAATGATGATTCCCCAGGTGTTCAACTCGGTGCTGGTAGCCGAATACCAATATGTAAACTCCGCGGGCATCGCCTACAACGACAAGACCGACACGCTCAAATATGTCACACACTGGACAATTGGGCGCAAATGCGTATATGTACTTAAGTTCGACGAGCAGAACGATGTAATTTATTCAGAACTCTCAGAAAACCTGTAAAGATGAAAAGATATACACTAATACTCATGGCCATGATTGCGGCCGCAACATCGTGTAAGACACGCTCCCTCAACGAGATAGAGGAGAGCGAGACCCCTTACATCGGCCTCAGCATGCACGGCAAGGACACAGAGACAAAGGCAATGATAGGCAAGGATAATCTTGGTACTGACGGCAATACATTCAAGATTTACGACCTCCTATCAGATGTAAAGGATGGTAGTGTCACCTATAGCGACGGAACTGAGTGGACAAACGGCGACAAGTGGATTGACGACGGTATCAAATACGATAGATCAGATGAGGATATGAACTACTGGCCCTACACCTCCGGCTATACTCACCGCTGGACCAAGAGTGGTATTCACCGCTTCTTCGGCTGGTTCAGCCACGATGCAATTGACAACATCTCCGACAGCGATCTCTTTGGTAGCGAACTTACTCTGAATGATGACAATGCTTTGGAGACCCCGTATGTCAGCTTTACCACCTCATCGCCTCAGTTCGATATGATGTATTCCACCGTTACAGGCAGGGATGCATCCGAGGGCGACTATAGCAAGGTACAGCTCTACTACTACCACCTTTTCTCCGCCATCAGCATGTCGGTGCAGAACGCTATGTCCTACGACCTCACAATCAATTCCATCAAGATTGAGGGTCTCGAGAACAAAGCTTACGCCACTCTAAATTACGGCGGCAACATCCTTGACGGTCCCTACTACAACGATAAGAGTGCTGACGGAAACTTCTTCGAAAATAGCAGTTTCGGTCAGACCCTAGCGGCCAAGAGTGGCAACACCACCCAGATTGTGGATGTATTCAGCGGCGAACTTAACCCTTCGAGCTATCAAACCGCTCTTATCTGGCCTCAGGACAAGGATGTGGTATCTCCTACCAACAAAGACGACCTCACTGGCGCCTACGCCAGCACAGACTCCTTGATTGTCATTAACTATACCACTCAGGGCAATACCTACGATAAGAGGGTAAAATTCAAAGCTTCCAACTGGGATGCAGGCAAAAAGTACCACTATAACCTGCAGTTTACCGATAAGGAAATCCTGCTTAACGTAAATGTACTCCCTTGGCAGTATGGCGAATACCAGATTTCCTACGACGAAGGTTCAATCGTTGCAGGTCAGGTAAATTTCAATTACAGCTATTCCAAGGAAAATGGAGAAAAAGTAATCAGATATACAGCCTCTACCGGTGACATCATTGGCACATTCTTCATAATGACCCCTGTAGGCGGCACTTGGAGAATCGCTTGCGACGGTGATAACGAATACTTCACCATCAGCCCTGATTCCGGTACCATTGACCCTAGTGTCAACAATGGTTATGTATCGTTCACAATCTCACCGAATCTCAACCTTAATCGTACTTCCGACAAGTCGATAACGCTCAAATTCAGCGTTTCGAGCGGAGACAACGAGTACGAGGCAGATTCAGAAATCACCAATGGAGATATCTATAGAATAATTTTACCTGCGAACTAATGAGAAAGTACAGTATATACACATTGATTGCTCTCGGAGCTATTATCCTGGGCAGCTCCTGCACCAGAAGGGAACTCTACGAAGAGTCCTCCAAGGATGGATTTGTACTCACCGTGCGCACCGCCGATGCCTCTAAAATCTATACCAAGGCCGGTCAGGACAGCGAAAAGAACGGCGAAGACGAGTATAACGAGAACCTCATCACCAAGATCGATTACTTCCTCTACCCCAGCGGAGCGACAAGCTCCGACGCAGTGTGCCAGGGAACCCTCGACCTTGAGGATGCAGTAACATATACCAAGGATGTTGATGTCTACACCAATGACGGTGAGGTAAACAACCTCTGCCCCGGTTCCTCCAACGAGTGCGAAGCTTTTGTGCTGGTAAACTGGCCAGGTAAAATCGACACCTTGTCCCATACCGATGTCGACTACATCAAATCCCTGCTGCTCACGACCTCTTGGCAGGGCGAACACGAGGATGAGAAGGACGCATTCACCACACCCGATAAGTTTGTGATGTACGGTCAGACAACCGTCGAAAATGTCAGCAAAAAGAAGACTCTCGTCGCCTCGGCCACCATCGATGTCAAGAGGGTTGCCGCCAAGGTGAGCGTAATAGTTGCCATAAGCGACACCGTTACCATCAACAAGACCAGCCACGATGCCAACAAGGGTACCACCACCAAGGTGGAAGAGACCTGGGTACCGGTAATTGAAGACGGTCTATTCTCTCGCTTCAACTATATGGCAAGCAAGGGTGAAATCGGTGGCGAACCCCTTAGCGACTATGGTAGTTTCAACTATAGCAACCGCGCTTCAACGGGTACCACCACCGACTCATATACCACCTACGAATACGACGCTGAGACGAGTACCACCACAACTACAACCAAGGAACTTACCTTCTACACCTTCGACCCCTTCTACACCTATCCCCGCAAGTGGGATTCCAAAGA
>Ga0181612_169298_pt1 | contig 17180 bp, 11 predicted proteins | sample HoacroProtozoa21_FD_119630 | JGI IMG/M metagenome (GOLD analysis project Ga0181612, IMG submission 119630) | Hoatzin crop microbial communities from Cojedes, Venezuel. Combined Assembly of Gp0051906, Gp0051904, Gp0051908
ATGCAGAGCTCTTGACATTTGTGGCCCCTCCAAAATGTCAGAGAAGTCTCTTACCTAGGATGATCTTGGAGTTATCGTTGGGGAAGTAAGGAACAGCCTGGAGGTTGGCCCAGGTGGCAATAAGAGCCTGAGGAAGAGTCATCAGCTTATTGCTAGACAGGTCCAGGTATGTGATATTCTTGACATAACGAGCAGCATCCGGAGGGACTGAGGTAAGTTCGTTGTTGTGTAAATCCAGAAGCCTTAGCTGTGGCATGTCAGCCAGGGTTTCCCAGGGGAATGATATTAAGTCGTTCCCATCCAGTCTCAGCTCCTGCAAGCGACGGAGACCCTTGAAAGTGATCCCGCTGAGGCTGGCCAGGGAGTTGTAGGGCAACCAGAGGTACTCCAGGTTGCGGAGCGCATGGAAAGCCTCTCCTGGCACCCTGCGGATGGCTGTCTTTTCTATCCGGAGCTTGGACGTATCTACAGGGATGTTCACAGGCGTAAGGGTCATCTCCGGGTCGTTACACAGCACTGTCCTGGGGGGGAAACACAAACACAGGTGTGACTTTCTTGTATTTTGAAAAGCTTTTGAAACTTCATTTTAATGCAAGACTTTGATCTGCCTTTCTTTTTTCACAAGCTTCCTTCCTGCCATTTCTTACTTGCTGCTGATCTCTACATCATCACAAGTAGTACATCAACTAGCAGTAATACGTATCTACGTTTTGACTGCAGAGATTGGAGTGGTGTGAGTCTGAGTTCGGCCCATGTAGTGTTCCTGCGCTTTTTTCCTTTCTTTTTTTTTAGAGTACTTGTGATAGACAACTTTCATGCACAGCAGAGGATTCTGGTGCATGTTAAAACAAAAAGATCCATAAATTGAACAATAACAAGAAGCCTTACTGACATGTGGTATGGCAGGAAGTAATAGAGATTAAAAATGGATCCTTGGTTTGTGAAATGAGCATGAGAAAGCCACCTAACAACTCATTGGAAATACACTACCGCAAGCTCTGCTTTGCTATGAAATAGTCTGGAAGGTGTGTACAGATGGTAGCAGTCACTGCAGCGCAGGCATGCACAGTTATGAGAGTGAAAGTGCAAAAAATTAACTCTTTGGAAAATGCCATACTAAAAGCAAGGCAGATTTATGTGTCTTAATCATTCCTGCCCATTTCTAATCACCAGAGGTCAAATCATGAAAATCCTATGCTGCATTTTCACAGCCTTCTTACAGAAATATTGTGGCTTTGACTTTGCAAAGATGTGGGATTGTAGATAGCCATGAGGAATTAAGGGAGATAAAACAGGTCTCTCAGACTGCACTTTAATTTGCCTGTCAGTAAGGAGAGAAAGGCAAGTTCTTCACAAAACACAAAGCCACCTTGCGAAAGGTTAACTGGTTAGATAGGCATGTCCCACTCCACATGCTAAACAAGATATCGCAAGAAATGTAATGCAGTCAGTCAAATAACATTTCCTTATCATACTGCCTGGCTGATCAACAGAATATGACAAAGCTGCCAAAACCAGACTGGTTTTGGCGGAAAGCAATTATTCCTCTACTATCAACAAAAACAAATAACATTGCTGAACGGCTGATACATGTTTCCCGGAGTTAAGTTCTTTGAATCTACAGCTGAATTGTTAATTCATAATCAAAGCATAGTACATTACCCTCACCCAGCTCTTTTATTGTGGCTTGAAATCCTGCCCACCCTCAGCAGGAAGTTGAGATTTTGAGGAAGAGAAAAATCTTTCAAATAACAAAAATCCAGAAACCCTCTTTCAATAAAACATTTTGTGTGTGTGTATGCGTGACACAAAATGTATGATAACAGAGACGCAACGGCAGTAAAACAGTGTGCTTCTCGTAGTGTTCCTGAACTATGTCAGTGAGCACTAAACATTTAATCTATGGGATAATCACCTGCTAATAGTGAGCAATATGAATCATAGTGCAGAAAAAAAAAGGTGACATTATGCTCCTTAAGGGACTAATGGTTATTTGCTTTATTATGTACCTTACCAAAACACGCTAGAGTATTTTCCAGTCGCTGAGAGGAAATTCCCCTGGGAACTGTGACATTTATGGAGCAATAATTGACTCTCCCGCTATTACACTCCCTTTTAACAATTGCAGACGACTACTGTCTCTACCACGTTTCTTACTGGCAATGTTTCTGGTATTAAATCTGTAGCACCATTAAAGACACAAGAAAGTAGATCGGTTTCATGGAGATCAAAAATACAGGGGATAGCCGTCCATTTCTGTATTGTGGTCTTGTCTAGAAAAAATTTCTTCCAAAGGATTTTGCAAATACAATATTTCTGTCACAAAACCTCCTCTACTGTGAACCACACCTTATAAAAATGTAATCTGCGTTTCTTTCAGTCAGATCACTACTTTTAGATTACCCTTCAGAAAGACATTTTTATTACAGTCCTCCAGAGAAATGTCTGTACATCGGCATTGCATTCAAAAATGGATGCCCTTCTGGTCTTGCCTTCTTTTTTAACTACAATTTCCAGCCTGAGAATTATCATATTTAATTTTTGTTATTGTTATAATCTTTTTTTTTCTGCTTCCTTCTCAGCCAGAGTCTATCACTTTGCCTAAAATCTCCAACTGAAGGATTCTTTAAGTAAACGGAATTGCAGATTTTAGTACCACAACATCAACCAACTCTAGTCACTCTTTAGAAACAAACCAGCAGAGCAGAATAAAGCCTTCTAAAACTAGCATTTTCAGCACAAAATTTTTTTTAAAATTATGTTATTTAACTTTTATTCCCTTTTTGCCATTGCACCAGCTGTAATTATGTCACTTCTGTTCTCACAGAGGAGATGCCCAAACGCTCTCTCTGAAATCAGCTTACTGCGTTTTCAGAAGCTAATCCTCTGCAAATAAAGCTAGAGCGCAAAGCGACTGGAAAAATAACGGACGCGAAGTCTGGACGCAATATTTTCTCCTCTGAGCATCCTTACGGAGGAGAAGAAACAAAACCCCCAGCACCCAGAGGAAGAGCGACAATCCCCCCCGGGGCGAGCGTCGGCATACCTGGCCTTCGTCCCTTCGCTGAGGCTGTGGTAGGCGCAGCTGCACTGCGACGGGCACAAGCCGCCCGCCCGCGGCAGCCCTCCGAGCACCAAGCAGCAGAGCAAACTCACCGCGATCCTCATGGCTACCTGCGCATGGGAAGGACCCCCGGGCTCTAGACGACGCGGAGGGTTTCGTCTATTGTTTTATCCATTGACTGGTCACATCTTGTTAACTCCCTTTCGTTTTCAGCCACGCTGTGATCTTCCAGCCCTCGCTGAGTCCATCAGATAAAAAAGGATAGGCAGGGATTAAGGATGGGGACTTGAGTTATTTTCATGAAGGTGCTTATTGCTTCCTGGAACCGTACCGACAGCATTTCTTCCCTTCGGGAGCCCCATCAAAACACTCTCCTCAGGCAATCTGTGCCTCTCGTGCAAGAAAAAAGCAAACATACATTTTGGGGACCTGCATCACAGGCAAAATCACTGTTATCTGACCAGGAATTAGCAATAATTTACTTCCTCACAGGGAACTGGGAATACTGAAAAACAGTTTATTGTGCTAGTGCAATGTAAGCTTCCTGTATAATAATACTAAAAATATATAGTGATACTACTGAAATGCTTTATTTTCTTATAAAAACTCCTAGTTTGATCAAACAGTTATTGAACTGTTGGCAACATGCCTGACAATAACAAACAATGAATAACCCAGTAAACACGCACATATTTCAGTTTATACCGCAGCTAGCACACACCTGCAGGACTCAGCACTGTGCTCAGACTTGCTGATACAGCAAAGCCCAGACAAGGGACCATTTTTGGGAGCACCACCTGACGCAGGGCCATGGGGCAGCTTCAGGAATGCTAAGAAAATCTCAGCTCTGTCTTAAGGACAGCCCAGGACTGGGTGTCAAATTATTTTTGTCCACTCCCCTTGAAGAGAGTAGTTTCCCATCTATTAGCAAAGGCAGCCGTAATTGCAAAGCTAGTGGGACTACCCATGGTTTCAGCAGCCTTCATCTGACTCCAAAGAACACAATACACATGAGAAAAATAGAGCTCATATATGCACAACATGAAAGCTTAAGAAGTGGCTACTGGAGATGGGAGCAGAATACTATTCAGACTAGCAACAACCTCTCATGTTTATAAAGATTATTTTTTTCTGTTGAGTGTGAAAGTATATAAATCACTCACACTACAATGTGCGATAGTCCTTTAAAAGTAAAGACCTTTGGAGAAACTAATACATTATTGTTATTTTCAACCTGATCAGATTGCTGTTTCCCCACTTCCCAGCCATACTGCATTATAACTTTGGCAGAAAAATTGAACCCTGTGTCAGACACAAAACAGAAAACACAAGTTAAAAGTTAACAGAAATAAGAAGTAACTGAATGCAGCGGAACAGCTAGCAACAAAGCGCTAACCAGACACTACTCCTTCAGAGATGCTTTAGGAAAATATTTATCTTCCAGTTCTGGAGCTGAGGAAAGCTATCTAAACTATCTAAATTCAGATTTCCCTAGGAAAGAACCACAGCTCTGTATCTTTTTAAAAGCCTGGTTGTATCTACAGCTGCCCTTCTGCAGAGATGCATAGAAGAATCAAATCATATGAACAGCCATAAAGCCAAGAAAGAAACATGAACAATCTAGCCCAAAATATATTTCAGAGGTTAGAAGAAAATATTTTAAAAAACAAACAAAAAATTGCCCCACCACAGGTGATTCAACGTGCAAAGCTTCCACCTCAGAGTGCTATGAGAGACAGACATGTTTTGAAGAGCTGCTGTGGATGTTGCTCCTCAAAACTCAAATCTCTTCCATGTTTGTGCAGCCATCTCAGACCCCTAACAAAAGAGTAGTCCAAAGTAGCTGTCAAGATGGACAGGGTGTTCCAAAACAAGTGTATCATGGGCAACTTGAGTTGCCTGTTGCTGAAGCTGGTCTCTTCTGTTGGCCGCAGAGGGAATTAAGGGACCCCAGTTCCCCAGCGAAGCTGGATGCAGAAGACTGCATGGTGTAACTACCCTCACGTCTCCACTGCTTGCCCCTGCCCTCCTGCCCAGGCTGAGGATCCGCCTGTGCAAGGAGGATCCCTATGGGATGAACTGGCTGAGGCAGCTCCAGCTCCAGAGTTCACCTCCCACGTCTCCTTTCCAACATTTCCTCCCTATAGCGGATCTGTTGATTTTGTTTTTTCTTTCAAATATGCCATCAGAAGTCAACCATCAGAAGTGCAGCAATAGCATACCTGTCCCTACGTACAAAGTACCTGCGGGTTAATGAGTATGCTACAGCAACAGTAGAAGGCATTGATCCCAGCAAAGATCGCTTACCAGGATTTCTGGCGTACAGGGCTCTTCATGCAGAATTCATCCTGTGTTCTTCAGCAGGATGAAATTACACTGGCAATTTTTCAATAATTCTGGGTAATGAACTCTCAGAGTTTCAAGGTAATCTAGATGTGGTTTGGGGCTAACTATTAAACAGACATTTTATAGTGCCATAGTTTTGCATAAGCTTGTTTCACAAGTAACTCCGATAATTAATTAAGGCTTGTAGAAATCACTTCTGAGAGGATGGCCCAAAGGATTATTTTTCCCCATGCTATTTTCACATTCCACATTTATTGTCGTTCAAAGAGAAATTCAAGTATCTCATTATTTGTTTCTGAAGAGATGAGAACATGATGCAGTGCTGCTCATTAAACATCCATAGCTGTGCTCTCATCGACTTCCATTAGGTCCCATTTCTAGATTTAATGATTTCTCAGTTCCCTTAATGATCTCCAAGATAAGACCAAGCTCATTGGGTTATTTAGTGCACTCATTGGTCAACTTGCCTTGTTGCCCAGACTCTGCCTCAGCTCAATATTCACAACATTGACCAAAACATCTCTCTCGCCACTGAAGTTAACTTCCACTTGAAAAAGCAATTCAACATAATTAACCTCTTGCCTCTATTTTGTTCAGTGTGTCTGACAAAGTGGTTTCCCTCTATTGAACTGTATCATAAGATTTGCTCTCATGAACCTCAATTTTGCCTTCACAAATGAAACATTTAAGTTACAACTACATGCCGGGAGCAGTAGTAGAAAACTTAATTTATAAAAAACAACAGCAATCAATAAAGCATGCCTTAGCAGCTGCTAATGCTTCGCACTTTGTCAAGAAAACAGCTACTTAGTTAACATGACAGACTCACTTCGGAACAAGAAAGAGAAAAACCTGGTAGCAGGCCGAGAGATTAATAAAATAAGATAAATAAAAGTGGTAATGTTAACATGTTTCTCACCTTGGAGCATATCTGCATGTGTGTCCAAGACATGTGGAAAAGGGAGGGAAAAGGACCAGTCAGCAAATAACACAGTTCTGCTTTATCAGCACTTACATGTTCGAGGTTATCCTCCCCACTGGCTACATTCTCTTATAATTGTTCACCGGTGCATCACCACCGAATGATGCAAATGATGGGTTAAGCCACAGATACACCATTATTAGGCTTGGTCTGAATGGCTGAGAGCGTGGGACTGGTCTCGCCATGAGGAAACTCAGCAAGACGTTCATCAGGAGGCAAGGAAAGCGGCTCAAGTAGGCTCTGGACATACGGAGTTGGAGGAGGAGGAAAAGGAGAAGGAGGAAGGCCTTGGTGCGCAGGGAGCAGATACATTCCCCTGGTGCACAGGCTTCACAGATGCAACAGAAAGGAGCAGGCAGAAGAGGAGAGAGAGAATTGATACAATGAAGGCAATGAAACAAGATGCCTAAAAGTATAAGGGTAGATGCCAGTACTTGCAGTTCAGGGACTGCGTGACGGGAACCGCAACCACGCGCAAGGCAGCATCTCTGAATGGGCTGCAAGAAGACACTGCTTCTGGTTACGTCCATCCTCCCTCCCTAATTCAGTGAGATGGAACAGATAAAACTGGAAGCAAAATCTGGCTGCTGGGTTCAACAGGCCGTGTAGTCTCTTTTACACACAGTTGTGGTTTGTCCTGAAGCACTTGTCTGCAGTGCAACATCTTTCTAGATCTTCACGGTATTTTTACATGTATTACCTCCTCCCAACCACCAGACAAGTATTCACACATTATGCTACTTAATTTAAAATTAACACTCTTTAGCTAATTTCCTTGAAGGTGCAGGTGATACTTATATCAGACTTTTTTATAATCAATAGCATATTTTGCAAGTGCTAAAGTTACCAGTACAGAGTAAAAACATTTTATTCATGACAGCCAATTCCATTCCATAATGAAACTAGTGGGAGGTTGGCCCTTCACTTCCACTGCCACGATTCTGCATCCTAAATCATAAAAATAGTGCTTCTTGGTGCTTACTTCGGAAGTAAACAGTCTCTTCTCTGCATCAAGCTAAAAATATCAACTGGAGAAAAAAAACATACAAAGAAGCAGCCAGCAAGTGTCATTCAGCAGAAGTGTAAAAATTTGTTTTGCATTCTCTGAGAACAGGCAGAACCCCTGTTTATATTTTTGGTGTAAGTAAATGCAAAGGAAATGGGGTCAAAGTCTACTGTCAGCAAAGCTCAGCACATGGCAATCTTTCCTGTCTTTCCTAAGTAGGTATAATTTAGAGAAAATTTATTGGTTTGTTTTTAATAAGATTAAGTTAATTACTTGATCTTATAGTTTCCATTTTTTTCCCATATAAACATTTTGTACCCAGAAATGTTTTATTAGCAGATTCTACTCATGAGCTTGAAAGAAAAACTTGAGTGACAAACTCAGCATGCTTCATCAGGTCACTCACTTTTAATATGGCCATTGGACAGAATTTATTTTTACTTCTTTTCCCAGTAAACATAGAGAAATATGGCATCAAGCAAACAAACCAGCATAGCTGATCATAAATGAAAGCCATAAAATACCTTATTATCATGATTTTCTGAAAGGTTTTATTAGCAGGCAACACAGACCAGATGCAAAATCAATTTCATTAGCTAAATGCATCCCCAAGAAGCTTCTGGCAGGGCACATTTTGTAAAGCGGAAAATCCTTCCCACTGATACAAGTCGAGAGCACGTTAATGCATTACGTCATTCTAAATTGGATCTTGCACTTAATGCTGATGAAGGCAGCTCCTCCAGACCTATAGGACTGAAGTCATTAACAGACCTCTGGGTGTGCTGAAGAAATAAAAGAAACCCAAACAGGTTTTGACATGGAGCATTAGAAGTCTATCAGTGGTGTTTCTTTTGTGCATACATTTACCTTGGTTGTTATAACCAGCACAGAGCAGCAGAAGTGAGCACAGACCACTGACCCACCGAGGAGATAAATGCATACACCTCCCTTATGAATGCAGCATTTAACCCATGTCTGTCCACGCAGCAGAAGCCGCTTCATAAGGGCACGCTGCAACCAGCAGCGCTCAGTGAAGCGAAGCCTAGCAGAAGATGGAGGTGTACACCAGCCCACCTCATCTCTCCCTTGCTCCTCCCTTTGGGCTCATGCACCTAGGCAGGTCTCGTCACAAATGACACAAACTGAAAGTGCTCGGTGTCTGTGACACTGTTGTACCCAGAACCTCCAGGTCCCACAGGAGAATGATCCCCTCAGTAACTAGTAAGGCAAGTTTGGCTCCAGCCTGGAGGAGGTGACACTAGCTCTTGTGTCACCTTAAGGGAGGAGTGGGCCAGCCACCATGGCCATGTCTCTTCTACTCTTCTGCTCCAAAGAAGAGTAGACATTTGCCTGTCCCTTCTCACACAGGGGCAGGCAAATGCCACTGGGGTAGAACATAACGGACCCCAGAGCAAAATTCCCTGGGACAAACTCTCTGTAAACTCCTCTGCAGAGGAAAAATAGCAGATGAATTAACAATCTCTTTCTTAAAAGCCCTCTGCAAACCTATCTATGAGGCTATTAGTCTTGAGCACTAATGAGAGAGTGAACTTGTGTTGCCCAGTAGATGGATGCTGGAAGATGCTTCCACCCACAAACAATAAATGCACAGAAAATATGTAGAATTCCATATCAGTGAATGCTTTAACTGTCATAAAACCACCTACCAAGGTAATATAAAAAAAACCCACAAATGTGAAAAACATTACTGAGTTGCACAGAATGCATCTTTTTCAGGATACTGATGCTTCTGACTAGGTTTTTTACACACAAAAAAAGATCTTTAAAGCTCAAAACAAGTATCACTCATACATGCTGCAGTCATCTATCAGCTTTCTGCTATTCCAACTCTCTTGACATTACAGCTGGTAGTAGGGGGAGGAAGAAAAGGAGGAAAAGAGGAGCACTGCAGCAGCTTCCCACTGCTGGAATGTGTGGTTTACAAAGTGCTTACTATTTCACATTTATACTGAAACAATGCCCAGAAGCTCCAGTAAGTCATAGGATCTCTAAAAGTTTTTATCAAAGTCTAACACCAGTACCTCCAACGGAGCACAGCCAAGGAAGACATGACACGAAGATTAGGGAAAGAAACATATAAACAAATCAAGTGTATCATTGACTTGTACATATGTGTATATAAATATATAGATTTAAAGCTTAAGTTGTCGCGAATAGAAAAATTAATACATGAGTTCTGCTAGCCATAAGCTTTTGACTGATTTCTGATCAGTGTAGTAGCTAAAGGGGAATTTTTACAAGTCTTCTAAAGAAGGAAACAAAATACACAGTGAGTAAGACTGAAGAAGTATTTATGTGTCTGTACACACATGCACACTCCCACAGAGTTATCAAAACCCACAACCAGAACAGCACAAATGTAATGTCCAGCAGCATCACTCTCACAGCAAAAAATACTGTTCTTCTCTGAGATGCCACAGCTCCGTACCAGTCCACTGTAATCCATTTTGATGGCTGGACATACCATGATTGTATCTGACATATGTATTTTAAATGGCTAAAATGTTTTTCAGTTTATATTCCTGGTCCCTCTTCTCTATTGTACCTTCATTCACTACAATCCAGTAAGGTTCCTACAGTTTAACAAATTCAGCTAACTTTGGGCTTAGGATCCTCAGCTGCATGACAGAGGGGGTCACGCAGTAATATTGCTGACTGCAATGACCTTTTCTGATTTGGACCTTAATAGTATTAGTCTAAGCCCTGCAGAGTCACCTCTGCTTAGGAAACAGGGCCTGTTTTATTTTGCTTCCTTAGGCATGCGAGAAGAATTGAACTTCTGGCACTGTTTATCTGGCTCCTGCATGCAGATGGAGCATAATGTTTTACACAGCTACCCTCTGCCCTCTTTCCAGTCTGATCATCACCAGCTTTCATATTCTGATTTACCTGCCTACAGCCTCAAGATTTTGCAGGCTGAGTACGTGCCCTTGTGGCAGTTCTAGTAAACCTCTTGGAAGCTGCAAGTCTTACATGCAGGGACCAAGAAAAAAAGAAAACAGAAGAAGTGACAAAAGGTAGGAAGAAAGGGAAAAGGAAAGCTTTTGCCCTGCTGTATTCTATTTTCTTAACATTATTTTTCTCAGAGTAATAAGCTCCTCTCAATCTATTATCTTCAGTAATGCAATGTATGTAAATATATGCATGATGTGGGGTCATAATAGGAAAATTACATTGTCTGTGTAATCATTCTTATTTTTATTCTGATTATTCTTGGACTAAATGCTGCATTATACATATTTTTTTTCCAAATTTATTTGTGATATGAGAGGGGGAGTTTGGGGAGGTAATAGCAGAAAACCAGGGCATGCCTCAAGTATCCTCTCACCTGTACAACTGTCCTACTGACCCGCAGAAGGGCAAAAAGGAAAAGTGCCGCCCTTTGGTTCTTCTGATTTGCGTTTATGGTCCATACTTCATTTGTTCAATGCTTGAAGATACATAACTGGCTTCCTTTTGATCACCTATCCTTATCAAGATAAAAGTGAGAAAGAAACCTGGGAAGATGAGGGAAGCCTATGATGATCATGAGCTTCCTCTAAGCGCAGACTTCCCTGTCCCATCTGCGTGCAGACACAGTGATATTAAGCCCATGCAGACCCGTCTTTAAACTTCATTTACTCCAGAGGATCTTTGCTAGGGCAAAAGCAGTTCTACAGCCCCGGCTGGACCAGAGGAACACGAGGAAGGTGAATGCTCCGCAGGCAGCAGCAGGAGGTAGCACCTTGCTGCAGCCTGCGAGAGATGTGCAGCAAGATGAAGTTTTGGAGATGACCTTCTCTAACGAATTCCCACAGAAGCGAAGTGGTGTGTAAGGCCCTCAGAAGGTCTTGTCCTCTAGGGAGAGTTTAATCATCTATCATAATGGACTTTAATCTTTTTTACCAATATTTTGGAAAAACATACCAAGCTTCTCTTGTTTTCTTGATAGTTTACTCCTCATCGCCTGTATTTTAACCTGAACAATTCTAGGCGTTTCTAACTTGTTAAGTATATGCATCCATTAAATTTCTAAAATTACCATTTATATTTGCTTCAATGTCTCATGTCAAGTGTTTTGCAGGTTACTTCATTTCGCTGGAGGAACATAAGCGAAACAATTTTTTTTCTGGGCATTCTCTCTTCTTCCGACTTCTTAGACTACCTGCAAGATACCTGCATGACATATGGTTCATATACTTTGTCTGTCTGAAAAGCAATTTCCTAATCGAGACTTCCACCTTACGGTGAGATTCTGCCTACCAATGATTCTATTCAGGAACTAATTGGTTCTTTTCTGTAAAAAGAAAAAGAATTACCAGGAATGAAGTAACTTAAAGCTGAATAAGAGAGCCTGGAACTATCATTTTGAAATGGCACACTATGAAAGCTCCTCTCCTACTTCATTAGCTAGCTACAAAACAGAGAACATTTCAGCCACATTCTCACATTACAGGAGACAACAAAAGCACAACTGAAGGCTATGCCTTCATCATGATTAATTTTGTTTTGTGAGATAACATAATGTAGTGTTTATAAGCCTCGTTCCACTCTATTGTAAAAGGCAACTCAACTTGAAGAAATTGATTATCACACTGAGCTCAAAGGACTGGATAACAGAAACTAAATCAATTTGGCAATCTTTAGAAAAACAGTAACATTTATTTCACAGAAATGCAGAGGGAAGCCCTGGTTAATCCATAGGTGTGGTTTATAACTAGTTCTGTTGATTGTCCCTAATGTGCACAAAAAAAATGCATAACACAAGAGGCCTTAATACATCTATTGTAAACCAAGTACATTTGGCCAAGTTTCCATAGGAGCCTTCAGAAGAAGAAAGAATCCAAAAGAAGAGAGGAGCAGGCGAGAACTGTAGTTAACCTCAAGCATCAAAAGAAAAAAGTGATAAGGCCCAAGTCTTTTATGTTCTGGTACAAATGATTTGACTGCTCCTTAACAGAGCCACCTGAAAGGCAGGCATCCATCTGAAGCAGCCTCTGGGCTCTCTCAACAGTCAGTGAAGAGGCAGAGGTGTCTCCAGAGCACAATTTGTCCTGCCCTAAAACAGATAATGCTTGGGAGCTGCCCATTCCCTCCAGAAATAGTAGAGAAAGCCTAGCTTAGACTAGATAATCAGCACCTTTGGGTTTTATTCAGAAAAAATTACCTGTGATGAATCCCTCTCAATTTAAACACATGTCTTATACTGAAGTCAAGGAAAGCTGTGCAGAATTCAGGATTAAGTAATATTTGTGGGGGAAGGATCAGCAGAAAGTTTGAGGACACCCCTACAGAGAGACACTGGTAGAAGACTACTAAGACAAGCAAGTTATACAATATCACAGTGACAGGGAAAATGACGTTCTTTTGTCATACATGGCCTAGAAGTTCATCTACATACATGGTCAGTAGCATAGACACATTGAGGAATGGTTCAGAGAGAGTCACTTTCCTTCCGTACAGGAGCAACAGAAAACAAGAGAGCTGGTATGCAAATCTTCTCTTAATGCAACTAAAGCCCCTCGTAAAAGCAGGGTTTCCTTTGAGAATTGGGTACTGGTCTTTGAACTGTAATTCCTGAAAGAGTTATTATTCTGTATGCTGTGGGAAGGCCTGAAGCCCACAGGGCAAACTAAACACAGACTGTCAAAAGGCAGATCCTATATTCTGTAGGATTGCCTTCTACTCTGAAGTCACAGAATCACAGAATGTTCAGGGTTGGAAGGGACCTCTGTGGGTCATGTAGTCCAACCCCCTTGTCAAAGCAGGGCCACCTACAGCAGGCTGCACAGGACCTTGTCACCAACCCACGTGCCTGCTAACTGACGTGAGAGAGGCTGCGGAGCGATGGAGGGGGCTGCCAGAGGAGGGGTCCGTTGGGTGTGCACTGAATGGACTGGGAAAGTGGGTCTCCTTTCTTTGAGGAGGGTGGGAAAACATCCAGCAGGGAGAATGGCTCATGTTGGGAAAGGGAAACGCCAGCGGAGAGGAGCTCGCCCAAGGCAAGCACGCCTGGCAATGAAGCGAAGGGGATGACGCGCAGCAGTTTCCCTGGGACACGTTCATGTGGTTGGCGGAGCGGAATGGTGGCAGAGGGCTGAGCGGTGCGATGGTAGGTGGCGGAGGAATTGGCAGGCCTAGTAAAGAGCGCGTTCCCTGGTCTCTCTCCAGTACCTGGAGGTCGTTGGTGCGCTGGGCAGCCTGGTGAAGGTGAAGGAGCTGTCAGGAATGCAGCCTCTGAAGCACCTTCCCGAGGAGGAGAGGGAAAAAGCGGGACTGCAGAGACGGAAGGGCTTAGAGCTGCTCTACGAGAAGATCAGGAACCTCTGGAGTCGCCTGGAAAGAAAAGAGGAGATGCTGAAAGATTACGAGGCCAATATGGAGCAGCTCAGGTACCGCACGACAAGGTGGCCTGGCCGTTACTGGTCCCAGGGAGAGCGAGTGCGGGGATGTGAGACGAGGAGGAACGCGGGGCAAGGAGCGGTGCGGCCCCTTGGCAGGGACCGGTCGTGTGGTGCCCACAGCACCCAAAGGAAGCGTTAGGAGAAACAGAGAAAGTCCTTTTCGGTTCTCTGCCACGGTGCCTTGCAGGGCCCCACGCCGGTAAGCGGTGTCAGAGCAGGGAAGCCTCGGCAGGCTCCCTCCCCCGGGGCGGCCGGACCCCCAGACAGCAGCGGCGTCACCTGGGGTGGAGGGACGAGCGTCAGCGGGACAGGGGCTGGCATGGGAGCCGATGGGAAGGGCTCCCCAGCCCGAAGGGGATGCGCCCGCTGCACGAGCTGCTGCGCAAGGCGGTGTGGGGAGCGGGGAGGAGCCCAGGGCTGCGCTCGGGCTCGCTGCAGAAATGCAGAAGTCTCGTTGCCCGCAGCAGCGGAAAAAGTGCTGCAGAAAGCAATTTCCGGGTGGGTGTCGAGAGGCGAGGGCATTCTGAGGAGGCGGGAGGTCCACACGCGAGCCCCAAGCCAGCAGTGCCGGCACAGCCACCCGAAGTCCCTCCCCGGGCTCGTACGCTAATGGAAGGGAGCGCACCCGTCACCTCGTATGGGGTGGGGTGGGCGTGAGGGGGGAAAGGCTGGCAGAGGCGGCGTGTTGGTCTTGGCGAAGGGAGGAGGAGCGGGGTTTGTCCGCGGCGTGAGGAATCGGAGCAGGCAACGTGTGCAGGTCCTGGCAAGGTGGTAGCATCTCTGACGGCCTTTGGTGTCACCCCAGGGAGGGGGGTCCTAGGAGAGACAGAGGCCAGCTGGGGGTCGATGCAGGTGACAGCCCACCCCTCCCGTTCTGCACAGGGTGAACCAAGCGTCGCTGCGAAGGTGCCAGGAGGAGATGTCCAAACTGGAGGACGAAGCCTACAGGGAGGCAGAAGAGAAGGCTCTGCTGAAGGAGGCTCTGGAGAGGACACGGCTCCAGCTGGGCCAGGAGAAGAGGCTGCTGCGAGCGGCCAAACGGCAAAAGGTGAGACAGCGGGCCAGGCCCACACGGAGCCCAATGTCCCCGTGGCCGGGCGGTCAGCAGGCACCGCCGAGCTCAGCGAGGTGCCGCAAGCGGCGTCTGCCCCAATGGTGCAGGAAGGCACGGAGGGACGTGGGGCACCGCCTGGACGCTTGGCGATGGGTCAGATGCCCGAGGCAGGGCCTGTGAGGAGAAGGCAGGTGACTCCTGGTGCGACCCGGGCAGCAGGCGACGGAGCCTCCAGGCTGTGCCCGTTCTCCAGGAGGCAGAAGCGGGAAGGTCTGACACCCTCCCGGCTCTCGGTTGCACGCAGTGGAGGCAAAGGGGGGCAAGCAAGCGAAACGTCTCCCCTTGCCGCTGCAGACATGGGGTTTTGCCCGCCCTGAGACGGTCGGTGGGGTGGCATTTGGTAAAGGAAGAGCTGGGGCTGAGGCGAGAGCCCCTCGGGGCGTCAGCGGGCTGAAGGTTGGCTCTGGGGACGGACGTCTTGCACGAGGCACCTCCGCAATGTGCCCGCTGTGGGCAGAAAAAAGGCAAAGGAGCCCAGCGAGGAGTCTCGGCAGCAGCCAAGAGCGCGGTGCAATGCAGCTGCCTAGCTGTGGTGCCGGGCTGGGGACACGGGCTGGGCCAGGCGCCGGTTTCTGGCAGTCGGGTACCGTGGGCGGCTGTGCCCCTCTGCAGCAGCGGCGGCGGGGCAGACACTGGCCCCAGGGCTGGGAGCTCGGCGCGACACCCAGCCCCCGCGCTGCGGGCAGCAGGCGGCTCCGTCGGTCGGGGACGTGGGATGCGGCGGTCTGTCGGTCCCACGAGGCTGAGCATCCCGCATCCCTGCTGCTGCGCCGGGCTCGGCTGCACGGCAGCGTCCCCGCTGCCGGAGGCGGGGGGCGAGGCGTGCGCGGGCAGCCGTATCGGTGGGTCGGGGCCGCGCAGGGCGAGGGAGAAGGGAAGGTCAGGCAGGTCCCACAGGTGCTTGTGTTTGGTGTCTCTGTGTTGTACAGCCTGGAGCCAAGACGCCTTTCTGCTCGGGGAAGCTGAAGGCCAGAGAGCGCCCGGCCGAAGCCTTGGAGGCAGGAAGCGCGTAGGGGTGGCACCACGCGGGCCTTTGGTCAGCACAGATCCCCGGTCGGAACGCGTTGTCTCACAGCGGACTCAGGAACAGTGGTGGTGTTCGAGGCCCCGAGCTCCTGGGCGTGCCGGTGTGACGGTACGGTGTGTCGGACCTGGTGTTCCCGCGAGACGTGCCCCGCTTGGTGGCCAGAGAAGAGCTGGTGTGGATGTAGCTCGGTGCACACGTGTGTGTGTATGTGCGTGTGTGTGTAAATACATCCCAGCGTATACAGCGTACGTGTCGAGTCAGTCGTGTGGGGTCTGTCCTGTCCCTACCGAAGCTGCCTTGCGCACGCGAAGCCCGCACGGCGCAAATTGTCCCCTGCGCTGGCGACTTCGATGTCCTCTGGTCCCCGTGACGTCACGGGGGAGCTGGAGCAGCAGGGCCGACCCTGTATGGAAACGAAGCACCCCGGGAACACCGGAGCTGCAGCGAGCTGCCACGTAAAAACGGAAAGAAGAGGAGCCGCGTCGGCCGTGCCGGTATGTGACAGCAGCGGCGTGGGAAGGAGCCCAGGGAGAGCAGAGCCAAGCGTCGGTCGGTTGGGATGGCACGAAGACACAGGCTCACTGACCAGCTGCCACCATCAAACGCTGTCCTGCTGCCCCCGTGGCTGGTAGCGAGGGGGAGAGCAGACCCTGGTCTGGGGGGATCATCGGCGTTTTGGGGAAGGGGGGTTGTCTGCGGGGAACGGGCAGTGCCTCTGCGGTCGCTCTGCCCTGGCGTCGCTCGGAGCCGTCTGTGCCGAGGGCTCTGCGGGTCTGTTGAGCAGAAGATGGTTTGGATGCGAGCCAAACCCCGGGGCTGGTGATTGGATTTGTCCAGAAAGAGGGGATAAAAAGGTCGGAAAGTGGCACAGAGGGGCTGCGGCTTGCTGAGGCGGGGGAACCGTAGAACCGTAGGATCCTAGAATGGTTTGGGTCGAAAGGGACCTCGAAGACCATCTGGTTCCAACTCCCTGCCATGAGCAGGGACATCTTCCACCACACCAGGATGCTCAGAGCTCCATGCAACCTGGCCTTGAGCCCTGCCAGGGAGGGGGTGTAATGGTATGGTATGGTACAGCGTGCCGGCCGGCAGAACCTCCCTGGGGCCGGGGGGGACCCGGGGGCGCGCGGGGCCCGATGCCTGGGTTCTGCCGCCCCGCCGTGCGAGGAGCGGACGGGCTTGCGGTGCAGGGGGACGTGGTATAGCTGGGAGTCACGCAGCCTTGCTATCGCTCTTC